>Ga0335085_10007147_pt1 | contig 17430 bp, 16 predicted proteins | sample Lox_Sample_45_FD_206712 | JGI IMG/M metagenome (GOLD analysis project Ga0335085, IMG submission 206712) | Soil microbial communities from Loxahatchee National Wildlife Refuge, Florida, United States - Lox_Sample_4.5 | ecosystem: Environmental > Terrestrial > Soil > Wetlands | place: USA...
AAAAACCTCAAAGACACCCTGTCCAGCAATCCTCAGAAGGCGCGGGTATTGGTCGGCCAGGTAATCCGCCAGGTGGAATTGATGCCGGATGCCAATGAAAAGGCCCACTTACGCGCCAGAATCTCGGGCAACGCAGCGGGCCTGTTCAAGGAATTAAGAATGGTGAATACCATTGGTTGCGGGGAGAGGATTTGAACCTCTGACCTTCGGGTTATGAGCCCGACGAGCTACCGGACTGCTCCACCCCGCGAAGGCATCATAACAACTTGGGGGGAGACTGTCAAGGCTTGATTTCGCGACCTCATCATGATAGAAAATGATCATGGCGGTTCTTCCAATCCACGAGTATCCGGACCCGGTTTTGAAAGCAAAGGCCGTGCCGGTGACGGAGTTTAGTCGTGAACTGCAGAAACTTATCGACGACATGTTTGAGACGATGTATGCCGCGCCGGGTCTGGGCCTGGCCGCGCCGCAGATCGGCCGGTCGCTTCGGTTGTTCGTGTACGACCTGAAAGAAGGGGAGGGTCAGCCGCGGCAAAGCGGCGTCCTGATCAATCCGGAGTTTATTTCAAAGTCGGGATCGCAGACGGGGGAGGAAGGCTGTCTGAGCGTTTCGGAATATCGGACCCAGGTGACTCGTGCAAACCGGGTCGCCGTCAAGGGGATCGATCGGAACGGGAAAGAGGTCACCGTGGAGGGCGAAGGGCTCATGGCCCGCTTGCTTCAGCACGAAATGGACCATCTCGACGGGACCTTATTCGTGGACCGTCTCAGCAGTCTCAAACGGCAGATGTACCTCAAACGCTTGAAGAAGCGCATGAAGGCTGAAGCGAGATAGATGAAACTGGTCTTCATGGGAACGCCGGAGTTTGCCCTGCCCAGCCTCAACGCGTTGCATCAGTCGGGCCACACCGTTCTGGCCGTCGTGTGTCAGCCGGACCGGCCCAAAGGACGCGGAGGTCGACTTACGCCTCCACCCGTTAAAGCAATGGCCGAGCGGTTCGAGCTGCCGATTCTTCAGCCCACCAAGATGAAAGACCCCATTTTCCTTGGTGACCTCCGCGCCTTGGAACCGGAAGTCATTGTGGTGGTGGCCTTCGGTCGGATCCTTCCAGCGGCCATTCTAGACCTGCCACCCCGCGGATGCATCAATGTTCATGCTTCGTTACTTCCAAAATATCGCGGCGCGGCCCCGATTCAGTGGGCGATCATCAATGGGGAGCAAGAAACCGGCGTGACGACGATGCGGCTGGATCCGGGCATGGATACGGGCGACATCCTTCTTCAGGAACGGATGCCGATATTGCCGGAAGATACGGCCGGAAGTCTGTCGGCTCGATTGGCCGAGCGGGGCGCGGACCTGATGATCCGAACCTTGAAAGGTCTCGAGTCCGGGGAGATTCTTCCTGTCCCGCAGGACCATGCCCAGGCGACGCTTGCGCCGATCTTGGAGAAAGAAGCGGGCAAGATCGACTGGACCCAGGCTGCGGTTGATATCCTGAACCGGGTTCGTGGACTTTCTCCCTGGCCCGGGGCCTACACATTTTATCAGGACGAGCGTTGGAGCATCTGGAAGGCGAAAATGGGTGATCCAACCGCGGGAGGGGCACCGGGAACGATTCTTAAAACCGGTCGGGAGGGGATTTCGGTTGCAACGAGTCAAGGCCTCCTTGAAATCCTGGAGCTCCAACCGGCTAACCGGCGCCGTATGACGGCCGGGGAATTTTTAGCGGGACACTCGGTCAAAGCCGGTGTCGTGCTGGGGGGTTAATCTTGCAAATCGGATTCCGGCTGATGTAGAATAAAAACACGTTGATCCAACGCAAAAGGAGGTTCGGTAAGGACATGAATAAGCTTAAAACGACTTTTTTCCTGGCTTTGCTCACGGGGTTGTTTATCGTTGTGGGCTCCCTCATTGGAGGCCAGTCCGGCGCGACCGTCGCGTTTGTGATCGCGCTGGTCATGAATTTCGGTGCCTACTGGTTTTCGGACAAAATCGTGCTGAGGATGTACGGAGCCAAGCAGGTTTCGGAAGCCGAGGCCCCGGACCTGCACCGGCTCGTTCGGAATTTGGCCACGCGCGCACAGCTGCCGATGCCGAAGGTTTACCTCATCGAGAGCGATACGCCCAATGCCTTCGCCACGGGCCGCAATCCCCAGCATGCGGCGGTCGCCGTCACAACGGGGATTCTTCGGATTCTCTCGGAAGATGAGCTCACCGGCGTGATGGCGCACGAATTGTCCCATGTGACACATCGGGACATTTTAATCAGCACGGTGGCGGCCACGATCGCCGGGGCGATTTCCTACCTGGCGCAGATGCTGCAGTGGGCCATGATCTTTGGAGGAGGAGACCGCGAAGAGCGGCACCCGCTCAGTTTTGTGGCCGAGATCGCCGTCATGATCCTGGCCCCGATTGCCGCCACCTTGATTCATCTGGCCGTTTCGCGGTCGCGTGAATACGACGCCGATCTGGGCGGGGCGCAGCTCTGCGGCCACCCCTTGTGGCTGGCGGAAGCGTTGCGGAAACTGCATCAGGGCGCCCAACGGTTTCCCATGCAGGCCAACCCCTCGACGGCCCATCTGTTCATCGTCAGTCCCTTGACAGGCAACGGTATCTTGTCGCTCTTTTCAACCCATCCGCCGATTGAGGCCCGCATTGCGCGGCTGGAGGCGATGGCCGGCATCCGCCGGGCGGCATAAAGGATCACCATCAAACCCGATGCGCGGCGAGTAGCCTGGGATATTCTCTGTCAGGTCGAGTCGGCGAAGTCGTCCGATCTTGTATTGGAGCGGGCGCTGAGCGCGACCGATCTGAGCCCTCTTGACCGTGCCTTCATCACCGAGCTGGTCTACGGCGTCCTGCGGCGCCGCGGCTATCTCGATTGGGTAATCGGCCGGTTCGCCGCCCGCGCCCGCCAACGACAGTCCGTCAAATTAAAAAATCTGCTGCGGTTGGGGAGTTACCAGCTCCTGTTTCTAAATCGGGTCCCGCCCTCGGCGGCCGTGGATGAATCCGTTCGATTGGCCAAAACCTTCGGCGGAAAAGCGGTCGCCGGATTCGTCAATGCCGTGCTGCGAGCCCTGACGCGAGCCGAAACGATTCCGCTGCCGGATCCATCCGACGATCCGGTCTTCCATATTTCGGTCAAATATTCCCATCCCCAGTGGCTGGTGAAGCGCTGGCTTCGAAGACTGGGGCCGGAGCGGACCATCGCGCTTTGCGTTGGGAACAACGAGATCCCTCCCGTGACGGTGCGCGTCAATTCGCTTCGAACCACGCGCGAGGCGCTGGCAGCCGGGTTGAAAGGCGAAGGCATTGAGGTGACGCCCTGCCGGGTTTCATCGTCCGGCCTGATGCTCCGGGGCGTGGCGGATCTGAGGCAGTTGCCGGCCTATCGGCGGGGCGATTTCTACGTCCAGGACGAAGCGGCGCAGCTCGTGGGTTTTATCGTCGCTCCAAAAACCGGAGACCATCTCCTCGACGCCTGCGCCGCGCCGGGCGGGAAGAGCACGCATCTGGCCGAGTTGATGGGCGATCGCGGCGAGATCACGGCGGCCGACGCCGATCCGAAACGGCTGGAACGGATCGCTCAAAACGCCTCGCGTCTGGGTCTGGGTTCGGTCCGACCGATCGCGGTCGATGCGTCGCGAAGCCTTGAGGCGCTTGGAAAAGTTCTGTACGACCGGATATTGGTCGACGCTCCGTGCAGCGGACTGGGAATACTGCGACGGAATCCGGAGGCCAAGTGGTATAAAAACGAAACGGCGATCGGAAAGATGGCCGCGCTCCAACTCAGCATCCTGGACCGGGTGGCGCCGCGCTTGAAACCCGGCGGGGTGTTGGTGTACAGTACCTGCACGACCGAACCCGAAGAAAACGAGGACGTGATCGGCGCTTTTCTGGGCGGGCATCGCGATTTCCGGATCGATTCTCTTCGGACGGCCTGGTCCGAGACGCCGGAATTGGCGACGCCGGAGGGATACCTCAGTACCTTGTTGAATCCCTATCAGATGGATCATTTCTTTGTCGCGAAGCTGATCAAACCGTCGAAAGGAGAATAAGATGACGACGCCGGCCGGGTCCAAAAAGATCGCCCCCTCGATTCTCTCGGCGGACTTTGCCTATTTGGCGGACGAGATCGCCAAGGTCACGGAGGCGGGCGCCGATATGATCCATGTGGACGTGATGGACGGCCATTTTGTCCCGAACTTCACAATCGGTCCTCCGATTGTGAAGGCCATCCGCAAGGTGACCCGGCTGCCTCTGGACGTCCATCTGATGATGACGAATCCGGACGATTACATTCATGACTTTATCAAGGCCGGAAGCAACTATATCACGGTTCATGTCGAGACCTGTCCCCATCTCCATCGGACGATCCAGTCGATCAAGGAAGAGGGGGTGAAGGCCGGCGTGACCTTGAATCCGGCGACGCCGCTCTCGAGCGTGGAGGAAATTCTCGGTGAAGTGGATCTCCTGTTGATCATGTCGGTCAATCCCGGATTCGGCGGCCAGGGTTTTATACCGTCCGTGCTGGAAAAACTGCGACGCGCCCGAACCATGATCGATCAACGCGGCGCGAAGGTTGAACTGGAGATCGACGGCGGCATCAAGGTCGAAAACGCCGCGGCCATCGCCCAGGCCGGCGCGGACATCCTGGTTTCGGGCTCGGCCATTTTTCAGAGCAAGGATTACAAGGACACGATTCAGAAGATGCGAAAGGCCATCGGGTCTTAGGCGGCTGGATCTTAAATCAGAGGTTCTGGGATGGGGCCGGGAAGACATGCCGTTTTGTACAAGGCCGCATATCTATTGACCGTCCTCCTCGCTTTGGGCGTTTCGACCGGGTGTTTGAGCGGCGGAAATCCGGAGAGCAGCGCCGGCAGCGGCAGCGCCTGGACCACAAAGACCTCGATGCCTACCCCGCGTGCGGGCCTCGCTGTTGGGGTTGTAAACGGTATCCTCTATGCTGTCGGAGGCAATACCTTATCCAATAACCCTGTTAATCTTTCAATTGTCCAAGCTTATAACCCTGCGACCAACGCCTGGACCACAATGTCCCCGATGCCGACTGCGAGGTCGGGTCTGGCCGTTGGGGTGGTCAACGGTATTCTCTACGCCATCGGGGGAACTAACAACGGGGTAAATAATCTCACAACCGTAGAGGCCTACGATCCAGTGACGAACACTTGGACCTCAAAGGCTTCAATGGCCACCCCACGCTATGGCCTGGGGGTCGGCGTAGTGAACGGCCTGATCTATGCCGTTGGGGGTGTCATAGCCCCCAACCCTTCGCCGCCGGTCGAAGTCTACGATCCCGGAAACGATAGCTGGGTACCAAAGGCAGTGATTCCAACCGAGCGGATATTTCTCGGGGTCGGGGTCGTAAATAATACCCTTTATGCTGTTGGGGGTAGCCCAGATTTTGCTGTTGGGGTTAACCCAAACAACGTGACTAATCTTTCGACGGTCGAGGCCTATGATACTGTGTTGGATACCTGGACCACGGAGACTTCGATGCCCACCGCACGAGGAGGGCTGGCCGTGGGAGTAAACGACGGAATCCTTTACGCCGTGGGTGGGCAATTACCGGATATCCAGCCCGGCGATACGGTGCCGAAAAAGCTCGAGGCCTATAATCCTGCAACGAATACCTGGACCACACTGGACCCGATGCCTACCGGAAGGACCTTGCTGGCCGCCGACGTAGTGAACGGCGTCCTGTATGCCGTCGGAGGAGACGATCAAGGAACGGTCGAGACCTTTACGCCGCCGACTCCATAAACGTTATGGCCGATGTAACGATTTATCATAATCCACGTTGCGGGACATCTCGCAAGACGCTTGAGCTGATCCGGAAAAAAGGGATCGAGCCGAAGGTCATCGAGTATCTGAAGACCCCTCCGACCGAGAAGGAACTGGACGAGATTTTGAAGCTTCTCGGGATGGGGCCGCGGGATCTGATCCGGACGAAAGAGCCGGAGTACAAGAAGTACAGACTCGATCATCCCAACCTTTCCCGCGCGGAGTTGATCGCGGCCTTGGTCCGACATCCGATCTTGATTCAGCGGCCGATCGTGCGCTCAAAAGGCAAAGCCGTTCTCGGGCGGCCCCCTGAAAATGTTGAACAAATCCTATAGTCTTCTTCTCACCCCCCCGTCGAAGTTTCGTTTCAGATCGATTATAATTGTTAAAGATAACTAAAGATACGCGGAGGGTATGAACTTGTTCTAAGTGGTACCTTAACGCTTCGGGGTTTCCCGATTGAAAGACTATAGGCCATGGGGCCGATCTTAAAACTTCATGTTCTTAACGGCGTTGTGTGGAAAAACCTATTTCAGGAGTTCCTTATCCTTTGGCGTCTTAAGTTCTGTCTCCTCTGTTTCTGGATGCTGTGGATCATGGGCCCGGACCGTCTTTCGCTCGCCGATCCGTTCGTGGAAGGGAATGGGCCATTCCCAAACCGGAACTACAATCCCGTTCAGCTTTTGTTTCTTTCCCTTCCTTCTGAAAAGGCTACGACGCTACCCCTTCATTCGTTTGAGTTAAGTCTCGATGTGGCTGAAAGTAACACCATCTTAATCGAATCGGGTTCACAAATCGATGCCACGATGAAATTTGAGACGTTCCGTTCGGCGTTACATCTCAAGTACGGTTTGACAAATCGGCTGGAGATCGGACTGGAAATTCCCTATTATTACCGAAATGGCGGCTTTTTGGATCCGTTTATTATGAGCGTAGAACACGACTTCGGCCAGTTAAACACGGATCGCATCCAATTTCACGATGGCTCATTTGGAGGCTATGAAATAACGCAGGGCGGAGAGACAATTCTATCGGGTGAAGATCATCAAACGGGTTTCGGGGATCTGTCTTTGAGCGGAAAATATCTGGTTCTCGATGAGGGGCCCAAACAACCGGCCGTTTCATTGCGGGTCGCCCTCAAGTTTCCGACCGGGGATTTTGATAAGGCCTTCGGCTCGGGGAAAGCGGATATCGGCATGGGACTCGTACTCCAGAAAAGCCTGGCCCATCGGTGGCTATTCTATTTGAATCAAAGCGTGGTGTTTCCCGGAGGTGATTTTGGATCCAGCGATTTGACGTTAAGGGCGATTTATTCCGCTGCCTTGGCCGTCGAGTTCATGTGGACGGCGCGCTTTTCCCTCGTCGGACAATTGGATTATTATACGTCTCCTTTTCATGGGACGGGAATTCGGGTTTTGGATAACGGTGTTTTTGAAGCCGCTTTTGGATTTAATTATCGATTCAACCCCCACCTCCTCTTCCAGCTGTATGGAATCGAAAACTTCGCGGTTCCCCGAGGCGCCTCGGCGGATTTTACGCTGGGCACAAATATCGCGGTTCAGTTTTAGCGTAATCGCTGCGTATTCTAAAAGGTTGATCCTCCCAATCCACCTTGACAAAACTCCGCCTCGAAGGTATTGTAAAGGCCGGACTTTTTCCATCGACGCGACCTTATGACACAGGACATCTCACAGCTTTTATCCGGTCTTCATCCGCTCGAGCATAAAGTGCTCGCCAGGCTCAAAACCCGACCGATCTTTTGGGATCATGAGTTGCTGCAGGAGACCGGTCTGGACGAATCGCGTCTGTCGATGGCTCTGGGCTGGCTGCTGACAAAAGATCTTGTGCGAAACGAGGAGGAGAGGGCGACGCCCTTCGTATCCATTACGGAACTCGGCAAGAAATATGCGGAGCATGGAATGCCGGAGAAGCGGATACTCAATCGATTGAAAGCAGGTGAAAAGATCGCCGTTAAAGATCTTTCCCAACTTGAAAGCATGGACTCCTCCGAAGTCAGCACCGCCGTCGGAAACCTGAGACACAGGGACCATGAAGTCGTTCGGATGGGGCCCGGTGGGGTTTTGGAGTGGACGGGCGCATCCCTGCCGGTTATGATTGAATCGGTGCTGCCGGGTCTTTTGAGGCGACTCTCGTTTGCCGCAGACGCAGTTAATAAATTGGGGCTTTCGGTTGAAGAAAAGCATCTTCTTGATGATGTTCTTGAGAAAAAATGGAAGACGCGAGGTGTGATCAAGCAACACGAGAAGAAATCAAAACGGGTCTCGCTCACCGATTTAGGCCGGGATTTAGTGAATCAACTGACGCCGGAAGCCGCGACCGCGGAGGAAGTAGCCCAGCTTACGCCCGATCTCCTTAAGGATGGGGCGTGGAAGGGAAAGTCGTTCCGAAAATACAATATCGGTTTGCGACCGTCCCGAATGGCCGCCGGCCGGAAGCATCCGTATCGGGAATTTCTCGACAGCGTCAAAGCCAAACTGGTCTCGATGGGATTTCAGGAGATGCGCGGGCCGCTGGTCGAATCGGAGTTCTGGAACAGCGACGCGCTCTTTATGCCGCAGTTTCATCCGGCGCGGGATATACATGACGTCTATTTTGTCAAGCATCCCAAATCCGTGGCAACCTTGCCCGAACCCCATGCCTTGCAAGTCGCCAGGACGCATGAGTCGGGTTGGAAAACCGGCTCGCGGGGGTGGCGCTATACGTTCGATCTTGAAAGAGCCAAACGCCTTGTCTTGCGAAGCCAGGGTACGGCCGTTTCGGCCCGTACGCTGACCGCCTCTCCAAAAATCCCGGGAAAATATTTTTCCATCGCCCGGTGCTTCCGCTACGACCTTGTGGACGCGACGCATGCCCCGGATTTTTTCCAAGTCGAGGGAATCGCGTTGGGTGAGAAAATCACCTTCCGGACGCTTCTGGGCCTTTTAAAGCTGTTCGCGACCAAAATGGCCCGTGCTACAGAGGTCAAATACCTGCCGGCCTATTTCCCGTACACCGAACCGTCGGTCGAGATGCATGTGCGCCATCCGCAACTGGGATGGATGGAGCTGGGAGGCGCGGGCCTGTTCCGTCCGGAGGTCACCGTGCCGCTGGGTGTTCGAGTTCCCGTGATCGCCTGGGGACTGGGCCTGGACCGGATGGCGATGGTCGCGCTGGGCATCGGCGATATCCGGGATCTTTTCTCAAGCGATCTGGACCTGATCCGGACCAAACGGGCGGAGTCCTGATCATGCCGACGATTCAGGTCAAATTGAAGGATCTTGAGAGCCTCCTCGGCCGATCCGTCACGATGACGGAACTGGCCGACCTGTTGCCGTTGGTGAAAGGCGAAATCAAGGAGCACGATGAAACGACGGGTGAGATCAAGCTTGAGTTGAACGATACGAACCGGCCGGACCTTTGGTGTGTCGAGGGCATCGCCCGGCAGATCAGAATGCATCGTCTGAAGAAGGTTGTTCCGTATCCCTTCTATAACCGTAAGCAGACACCGGCGGCCGTCATCGAGGTGTCGCCTTCGTTGAAATCCATCCGCCCGTACATCGGCGCCTGCATCGCGCGCGGACTTTCCATTGACGAGGAGTCCTTGGTCCAGCTAATCCAGACGCAGGAGAAGTTAAGCGAGAGTTTCGGCCGGAAACGACACTCGGTTTCCATCGGACTTTATCGTCTTGCCAGAATTACCTTCCCCGTGACCTATAAAACCGTTCAACCGGATGGGATCCGGTTCGTCCCTCTCGGGTTCGAGTCTCCCATGACCCCGGCCGAGATTTTGAAAAAACATCCCAAGGGCATGATGTACGCCGGAATTTTATCGAAGACGGCGGAATGTCCTCTGTTGGTTGACCGGGAAAATAAAGTCCTCTCTTTTCCACCGATCATCAACAGCCGCGAGGTCGGGGAGGTGCAGGTTGGAGACCGCGATCTGTTTGTCGAAGTAACCGGGACCGATCTTCGTATGGTGATGCTCACCGTAAACATCCTGGCCGCGAACCTTTCCGACCGCGGAGCCGAGATCAATCCGGTCGAGGTCCGTTATCCCTATTCCACGGATTTCGGACGTAAGATTACGATGCCGGCCGTTTTGGCCAAACCGATGGGGATGACGCTGGATCATTTGAGCTCGGCCTTGGGGGAAACCATCGCGGCTCCGAAGGCGGTTTCGATTCTAAAAGCCTATGGGTATGACGTCCATTCCCGCGGTCGTCACTTGACGGTATCGGTGCCGGCCTACCGGGATGATTTGCTCCATCCGGTGGATGTGGCGGAGGATTTTGCGATCAGCCGGGGCTTCGAGAGCTTCGAGGCCGAGATGCCGACCGAATTTACACTCGGAGGACTTTCGTCCATCGAGCAGTTTTCCGATCGAATACGGGAAACCATGATCGGGATGGGGTTCCAGGAGGTGATTTCAAATATCCTGACGAACCGGGAGGAATCGGTCGACCGTATGGCCCTCTCCGGCATGAACGTAGATCTGGTCGAGGTTGAAAACGTGATGTCCCAGACCTATTCGGCCTTAAGAAACAGCATCATTCCATCATTGCTTCGCGTGGAATCCGCCAGCTCGAAGAGTTTTTACCCCCATCGGATTTTCGAGGCGGGCGATACGGCCGTTACGGATGCGAGGGCGCCCGAGGGGACTCGCACTCTTTTAAAACTGGCTTCTCTTATCGCCCATCCGGCGGCCAACTTTTCGGAGCTGCATTCCTGTCTGGATTTATTGATGTACTATTTGGGCGGGACCTATCAATTGGAACCTGTTTCGCATCCTTCCTTTATCGCGGGGCGGCTCGGCAAGATCGTGATCGGGGGCCGTGACCTTGGCCTCATCGGTGAACTTCATCCCCAAGTTCTTCAAAACTGGCAGATCGCAATGCCCTGTACCGCTTTTGAGCTGGATTTGGACAGTCTCGCTGGATTGTCCTAGAGGCAGACCCGGCCGATCCCGTGATGACACAAAATTCGCCTTCCCGACTCATTACGGCCCGGTAAAGATCGACGCATTAAGCCGCGGCCAGCTTGGACTTGGCCGTTTCCGCGATCTTTGCGAACCCCTGAGGATCGGTCACAGCCAGATCAGCCAGAACTTTCCGGTCCAGGCCGATTCCGGCCTTTTTCAATCCGGCCATAAACTTGGAGTAAGAAAGACCGTGATTCGACACGGCCGCGTTAATCCGCACGATCCAAAGCCGACGGAAATCTCGCTTCCGTTGGCGACGGTCGCGGTAAGCGTACTGTCGGCCTTTGTCCACCAGTTCGGTCGCGGTGCGGAACAGCCGATGTTTGCCGCCCCAAAAGCCCTTGGCCAGTTTCAGACGGCCTTTGCGGCGTGCTCTTGTTTTTGGACCTCCTTTTGCGCGTGGCATACCTGCACTCCTTTTAGTTAATAATTCATTTCAGGCGTAAGGCAACAGGCGTTTAATCGACTGTTGATCGGCCTTTGAAACCAGTCCGGAGCCCTTAAGGTGCCGCTTCCGGGACCGGGTTTTGTGGGTTAAGAGATGGCTCTTGCCGGTCTGCTTGTGTCTGATTTTGCCGGTTCCGGTCCGTTTGAACCGTTTGGCCACTCCTTTGTGTGATTTTAGCTTTGGCATTTGTTTATCATGTCCTTTCCGTTAATTGCAGGGGCTCACGTCGCCCCCTCCACCAGCAGAGCCGGATGGAGCCTCCCCCTCTCGCTCGCCGTGCTCGCTGGGTGGATTCCCACGAGCTGCGCGAGCCTGAGGACCTAACCCTTATGCGGTTTGGGGTTTGGGCGACAGGATCAAGATCATGTTGCGCCCTTCCAGCCGAGGGTGCTGTTCAATAATTCCGATGTCGTTCACAGCCTCGATCACCTTGCTCAGGGTCATCTTTCCGGCATCCAGGTAAACCATTTCTCGCCCTCGGAACATCATGGTCACTTTGACTTTATCACTGGCTTGTAAGAACTCGCGAACATGGCGAATCTTAAAATCCAGATCGTGTTTGTCCGTATGAGGCCTCAGTTTGATCTCTTTCACATGCGTCGTTTTCTGATGCTGTTTCATCGCATGGAGTTTTTTATTCTGTTCGTATTTGAATTTTCCGTAATCCATAATACGACAGACGGGCGGCTGAGATGTCGGCGCCACCTCCACCAGATCGTAGCCCTGTTCGGCGGCCTTCGCAATGGCCTCTCGCGTCGGCAGGACCCCGAGCTGTTCTCCTTCGACCCCGATGACTCGGACTTCTCGGACACGAATTTCGTTATTGACACGCTGTTTGACCGCGATAGGGGACTCCTCCTTTCTGTACGGTGGTCCGACTTCGATCAAGAAGTCGGGTTATAAGTTAGGATGATACTCTTTGACCGACTTCACCGTTCAGTCGATCAACGAAGGCGGTGATGTCCAGTTCGCCGAGATTGTCTCCGCTGCGTTTACGCACCGAAAGTTTCCGGCTCTGGGCTTCACGCGCACCGAGAATGACCATGTAGGGGACTTTGGCCATTTCCGCTTCGCGGATTTTTAATCCGATCTTTTCGCTTCGCGAATCCGTTTCCACTCGAAAACCGGCTTCGATCAAGGTTCGTGCGACCTCGTCGGCATAGCCGTGCTGCTGGTCCGTAATCGGCATGATTTTGACCTGGACCGGGGCGAGCCAAAGCGGAAAGGCGCCGGCATAATGCTCGATCAGGACTCCGAAGAACCGCTCAATCGATCCCATGAGTGCGCGATGGATCATGATGGGCTGATGTTCTTTGCCGTCTTCGCCGATATAAGATAGATTGAACCGTTGCGGCAGATTGAAGTCAACCTGAACGGTGGTGCATTGCCAGGACCGGCCGAGCACGTCTTTGATTTTCAGGTCGATCTTGGGACCGTAAAACACTCCCTCGCCGGGGTCGATACGGTATGCCATTCCCTTGATTTTGAGGGCTGATTCCAGAGCCGACGTGGCCCGTTCCCAGTTTTCGGGCGAGCCCACCGCTTTTTCGGGGCGGGTGGAGACATAGATCTCGTATTCATTAAATCCGAATGTCTTTAACGTAAAGACCGTGAGATCCAAAACTTTGAGGATCTCCTGTTCAATCTGATCCGGTCGGCAGAATAGATGGGCATCGTCCTGCGTAAAGCCACGGACCCTCAAGAGGCCGTGTAGGACGCCGGAACGCTCGTAGCGATAGACGGTACCCAATTCCGCAAACCGGATCGGCAAGTCCCGATAACTCCGGAGATGGGATTTATAGATCATGATGTGAAAAGGGCAGTTCATCGGTTTGAGTTCATACTCGATTCCTTCGATGGACATCGGGGCATACATGTTTTCTCGATAAAAGTCCAGATGACCGCTTTGCCTCCAAAGATCCAGTCGCGCGATGTGTGGGGAGTAGACAAAATCATAACCGTGGCGCTGGTGCTGTTCCCTCCAGAAATCCTCGATCAGTTTCCGGATCAGAGCTCCTTTAGGGTGCCAGATAACCAATCCTGGGCCGATTTCATCCGTGACATTGTAAAGATCCAGATCCTTTCCCAGTCGGCGGTGATCCCGTCGTTTGATCTCTTCAAGTCGTTTCAGATGCTGGTCCAGGGCCTCCTGACTCGGAAAGGAGGTACCATAAATCCGTTGAAGCATCGGGTTTCGTTCGTCCCCCCGCCAATACGCCCCCGCCGTGGTGAGTAGTTTGAAGGCCGAGACATGTTGAGTGGAGAGGACATGAGGCCCACGACACAAATCGGTGAACGGGCCTTGTTCATAAACCGTGATGGTTTCATCTTCCGGCAGCTCCCGGATCAGTTCCACCTTGTACGTTTCGCCCTTCTCCTCGAAGAAACGGATCGCGTCCTGTTTCGACAGCACCTTTCGCTCGAATACATAGTGGGCGGCCGCGATCTCCTTCATCCGCCGCTCGATCTTATCGAGATCCTCCGGTGTAAACGGTCGTCCGAGGTCGAAGTCATAGTAAAAGCCGTCTTCAATCGGGGGTCCGATGGCCAATTTGGCGTTCGGGAAGAGTTCTTTTACGGCCTGGGCCATGATATGTGCGCTGCTGTGGCGGTAAATCTCCTGCCCCTCCGGGGAAGAGAAAAACACCGGGTCGATCACATATCGATCCGTTCCCACAGGGGCATCCGCCAGCCGCTGTCCGAAACCCATCACGGTTCCGTTGAGCTTGAGGGCCACGGGAGACTCCTTCCAGGACAACTTGGCCTGGGCCAGCACGTCCGATAAGAGCGTGTCATTCCTGAACCTGCGCTCCGTCCCGTCGGGAAATTGCACCCGGACATCTTGTAATGGCAAACCCGTCATGTTCAAATCGTCTTTGTTATGCTGCGGTCTTATGGCCGTGAAAAACGGAAAAGGCACCCCTCTGACCCCGGTGGTGTACGTGTTCGAGTCTACCGCTGGATCATGACTCAACGCAGAACAACGTCACACAACCCGTTCGTCACGATGCCTTTTCATCCGCCGCTCTATGATCCCAATGTATAAGACCTATGGTAGGCACGGGCGGTCTTGAACCGCCGACCTCTACCGTGTCAAGGTAGCGCTCTACCCCTGAGCTACGCGCCTATCGTGGGTAGAATCCTAATATAAACCGCTTGATTTGTCAACTAAACAGGCTTAGCGGTGGTCTGAAACAATACGAAGGCAATTTCTTCCTATCGGGTAATGAGGTCGAATCATGCGAGAGTGACGGTGTTCATTCAATGGTGGAGTGCGGCCTATCTTACAGCGGCCTTGAGTTCTTTCCCGGCCGAGAATTTTGGGACACGACAGGCAGGGATTTTAATGATATCACCGGTTTTTGGGTTTCGACCGACGCGAGGTTTCCTCTTTGTTACCGAAAAAGTTCCAAAACCGATCAGACTGACCTTCTGTCCTTTCTTGAGGGCGGTTGTAATTCCATCGATGGCGGCGTTCAGCGCATCAACGGCTGCCACTTTGCTGATCCCGGCCGTCCCGGAAATTTTTTCAATCAGTTGTTGTTTGGTCATAGAAAAAATCCTCCCTACATTCCGTGCTTGGGAATGGATCGCGGGCGGTAGAATATTCGCCGAGAAGTTAGAGTATTCTCTCAGTACAAACGATCACACGATGAGTGGCGGGTAGTTTAAAACCGCAAGATCGGGCAACCCGTATTAAGAGCGTGTGTAAAATATCAACTCATTCGGCGGTTGTCAAGCGGATTCTTACGCGTTATTTTGGCGGTTTTTGTAAACTCGAATCTTGAGCTCCTTGATCTTTTTTCGAAGCGTGTTCCGGTTCATTCCGAGCAGATGAGCCGCTTGGATCTGATTTCCGTTCGTCTCTCTCAGTGTGATGGTGATCAACGGTCGTTCGATTTCTCGTAGCAGCATGGGGTGGAGATTACGGCCGCCGGAGGCTTTCATTTGCTTGACAAAATCCTTCAGCCGGTGTTCCATGAATTCTTCAAGGGCCAGATTCGGAGCGGCCTTTTGGTGGACCGGCTTGGTCTGGGACGTCGCAACAAAGGATGGATTGCCGATCAGTTGCGTCGTGATTTCGTTGATTCGACCCGCGGTCAGTTTAAGCATTCCCGAAGAGCCGATGATCATGTAACGATCATTGTGATTTCCGTTGCTTACCAGGCGTTTGAGATCTCGCGTCCAGTCTTTTTTGGTTTCCAAGATGACCAACGGGAAGTCACGGTGTTTTAATTTTTGACGAAGGCGCGAGGTATCCCGGATCGATAGCACCGCTGCGGGGATTGAATTCTGAAAGAATTCAAGAAGGGAGGGGTCGTCGTTGACCAAGAGAATGGTCTTTGCAGGCACGGTGTCACCTGGAGATGGAAGAATCGTTGCGCGTATTGTTATCGGACAGGATTTAACCGCGCCTGTTTATCACAATCCGATGAAACTGTCAACACAAAATTATGCGGCGTTCTGGCCGTTCGTCCGGACCCGTTTGAGTACGAGATTCCGGTTGGGTGAAACATCCGCTTCGATCGTGTCTCCTTCTTTGAAATCCCCCTGCAATAATTGCAGGGCTAGGGGATTCAAGATGTCTCGTTGGATAATTCTTTTCAACGGGCGGGCTCCGTAGATCGGATCGTATCCTTCCTCAGCCAGGTATTTTTTTGCGCGATCCGTCAGCACAAGGGTGAGTTTCTTCTCAGCCAATCGTTGCTTGAGATTTTTCATTTGGATTTCGATGATGGACATCAGTTCCGGCAGTCCCAGCGGATGAAAGATCACAATATCGTCGATTCGATTCAAAAACTCCGGACGAAATTGCGCGCGGAGCGCCGTTAAAACGCTTTTACGCATTTCTTCCTCGTTTTTGGTTCCCAGGTCTTGAATCTGCTGGCTTCCGGTGTTGGAAGTCATAATGACAACGGTGTTTTTAAAGTCCACGGTGCGACCCTGTCCGTCCGTCAAGCGGCCGTCATCCAAGAGCTGCAGGAGGACATTGAACACTTCGGGATGGGCCTTTTCGATCTCATCAAAAAGGACGATGGAGTAAGGTTTGCGCCGGACGGCCTCGGTGAGTTGTCCGCCTTCTTCGTATCCCACATAGCCCGGCGGCGCCCCGATCAGCCTCGACACCGCATGTTTTTCCATGTACTCGGACATGTCGATGCGAACCAGGGCCTGGTCATCGTCAAAAAGGAATTGGGCCAGGGCCCGGGCCAATTCGGTCTTACCGACGCCGGTCGGTCCCAGGAAAATAAACGATCCCATCGGGCGATTGGGTTCCTGGATGCCGGCCCGACTCCGGCGCACGGCGTTGGATACGACCGTAATGGCCTCATCCTGACCGACGACCCGGTCTTTGAGCCGCTGCTCCATTTTGACCAGCTTCTGAATCTCGCTTTCCAGCATTCGGCTGAGAGGGATGCCCGTCCATTTTGAGACGATCTCGGCCACATCCTCTTCGTCCACCTCCTCCTTCAGCATCTTCTGCCGGGACTGGAGTTCCTGGAGCCGACGGTTCTCGGCCTCGAGCTGCTTGGTGAGATCGATGAGCCGTCCGTATCGGAGTTCGGCCGCGCGCCCGAGGTTTCCCTCCCGTTCGGCTTTGTCCGCTTCGATTCGAGCCCGCTCAATTTCTTCTTTGGCGTTTCGGATCTTGCGGATGCATTCTTTTTCGGCTTCCCATTGACGACGGAGCTTATCCCCGTCTCCTTTGAGACGGGAAATTTCGCGATCAATCCCCGTCAGACGATCTTTGGATGCGGGATCCTTCTCTTTTTTGATCGCCTCTTTCTCGATTTCGAGCTGTCGGATGCGTCGTTCAATTTCATCCAGCTCGGTGGGCATGCTGTCGATCTCCATCCGGAGCCGCGAGGCCGCTTCGTCAATCAAGTCGATCGCTTTATCGGGAAGAAATCGATCCGAGATGTATCGGTGAGAAAGCATGGCGGCCGCCACCAGTGCCGAGTCCTTGATCCGGACGCCGTGATGCACCTCGTATCGCTCCTTGAGCCCTCGCAGAATGGAAATGGTGTCTTCCACGGAAGGCTCCGTCACCAGGACAGGCTGGAATCGACGTTCGAGTGCCGCATCTTTTTCAATATGTTTGCGGTACTCGTCGAGTGTAGTTGCGCCGATGCAACGCAATTCCCCGCGTGCCAACGCGGGTTTGAGCATGTTGGAAGCATCCATCGCCCCTTC
>Ga0335085_10007148_pt1 | contig 17430 bp, 13 predicted proteins | sample Lox_Sample_45_FD_206712 | JGI IMG/M metagenome (GOLD analysis project Ga0335085, IMG submission 206712) | Soil microbial communities from Loxahatchee National Wildlife Refuge, Florida, United States - Lox_Sample_4.5 | ecosystem: Environmental > Terrestrial > Soil > Wetlands | place: USA...
GTGTTACCGATGTATCTGCTGGTGGGTATCTGGGGATCGGGCCGAAAAGAATACGCCGCCATGAAGCTGACCTTGATGTTGTTGGCGGGTTCGGCCTTCATGTTGGTCGGATTCTTGGCCATGTACTTCAACTCCAGTATCCACACTTTCGATATCCGCATCCTGGGCAACCTCGCCCAGACGAATTTCACCCCTGAATTCCAAAACTTCTGGTTCCCGCTCCTGTTCCTGGGTTTTGGGGTGATCGCCGCCGTTTTCCCCTTCCACACCTGGTCACCCGACGGGTACGGCTCGGCCCCCACGGCGGCTTCCATGTTGCACGCGGGCGTCCTCAAAAGCCTGGGCGGTTACAGCATTATCCGCGTGGCACTGCCGGCGCTGCCGCAGGGCGCCCGCCACTGGCTGCCGATTCTGGTTTTCCTGACCATCGTTAACATTCTCTACGCGGCCATTGTGGCCTTGAAACAAAAGGATTTCAAATATGTGATCGCCTATTCCTCAGTGTCCCATTGCGGGGCCATCCTCTTCGGCATCTGCACCATGCAGGTGGCGGGGTTGAACGGAGCGGTTATCCAGACCCTATCCCACGGGATTGTGGCGGCCATGACCTTCGCCCTGGTGGGGACGGTTTACGGAAAAGCTCACACTCGGGAATTGTCCAAGCTGGGTGGTTTGGGAGCCGCCATGCCCGTTTTGGGGGGGCTCTTTGTGGCCGCCGCCATGGCCAATGTTGGCTTGCCAGGCTTAAGCGGATTCATCGGGGAATTCCTGATTTTTCTCGGCAGTTACCGCACGGGTTTCCATGGTGGGTTCGACATCTTCCGCGTTTTATTCCCGACGGCCATCCTGGGCATCGTGTTGACGGCTGTTTATTATCTGAGACTGGTCCAGATGGTGTTTTACGGCCCGGTGAAAGACCCTCATGTTAAAGAAGAGGTGAAAGACGGGAGCTTTATTGAGATCCTCCCGATCGCCTTTCTCCTGTTGGTTTCGCTTGCGGTGGGACTTTACCCCAAGCCTTTTGTCGACCTTTCCAACGCGACTATCGCGCCTTTGATCGACCAAATCGGAGGATTCAAGTGATCCAAATCTCCTCGTTTTTACCCGAACTTTGGCTGGTGGGAACCGCCATGATGGTGCTGGTGATTGACCTGTTCCGGGGACCCACGGCGGGGAAGGGACTGCTCTATTGGATCGCCGGCTTGGGGACCTTGGGGGCCCTGGTCTCATTATCCTGCCTGAACGGGACCTGCCTGTTTTCCACCTGCGCTGTTTCCGAACCGGTGTCATCTTTCGCGGGGTTCCTGAAGACCGACTCCTTGGCCTTGTTTTTCAAGATGATCATCCTCTTGGCCACCCTTTTGACCCTCTTGATGTCGGTCCGCTATTTCAAAACCAACACCACCTATTCGGCCGAGTTCATGGCCATTCTTCTTTTCTCGGCGGCGGGGGCCTCGGCTCTGGCTTCCGCCCAGGAAATCATCACGCTTTATATCTCGCTGGAAACCCTCACTATCAGCAGCTACTTGCTGGCCTCCTTCATGAAAAAGGACAAAGGCAGCAACGAGGCGGGCATGAAGTACCTGCTCCTAGGCGCCTTTTCCTCGGCCCTGCTGCTCCTGGGGTTTTCCTATCTCTATGGCCTGACAGGAACCACGGTTATCGCCGATGTCGCCAAGTCCCTGGCCAACCAGCCCGTCTCCCCCCTCCTCGTGCTTTCCGTCATCCTGGTGATCGCCGGCCTGGCCTTCAAGATTTCCCTGGCGCCGTTCCACATGTGGACGCCCGACGTTTATGAGGGGGCGCCAACGCCGGTAACGGCCTTCCTTTCCGTGGCCTCCAAAACGGCGGGATTCGCCGCCTTCGTCCGCCTCTTCTGGGTCGGCCTTTCCGCCCAATCGGTTTTACCCGTGTGGGTCGGTCTTTTCGCGGTGCTTTCGGCCATGAGCATCATCCTGGGCAACCTGGAAGCCCTACCGCAAAGAAACATCAAGCGCATGATGGCCTATTCCTCCATCGCCCAGGCGGGCTATATTTCAACTGGATTCCTGGCAGGGGGAAACCGGGGGCTGACGGCCGTCCTTTTCTACCTCTTCGTCTACCTCTTCGCGAACCTCGGTGCCTTCCTGGCCATCGTCATCGTCTCGGGCAAGACCGGGAGCGACAAGATCGAGGATTACGCGGGCATGTGGAAGAGATCGCCCCTCATCGGGGTCGTGCTCCTGGTCTGTCTTCTTTCCCTGGCGGGCGTGCCGCCCTTCGCTGGTTTTTCGGGAAAATGGTATCTTTTCGGTGCGGCGGTCGAAAAGGGCTACACTTGGCTGGCCCTGGTGGGCATGGTCTTCAGCGTCGTCTCCCTTTATTACTACCTCCAAGTGGTAAGGCAGGCCTTGGTCTCGGACGCGAAGGACCCTTCCCCCATCGATATGAACCTTTTGGAAAGAGGGGTCTTAGTGGTTTGTGTCATCTTAACGGTGACCTTGGGTTTTTGGCCCCGTCCCATCATGGATGTGGCTCAAGCGGCGGCGACCAGCCTCTTTAATTGAATTTAGTTTAAAACGAAATAAGAACCTCCGGCTTTGCCGGGGGTTTTTTTGTTTGTAGCCGGTGCGAAGTTGTCGGATCGGATGAAAAGGATTAGAGTGGGTTGTTTCCGTTTTCCACTCTTAAGTTGGGGGAGTCCGGATGAACCTATTTGCCGTTCTTTTGGCCCTGGCAGCCCTCCTTTATGCCGTCAGCTGTTTCTTTTCCTTCCGTTACTACCGGAACCTGGACGAAAGCTCCGACCGATTGGCCATTCAATGGCTTTCCTTCGCCTTCGGCTTGCAGGGCCTGTCCTTAGCGGGGGAGTGGGCTGCCCACGGTTACGCCCCCCTGGACAGCCTGGAGGGCATCCTGACGGCCTTTTCCTTTTCCCTGGGCGCGGCCTTGCTTGCCGGCCGGTTGAAAATGCCCCTGCCCGTACTGACCTCCCTCTTTACACCCTTCATTTTCTTCGTGGCCTTCTTGGGGTTCTTGACCGGTCTCAAGTATGTCCCCCTCATGGACAGCCGGCTTATGACCCCCGGAATGGCCAGCCATATTTTCCTGACCTTCTTGGGCTTTTCCCATTTTACGGTGGGGTTTGGGGTGGGGGTGGCCTATTGGATCCAGGAGGGCCAGCTCAAGCACCACCGCTTTAAAAACTGGAGCTACCGTCTTCCGGCCCTGGAGGATTTGGACCGATTGACGGTTTTTTATATCGGCATGGGGTTCCTTTTCTGGTTCGGCGGGCTGGGCTTGGGCACAGTGCAGGCCTTCGAGGTCTGGAACCGGCTGCCCATTGGCGATCCCAAAATTGTCGGGTCATTCCTGGTTTTGATGATTTATGCCTGTTTTTTCCTCCTGCGGTGGGCCTTCAAGATGCGGGGACGCAAATCCATGGTCCTGGTGATGGTCGGCTATGTCCTGGCGCTTTTTACTTTCGTAGGTGTCCGGGCCTTTCTGACCACCCAGCACGTATTTTAGGCCCAAAGGACCCCCATGAAGTTCATTGCCTACGGCTTAAACCATGTGACCGCCCCACTTCCGGTGCGCGAGAAGTACGCCTTGGAACCCGAAAAGGTGAGGGAAGTGCTGGCCCGGCTGAAATCCCATTCGCCGGAGGCGGTCTTCCTTTCCACCTGCAACCGGGTGGAGTTTTACCTCGCCACCCAAAGCCCGGAGGATTGCCTGGGAGAAATTCGTAAGGTTTTGGGCCAATACCACCGGCTGAAGCCCGCCGAAGTCAAAAAATACTTCTATTTTTACGAGGGTACGGAGGCCTTCAAACACCTCTTCCGGGTGGCCTCCTCGCTGGATTCCATGGTTGTGGGGGAAGCCCAAATCCTGGGACAGGTCAAGGACGCCTACCAGGAATCCCAGGAAGCCGGAATGACGGGGGCGACCTTGAACGGGGTCTTCCACCGGGCTTTTGGGGCGGCCAAGCGGGTACGCACCCAAACGGAAATCGCCCGGATGCCGGTAAGCGTTTCGAGCGTGGCGGTGGACCTGGCCCGGAAGATTTTCAGCGCCCTCCCGGAACATCCGGTGCTCCTCTTGGGCGCCGGGGAGATGGGGGAATTGACCGCGAAGTACCTGGCGGACGCCGGGGTGAAGGACTTTTTCATCGCCAACCGAACCCTGGAAAAGGCCCAGGCCCTGGCCGAAAGGCTGGGCGGAAAGGCCCTTGCGCTCTCCGAGGGCTTTTCCCGGATCGGGGAGGTGGACATCCTGCTGACTTCCCTGGGCGGCTCTTCCTTCGCGCTCAAACGCGGTGATTTGGAGGCCGCCCTCAAGAACCGCAAGGGACGGTCGCTGTTCATCATCGATATGGGGGTTCCCCGAAACATTGATCCTGAAGTGGGCCGGTTGGAATCGGTTTATCTCTACAATGTGGACAATCTCTCAGCTATCGCCGAGGCCAACCGCAGTGGAAGGCAAAAGGCCGTGGAGGAGGCTGAGGAAATACTGAAAGAAGAAGTGGACAAGTTATGCGCCTGGCTTTCGGCCCGCGAATTGGCTCCGACCATTGTCCGCCTCCGGGAACATTTCGAGGTCATCCGGGAAACAAAACTGAAGGAGTTTTTCGAGAGGAACAAAGACCTACCCGAAAAAGAAAGGAAGGCGGTCGAGAGACTGACCCACGACCTGATCGGCAGGCTTTTGCATGACCCCTCGGTGAACCTGAAGGAGATCCCCAACGAGGCCGACCGATTCGATTACGCGCGGATGTTGAACGAAATCTTTCTCAACAAGGACCATTTCAAAAATGACCGGGATTAACGTCTCGTGAGCCTCCTCATCGGCACTCGTGGCAGCCAACTGGCGCTGGGCCAGGCGGAAGGGGCGCGAACCCAGATCGCCCGGCTTTGGCCGGAGGAGGAAGTGCGGTTGGAGGTCGTTAAAACCCTGGGGGACCGTTTGTCCGCCAAGGAAGCTTCGGAGGAGTCGGGGGAAGCTCCCCAAGGGCTTTTCACCAAGGAATTGGACGAGGCCCTCCTGGCCGGACGGATAAGGGCCGCCATCCACAGCATGAAGGATGTCCCCACCCAATTGCCCGCGGGCATCGAAATGAGGGCTCTCCTCAAGCGGGAGGACCCCCGGGATGCGCTGATATCGCGGTCAGGGGCAAAGTTTTTCGAACTGCCGGCCGGGTCACGGATCGGAACCAGCTCCCCCCGCCGGGAAGCCCAAATCCGAGCCGTCCGATCCGACCTCCAAGTTTTGCCGTTGAGGGGCAACGTGGATACAAGGCTGCGCAAAATCCAGGAAGGGGAAGTGGATGCGGTTCTCGTTGCCGCGGCGGGCTTGAAGCGCCTGGGGCGGGAGAAAGAGGCCACCGAGTTCCTGTCCCCGGAAGTGATGCTGCCAGCCCCCGCCCAGGGAGTCCTTTGCGTGACCCTCCGGCAGGACGATGGGCCCTTGATAACGGCCCTGAAACCCCTTTGTGACGAGACGACACGCATTTGCACTGAGGCGGAACGGGCTTTTTTGCGGACCTTGCAGGGCGGCTGCCGCATTCCCGTGGGCGCCTTGGCGACGCTAGAGGGCCGGGTGCTCACCCTCACCGGAGTCATCGCCAACCCCAATGGGGAACAAATCATGCGGAACAGCCAAAAGGGATCGGCCGAAAGGCCGGTGGAGTTGGGAACGGAATTGGCCCAAATATTCTTGAGAAACGGGGCCCAGGAAATCCTGAACGGTTTCGGGCGATCCTCTTGGTAAGGGAAACATGAGCAAAGGTAAAGTCATTTTAGTGGGCGCGGGGCCCGGTGATCCGGGCTTGCTGACCCTCCGGGGGAAGGATGCCCTTTCCCGGGCTGATGTGGTCGTTTATGACGCCTTGGTTCATCCCCGAATCCTGGGTTTTATCCCTCCCGCCGCCAAGAAGATCTTCCGCGGCAGCCGAGGAAAAGCCGGCGCCCTCAACCAGTCCCAAATCAACGCGTTGCTGGTGAAGCTGGCGAAGGCGGGTAAGAAGGTCGTCAGGCTCAAAGGGGGCGACCCCTTCGTGTTCGGCCGGGGCGCCGAGGAAGTCATGACCCTGGTTCAAAATAATATCCCCTTTGAAGTCGTTCCAGGCGTCACTTCCGCCATTGCCGTGCCGGCTTATGGAGGAATTCCGGTGACCGACCGGGCTGTGAATTCCACTTTTACTGTCGTGACCGGCCATGAAGACCCTTCAAAGGCCAATACCCATGTGGATTGGAAACATTTGGCAAAGGACGGGGGAACTCTAGTGTTCCTCATGGGGCTTCACGCGTTGCCCCAGCTTTGTAAAAGGCTGATCGCAGAGGGGAAAGACCCCGGGACTCCTGCCGCCGTCATCCAGTGGGGGACGACCCCGCGCCAAAAATCGGTTCGGGGGACATTGGCAACCCTTCCGGGTTTGGTGGAAAAAGCTGGCCTTCAGCCACCAGCCACCGTCGTTGTAGGGAAGGTCGTCGAACTTGCTGGCTCCCTACAATGGTTCTCAAAAAAGCCACTGCTGGGGTTCCGGGTCCTTGTCACCCGGGGCCGGGCCCCCGTCAATTACCTCTCCGAAATGCTTTCGGAAGAAGGGGCGGAAGTTTTTGAAATCCCGACTATTGAAATCAATCCTCTCCCCTTGTCCCAAGCGGGAAAAAAACACCTCCGGGAAATCCCATCATATGACTGGCTGGTTTTCACCAGTTCCAACGCGGTTGAAATTTTTATGAGTCATCTTTTTAAATTAAAAAAGGACATCCGGCATTTTGGAAAGATCAAGACGGCCTGCGTGGGCGGGGGCACCGCCAAAACCCTTCGGGGATTTGGGATCCGGGCTGATTTGATCCCGGGTGATTATAAACAAGAAGGCCTGGTGAGTTCTTTCCGCAATGTCGATCTCCGAGGCAAAAAAGTCCTCTTGGCCCGGGCCAAAGAAGGCAGGGAAGTCTTATTGGATTTCTTGAAAAAGAAAAAAGCAATTATCGATCCCTGGCCGCTTTATGAAAACAAAGTACCGGTTGGGATCTCCGCCCGGTTGCGCGCATTGTTCTTGAAGGAAGGCGGGGTGGATTTGGCGACCTTCGCTTCTTCCTCCGCGGTGGACCATTTTTATTCCATCTTTAAGCCTGGTGAGAGAAAAAAATGGCTTGGAAAACTTCCGGTGGCGGCCATAGGGCCCGTCACGGCCGCTTCCGTGCGCAAATGGGGCGGAAAGGTGGCCGTGCAGCCGAAGAAATACGATGTTCCGGATTTGGTCGCGGCGATCGTGAAATGGGCCAGGGCGAACAAAAATTCAAAGGTTTATTAAACCGCCCCCCAAAGGTTAAAATACGCCACTAAGGAGAACGTCATGTCTTTTCCCATCCAACGCATGCGACGTTACCGGAAAACAAAAACCCTCCGGCTTTTGTTTGAGGAGACCCGTTTAGCCCCCGTTGACTTCATTCTTCCCCTATTTATAGCTGAAGGTCTTAAATCGCCCGAACCCATTTCATCGATGCAGGGCGTGATGCGCCACAGTTTCACTTCCCTGGCGCGGGAAGCGGCAGCGGCCCACCGGTTGGGCATCCAAGCAGTGCTTTTGTTTGGGATTCCCAAGAAAAAAGACAATCTGGCGAAAGAGGCCTACGACCCTAATGGCGTCATCCCAAAGGCCGTAAAACTTCTCAAGGGGGAAATCCCGGATCTGGCGGTGATCACCGATGTCTGCGCCTGCGAATATACCTCACATGGCCATTGCGGGATCATCGTGAAAGGCGACGTCGCCAACGACCCGACTTTAGGTCTGTTGCAAAAAATTGCCCTTTCCCACGCCCAGGCCGGCGCGGACATGGTGGCCCCGTCGGACATGATGGACGGACGCATCCGGGCTATCCGGCAGGCCCTCGACCAGAAGGGTTTTTCCATGACCCCTATCCTGAGTTACGCGGCCAAATTCGCGACCTGCTTCTACGGCCCCTTCCGCGACGCGGCTGATTCGGCCCCCGCTTTCGGAGACCGAAAAACCTATCAAATGCCCGCCTCCAACGCCCGGGAGGCCCTGCGGGAAATCCAGCTCGACATCGAGGAGGGCGCCGACCTGGTGATGGTAAAACCCGCCCTGACCGCCCTGGATATTATTACTAGAGCCCGACAGCGGTTCCAACTGCCCCTTTGGGCCTACCATGTTTCCGGCGAATACTCGATGATCAAGGCTGCCGGTAAGCTGGGCTGGCTTAATGAAGAGGCGGCCATGGCTGAGAGCCTCCTGGCCATTAAGCGGGCTGGTGCTGATCGGATCATCACTTATTGGGCCGAAGAAGCGGCCAGGTTTTTCAAGTAAACGGAATTTATGCCAAAACCCCTCCGAACCGACCAATCCCAAAAGCTGTTTCAAGAGGCCCAAAAACACCTTGTAGGTGGGGTCAACAGCCCGGTGCGCGCGTTCAAAGGGGTGGGTGGCACGCCCCTTTTCTTTGCACGGGGTAAAGGGCCTTACCTGATTGACGTGGACGGCAACCGTTACCTGGATTTGGTGGGTTCCTGGGGACCGCTTATCCTGGGCCACGCGGATACCGCAGTCCTGAATCTTGTCCGCAGGACCATCCGGAAAGGCCTTACTTTCGGCGCGCCTTCGCCTTTGGAAACCCAATTGGCCATACTGGTCAAGAAGGCCTTTCCCTCCATCGATAAAGTCCGTTTTGTCAGTTCGGGTACCGAGGCGGTCCTCAGCGTTTTGAGGCTGGCGCGGGCCGCCACCCAAAAAAAGCGGATTATCAAATTCAACGGCTGCTATCACGGGCACGGGGACAGCCTGCTGGTGGCGGCGGGAAGCGGCGCCGCAACCCTGGGACTTCCCGATAGCCCTGGAGTCCCCGAGGAATTCGCCTCGCTCACCTTGAGCCTGCCCTACAACGATTTGACGGCGGTCCAGGCCGCTTTTTCCAAATACAACGACATCGCGGCAGTGATCGTGGAACCTATTTCCGGGAACATGGGGCTTGTTCCGCCCAAGAAATGGTTCTTGCAAGGGCTCCGGGACCTGACAAGCCAAAACAAAGCTTTACTTATTTTCGACGAAGTGATGACGGGGTTCCGGGTCGCCTTCGGTGGCGCCCAGGAGCTTTACGGCATCAAGCCCGACCTGACCACATTGGGCAAAATCATCGGCGGGGGTATGCCGGTTGGGGCCTATGGGGGGAGACAGGAACTCATGTCCCAAGTGGCGCCGGAGGGGCCCGTTTACCAGGCCGGCACCCTTTCGGGCAACCCTGTGGCGATGGCGGCAGGCATCGCGACTCTCAAGAAATTAAGTGATCCTGATTTTTACAAAAAATTGGAGGCGAGCGCCGCTTTTGTGGAGGAAGGCGTTAAAAGGGCGATCCAAAAAATCGGAGCGGAAGCGGTATTCCAGCGGGTAGGCAGCATGGCGACCCTCTTTTTCTACGCCCATCCGATCGAAAATTATGAACAGGCCAAGGAGAGCGATCGGAATAAATATGCGGCCTTCTTTTGGGCCATGGCCCGTCGGGGCGTTTATATCCCCCCGTCCCAGTTTGAAGCCTGGTTTTTCTCGGGGGCTTTGACCCAGGAGAACCTGAAGAAGGTCGTCAAAGTCATCGGTGAGAGTTTAAAAGAGGCCCTGGAGGCTCATTGACGGTCCGTTGGGCGCATCTTTTTGGGCACAAGCCCTGAAAATCTTGCTAAACTTTGGTTATTCCAAGGAGGGTTGCGTGAAAAACCAGGGGAAGAGCCTGTTCGTCGTGGTTTTAACGTTGGGTTTCCTTGCTGGAGGGGCGGTTTGCTCCTTAGGCGACGAGGAAATCGACCTGGGTGGGAATACCTCCGTCGCCCCGGCGCCCACCGTTGCTCCCAAGCCCGCACCCACTGTTGCGCCCGCTTCTCCGGTTACCACTCCCACGCCCGCTTCCCAAGAAATCGAGATGGAGGATGAAAACCAGGTTTCCAACGAGGCGGCCCCCCAACCAACCCCCACCGTTTTTGAGGTCCATGGCCGCGAAAAAATGAAAGACATCTACGAGGCCGGCATCAAGTACTACAAAGACAATGATTACGACATGGCGATCCGCTACCTTTCGAACGCCGTGAAAAAGGACGATCCTTACACCCCGAAGTTCTATTACGCGGAGGCTTATGCCATGCTGGGAGTTATCTACCAATACCACGTCATCCATTATGGCCGGGCCTATCGGTGTTATGCGGAAGCCCTGAAGTACGAAAAAAGCAACAGCACGGCCCGCCGGCACATCAAGCAAGTTTATAAGTATCGCAAGCGGAAGGACTGAGTTTGATCTCTTTGAAGCACGGGTGGAAGGCTGTTTTCCTGCTGTTGCTGGCGGGGCCTGTTTTGGCGGAAGTGCAGCCCATTTCACTGACTTTTTTCGGCTTATATGGCAGCCCTGTCCAGCCGCTGGGACTGGCTTCTTCCACCACCGACATTTTGGGCTTCAACGTCCTGGGAGAATGGAACCCTTCGGATTACGCTTCCTTGGGCCTGGGTTTTGAACAGGCGACCTTCTATTCCAATCCAGGGTTTAATTTTTCCACGGCGAATTTCGAAGGCAGGGTTTTTCCGTTCCAAAACGGCAAGGACAAATTCTCGCCTTATGCCTACGGTGGCGCGGGCCTTGTTGTGTCCAACGGAGGCGGCACCCTGTTAAAAGCCGGTCTTGGAAGCCGCGTGTCCTTCATCGGGCCCTTGTTCCTCGATTTTTCCGCCGGAAGCCACTGGATCGTTTCGCCCGGCAACGCCCAATACGTTGATTTCCGCGCGGGGCTGAGCTATTCCATTGAGCTGAATCCCAAACCCACCCCCACCGCGACTCCGGCGCCAACCGCCACACCTTCGCCGACCGTTCTGCCGGTTGTTTCACTTCCCGGACAAGCCCCAACCCCGACTCCCGCGGCGCCCGTCACCATTTTCTCGGCGCCGCAAACCATCTTCATCTCCCAGGCGCCTGTTACGACCTTGGCCCAAGGGAAACGGTACTACAAATTGGGAATGAAGTCTTTCAAGGCGGGGGATTACAAGGCGTCATTCAAATATCTCAAGAAGTCCCTGGAACTCAAGGAAAGGCACAAACGCGCCTATTACTATGCCGAAACTTACGCCACGCTGGGCGTGATCTATCAGTTCCACGCGAGAGGCATGAAAGACCATCTCCAAAAGGCCTTGGACAGTTATAAGAAGGCCCTGGCCATCGACCCCACGACTAAATCGGCCAAGCATTACTATAAACCGCTCAAGGCGCAATTGGCCCGGGAAGCCAAAATGAAGGCCAAAGCGATGCCGGGGCCAACGGTCGCGCCCACGACAGCGCCGGTTCCGTCTTCTCCCTCCGCGTCAACGCCAACGCCCAGTGCTTCCTCCGCGTCGGATGCCATCACATTAAATTAGTTTTACCGTAGGCCTGCAAGCGGGGTTGGCCCGTTCATTTAGGGGCCTGCCGAAGAATCCTTCGACCTTGAATTAGTTCACGAACTGGCGGATGCGCTCGATTTTTGTGGCTTTGCCCGTTTCCTTATCCACGGAAACGACCGCGGCCTGGAAGAGGTAGGGGAGCTCCTCGGAAACCTCGAAACGGGCGGGAGCGCCGGTCAGGAAGCGGGAAAGCACCTGCTGTTGTTTCATGCCGATGACCGAATTGGGGGAACCCGACATGCCGATATCGGTCAAGTAGGCTGTTCCGCCCGGGAGGATTTCCTCATCCGCCGTCATGACATGGGTGTGGCTTCCGGTAACTGAGCTTACCCGGCCGTTCAAATACCAGCCCATGGCACGTTTTTCACTGGTGGCTTCGCAATGCATGTCCACGATCACGATCTTGGCCTTTCCCTGGATTTCGCCCAGGGCCCGGTCGGCGGCCTTAAAGGGGCAGTCAATGGGATACATGAAGACCCGGCCCATAAGGTTCAGGACGGCCACGGGAGTTCCCTTGCAATCGTATAGCCCCAGGCCGCTTCCGGGGTTTTCGGCCGGATAGTTGTGGGGCCGCAGGAGCCGGGGATCGTGCCCCAATATTTCCTTCACTTCCTTTTTAGACCAGATATGGTTTCCGGAGGTGACCACATCCACGCCCATGTCGACGAGAGCCTTGAAGGAATCAGGTTGGATGCCCGTTCCGCCAGCCAGGTTTTCGCCGTTGGCCACCGTGAAATCAACGGAAAAGTCGGCTTTTACCCGGCCCAGGCAGTTGTGCACCGCGTGACGCCCCGGTTTGCCGATGATGTCCCCGATGATTAAGATATTCACGAATTGTCCTTGGCGGCTTTGATTGTGCAAGAGATTAATCAAAATGAAGGGGAAACACAACCTATTCGGAAAGATTAGGGCAGGTCACTTGCCGCAAAGATGAAAGCCTTTTTCGCTGAGAATGGCCTTTAAGGGAATATCGTGGGCTTCGTCGGGTATTTGCTCGATGATTTGGAAGGAGTAACCCAGCCCGACCGTCAGGGCGTTTTTCCTCAATAGGGGCAGGGCCCGGTCATAGTACCCCTTACCGAACCCCAGGCGGTGGCCCCTCAGGTCAAAGGCCAGACCCGGCACCAGTGCGATGTCGATTTCTTCCCAAGGGGCGGGACGGGTTCCAGCGGGTTCCAGGATGCCAAAGGCCCCGGCGGTGAGGTTTTTGAAATCGGGAACCGCATAGTAGTCAAAATGGGTTTTATTCCCCGCGACTTTGGGGAGATACAGTTTCTTTCCGGTTGAAAGGACGCCTTCCAGGATGGGGTAGGTGTTGATTTCACCGGGAGTGGAAGCGAAAGCGCCGATGCCCTTGGCTTTATGGAATTCCGGAAGGCGGCTCAAGAAGGCCCAAACCCCTTGGGAAGCCGTTTCGGCAAAGCCGGGGTCCACCTGGTCCCGCAGTTTTTTCAGTTTTTCCCGCAAGCCAGCCTTGTTTTCGGGTTCCGGGGCGGGTGTTTTCACTTTTTATCCTCAGCAGGTTTTGGAGCGCTTTCCAATTCCTTGAGGTGCTCCAGCCAGGCCTTGATCTTGGCTTCGTATCCAAGGTTCGTGGGGGTGTAATAACGCCCCAAGTTGGGGGCATATTCCTGCTTTACATAATGGTCCTGGAAATCGTGGGCGTATTGGTATCCCTCCCCATGGCCCAAAACCTTGGCGCCGGAATAATGGGCGTCCTTCAAATGAACGGGCACCTCCTTGGTCGTTTCTTTGACGACGTCGCCGGTGGCGTTTTCCAACCCCATGTATGCGGCATTACTTTTTGGCGCGCAAGCCAGGTAAACCGTGGCTTGGGCGAGGGGAATTCGCCCTTCGGGCAGCCCGATGAATTCCAAGGCTTGCTGGGCCGCCACCGCCAGGGGAAGGGCCTGGGGATCGGCGTTCCCCACGTCCTCGGAGGCTGAAATCACCAGGCGGCGGGCGATAAAGCGGGGGTCCTCCCCGGCGTAAAGCATCTTCGCCAGCCAATAAAGGGCCGCGTCGGGATCCGATCCGCGGATGCTTTTGATGAAGGCGGAAATGGTGTCGTAATGCTGGTCCCCCGAGGCGTCGTATTGGACCCTTTTCTTCTGGATGGACTCCTGGGCCACCTCCAAATCAAAGTGGATGAGACCGTCCGCATCCGGGGGGGTGGTCAGGACCCCGACTTCCAGGGCGTTCAAAAGCGTACGGCCGTCCCCCGAAGCGGCTTTCACCAAATGGGCACGGGCCTCGGGCGTGAGGGCCACCCGGTGGTTGCCCAGCCCCCGCTCCTTGTCCTGAAGGGCGCGGTCCAGGATGAGGGAGAGGTCTTTTTCCCCCAGCAACCGCAGTTCGCAGACCCTTGAACGGGACAGGAGGGCGTTGTTTAAGGCGAAGAAGGGGTTTTGGGTGGTGGCTCCCACGAGCAGAAGATTACCCTGCTCCAGGTGGGGCAGAAGGGCGTCCTGCTGGCTTTTATTGAAGTGATGGATCTCGTCGAGGAAAAGGATGGTGGACTGCTGGTAGAGCTTCTTGTGATCCATGGCCTCTTCGACCACTTTGCGCAAGTCGGCCAGGCCGGAAGTGACGGCATTCATAGCCACGAAGCGGCTCTTCGTGCGCCGGGCGACCAGCCGGGCAAAGGCGGTCTTTCCCGTGCCCGGGGGGCCGTAAAGGATCAGGGAGACGATGCGGTTGGCTTCCAGGAGGCGTCGGAGCAGTTTGCCGGGACCCACCAGATGTTCTTGGCCCACGTATTCTTCCAGGGAACGGGGCGACATCCGGATGGCTAGGGGGCGGCTGGGGGATTCCTCGGCGGCGGATTCAAATAAGTCCATGGGAATATGATGGGGTTAGGGGGTGAAAAAGGCAATCAGTGGAAAAATCCAAAATAAATGAACCCACCGCCTGTGCCGTTTGAAAAGGTACTTTTCTGAGGCCTGATATTAAATCAGGTGGGCGCCCGCCCAAGCGGTTCATCTGCTTCCGAAGAAGACTATCCCCGATTGGTAATGAACACCCGTTTTTGTTTTTTGTGGCTCAGAATTTCCCATCCCAAGCTCGGACACCGCAGTAGGTTCAAGGCATTATTTTAAAAGCCCGTCCGGGGTTGTCAAGGTGACTTGCTAAAGGGCTCCGATGAATAACCACATATTTGTTGACGGATACAAATAGGTTCCGGCTCGTTTCAGGCTTTTCTTTTGGTTGAGAATTTGGGGTCCCTGTAAGAAAATAATCGCCGTTGTGAAGCGAGGCATCAATGATGAAGTTTGAAGTCCATTCCTATCAGACGCCCCGGTGGATCGTGCCGATTTTGATCCTGGCGGCCCTTGCCTTGATCCCTTTTGCCCTGGTGCTGGCCCTAGGGTTGGCCGCCGCCGCTATCGGAGTTTCAGCCTTTCGGCTTTTCTTGCCGGTGGCGGGCCGGCCCGAGAGTCCCGGGACTTTGGGGGCTCCGCCGCCCACTTCCTTGAAATCCGGTTCCGTGATTGACGCCGACTACAAAATAAAGGACGAAAATGAAAAAGAACAGCGCGGTTAAAACCCCCAAGAACCACCGCCACCCCGTGGACCGGTCGGTCGCTGAACTGGAGCTTTACAAGGGAGTCCGCACCGAGGACTTCGAACAATCCTTCCAGGAAAACCTGAAATACCGGCTTATCAAAGAACCCGCCACCGCCACCGATTACGACCGCTATCTGAGCCTGGCCTACGCCATCCGGGACCGCCTGGTGGAAAACTGGACGGCCACCCAGAAAACCTACCGCGAGAAAAAGGTAAAACGGGTTTATTACTTCTCGCTCGAGTTCCTCATCGGCCGCACGCTGGGCAATTCGGTCATCAACTTGCAGGTGGAAGACAACGTTTCCAAGGCCCTTCAGGGCTTGGGGATGACCTTGGAGGAATTGCGGGAAGTTGAAATTGACGCAGGTTTGGGCAACGGGGGCTTGGGCCGCCTGGCCGCCTGTTTCATGGACTCCCTGGCCACGCTGGAGATACCAGCCTACGGCTACGGTATCCGCTACGAATACGGTATTTTCCGGCAAAAGGTCGTCCGGGGCTACCAAGTGGAGGAGCCGGACGAATGGCTGTTAATGGAGAACCCTTGGGAAAAGGCCCGACCCGAATACACCTACCGTATCAAGTTCGGCGGACACGTGACGCAACGAGTCAACCGGTCCGGCGTGATGGTTTTCGACTGGGTGGATACGGAGGATGTCCTGGCCACGGCTTATGACACCCCCGTTCCCGGTTTCGGCAATAAGACGGTCAACAACTTACGGCTCTGGTCGGCCAAGGCCACCGAGGAATTCGAACTCGATTTCTTCAACAAAGGCGATTACTTCGCCGCCACTTCCAAAAAAACACAAACTGAATCCATCTCCAAGGTGCTTTATCCTAACGATAACAGCCCGGAGGGGCGGGAATTGCGCCTGAAACAGCAGTACTTCTTTGTTTCGGCTTCCATCCAAGACATCCTCCGGCGCTTCAAGCGGGAGCACGCCGATTTGCGCGAGCTTCCCGACGCCGTGGCCATCCAGCTCAACGACACCCATCCGACCATCGCCATCGCCGAGTTCATGCGGGTCATGATGGACCAGGAGGGGCTGGATTGGGAACAATCCTGGGAAATGACCAAGGCCGTTTTCGCTTATACCAACCACACCCTCCTGCCGGAGGCCCTGGAAAAATGGTCCTTGGCCCTCTTCGGACGCCTTTTCCCCCGGCATCTGCAGATCATCCAGGAGATCAATGCCCGTTTCTTGAGAGAGGTGGCCAACAAATATCCCGGGGACACGGACCGCCTGAGGCGGATGTCCATCTTTGAGGAAGGACATGATCCCCAGATCCGCATGGCCTACCTGGCCATCGTGGGCAGCCATTCGGTGAACGGTGTTTCGGCCCTGCACACGGACTTGCTCAAAAGCACGGTAGTCCCCGATTTCTTTGACTTTTTCCCGGAGAGGTTCAACAACAAGACCAACGGCATCACCCCCCGCCGGTGGCTTCGCAAGTGCAACGCGGGATTGGCTTCCCTCATTACTTCCCGCATTGGAGATAAATGGGTGACCGAGTTGACCCAGCTTAAAAAACTGGAAAAGTTCGCGGAAGACAAAGGCTTCCAAGAAGAATGGCGCAAAGTGAAGCGGCAGAACAAGGAACGGTTGGCTTCCATTATCGCCATGGAGCAGCGCCTGGCGGTGGACCCTGAGTCCCTCTTCGACGTCCAGGTCAAGCGCATCCATGAGTACAAACGCCAGCTCCTGGACGCACTGCACCTCATCACCCTTTACCGGCGCATCAAGGAAAACCCCAAGGCGCCTTTCGTGCCCCGCACGGTGTTTTTCGGGGGCAAGGCCGCGCCCGGCTACCACATGGCCAAACTGATCATCAAATTCATCAACTCCATCGCCGAAGTGGTCAACCAGGACCCCCAGATCAAGGGCAAGCTGATGGGGATTTTCCTGCCCAATTACCGGGTTTCCCTGGCGGAAAAAATCATCCCGGCCGCCGACCTGTCGGAGCAGATTTCCACCGCCGGCAAGGAGGCTTCGGGCACGGGCAATATGAAATTCGCCTTGAACGGCGCCCTCACCATCGGGACCCTGGATGGGGCAAACGTCGAAATCCAGGAGGAAGTGGGGAAGGAGAACATCTTTATTTTCGGCCTGACGGCCGAGGAGGTGGCGCGGGTGAAGCGGGAAGGCTACCAGCCCCGCGATTATTATGAGCGCTCCCCCGAGCTCAAAGGGGTCATGGATCTCATCAACAGCGGGTTTTTCTCACCCGAAAACCCCGGCCTGTTCAAGCCCCTCTACGACTCGCTCATGAACCACGACGAATATCTTCTCCTGGCCGATTTCGACGCCTATGTGGAATGCCAGGACCGGGTGGCCCAGCTCTACAAGAACCAGGCCGAATGGACCAAGAAGGCCATTTTGAACGTGGCTCGTATGGGGAAATTTTCCAGTGACCGGACGATTCGGGAGTATTGTGATGAAATCTGGATGGTCAAG
>Ga0335085_10007149_pt1 | contig 17428 bp, 16 predicted proteins | sample Lox_Sample_45_FD_206712 | JGI IMG/M metagenome (GOLD analysis project Ga0335085, IMG submission 206712) | Soil microbial communities from Loxahatchee National Wildlife Refuge, Florida, United States - Lox_Sample_4.5 | ecosystem: Environmental > Terrestrial > Soil > Wetlands | place: USA...
GCACTCTCGCTTGGCGTTTACGGTTACTTCCAGTTGGAGATGTTCCGCGTGCAAAGAGCGGCGATTCGAATCCTTCATGAGCGAAAGACACGTCATGACGAATCAATGCGGGGTCGGCCGGTTCCGCGTGCAATCGTTATCGTTCCGCCCCGCCCGGAAGAGCCTATTGGCCGACTCGAAATTCCGCGCCTTAGCGTTTCCGCGATGCTTCTCGAAGGCACCGGCAGCAAAACTCTCCTCGTGGGGGCCGGGCACATCTCTGGGACGGCTCTTCCGGGCAGCGCTGGAAACGTTGGCATTGCGGCTCATCGTGATACGTTCTTCCGCCCACTACGTCACGTGCGGCCGAAGGACACAATTGTCCTGACGACTTCATATGGCACGTTCCGTTATATCGTAGATGGAGTCGAAATCGTTGGCCCAACTGACGTGCAGGTTCTGCACCGAACGCCGGATCGTGAGTTGACCTTAGTAACCTGCTATCCGTTCTTTTACGTGGGACCCGCCCCTCAACGGTTTGTCGTCCATGCACGGCAGCAAGTTTAGTTTGGCCCGCGCGGCGGGCGAAGCGAAGACAAGAATCAGGAGGAGAGTGTAAATGCTCGGATTTTCTCGCGAGGCGTCTCAATTCTTGCAGAGTTCGTACCGGGCACACCGAACTGGCGCGATGATGGAGTTTTCAATTTTACCCGTCGTGTTCTCGCTCAAGATGCCAAAAGCCTTATGCGACGGTTTGGAATCAAGTTGCTCAAGGGACGACGTTTGCGGCGCAGATCTTGACCGCCTGAATATTGACCTGGGGGCTCAGCTTTCGGTCAGCATACTGGCACGGGAGCTGTCCGCATTAGCCGGCGCCAAGTACTAACCGATACAGTACGTTTTGTCAAACTTTCACGCCCTTTTGCGCCGAGCCGGCGCATCTCCGGCGGTAGCATAAATGAACTAGAGAAACGTCCCAAGGAGGTTCTGATGAAGCGAACGGCACTTGCTCCGGGGTTAGTCGTAGTAAGTATCGCGCTGCAAGCTCAGCCCGCGGCATTTATCACGCAGACGGAATTCCACGTGGGACGCAATCCAGCTGCTTTGGCCATCGGCGAATTCAGAGGCGACGGTAAACAGGGCCTCTTAGTTGCAAACGAAAAGGCCGCCACAGTCACGCTGATGCGTGGCGTCGGCAAAGGATTCTTTGAGCCCCTGAATACTGTTGATGTTGGCATCAGCCCCGATTACGTGACCGTGGGCGACTTCAATGGCGATGGACGATTGGATGCGGTCGTCGCTAATTTCGCTTCTAACAGCGTTTCGGTGCTTTTGGGAAACGGCGACGGGACCCTTCGCGCGCCTCTTAACGTCAGTGCGCGCGGTCCGGTTGCGCTAGCGGTGGCAGACTTCAATGGTGATGGAAGACTCGACGTTGCGGTGGCGGAATTCAACTCCAATACCGTCACGATTTTCATTGGCAAAGGGGATGGAAGTCTGCTGCGAATCTCCGAATCGGCCGTCGGAAAGCGTCCCTCGTCCCTAGCGGTTGGCGATTTTAACCACGACGGCAAGCTGGATCTGGCAGTCACGAAAATAACTCGAATAGCGTCTCAGTCCTAATTGGCCTCGGAAATGGAGCGTTTTGGCAGCGCGGCGAATTCTCGGCTGGCGAACTTCCGGCCTTTGTTGTATCGGCTGATTTCAATCTAGACGGCAAACCTGACCTTGCCGTCGCCAATGCGAACGGTTTTTCGACGAGCACCGTATCAATCTTGCTCGGCAATGGGGACGGAAGCTTCCAGGCGCCCTTGTTTTTTGCGGCGGGAAATAGCCCGACATTTCTTGCGGTCGCCGACTTCGATAGGGATGGAAAGCTGGATCTCGCCGTCACGAACACGGACGATAATGCGATCTCGATCCTAATGGGAATCGGCAACGGAAGATTTCAACCGGCTCGCAAGCTCGATGTCGGCAGCGGACCCGACTGGATCACTGTGGCGGACCTCAATGGCGATGGCAAGAAGGATCTGCTGGTTGCGAACAGGCTTTCAGATACGGTCTCTGTTCTCATCAACGTTACAACTGCCGGCGAGGTGATTGTCGGAGTGAGTTCCATCGTAAACGCAGCTAGTTTTGAAGCTGGCCCGATTGCTCCGGGTGAGATCGTGACAATCTTCGGTTCGAACCTTGGTCCGGCAGACGGTTTGGGATTTGTGTTCACTAACGAGGAATTCGTCGGCTCGGAGCTGGCCGGAACTCAGCTGTTGTTTGACGGCATTCCAGCGCCCTTACTATTCGTGAATACCCGCCAAGTCACCGCGGTCGTGCCCTACGCCACCAGCGGCCGGGCAACGACACAAATAACGGTGAAGAATAAGGGTTTGTTGTCTTCGGCAATAACGATACCTGTGTCGGCAAGCGCCCCGGCGGTTTTCACTGCGGCGGCAAATGGAACAGGGCCTGGGGCAATTTTCAACCAAGATGGTTCTTTGAACTCGAAATCCAATCCTGCTGCCAGAGGCTCCTTCGTAATGCTCTATGCGACCGGTGCTGGCGAAACCGATCCGCCCGGAATCGACGGATTGCTGGCCGATTCTGTTCTCCCACAGCCCTTGCTCCCGGTATCGGTGACGATCGGGGGTCAAGCTGCCGAGATAAGGTACGCCGGTGCGGCTCCCGGTGTGGTTGCAGGTATCGTTCAAGTGAACGTTCGCATACCGGACGGCGTAGGCTCGGGTGGAGTGCCGGTGCAGTTAAGAGTCGGCGATCAAGTCAGCCAAGCAGGCGTGACAGTAAATGTCGAATAGCGTATCCCGACTTGTTCCAAAGCTTATCCACGCGCTGGTTCACCCCGTCTGACTCAGGATGACGTCCTGGGTCCACGTCCGGCACGCTTCCTGCACACACGCGCATGATGGGCTCCGAGTCTTTCGCTAATCCTGGCTGACCACCCGTCAGTCAACTCAGGCCGAATCCTGAGAACCGACAGCTCGCCTACCACTGATTCGCTCGGATCAGTGAGAGCCGGAGTGCCGACCCCGTGTTTTGTTCGGCTCAAGCGATATTAGCCAGGATTTGTGTGCACGATGTGTGCGCGGGCCAAGCTCCGAGTGCGACAGCAGATGCCGAGGCGGCTCAGTAATGTCCTGCGAATCTCACTCCGGCGCGGAGCTGCGCCCAAGGGAGCCTCTTCGCTTCCAACGGCTCCATCGTGTTTCGTGCTTTCCTAATATTTACAACGAACTGGGGAATCTGCTTTCGCTCAAAAAGCAACCTCGGCGGCTTCAACAGATCGGGTTCGTACACAGTTCTGGCACAGTTGAGAAGCAGGGGGCGCTACGTAAGATGCAATTGAATTTCAAAGCGAACTCCTAGTAGAAGCGATTGCTTGCGCGAAAGAGATACGAATACGCCCGGCCTCGGACATGGGATATAATGATAAAGTTTCAGCGCCCAGAAGTCGTAGCATTCACTTTCTCGGTTCATGCTCCTGTCTTGGGCGCATCCCATCCGGCTCCAACGGTTCTTTTAGTTCTCCACATTTGATGTTTTCAACAATTTGGGGAATCTGCTTTTCGCTCGAAGCTAACCCCAACGCCTCCAATGAGAGGAGTTTTGACACGGTTTTACCACGGTACGATCGGTGAACGTGCCGATGTCGGATTTGACTAAGAGATCCGTGACCGCGTCGACCGAAGTAATCCACCGCGGAGCACGATGCGCGAGCTTACCTGACCACTGGCGTTGTCGGAGAGGCCTACTCGGCGGCAGCGGCTCTCCGGCAAGACCCTTCCGGGCGAGCCCGGCTAGGAATTCTGCGAACGGCGCGATGTCCTCCCCTACACTGGCCCTCTCGAGAGCGGCCATATAGGTGTTGCGCGCGGAGAGCGGTATGACCGTGCACGGGTAGCCGCCCGCCGCCATCATGACGTTCATGAGGAAGCGCCCCATGCGCCCATTACCTTCCATGTACGGATGGAAGTATACGAACACAAAATGGCCGAGCACGACGCGCACCCCAGGGTGCTCTGCCGCACGCAAGAGATCGAAGAAAGCGGGCATCGCATCCTGGACCGCATCCCGGTTCAACGGCACGTGCATGGACTTCCGGATGAAAACCTGTCCGTTTCGATAACCGGCGAGGTCGGAGGGTTTCAACAGCCCCGCCGTCACGCTAGGCGCGAACATCTCTCGGTACCATGCCCGGTGACAGTCGTCCACGACGGTGCCCGGATTCTCGCCCTGCACGTAATGCGCGATCCTCCGTCAAGGTTGTTGATCCTGACTGCGACAGAGTGTTCCTCCAGGACAAGATCATCGACCTCGTGCCCCCACAATACGTTCACGCCCAATACCCCGAGTTTCCCTTCCAACAATTCTTCGAGTCCACTCTGACTGCCGCAGCGCTGGCTATGCTCGGGCCTGGGGTCTGGTCGGTCGATGCCCGACTGTTCGGAAAGAAAACGGCTCATTCACGAGCTGTAGCCGTCTCGGCTCTTTTCCCTCAGAAGAGTGAAACCTCTCTGCACTAATAAGTCAATGCGCGAAACCCAATCGAGGGTTGTTGTCCGGCAGCGGCCAGCGCAGAATCAGAGAGACGGAGGATGGGCCGAGAGTTTTGAACGTTTCTCCGGGAAGGGATAGGCATCGTGGCAGCAGTTGCTTATGGCTTTCAGAACGTGCTCTCGGTTTCGTGCGCAAGCGGAATGGCGAAGGCGCCCGGTCATCAGGAATCGAAGAACGGCTCAAGCCAAACTGAGGCCGAGCTCGGTCCGGCTCATACATGGTTCAAACCAGTCATCTCGTAACTAACAAGTGTCCCTCTACGAGGACATGCCCATGAGGTCGATTGACGCTGCCGTGCTCGTCGTCGCTCTCGTCACTTTCGCCGTCAGTCTAGAAGCGCAGGTGAATGCTACCGGAACATTCTCGGGGTTGGTCAGGGATTCCGCCGGAGAGGCTGTGGTGAATGCGAGAATTCAACTGACGGACCAGCAAACGGGGATCTCGACTACCAAATCCAGCGACCCGCAAGGGTACTACGTTTTCCCGCTTGTGAAGCCCGGCATCTACTCCATCGACGTAAGCGCGCCCGGATTCGCGGTTGTCAGGCGCCGTGATCTGGTTTTGCAAATCCAGCAGGTTATTCAACAGGATTTTCAGCTACAGGTGGCTGGCACGCAGCAGGAGATCACAGTAACGGGCGCCGCACCCTTGCTCACTACCGAAGCGACCGAAGTCGGTAACGTGATTAGCGAGCATACCGCGCAACAGCTTGCGCTCAACGGCCGGAATTTTTCGCAGCTGGCGCTGCTCGTGCCCGGAACGAACCCAGGGCCGGTCGGCGGTATCCGAACCCAAGGGAGCGGTAACGAAACGCAACGCGCTGGCGCTGAGGTGATTGCGGATGGTTCGCGCGGCAGCTTTAATCTGTTCCTCATAGATGGCCTCGACGATCGTGACCAGTCCGTGGGTACCATCAAGGTGTTTCCGAACCTGGAGAGTATCCAGGAATTTAAGGTCGAGGTTGGCAACTACGACACTGGATTCGCGTCCGGCGGCGCGGTTGTGAACGTGATTACCCGCTCGGGATCAAACCAACTCCACGGGTCGGCCTTCGAATTCCTGCGCAATAACGCCCTTGACGCACGTCAGTTCTTTGACGCCAAGAAGCCGCAATTCCAGCAGAACCAATTCGGTGGATCTATTGGAGGGCCGATCCGGAAAAACAAGACATTCTTTTTCGGCGACTATCAAGGACTCCGCATCCATACGGCGGCTACTTCAATCCTCTCGGTGCCGACTGAGGCCATGCGCTCCGGCAATTTCAGCGCGTATCCGGCCGTCATTTACGAACCCAAGTCCTACAACCCCGGCACAAACACGCGCATCCCGTTCCAGGACAACCAGATCACGCAAGACCAGATCGATCCGGTCGCCCGGAATCTCCTTGCCTTGTTCCCACTGCCCAATTTGCCGGGCGTCACCAATAACCTCCGCATCAACCCGTTGGCTGCAAATGTTCAAGATCAATTCGACGTTCGCGGAGATCACGTCGTCAGCCAGCACGACAGCATATTCGGGCGGTACACATGGGGCAGAGGCGATATCACGTATCCTGAGACTCCGGTGCTGATCAACGGCGTCATAAATCCGCTGGCGTTCGCTCAGGGAAGCGCCATTGCCGGATCTCTGAAGCAAAATCATGCGCCCAGCCAGCAAGCCACTTTGCAGGAGATCCATCGATTCACGCCCAACATAGTGAACCAGCTCGCTCTGGGCTACACGCGCTTCTATTTGCGAGTGACCAACCTGGAGCAAGGCTTGAACATCGCTCAAATGCTCGGCCTGCAGGGCGCGAATACCGATCCGATAGCGAGCGCAATGGCTAGCTTGACCATTTCGGGGGAGTCCGGTTATAACTCCGGAAGTCTGCCGGAGATCGTCCCGCAGAATACGTGGCAACTCAGCGACACGATCTCTTACACGCGTGGTGCGCACCAGTTGCGCTTTGGCTTCTCTGCCATCCAGAATCGGTTCGGCTTTTTTCAATTGAGCGCACCGTCCGGCGCTCTCTCATTCTCGGGCACATACACGAACAATCCTGCGAGCACTGCCGGCACCGGGGCGGGTTTCGCGGATTTCCTTCTCGGGCTGCCGGTCAGCTCGGCGAAATCAGCGTTCCCTCAAGGCACTCCATATCTTCGGTACAGCGAATACGGTGTTTTCGTGCAGGACCAGTGGCGCGTTACTCGCCGGCTCACGATCAATCTGGGCCTTCGCTACGATCTGTTCACACCCGTCTCGGAGCGCCATAATCGCATGTCGGATTTCCTGTTGGGATCCGGAGCTCTCGTACAGGCCGGGCAAAACGGCGGCTCTTCAAGCATTCTTGAGATCCAGAAGCACGATTTCAGTCCGAGAATCGGCGTTGCCTATCGGATTAGCGAGAACACTGCGCTTCGCGCTGCATACGGGCTGTTCTACTTCAACGAACAAGGCACCGGAGGATCATCACGCCTCTTTATCAACTATCCCTTCGCCGCGCAGTTCACTGTCTCATGCAGTTCTACCGCTCCTTGCTTGAGCACGTCGACCGGAATACCCTCCGCTGCGAGCGCGAACAATCTGCCGACGGCCGTCTACCAGCCGACGACGAATCTGACGCCCAACATGCAGCAATGGAACGCAACGCTGGAACGACAGATTGGACCGGCGCTGGTCGTTCGAGCGGCTTACGTCGGTAGTCATGGCAATCATTTAAACCTCAACATCGATGAGAACGTCGCCGTTCCTGGACCCGGCGCCATCCCGCTGCGGCGACCCTATCCCGCTTATGGTGTCTTGTCCTCTTGGGAGCCGCGCGGTTTTTCGAACTATAACGGTCTACAGCTCTCTGCCGAAAAGCGCTATAGCCCGGGTTTATCCTTTCTGGCTGCCTACACCTGGAGCAAAAGCCTGGACCTGGGCGCCGGCGGCAACTCCTCGACCGGAGAATCTCGTATCAACATCCAGGACCCGCGCGACGTTCGTGCCGATTATGGACTTTCGAACTTCGATTACCGCGATCGCTTCACGCTCAGCCTCATCTATGAGCCACCTTTCGGGCATGGGCGAAGATATCTTGGCAACGCCAATCGCTTCGCGGATGTGTTCGTTGGCGGATGGCAGATGACCAATATCGTCACCGCCCAATCCGGCGCACCTTTTTCGGTTTCCCTTGCCAATCCGACCGCAAATACCGGCACATTTACGCGGCCCGATCGAGTTTGCAATGGCCACCTTCAGGCAGACAAGCAGACGATCCACGAGTGGTTTGACATAAGCTGTTTCGTGAACCCTTCGCTGTATACGTTTGGTAACGCTGGACGCAACATGCTGATCGGACCTGACCTCTTCACCTGGGATCTGGGCGCAGATAAAGACTTGCGCATCAATGAAGAAGTTGGGTTGCAGTTCCGGTCTGAGTTCTTCAACGTTCTGAACCGTCCGAATTTCGGCTTGCCGTCCGGAAGCATCGGCTCGACAGCAGCCGGCACGATCACCACTGTAGTCACGAATGCGAGGCAGATCCAATTCGCGCTTCGTTTGCACTGGTGAGGAAGAGCGAGACAAACTACACGGCAAAATGCGTCGGCGATTAAATGTCATCCTGCCGGTTGTTCTCTGCTCCTCTACCCTCGCCGCAAGCGCAGCGGATACGATCCGGCCCGTGATTTTGCCGGTCACCGACGCGAGCGACATCCGCTTCATTCATGTATCCTTTGGCGCCTTTCGGAACGAGCCGTCTTACAGCCGCATCCATGCGATTGTTCAGGGGAGCAAAGGATTTCTCTGGTTTGGCACGCAAAACAAGCTGCAACGGTTCGACGGATACGAGATCCGCGAATACCCACAAGAGCCCAACAGCCCTAATGCGGTATTCACAAGGTCGCTATTTATAGCCCAATCAAATACGTTGTGGGGGGGATCGGAGCGTTGGCTCGATCGGTTTGACCCTGCGACGGAAAAGTTCAGGCAATACCCGACGAATGGGCAGTTCGATGGCGTGATGTCTGCCATGCAGGATCGCAACGGCCTGTTGTGGTTCGCGACAAATTACGGCCTCGTCCGAATGGATCCGTCCACGGGCAAGACTGTTCAGTATCAACACCGATCAAACGACGCTCGCAGCTTGAGCACTAACAGGGTGAGGGCAAGTTTCGAAGCGAAAGACGGGACGTTTTGGGTAGCCACTACCGGCGGGGTGGATCTCTTCGATCGCCAGACCGGCGAAGTACGCCGACACATCCCGTTGCCGGTTGATTTTCCACTCGGGGATCCGAACCCCGTGCTCACCATCCATTTTTTCGAGGATCACACCGGCGTCTTGTGGCTCATATACGCGTATGGACATGGTCTCGCTCGGCTGAATCGGGAAGCGGGCACCCTAACGTTTTATTCCTTGGACGGTACCGGAAAGGATAATACACTTCAATCGGGAGCCCGCTCCATTGTCGAAGATAAGGATGGGGCGTTGTGGATTGGGACAACGGGCAGTGGCCTGTTAAGGCTTGACCCGGCCCGCTCCCGATTCGTGCGCTACCGCCATAACCCAGCCGACCCCGAAAGCTTGAGTGGGGATCAGGTTCATGCCTTGTTTCTGGACCGCGAAGGGAATATGTGGGCGGGAACGAACGGCGCCGGCGTAAACCGGTTTTCGCCCCGCCCTTTGCCGTTCAAAGTCTATCAACAGAAGCTGGGTGATCCGAACAGCCTGGACATGAATTACACGACCTCAATCTTCGAGGACAGCCGTGGTGAGCTCTGGATCGGGAGCCTCAGGGCCCTGGGCCGGTTGGATCTCAAATCCGGGAAAATGACTTTCGACCGCAGGGCCGGCGGACCCGGAGAACTATCCAGCACCTGGGTGATTTCCATGGCCGAGGACCGCTCGGGGCGCCTGTGGTTCGGCACCGTCGGCGCTGGACTCAATCGCCTGAATCGTGAAACCGGGAAATTCACGGTTTTCCGGCATGCGCCCGGCGATCCGCACTCGTTGACTCACAATACCGTTCAAAAGATTTTTGTTGATCATAAGGGCACCGTCTGGGTTGGAACGGAGGACGGGTTGGACGAGTTCGACGAGGCTAGCCAGAGTTTTCGCACTTACAAAGCGGGCCGGGCGCTGTTCGATTCGCGAGTACATGACATTGCGGAGGACGCCACTGGCACGTTGTGGATCGCTACCCAGGGAACAGGCCTGCTTCGCTTCACGCCCGCAACCGGCCGGTTTACAGTCTACCGGCAGGGCCAGGCCCTGGGAATGCTGAGCTCCGATGTCACGGAGACAGTTTGGATCGGCCGTACGGGCATTATCTGGGTCGGAACGGACAACGGTTTAGACCGGTTTGATACGGCCACGGGCACCTTTACCGTTTACTATGAGCATGACGGTTTGGCTGGAAACCACATCAGCAGAATCCTGGAGGATGGCAGGGGTAATCTGTGGATCAGCACGAATAAAGGACTGTCTCGATTCGACATTGAGAAGAAAACTTTCAAGAACTACTACGTGTCCGACGGGATCGCTGGAAATGAATTCTACAACTATGCGTCGGCTTCCAAAAGTCCTGCCGGAGAGATGTTTTTTAGCTCCTACGCGGGGGTCACGGCTTTCTTCCCGGACAGAGTGGTTGATAATCTGTATGCTCCTCCCGTAGTCATCACCGATTTGAGAGTCGCCGGACGGCCCCTGCCGATTGGAGGTGATTCTCCCTTGAAGCAGGCGATTCCCTTTACAGACTCCGTGAAGCTTTCGCACAACCAGAATGTGGTGTCGATACAATTTGCAGCCCTTAGCTTTACTAACCCGGACGGGAATCGCTACCGTTACCGGCTGGGCGGACTGGACACAGAGTGGAACGAGTCGGGCAGCGCTGAAAGGGTGATCACGTATTCACTCACGCCAGGCGAATACGTATTCCATGTCCAAGGCAGTAACAGCCGCGGGATATGGAATGAACAAGGGACAAGTTTACAGATCACAATATTGCCGCCCTGGTGGAGCACCGCGTGGTTCCGGATCTCGGCGATCTCCGTCGTTCTCATATCGCTTCTCTATGTCTACCGTCTCCGCATTGAGGCGATGGCGCGTCAATTCAATCTGCGCCTCGAAGAACGCGTCGGCGAGCGTACCCGGATCGCCCGCGATTTGCACGATACGCTGTTACAGACTGTTCAGGGTTTGATGTTGCGCCTCCAAGTAGTTAACGAGATGCTTCCTCCAGGAAAAGTAAAGCTAGAATTCGACGAAACTTTGGAAATCGGGGACCAGGCGATCGCTGAAGCCCGGAATGCGGTACACGATTTACGCTCGCTTACTGCAAATATTAATGACCTCGCGGAGGCATTGCGCGCCTTAGGGAAAGAACTGAACACTGAGGAATCCGCAACCTTCCGTTTGGTCGTAGAGGGGTTGCGACGAGAGCTGCATCCGATCATTCGAGATGAGATCTATCGCATTGCTCGTGAGGCGTTGCGAAATGCTTTTGCGCATGCCGGTGCGGAACACATCGAGGTCGAAATCACGTTCGGCGAGCGGCTGCTGCGGTTGCGCATTCGAGATGATGGCAAAGGGATCCCTGCGGAAGTGCTGGAAGCAGGCCGCTCCGGCCATTACGGCTTGGCAGGTATGCGTGAACGTGCCAGGCAAATTGGTTCGAAGTTGACCATCTTGAGCGGCCCGGGAGTCGGGACTGAGATTGACTTGAGCCTTACAGCCTCCATTGCTTACAGTAAAGTATCTTCGCCCCCCGCCTGGCGGCTTTTTCGTCGAAACACTGGGGTGAGTTTGTGATTCGACTTCTCACAGTAGACGACCACCCGATTGTACGCGACGGTATTGCTCGTCTTATCGCGACCCAGCCTGATATGGAGATGGTCGCGGAGGCGTCCGATGGGCAAGAGGCCGTGGAACAGTTCCGCAAGCACCAGCCCGATGTTACGCTCATGGATTTGCAAATGCCCAATATGAACGGCATGGATGCGATCGGCTCGATTCGCGGCGAGTTTCCTGAAGCACGGATCATTGTGCTAACAACTTACGCCGGCGACGTCCAGGTTGTACGCGCACTGAAGGCCGGTGCACAAGGGTATCTGTTGAAGGGTTCGCTGCGAAAGGAACTGATCGAGACGATTCGGGGGGTTCATGCCGGGCAGAAGCGCCTGAGTCCTGAGCTTGCCACGGGCATTGCCGAGCATGCCACTGACAATGCATTGACCCCGCGCGAAATCAGCGTACTGACACTCATTGCTGGCGGGAACACCAACAAGGAAATCGCGGCTCAGCTTTCCGTTACCGAGGAGAGTGTCAAAAGTTATGTCAAAAACATTCTGGGCAAACTCGACGCGAATGACCGGACACACGCCGTCACCATCGCAGTAAAACGCGGAATTATCGGCTTATAACTGGAAGGCCCTCGAAAGAGGGAGCGCAGGACTCCCTTTCTAGGGTACCGACTCATCGTGCAGATTGCGTACGCTGAAGACGGGAATGAACCTCTGCAACTTCGATTCTCAACGTTTCCTGATGGCTGGCCGGGCGCGGGTTTACTGCTCCTCCGCGCGAGCGTGACCCTTCCTTTAATCTATTGGGGATTAGCCGACCTGTCACGGACGGTCGCGAATGCCATAGCGACTTTCTCGGACTTGGTCGCGGGAGTGGCCGCACTGGTTCTGCTCGTCGGGTTGTGGACGCCGGTTACTGCAGCCTTGATAGCAATCGACGAACTATGGATCGGGTTCTCAGCAACCTTCGCACCGCAAGGTGAACACTGGACCCACATTCTATTCGCAGCGCTTTGCGTGAGCCTGGCAATGCTCGGGCCCGGTGCATGGTCGATCGACGCTCGCCGTTTCGGAAGGAAAGTTTTCGACATTGGCGATCGCGCCCGCACGCCAAAGCATCCCTTATAAGGGGCTCAACCGGCAGCGCTAGTTTGAACGAGTAAACGGGAAAACCGGTCCGGAACCGGATCTAGGAGGCTAAGGATTGCGTCGCCGGTCTCCGGACCGCGCTACTACTTCGTCGCTGCATACCGAGCGAGCTCAGATCTGAGCTGCGTCGCAGCGTCAGGCGGAGGTACCGCACCTTCCAGGATCGCCTTATTATGTACTTCACGCCCATAGAGCTTGCGGTCCTCGCTGCCGTCTTCGCTGACAACCGTCCCGTCCAGCGCGAGCCCCGCAAACACCCCGCGAGTCCTCGAGTACGACAGAATTTCGGTGTGTAACTGGATATCCGTCGCCGCAGTCGCGGTTCTCCCGACTGGGCCAGCGGCGGCTGACGCGTCTGCGCCGATTTTAAGTTTGTCAGTCTCAAGCTTGTCCATGCCACGATGGCTCATCACCAGCAGGACCACCTCCGTTGACTCGCCGCCAATTTGAAATCCGAAGCTTCCGCCGCTGAACCGTGTGGCTGCGGGACCTCCCCAAACACCATGGTTGCGGCATACGGCAAATCCGCGGCCATAGTCGGCGCCGACGATGAAGGCAGCCTTTTTCACTTCGGGAACGATTACTACGAACTGCGCCTTGTCCAGCAGGTCATTAACGTGGCTGTGGCGCAATCTCAGACACTACTGTCGACGTGGCGTTACGACTGAAATCGCATCATCGAACTCGATGTTGAAACTACCTGCTAGCGGGCATCCGCTCTTGGCCGCCCGATTGCACATTGCTGAGGCAGCTGGGACGAGAAAGTCATGAGCACACAACTTAGGATGACCGGCACGGCAGCGGCAGATGCCGGCGAAGACATCGCTCAAGGAACGGAGAAGTCCGTTAAGGCAACCGTTTACTATACCGACGAGGCGGGCCATAAGGTCGCGCACTTCTTTAAGCGAGCCATTTAGAAATCGATGTGCGCACAGAGGGCCTCCTTCCGCATTCGCACACTGATCGTCACCGGTCTCTTCGCATCAGCCATTCTCAAGAGCGAGTCGACAGCTGCGCCGACAAAGCACTTGCCTTCCGAACAGCAAGTGCTCACGTACGTCGCGGATACAATCGATTGGTACCGCCACCTCCCCACGGCTCAGCAAATCGGAACGGAGCCCGCCGACTTATTGTTTCTGGAGGACAATCGCCCAATCACTACGGAGATCGTTCGGCTTTCATTTGAGTTTGGCAAAGCCCTGGCGGCAATCGACCCCGCGGACAATCCTTCAGTTCCCCCATCAACGCCCAATTCTCCCGTCGCAAAAAGTGAACTGCAATATCTCGTCGCGGCGAAGGCGAAGTTGGAGGTGAACACTCAACAGGCAATGAACCAAGTGAACTCACTGGCGCGGGCGAGGCTCACGGCGCGTGGCGCGGATCGGAAGAAGATGGACGCGCAAATGGATGAGATCCGAAAGCGCATGCAACTCCTGAGCGTTATGTCGGCGGACTATCAACACCTGCTTGATTATGTTCGAACGGCAACGGCCGACCCGGATCGCCCCACAAGCATGGCGGCGCTGCTCGAGAATCTTGAGCGCACCGTTCCCGACGTATTTGCCGCGGCTCTTGCGACTGGGAACATCCCTGTCGATCCTTCACGCGCGCCCTACGGCATTATGGGCATGATCTCTCGGGTAGGAACGTTAGCGGGCAAGGAGCGGGTGATTGACGCAGCGATCGAGCGGACCGATGCGCTGACCAAATCTTTGCAGAACGTGCGAACTCCTTTTACAGAACCATATCGAAAGCAGTTCTCGACCATCGCATTGGACGCAAACGGTCTCGATGCATTGCAACAGCAACAAGCTCGCCTGACCGATCTAGTCGCCGAAGTAAAGACCGTTTCTCCGGCTATTGCCGCTCTGATCAAGCAAAGGACGCTGCTGAACCTCTATAGAACACACCTCACCGAGTGGCGTTCTGAAACCCAGATCGAATATCGCACTGCCTGGAAAACCCTGATGGTCCGTATGGGTGTTCTTGGGACTGCTATTGCAATCCTGCTGGGGATCAATGTGGCGGTACGGAGGCTGACGTACGGGCATGTGCGCGATTTCGATACCCGTGAGATGTTTCTCATTGGCGAGCGGGTTTTGCTATGGCTAATAATCGTTGCCCTCGTACTATTCGCCTTTGCATTTGATCTGAGGTCACTAGCCACCTTCCTTGGACTTATATTCGCAGGTCTGGCGGTGGGGCTTCACGATGTGTTTCTTGCGATCGGCGGGTACCTGGTAATTGTTCGAAAGTTTCACGTGCGCGCTGGTGACCGGGTGCAGATCTCGGGTGTTAGGGGCGAGGTGACAGACATCGGGCTAATGCAGCTTCAGCTGAGCGAAATTGATCCTGCTACCGGGCAGCGAACCGGACGCGTAGTATTTTTCTCCAACTCATACGTTTTCGTTGCGCCAGCCACGCCGCTGTTCAGGAATGTCGGCTCACCGGCGTGATCAGCGCGGTACCTGAGGCGACTCAATACTTCTGAATCCTGCGAGGAACCGCTTTGACACGAAGAGTCAGCATGAATAGCAGGATCACAACGTTTATAACCAGCACACCGCATCGGAGCCAACTCGGATGATGCAGCAGCCAATACAACTCTGGCAGCAAATACAAGGCAGTACCTAACAGCTCGAACCATTGTGCCCATCGCTGCTCTCGCCAAAGACCGTATGCCGCAATCAACCGCCCCGCTGCATAAAGGAGCGCCCCGAGCGCCAGTACCCACAGAGTGCGACCGCCGGAATGGCTTGCTAATTCCACTAATAGCTTCCGGAGCTTCTCATCAGGATTAACGTGGAGGACCTCGGGCAGACGCTCGGCAACGTGATCGAAATTCTTGTGGATGAGGGTGAGCACTCCGCACCCCAGCAGCAGAGCAACTACTCCCTTTGCTGCCTCCAAAAGCGCGACCGCACGGAGGCCAACCGATGCCTTAGTAGGGGGGCTTTGGTGTAATCTCAGCCCGTATAACTGCTCGCGTGCTTGAGTTCTGCGACCGACGATTAAAGACGCCACCTCCGAATGTACGCACCCTAGTGGCCGTTTACGCGGCAATTCAAGGAGTGTCGAATATTGCGATGCTTCTGCCGATAACTGCGACATGCATCAGACCCGTGCATTAGGGTAGCGTCTGAGAAATGCATGAGTCTGGATTGGTGTGCCAAATGCACGACGCCATCCCAGACCGAAGTGAAGCGGAATCTTACACGTATTGCTTACTCAACCGTTGTGATCAAATGGCTGGTGCGAACAGCCCTGGTCCCTGTCCTTTCGGCAACGATCGGCCCGATATTCGCTCAATCTCCGCCGGTTTCGCCCGATCGCCCGTGGCATTCATCCGAGGAACAGCAAATTATAGCGGACGCGCGCCTATTTATTCCACCGGCACCTCGCATTGAGGCCGACAAAATCTATTCACTAGCCGAGTTGATCGATTTTGCTGAAGCGCACAATCCCGAAACGCGCGTTGCGTGGGAAAACGCCCGAGCCCAGGCTGCCGCCGTCGGAATCGCTCGCAGCGAATTATTTCCGACGCTAGCTGCCGTTGCACTATCGGGTGTCGATCGCCAAGAGGCAGGAATAGGTTCGCGGTTCTATCGCCAGACCCTCCCCGTTTATCAGCTCTCGCTCGATCTGAACTACACGATTTTCGACTTCGGCGCGCGCCGCGGCCGAATCAACGCGGAAAGCGCGCGGCTGTTGGCCTCGAACTTCGGCTTCAACGACGTTCACCGGCAACTGATCTACGACGTTTCGCAGGCCTATTATCGGCTGTTGAATGCCGCCGGCCAGGAAGAAGCCGCAGGAGCGAGTTTGGTGAATGCGCAGAACGTGCAGCAGGCAGCCGAAGAGCGTCTGCGAAATGGGTTAGCGACGCTGCCCGACGTCCTCGAAGCGCGTAGCGCGACGGCTCAGGCGCAATACGATCTGCAGGTCGTTTTGGGAGCGGAGCAAATCGCGCGAGGCGACCTGGCGACTGCACTGGGAACGTCTGCCGCCACGCGAATTCGCGTGCAACCGCTGAGTGAAGTGCCGACGCCTGAATCTGTCGCGGATACCGTGGAGCAGGCGATTCATCGCGCCCTGGAGCAACGTCCGGATCTTCAGGCGCAGCTTGCGGAGATCCTCCTGGCGCAAGCCGAGCGGCAACAGGCGCGGTCGGCGTTCTATCCCACCCTGAGTGTGAGCGCCGGCCCGAGCGCACAATCGCTTTACATCCTGGAGCAGACTCTTCCATCGGGCCATACTGCTAGTTTGAATGGCGGCGTGGCGCTGAACCTGAACTGGACGGTGTTCGACGGAGGCGCGCGAAGAAGCCGGGTCGTGCAAGCAGAGGCTCATTTCCGGGAGAAGGAGGCACGCGTCAGTGCTGCACGCGACCAGATTGAAGATCAGGTTTGGACGGCATATTCGAACTTAAATACCGCTTTCCGGCAGCGGGAGGCCGCAACGGCGCTGGTGACCGCCGCGACCCAGTCCTATAGCGCCGCGCTGGAATCCTACAACTACGGCGTACGCAACTTGCTGGATGTCACCAACGCGCAAAAGGTACTTGCGCAGGCGCGCTCGACCGACATTCTTGCGCGTACTCAGGTGCTGGCGGCTCTTGCGGATCTCGCGTTCCGAACCGGCGATGCGATTCAAACGAACGCGAGGAGGACTCGTCCATGATCACGAACGAAGCCCGGCGGCCGTCAAGATTTGGGTTGTTGTTGCTTGCGGTAATGTTTTCGACGAGCTGCAGTCGGGCGCCCTCCTTTGACATTCTGGGCTCTTTCTTTCCGGCCTGGCTCGTCTGCTTGGCGTTGGGCCTGCTGCTCACGGTTGCCGCCCGTTGGCTGCTCTTGCGCGCTCGTGTTGTGCTCGCGCTTACAATATTGACCTATCCGAGCTTGATCGCGCTGTTCACATTTGCGCTCTGGCTCGCCTTTTTCCGATAGCCGAGGACACTCCATGGAGC
>Ga0335085_10007150_pt1 | contig 17426 bp, 15 predicted proteins | sample Lox_Sample_45_FD_206712 | JGI IMG/M metagenome (GOLD analysis project Ga0335085, IMG submission 206712) | Soil microbial communities from Loxahatchee National Wildlife Refuge, Florida, United States - Lox_Sample_4.5 | ecosystem: Environmental > Terrestrial > Soil > Wetlands | place: USA...
GCAACCGGATCGAACGCGGGCGACGCGGGGGAGAAGGAGACCGGAGATTTCCTGGAAGGCGCAGATTCCGCGGATGCGGCGGCGGCGCCTCGCGGCTTCGCCGGGGCAGGGGTCGGCTCCCTATTCACCTTCGAAGCAGAACTTGCTGACCCTTGCTGCGCTGTAGCAGGGGACGACTCCGCCTTCACGGCCTGCTCGGGAGCAGAAGAATCCCCGGCGGGCGCCGCCTTCGTCACCGTCGTCGCGTTCGGGTAGTCGCCGGGGAGCTTCAGCTTCCGTTCGCGCGAAGCGAGCCCGTTCGAGACGAGGGCCACGACGACCGCGACGAGAAGAAGCGTGGCGGCCTCGAGGAGATGGCGCCGGACGTTCATCGGTTCTCCCGCCAGGACGGCATGCCGCCCGCGGCGCAGCGATTCTAAGCAAGGGAGGGACCGGTCGCGGCCGGTGCGGCGGAATGAGACCTACCGGCAGTTCGGACAGTGCCCGCGGAGCGTGACCGAGACGCTTTCGACCGTGTGGCCGCCCGCGAGACGCCGCTTCGGGAAGGGGGGAACGGCCTCCCAGGGGATGTCCTCCAGGCCGCCGCAGGCCGTGCAGACGAAGTGGTGGTGCCGGTCGACGTTGGCGTCGTAGCGGACCACGGCGTCCTTGAAAACGAGCTCGCCGACGAGCCCGACGTCACGGAGCGAGTGGAGGACGTTGTAGATGGACGCCCGCGCCGCCGTGGGAACGTCTTTGTTGACCGCGTCGCCGATCTCCTCGGCGGTCGGGTGGTGCTTGGTCCCGGCGAGATAGGAGAGGACGGCCAGCCGGGGGTGCGTCACCCGGAGGCCCTTCTCCCTCAGGCGTTCGGCCGCCCAGCTGCGTGGATCCGTCACATGATTAGATTAAGTCCAAATTGATCCGGACGCAATCCCGGCGAAGAAAGGGCTACTTCGGGTCCTTCACGTCTTTCGCGTCGGTGACGAAGGTGCGTCCGAACCGGCTCCAGCGCGGACCCTTGAAGAAGTCCTGGTGCCAGCTCCACATGATGCCGACGGCGCGGCCGAGAAGATCGCTCGAGGGGCGCGTGCCGAAGAAACGGGCGTCGCGACTTTCGTCCCGATTGTCGCCCATGACGAAGACTTCTCCGTCGGGAACGGTGATCGGCCCGAAGTTCCGGAAGGCCGGGCGGTCGGGGAGGATCCGGACCGGGTGGGGACGGCCCGTCAGGTCTTCGGTCCCGAGGAGGACCGTCTCGCCGTCCTCGGCCGCGAGGGGAGGGAGGAGCCGGATCGGCACCACCAGGCCGTTGATGGTGAGGATCTCGTTCTTCAGCTCGACGACGTCTCCGGGAAGGCCGATGAGCCGCTTGACGAACGGGATGCTGCCGCCGTCGGGGTTCCGGACGACCACGACGTCTCCGCGGCGTGGCACCCCGGTCGAGAAGAGCTTGATCCGGGAGAAGGGGAGCCGGATCTGGTAGGCGGACTTCCAGACGAAGACCCGGTCGCCCTCCAGGATCGTCGGCTTCATCGAGCCGGTCGGGACGACATACCAGTCGGCGAGGACGGAACGCGCCGTCAGGATGACGGCGGCCATGAGGACGAGGTGGCGGACGTCGCGGAGGAGCGCCGCCCGCTTTTCCTTTGTGAACGCCATAGGCGCGGGAGTTTATCCTTGAGGGGGATGAAAGGCCCATCGAAGCGTCCGCCCCGGTATACGGACGCGCACGCCCGCTCGGGCGTGGGGGAACCTCTCCCGCCGCTCGAGACGTGGCCGTCCTCCTACCCCGAGGACTACGAGGTCGTGATCACGATCCCCGAGTTCACCTCGATCTGCCCGAAGACGGGCCTGCCCGATTTCGCGACGCTGACGGTCTCCTACGTTCCCGGTCGCCGCTGCGTCGAACTCAAGTCGCTGAAGGAGTACCTTCTCGCGTACCGCGCGCTCGGCATCTTCAACGAGAACGCGGTGAACCGCGTCCTCCGGGACCTCGCCCGTGCCGCCCGGCCGCGCCGGATGACGGTGCGGGGCGTCTTCACGCCGCGGGGCGGCCTGCAGACGACGGTGGAAGCCCGCTGGCCGCTCTCCCGATCCGGACCGCGCCGCCGCCCTTGACAGCACGCGGAGGCGGAGCCATGTTGAAGGTGCCTCGACACAACGGGAGCGGGCCCGAGCACGAGTTCGAGAAACCGTAACCGAGGGATCCGAAGCCCGGGGTGGAGAGGCGGACAGGGCCGGCTCCGAGCCCGGGTCTCCCGACCGGGAGGGCGCCTCGACGACGATCCGGCCCCCAAAAGGACCGCGGATGCGGTCCTCAAGAAGGGCGGTCGAAGGGACCGCCCCCAACCGGGTCCCGGCCCTCACGGGCCGGGACCTTTCTGTTGCTGAACCGGGCTGAACCGACACATGTCGGTTCCCCCGGACCCCCTCCGTCCGGATAGGCGCCGCGCGAAACGCTATTTCTTTTTCGGGGCCGGGGCCGACGCGGCGGGCTTGTTGGGCTTGCCGGGCTTGCCGGGAGGGAAGGAGCCGTCGGGCGTCATCCGCCGGTAGAGATCGAGCACGTTCTGCGTGTCGAGCGCGATCGGGCAGTACTCGCCGATCTTCCTCGCCGCGAGTTCACCCGAGACCCGGGCCTCGGGGGCGCTCCGGGCCTTCATGTCGGTGAGGATCTCGAGAACCCGCTTGAGGTAGGCCCGCGTCTTTTCGATTTCGGCATTCGCCGAAGTGACCGCCGGTCCCCGCGTCGCGACGAGAGCCTGCGGGTGGAGCGCCTCGATCCGTTCGAGCACCTTGAGCCACTGCTTCGGATCGGCACCCGGGTCGATCGTCAGCGGGCAGCGCGTCGGCGTGACGAGGTCTCCCGCGTACACGACGCCGCTCGCCGGCTCGTAGAGCCAGACGTCGAAGGCCGTGTGCGCGGGAGCGGGGACGGCGTGGATCTCGACCGTCTTCGCCTTCCCCTTGAGGAGCAGTGTGTCGGTGACGCCGACGATCGTGGGGGCCTTCCCCGCGGCGCCGCGAAGGAGGCCCTGCATCTCGTCGACGGCGCGCTGGTTCACGATGAGCATGACGTCGGTCGGGAGCATCGCCGCAAACCCGTCGTTCGAGTCCGGGCGGAAGTGCGTCATCACGATCCACCGGACGGGCTTGTCGGGAACGGTCCGCTTCACCTCGGCGAGGAGGTTCTTCGCGTCGGTGCTGCTCGCGCCCGTGTCGAGGAGGAGGACGCCGTCTCCCAGATCGAACCACGCGCAGTTCGTCGGGCCGAAGCGCCCCATCCACGAGTTGGGGTCCGTCTGCGCCGTTTCGAAGGCGGGAAGCGCCGGGGCGGCGGGCGCCGGACGCGACGCCGTGCCGGGAACCTGGGCGGGCGCCGTCGCCGGGAGGAGCAGGGCCGCGATCGCGGCGGTGAGGGTCGTCGTGACGTACCGGTTCATGAAGTCTCCTGTTCATCGGAACGGTCGGCTCCCGGCGACGGAAGTCGCCGGAGGAGATCGCCGCTCCGGAAAAGCTCGATCTGGGCCTCCACCTCCCGCGCGAGGGCGGCCTTCAGGCGCGGCAGCCGCTCGGCGCCCAGAAGGCGCTTGGCCGCGGCGAGGGCGGGGAGGGAGCGCTCGGCGTAGTCGCCGGCGCGGGCCACCGCGGCGGGCAGGCTCGAGCCCTCGTCGACGAGGAGATCGACGAGGCCGATCTCTTTCGCGCGGACGGCGCCGATCCGCTCGGCCGCGAAGACGGCGTCCGCGGCGCCGCCGTGCCCGAGGCGGAGCGGGAGGTGGAAGGTCGCGCCCCAGGCGGGGACGAGGCCGACCGCGGTGTACGAGGGGAGGAAGAACGCGGCGTGACCTGCTCCCGACGAGGCGATCCGGACGTCGGTCGCCAGGGCGAGGGAGAGGCCGCCTCCCGCCGCCGCGCCGTCGAGAGCCGCCAGGACCGGCCGCGGCATCTCGGCCATCGCGACCACGGCCCGTCCTCCGGCCTCGAGGAGGTCGCGGAAGCCGCCGACGTCGCCCGCCTCCGCCAGCGCGCGCATGACGTCCAGGTCGCCGCCGGCCGAGAAGGCCCCGCCGGCCCCCGTGATCACGATGGCGGGTACGGTCGGGTCCTTTCCGAGCGCCTCGACCGTGCCGGCCAGCATCTCGGCCATCGCGGTGGAGAACGCGTTCCGGGTGGCCGGGCGGTTGATCCGCACGACCGGGACGAGCCCTTCGAGGAGCACCTCGATGGCGGCGGCCTCGCGCCGGCCCCGCGCCGCTTCGCCCGCGCGGCAGGCGTCGAGAAAGGCGGTCAAGAGCCGCTTCTGGTCGGGACGTGAGACGAGTTCCTCGGGGTGCCACTGCACGCCGGCGCAGAAGGAGCCCTCCCGCCGCTCGAAGGCCTCGACGAGATCGTCGGGGGAGGCCGCGAGCGCCACGAGGGAGGGTGCGAGATCCTTGACGGCCTGGTGGTGCCGCGAGTTGACGGTTTCGACCGCCGCGACGGCCCGCGCGAAGGGCGAGCCGGCGCCGGCCGCCGGAGAGATGCGAATGGGATGCTCCGGCGCGTCGAGGTCCTCGTTCTCGCCGCCGTGGACGACGCCGCGGCTTCGCTGCGAGGGAAGGTCCTGCCAGAGCGTTCCGCCGAGGGACACGTTGAGGACCTGGTGGCCGCGGCAGATGCCGAAGACCGGAACCTGTCGCTCGAGGGCGCGCCCGAGGAGCCTGAAGTCGAGCGAGTCGCGCTCGGGGCGGATCTCGACGCCCGGAGCGGAGAGCGTCTCTCCGAAGCGCGACGGCTCCACGTCGGGCCCTCCCGCGAGGAGCAGCCCGTCGAAGTCCTCGGGGAGCTTCTCGCCGGGAACGGCGAAGACCACCTCCTCCGGGAGGGCGCCGGCGCAGAGCAGGGCGCCGCGATAGCGCTCGTTCGGCTGCTTCCGGTCGGTGGCGACGACGATCTTCATGGCGCAGGCGCTCCGGCGCCAGCAACGCCCGTGCCGGAGGCGGCGGGGCGAAGCACGCGGCGGGAAGCGCGGATTATAGGGAGGAAGGGCTTTCCGCCTCCCAGAAGCGGGTGAAGAGGTACCACTGCTCGGGGTTTTCGCGGATGACGCCCGTCAGGATGGCCACCCATCGCTCCATCGCCGAGGTGAGCTCGCCGTCGTCCGGTTCGCTCCTCGAGCCGGGTGCGACGCCGAGGCGGATCGGCGATTCCACGACCGTCCGGTACCTCCCGTCCGGCTCCATCAGGACGAAGACGGGAAAGATCGGCACCCCGGCGACGGCCGCGAGCCGGAACGGCCCGGTGGGAAAGGAGGACGTCCGGCCGAGAAAGGGGAGCGTTCGCCCCGTCCCGGCCACGTCGCGGTCTCCCTGCATGGCGACGAAGAGCCCCTGGCGCAGGGCCCGGAGAAGAGGGACGAACGCGAAGGGGGACGACGTGACCGGGATTCCCTCCACCCCGATCCGCCGTCGCGCCTCGGTCCGGTGCCGCTCGATGACCGGGGAGGGGTCCGGGACGTAGGCAACCGCCGCCGACGCGCCGAAGCCGCGGAGGAAGAGCCCTCCCAGCTCGTAGTTGCCGACATGGGCCGTCAGGAGAATCGCTCCCGTTCCCCGCCGCGCCGCCTCGACGAGCCTCTCGTGGCCCCGGCGCGAGGCGACGAGGGCGTTCGGGTCGACGTCGCCGCGGGAGGTGTACCGGAGAAGGTCGATCCAGAGGCGCGAGTGATTCGAGACCATCGCCCGCCCCGTCTCCTCGACGCGCCGGTGGACGGGCGGCAGGCCGAGAACGGCGGCCACGTTGTCCACGATCGCGCCGTGGACCGTCTCGCGCTCCCAGATCGCCCGCTCGGCGGTCGCCTCCGCGAGCCTCGCGACCCACGCCGTCGGCAGGGTTCGCGCCATCCACCGGAAGAACGAAAACCAGAGTCCGAACGTCAGGTGCGAAAGACGGGAGACGATCGTGGGACTCTCGCTCACCCGGGCAGTATCGGTCGGCGGCGCGGCGGGTCAAGCCGCGGGGCGAGAATGTCACGACGGGCCACGGGAATCGTCTCGTCGCCGCACCATCCGCGGATCGGTTCGGAAGTCGGGCAACGGCACCCGGCCGTCGGGTCGAGAGCTTGGTCCTCGTTAAGATAACGGCGGTTCGGGGGAGTCTGGGCCATAAGCGACGACCTTTCCCCACGCGGTCCTGCGGGCGGATACCGGCGGGCTCTTCTCGTCCTCTGCCCGCACGTCGTCCTTCTTGTCCTCCTCGTGGCGACGTGGAAACGGTGGATCCTCCCATTCGCCGACTCGCCGCGAGAGCTGCTGACGGCGCTCCGCCTCGCTGAGGGGGAGGTCCTCTATCGCGACGTAACGTACCCGTACGGTCCGGTCGCGCCCTACCTGGATGCACTGATCCTGCGGATCTTCGGAAAGACGGTCGAGGCGCTCGTCTTCTGGCGGGTCCTACTTTCGTTTCTCGCGGCCGAGGCAATCCGCCGACTCGCGAGTCGACTTCTCGCCCCGCTGTCGGGGCCTCCCCGCGAAACGGGATCGGCCGCCATAGCCGGCCTTGTCGTGGCCGCCTGCTTCTTCCAGGGGCAGGGAGGTACGTATCCGTTCCCGTACAGCGTCGCCGCGCTGGTCGGAACCGCCGGGATCTGGTGGGCGGTCGAGCTCGCCCTTGGCGCCGGAAGCCACGGACGGACGCTCGCAGCCGGAGCCGTTGTGGGACTCGCCGCGGCCTCGAAGATCGAGTACACCATGGCGGCCGTCGGCCCGCTCCTTGCCCTTTTCCTTCGACGGCCTCGGCGGGAAGCTCTCGGCGCCTCGGCCCTGGCCCTTGCAATTCCGGCCGCCGCGTACCTTCTTCCTTTCACGGTACTTTCCGTCGAGCACCTGGCCGTCTATGGGCCCCTGATCGCCGGCAGAACCCCGATCGAGTGGAAGACGTTTTACGCCGAGGTCTTCTGGGGCGGAACGGCGAGGGAATTCGTCTCGGGAAGCTTCCTCGGAATTCTCTGGCCGTCCGGAGTTCTCTTCGGAGCGGCCGGACTTGCCGGTCATGTAACAGGCTCGATCGGCCCCAGCCTTCGAAAATGGCTGACCGGGCTCTTCTTCGGACTCGGCGCGCTGGCCGCTTGGCGCGCACCGGGCGCCTCGGAGCTGCACGTCCTCATGCCCCTCGGAATCGTCGCGTTCGGAATCGACTTCGTTCGCTTCCTTCGGAACGGGGCCGGGAGGTACGCGCGCTCTGGGGAGGTCGCGTGCCTCGCCGTCGGGCTTGCGATGCTGCCGGCCGTTCTCCGCCAACCATTCTTCTTTCTTGTGAATGTTTACGCCGCCTTCTCGGCGCCGCTGGCGATGACGGTCGCCATCGCGTTTCTCCTTCGCCGCGCCCGTCAGGCGGCGATTGTGGCCGCTTTCGTTGCGGGAATTGCGGGGGCGCAGATGCTGTCGCGCGTCGAGTACTTCCGGGCGGGGCCATGGAGCGCTGTCTCGTTTCCGCGAGGGTCGATCGTTCTGAGGGAGTGGGACGCGAGGCTTCTGACAGCCCTCGTGGACGCCGTCGAGCGGACGACGCCACGGGACTCCTACGTCGCCGGATTTCCAGAAGGCGGGCTCGTCCTGTTCCTGACGGGTCGGCGCTCCCCGTTCCGGGACACGCAGTTCCTTCAGGGCGTTCAGAACGGTCTTGCCGAGGCGCAGATGATCGACGCCCTGCGAACGAAAGACGTCCGCGCCGCCTTCGTCGTCGAAGCCCCGACGTTTCTCGCGGGCCCCCTCCCATTCGGTGAGGGGTACCTGACGTCATTTCGGGCCGAGCTGGACCGGCGGTTTCTCCCCGTCGCCCGGTTCGGCCCGAGGACTCCTGGCGAGCGATGGGGTCCGCGCAACGCATCCGCCGTCTTCTTTCTCCCGACCCGTGACGCGGGAACGATCCCCGAGCAACGGTTCCCGCCCTGACCCCGTCCTGGTCGAAGTGAATCCGGGAAGCGGCCTGATTCCATTGACTCAGGGCGTGCCGGAAACGGCGGTCTTGTGGTTAACATGACGATCCCGCGAAGGAGGCGCCATGCGCAGGCCCGTCGTCCTGATCACGGGGGCAAGCGGCGAGATCGGCCACGGGCTGATCACCGCCCTCTCCGAAGACGGCTCCCGTCCCATTCTCACCCTCGACCTGAAGCCCCTCGAGGGGGAGCTCGCCGGGCGCGTCGAGCGGCAGTACGTCGGCTCGGTCCTCGAGAGGAACCTTCTCGAGCGGATCCTCTCCGAATACGAGATCGACCTGATCTTCCACCTCGCGGCCCTCCTCTCGACGCGCGGCGAGTTCACGCCGGTGACGGCCCACCAGGTGAACGTCGAGGGGATGATCTTCATGCTCGAGTTCGCGCAGGCCGAGCGTGTCTCGCACGGGCGACCGGTGACGTTCCTCTACCCCTCGTCCGTCGCCGCGTTCGGGCTCCCCGACCTGTCGGTGAAGGCGCGTTCCGGCAAGGTCAAGGAGGACGAGTACAACCAGCCGGCGACGATGTACGGCTGCAACAAGCTCTACTGCGAGCAGCTCGGGCGCTACTACTCGGAGCGCTACAAGCAGCTTTCGGCCGAGGCGGTCTCGCGGATCGACTTCCGCTGCGTCCGCTTCCCCGGCCTCATTTCGGCCGTGACGATCCCGTCGGGCGGCACGTCCGACTTCGCTCCGGAGATGATCCACGCGGCCGCGCAGGGGAAGCCGTACAACTGCTTCGTCCGCCCCGACACGCGGATCCCCTTCATGGCGATGCCGGACGGCGTCGAAGCCCTTCTGAAGCTCGCCGCGGTCTCCGGCGATCACCTGACGCGGCGGGTCTACAACGTCGGGGCCTTCAGCCCGTCGGCCGCGGAGATCCGCGACCTCGTCGTCAACGCTTTTCCCGGCGCGGCCATCTCGTTCGTCCCCGACCTGAAGCGGCAGGGGATCGTCGACTCGTGGCCGGCCGAGGTGGACGACTCGGCGGCGCGGAAGGACTGGGGATTCGCGCCGAAGTACGACCTGAAGCACGCCTTCAGCGACTACCTGCTTCCGGCAATCCGCGCCCGCTACGGACGATAGTCGTCAGTCGCCGGCGCTGTCGTCGCGGACGAAGCCGTGGGTGGCGGCAGTCGCCTGCAGCTCGACCGGCCGAACGAAGCGGGCAACGGAGTTCTTCGTCCCCTGAACGCGGAGTTTCCCGAAGAGGAACTCGAATTTCCTTTCGAGGGCGACGCCGATCTCGTGCCGGGCGGCCTCGGGGAGCTCCCAGGCGGCCTTCTTGAACGGTCCGATCGCCTTTTTCCGCGACTTGTAGAGGAACTGCTCCTCGGTGTCCTTCTCCTTCCGCTCGTCGGCCGCGTGCGCCCGGATCCAGGCGTACATCTCGTCCTTCAGCGCCTTCGGGAACGCGGCGTGCTCGTAGACCATGTTCTGGAACTCGGTGGCGAGGTGGACCTCGCAGGCGCCGTGGTTCGGGAACTCGTGGAACATCTCGGCCGGAAGGGTCGAGGCGCCGTGCTGGACGGCGCCGGCGAGGCCGAACTCGGTCCGGGCGATCTTCGAGATCGCCTGCATCGCGTCGAAGTCGATGCTGACCCTGGCGACGGTCCCGTCGGGCAGGACGACGCCGCCGTGCGAAGTGCCGGTGTTGATGGAGATCTTCGAGACGCCGGTCATCCCCGGGGGCAGGGCCGCCCGGTACCCGTTCATGTAGGCGCGGAACTCCTCGGGGGAGGAGACGCCCTTCCCGACTTCCCCGATCTCACCGCCGACCGACACCGTGATTCCCTTCGGCTCGCGCGCGCGGATTCTCTTCGTAAAGTGCGCGGCGCTCTCGAAGTTCTTCCGCTGCTCTTCCGTGACGTTCGGCCGGCCGAGCTCGACGAGCGTCGACGTATCGATGTCGATGTTGCAGAAGCCGGCGGCGAGCGACTCGTCGATGAGCATTTCGATCGCCGTCATCTCCGGCTTCGGGTCGACGGCGAACTTCTTCGCGTTGACCTGGAAGTGGTCGCCCTGGAGGAAGACGGGCCCTTCGTGCCCTTCCTTGATCGCGGCGGCGAGCATGACGGCCGCGTACTCGGCGGGACGCTGATCGGTATAGCCCATCTCGCTCCGGGCGATCTCGAGGAGAAAGGCGCCGACGTCGTGCCTCTTCGCGGCACGAAAGATCGCCCGGGCCGTGTCGTAGGCCAGCATCCGGACGTTGATGGCGGGCGCCGTGAACCCTCCCGTCTCGCCGCGACCGACGGCCATGTAGAGGTCGTGGATCGAGGCCGGAAGGATGCCGAGCGCCGCGGCGGACCTCCGGATCGCCCGTCGAGCCTCGTCCCGTTTCTTCACATCGGTCTCGAAAACGGCCCAGTGGACGAGCGCGTCGATTCCCATGGAGCGGAAGGAAGCCGGATCGCGCCGGGCGTCTTCCACGATCTTGTCTTCGAAGCTGCTCATGTGGCTCCTCCCGCTCTTTCCGCGCGATTCTAGCGAGGCCTCAGAACGCCGGAGTCTTTTTCCCGGGCGCGCCGGCCGAGGTGGCGAACGGGATGACGGCCGACATGTCCCTGTTCCCGAGACCGGCCGCCTCTGCCCGCGCGAAGACGTCCCGGGCCGCGGCGACCAGAGGACAGAAGGCGTCCCCGCCGCCGCTCTCGACCGCGATCCGGAGGTCCTTCTGCATCAGGGCGAGGCGGAACGCCACGGCGTCCGGGTCGTGACGGAGGAACTCCCATTTCGTCCGGACGTAGGGGGCCAGGGCGGGAACGGCCAGAAGCCACGCCGTCGCCTGCTCGCCGTCCAGTCCCAGGCGTCTCGCCAGGCCGAGCGCCTCGCCGAAGGCGGCGAGGCCGACGCCGAAGAGAAGGTTGTTGACGAGCTTCATGGCCGACCCCTGTCCCACGGGGCCGAAGCGGATCGTCGTCTTCGCCACGGCGTCGAGGACGGGACGCGCCTGCTCGAGGGTCTCCGGATCTCCACCCGCGAGAAGCGTGAGCGTCCCGTCGGCCGCCGGCCCGACGCTTCCCGCCACGGGGACGTCGCAGAAGGCAGCGCCCCGTCCGTTGGCCATCGCGGCGAAGCGGCGCGAGGCATACGGCGTGACCGTCGAGAAGTCGAGCCAGACCGTCCCAGGGGAAATTCCGGCGAGAAGCCCGTCGGCTCCTCCCGCCGTGGCCTCGACCGCCGCGGGGTCGGTGAGCATCGTGCAGACGATCTCCGCGCCGGCAGCCGCCTCCCGGGGCGTGGCGGCGGCGACGGCCCCGTCGAGAGTGAGGGCCTTCGCCCTCTCCTGGGTCCGGTTCCAGACGCGGAGCGGAAAGCCCTTCCGGAGGATGTTGCGCGCCATCGGGCGCCCCATGGCGCCGAGGCCGAGAAATGCGACGGTCATCATGCCGGGATCTTAAGATCCGTCCGTGATCCGGCGCGGTCTGACCCCTGAGGAGCTCTCGTCCCTTGAAGAGGTGGTGGGGGGGGCGCACGTCGTGACGGCCGCGGACGAGTTGACGTCCTACACGAAGGACTGGACGCGCGACCTCGTTCACGCGCCTGCCGCCGTCGTGAAGCCGAGGACGACGGAGGAGGTTTCGCGGCTCCTCGGCTTCTGCGACGGGCGCCGGATTCCGGTGACGCCGCAGGGGGGCCGCACCGGAATGTCGGGGGGCGCGCTCGCGGTCCACGGGGGGGTCGCCCTCTCGCTCGAACGGATGAACACGATCCGCGAGATCGACACCGCGAACTTCGTGGCGGTCGCCGAGGCGGGCGTCGTCACGCAGACGCTCCAGGAGGCCGTCGAGGAGAAAGGGCTCTTCTACCCGCCGGACCCCTCCTCGCGCGGCTCGTGCCTCGTGGGCGGCAACGTGGCCGAGAACGCCGGAGGACCGCACGCGGCCAAGTACGGCGTGACGGGAAAGTGGGTCCTGGGGCTGGAGGCGGTCTTCGCGGACGGGCGCGTCACCGTGACCGGCGGGAAGACGCGCAAGGACGTCGCCGGGTACGACCTGACCTCGCTCCTCGTCGGGAGCGAGGGGACGCTCGCCGTCGTGACGGCCGCCTGGCTCCGCCTCATCACGAAGCCGGCCGCCTTCTCCACCGTCCTCGCCCCCTTCGGCTCGCTCGAGGAGGCCGCCCGCGGCGTCGTGGAGATCCACCGCGCGGGGCTGGTCCCGTCCGCCTGCGAGGTGATCGACCGCCCCTCGGTCGAGGCGTCCTCGCGGAAGAAAGGGGTCGGCGTGCCGTTCCCGGCGGCCGAGGCGCGGATCCTCCTCGACTTCGACGGCGGGTCCGACGAGGAGGTGGAGCGGGACGTGACGCGGGCGGGGGAGATCCTCCTCGAACACGGCGCCCTCGACGTCGCCCTCGCGACGGACGAGGCGAAACGGCGGACACTCTGGGAGGTCCGCCGCGGCATCGCCGAAGCGATCCACGACCTCGGCGTCTCGATCGAGCTCGACGTGGCCGTGCCGCGGAGCGAGCTCGTGGCGCTCGTCGAAGGCGTCCGCCGGATCGCGACGGCGGCCGGGCTGCACCCCTTCTGCTACGGCCACGCCGCCGACGGAAACCTCCACGTCCGGCTGCTTCGCGAGGGGCGCGAGGAAGCGGAATCGAGGAGGATCGAGGAGGCGGTGACGGCCATCTACGCCGAGGCCGTCCGTCTCGGCGGGACGATCACGGCCGAGCACGGCGTCGGTCTCATCCTGAGAGAGCTGCTGCCGCTCCGGCGCGACGCGCCCTTCCTCTCCGCCATGCGCGCGATCAAGCAGGCCCTCGACCCGAACGGGATCCTGAACCCGGGGAAGGTCCTGCCGGGTTGATTCGCTAGACTTCCGCGAATGCCGCATGCCGGTTTCGAGCCGGTCATCGGGCTGGAGGTCCACTGCCAGCTCCGGACGAAGTCCAAGGCGTTCTGCCGCTGCCCGGTGACCTTCGGCGCGCCGCCGAACTCGGCCGTCTGCCCGGTCTGCCTCGGCTATCCCGGCGTCCTCCCGGTCCTGAACCGCGAGATGGTGACGCTCGCGATGCGCGTCGTCCTCGCCACGCACGGCACGGTGCAGGCGCGCTCCGTGTTCGCACGGAAGAACTACTTCTACCCCGACCTCCCGAAGGGGTACCAGATCTCGCAGTACGACCGCCCCCTGGCGACCGGGGGCGGCCTCCCGATCCGTTCCGGCGAGGGGACGAGGCTCGTGCGGCTCCACCGGATCCACCTCGAGGAGGACGCGGGCAAGTCGATGCACGAGTTCCCGTGGGACGACCTCCCCTCTTCGGTTTCGCTCGTCGACCTGAACCGGGCGGGGACGCCGCTCGTCGAGATCGTCACGGAGCCCGACCTCGCGTCGGCGGAGGAGGCCTACGAATTCCTCGTGAAGCTCCGCCGGCTCGTCCGGTGGGTCGACGCCTCGGACGGGAACATGGAGGAAGGGTCGCTCCGGTGCGATGCGAACGTCTCCCTCCGCCCGGCCGGGGAGACGGCCCTCGGGACCAAGGTCGAGATCAAGAACCTGAACTCCATCGCCCACGTCAAGAAGGCGCTGGAGCACGAGATCGGACGGCAGCGGGCGCTCCTCTCCTCGGGCGGGTCGGTGGTCCAGGAAACCCGCCTCTGGGACGGAGGGGCGGGGACGACGAAGCCGATGCGTTCGAAGGAAGAGGCGATGGACTACCGCTACTTCCCCGATCCCGACCTCGGGACGCTCGTCGTCGACGACGCGTGGCGGGCCGCCGTCGAGAAGGGTCTGCCCGAGCTTCCCGAAGAGAGGGCGGCGCGGCTCGTGGCCTCCCTCGGCCTGCCGCCTTCGGACGCGGATCTCGTCTGCCTCTCGCGGCCGCTGGCCGACTGGTACGAGGAGGCCGTGGCGTCGCATCCGGCGAACCCGAAGGGTCTCGCCAACTGGCTCCTGTCGGATCTCCTCGGGAGGATGGCGGACGCCGACAAGCAGGCCGGGCGCGTCCCGATCGCCCCGGCCGCTCTCGCGGGCCTCGTGGCCCGGATCGACGACGGGACGATCTCGGGGAAGATCGCCAAGGAGCTTCTCCCCGACCTGATCTCGACCGGGCGGGCGCCCGACGATCTGATCCGCGGGAAGGGGCTCGTTCAGATCGTCGACGAGGGGCCGATCCTCGAGGCGGTGCGGAAGGTCCTCGCGGACAACCCGTCCCAGGTGGCCACGTACCGGGGCGGAAAGGCGGCGACCTTCGGGTGGTTCGTCGGCCAGGTCCTGAAGGCGACCGGAGGCAAGGCGAGCCCCCCCGTGGTCAACAGGCTTCTCCGGGCGGAGCTGGAAAAGGCCCCTTGATCGAGTTCTACCGCGTCACGAAGGAATACCACGGCCGGCGCGTCCTCCGGGACGTCTCCTTCCAGGTGCGGAAAGGGGAGTTTCTCTTCCTGACGGGCCCGTCGGGCGCCGGGAAGACGACGCTCCTGAAACTCATCTACCGCGCCGAGCGGCCGACCGACGGCCAGCTGATCGTGAACGGCATGAACGTCTCGGCGATGCGCCTCTCGCGCGTCCCTTCGCTCCGGCGGTCGATGGGCGTCGTCTTCCAGGACTACAAGCTGCTCCCGTCGCGGACGGTGCTGGAGAACGTCACGTACGTCCTCAAGTACCTCGGCGAAGCGCCGTCGGAGCGCCGCCGCCGCGCCTACCAGGTCCTCCGGATGCTGGAACTCCATCACCGGATGAGCGCCTACCCCGAGGAGCTGTCGGGCGGCGAGCAGCAGCGGGTCGCCCTGGCCCGCGCCCTCGTGAACGACCCGAGCCTCCTGATCGCCGACGAGCCGACGGGCAACCTCGACCACCGCCTCGCCCTCGAGGTGATGAAGCTCTTCGCCGACGTGAACGTCCGCGGCACGACCGTTCTCGTCGCCACGCACGACCAGGACCTGATCCGGCGGGCCGGCCGGCGCTGCCTGACTCTGGAGAGAGGTCAACTCCTCGAGGGGCTCTCGGAGGGGAGCGCGTGAGGGCCGGCGTCGCCCTCGCCACGCTCCTGGACGAGGCCGTCTCCGGACTCGTCCGCGCCCGCCGGATGACGGTCATCTCGGTCCTCGTCATCGCGGTCTCGCTCCTCCTCGTGGGCACCTTCCTCCTCGCCGCGGAGAACCTGCGCGGCCTTTCGGAAACCGTCCGGGGCGAGACGGCCGTGACGGTGTTCCTCCGTCCGGGGGCGACGGACGCCGACCGCGCGGAGATCTCCCGGATCGCCCGCGACTCCCGCCTCGCGGCCCGAGTGACGCACGTGACGCCCGACGAGGCGCGGGCGCGGTTCTCCGCCTGGTTCCGGTCGCTCGCCGCAGCGGCGGCGTCGCTCCCGACGAACCCGTTCCCCGAGTCCCTCGAGATCGTCCTGGCGCCGGACGCGGCGGCCTCGGCGGCCCTCCCGGGGCTCCTCGCCAACCTCGCCGGGCACCGGGCGGCCGAGGAGGTGCAGTTCGACGTGGAATGGGTCCGGAGGCTCCGGGGCGCCGTCGGCGTGGCCCGCGCGGCCGGCGGGGCCCTCGCGGTCGTCCTCGTGCTCGGCGCGGCGTTCACGATCGCCAACGTCGTCCGGCTGACGATCCTCCTGCACCGCGAAGAGATCGACATCCTCCGCCTCGTCGGAGCGCCGGAGTTCCTGATCCGGGGACCCTTCGTCGTGGGAGGGCTGCTGCAGGGGCTGCTCGGCGGCCTCATCGCCCTCGGGCTCCTCGGCGGGGCCTACCGCGCCCTCCTCTTCTGGGGCGGGCGCGCCCCGGAGAATCTCGTGGCGCTCCTGGGTATCCGCTTCCTGCCGCCGGTCTCCGCGGCGCTCCTCGTCGGCGGGGGCGTCGCCGCCGGGCTCCTCGGCGGGCTGATCGCCGTCCGCCGCCGGAACGTGGGCTGAGGACCGGTCAGGCCTTCGGGGCCTCCGCCACGGCCGCTTCGGGATTTTCCTTCGGCTCGGGGTCGGGCGTCCGGTCACCCAGAAGGGCGGCCCACGGGGCGAAGCGGTCGAACCGCTCGCCGACGACCTTGGCCGTCGCCGTGAGAGGAACGGCCAGGATGGCCCCGGGAACGCCCCACAGGATTCCCCAGAAGAGAAAGGCCACGAGGACGGCGAGCGGGTGCAGCTTCACCCGGCTGCCGACGATGAAGGGCGTCAGGACGTTTCCCTCGAGGAACTGGACGCACGAGTAGAAGATGAGGACCTTCAGCGGCAGGGTGCCGTCGCTTCCGGCGAGAAAGGCGACGGCCAGCGCGGGCGTCGTCGAGACGATGACGCCGACGTAGGGGATGAGGACGCAGAGGCCGGCCAGCGGGCCGAGAACGTAGGCGTAAGGGACGCGCAGGACGAGGAGGCCGGCCGTCGTGATGCAGGCGGTGATCAGAACGACGAACAGCTCGCCGAGGACGTAGCCGCCGAGGACGCGGGCGACCCCTTCGGCGAATTCCGAGGCCGCACGGCCCCCCTTGAGGCGGAGGATGCGCGTGATGGCTCCTCCGTACTTCTCGCGGTCCTTCAGCATGAAGAAGGAGAGCATCGGAACGGCCGCGGCGTAGAGCACGAGCGCGAAGAGGGTCCGGACCTGCAGGGCCACCTTCGAGACCGACTCGAGGGCGCCCTGCTCCACCTTCACGGAGCGGACCGACCGGTCGACCTCCGGGAGAAGAAGCCGGGTCCGCTCCTCGAGCTGGGCGAAGAGGCCCTGCATCCGGGACGTCAGGTCCCGGATCTTGGTCTGGTATGCGGGGAGGTTCCCGACGAAGGCCTGGATCTGCTCGAGCGCGTTGACGATGAAGAACGTGACGAGGGCCGCGAGGATCAGGAGGACGAGGAGGACCGCGAGAGCCCGGGGAACCCGGATCCGCTCGAGCAGGACGACGAAGGGCTGCAGGGCGAGGGACAGGAACAGGGCGAAGAAGAAGGTGACGAAGAGGATCTTCCCGGCCCAGAGGAGCCCGACGACCGCCGCGGTCGCGAGGACGCCGAGAGCGCGCGAGCGGAAGACGGCCGGCAGCCCGGGAGAAGGCCCGGACGAGAAGGTCCCGGTCGAGAAGAAGCCGCTGTCCACGCCGCCCCGGCAGTTTACCGCCGCGGGGCGGCGGCTCAGTTCACGGGAAGGTGACGGTGACGACCGCGCGGCGGTTTCGAGTCGCGTCGGCGGCGTCGCCGTCGCCCCGCGCCTCCACCGAGATCCGCCCGGCGTCGATGCCGTGCCGCTTCACGAGGTAGTCCTTGGCGGCCTCGGCGCGGGTCCTCCCGAGAGCCATCCGGTCCCCCTTCTCCTTGGGGTCGGTCCAGCCCGAGATCGTGCAGGTCGCCGAGAGGTTGTTCTTCAGCCGGAGCGCGACGCCGTCCAGGATGGCCTTCGCGATGTTGGTCAGGCGGCTCTTTCCGGCGTCGAAGAGAACCTCGTCGGTCGTCGTCGTGACCGGCTTCGGGGCCGGAGGGGCGGCCGGCTCGGCCGCGACGGGAGCCGGAGCCGGCGCAGGGGCCGGGGGCGGCGGAGGCGG
>Ga0335085_10007151_pt1 | contig 17425 bp, 13 predicted proteins | sample Lox_Sample_45_FD_206712 | JGI IMG/M metagenome (GOLD analysis project Ga0335085, IMG submission 206712) | Soil microbial communities from Loxahatchee National Wildlife Refuge, Florida, United States - Lox_Sample_4.5 | ecosystem: Environmental > Terrestrial > Soil > Wetlands | place: USA...
ATACTCGCCGCCCTGCTCGTAGACACCGCGCGTCAGCGCTGCGGCAATATCCATCTCGGTCGATCCGGCGCGGACGGAGCGGTAGGCGTCGGTGATGGATTTGTCGGCGATGCGCGACAGCCGGCGCAGGATTTCGATCTCCTCCGGCGTCTTGATCTCTCGCAGCCGCGACAGCAGGCGTTGCGCCGGCGCGAAAGTCGCCTGCGGCAACAGTTCGCATAGCACCTCGTGGTCGCCGGTCGGAAGATAGTCGGTCTCGATGCCGATGCGCGCGGCGGCCAGCCCATGTTTGCGCAGGAGGTCGGCGAGCACCGGCATGGCGTCGAACTTGAACTCGCGCCACACCGCAATCTCGGTGCCGGCCGGCGCCTTGGCGCGGATGGTACTTGCTTCCATGTCGACGCTGACGAGCGCAACATTGCCGTTGGCCGTAACCAGCACCATGGCGTGACGCCAGCGCATCAGCGGCTGGGTCGGCGACAGGAAACCGGTAACGTAGGCGAAATTCTCCGGGGACAGCGCGACCAGCGCGTCGAGCCCCGCCTCCTTCATGGCTTTGACTTGCCGCGCGATCACCTCCTGGCGCATGCGCCTTACGCTCCACCGCCCGCTGGAACCGCATAACGGCGCACTTTCGCTTCATCGACCGCAATGCCCATGCCGTCGCCGTGCGGCAACTCGATCGCGCCGTCCACGAAGCGCATCGACGCGGCGATGAGGTCATCCTTGTAATAGATGCCGGCGAGGTTGCCCGACTGCGCTTCGGCCGGCGTCGAAACCGGCACCACGCAAGACAGCACCACCGGCTCGGCGGCGGCGGCAAGCTGCAGATTGGCGAGATTGCCTACGCCGGTCTCGACCGAGCCGTTGACGTTGCAGATGAGACCCGCGGCCCGCGCCACGGCGGCCACTTCCATGGCCCGATAAAGGCCGCCAGGCTTGGTGGTGTAGATGGAGACGATCTGCGCGGCGCGCTTCTCGACGATTTGGATCACGTCGTGCGCATTCCAAGCGCTTTCGTCCGCCATCACCGGGACGTCAACAGCGCGCGCGACCTCGGCGAGGCGCTCGATGCCCTCGACCGGCTGCTCGAAATAAATGAGATCGAACACCTCCATGCGGCGCAGCGTGCGGATCGCTTCGCCCGGCGTGCGGTAACCCATATTGGCGTCGACACACAGCGCGACGCCGGCCCCGACCGTCTCGCGCACGCGCCGCACCATATCGACGTCGCGATCGGGATCGACACCGACCTTGATCTTGATGGTGCGAATGCCCTCGCGCGCAACCTGCGCCGCTTCGCGCTCGGCCTCCTCGAAACCGAGGAGCCCGATCGAATGCGTCACCGGAATATTACGGCGAATGGCGCCGCCGAGCAGCCGATGCACCGGCAGCGCGCACTGTTTGCCGGCGAGATCGTAAGCGGCGAACTCGACCGCGGCCTTGGCATAGGGATAGCCCTTGATGGCGCGATCCATGCGCGCGTGCAGTTCGACGATCTGTCCGGGCATGCAGCCGGTGACGGCCGGCACGAGGTAACGTGCGATCACATGCGCGGTTGTGCCGGGCGTTTCGCCGAAATAGCGGCCGAACTCGCCGCCCCAATCCTTGAGCGCCGGCGCCTCGCCCCAGCCGGCGAGCCCCGCCTCGTCGGTCATTTTGACCAGAACATAGCCGCCGATCGGCTCGGCGAGACCAGTCCACTTGTGCTCGCGGCGGGTCGGCAGCGCGACGTGACGCAATTCAATCGCCGCGATAGGGGCTTCGGCCATGCTCACGCGCCGGTCTCAACGTCTCGGCCCGAGATTATCGGCGCGAACAATCCATGGCAAACCGACGGCCTTATCCGCTCAGGCGCGCTCCGCAGCGAGCGCTCGCGCCGCACGCCGGGCACCCGCCTCAGTCGCGCACTTGGCAAGGTGAGCGTCACGGTTGATCACTTGCAAGTTCGGCAGGTCCCAATAGTCGAGCAGCACCGGCCATGGCGCGTCGCGATATTCGCCCCATACCCGGAACAGCGGGACGCGGTGATCGACCTCGGCAGTCTTCCACAACCGGCTGCCGGTTTGGCCGCAGCGCCGGGCTTGCAGGCGGCGCAAAAGCCGCGCTTGCTCGCTCGGCGCGTTCCAGAATTGCCAGGCGATCACGCAGGCACAGTGCCAGATCGCGTTCTTGTTCGGACCGGCATCCCAAAGATCGGCATGCCAGCCGAAGCGATAGACCGGCTGGCCGCACACGCAGCAAAAGCCGGGGCCGCGCGCGTAGGCGCGCTCGCGATAAGGCGCGGGCGGCGATCGAAACGTTGCCGGCATTCCGCTGTTGCGATCATCGCCGAGCCGCCACGTCCAGCCGGCAGGTGCGCCGCTGCGCGCCGCCAGCGCACGCGCCAAGCGGTCGGCGCGAAAAGGGTGAGCACGCCAATAGGAATCGATCGCGAGCCGCGGCGTCGGCGGCACGAAAGGACGAGTCAGCGCGCGCGCCAGGACCAGTGGCGGAAATATTTTCGGCAAAGCCCTGGTGAGGCGCGCAACGGCGCGCCGATTGATATCCGCCTTTCGCTCTTGCCACGTGGACATGGGGTGGACATTGGGGCCGAGTTGGGGCTTCTGCCCACCATGGTGCCAACAAAGCCCTAAGTGTTCGTGACCGGCGGCCATGCGCCTGCGGCGTGCCTGACGCCCGCGCCTCACATCGTCATTGATTTGTCCGGCCGATCACCCGTAGCCTAGAGATAATGCCAGTTCCGGCCGCGATTGCGGCCGCGTCCAAGAAAACATGGCGATCGAGGAAATGCCAAGGAGCCTCCGATGCTCTCCAAATCGTTGTTCGCTATTCTGACGGCATCGCTTTTGACCGCCAGCGCGCTGACGCCTGCCCGCGCCGCCGATATGTCGTTCGAGCGCGCGCTCAATGCCGACAAGGAGCCGCAGAACTGGATTCTGCATCACCAAAATTATCAGGGCCACCGCTTCTCACGCCTCAAGGAGATCACCACCGATAACGTGAAGGGCCTCAAGGTCGCCTTCACGATCGGCCTGGGCGGACTCGAAGCGGGCGGACGCGCCGCCACCGGCAACCTCGAGGCGACCCCGCTGGTCGACGACGGCATCATGTATGTGACCGACGGCTGGGGCTCGGTCTATGCGATCGACGTTACCAGCGGCAACAAGGGCGTTATCAAGTGGAAGTTCAATCCCGGCATTGACCGCGCCTGGGCCGGCGATGTCGCCTGCTGCGGCATCAACAACCGCGGCGTAGCGCTATGGAAGGACAAAGTGATCTCGGCCGCTCTCGACGGCCGCATGTTCGCGCTCAACCGCGCCACCGGCGAACAGATCTGGGAGCGCAAGATCGCCGATCCGGCCTTGGGCGAGACCATCACGCAGGCGCCGCTGGTGGTGCGCGACATCGCCATCGTCGGCATCGCCGGCGGCGAATATGGCATCCGCGGCTTCATCGACGGCACCGATCTCAACACCGGCAAGCAAGCCTGGCGCACCTATACGATTCCCGGCAAGGGCGAGCCAGGCAACGAGACCTGGAAGGACGGCAAGGACCGTTGGATGCACGGCGGCGCATCGGTATGGGTGACGGCGACCTACGACAAGGACACCGACACCATCTATCAGGGCATCGGCAATGCCGGTCCCGACTACGATCCCGAATACCGGCCGGGCGACAACAAATGGGCGGCAAGCGTACTGGCGCTCAATCCGACGACCGGCGCCATCAAGTGGGGTTTCCAGTACACGCCGAACGATCCCTACGACTATGACGAAATCTCCGAGCACCAGATCATCGACGAGACGGTGAACGGGCAGCCTCGCAAGCTCGTCGTGCACGGTGCCCGCAACGGCTTCTATTACGCGCTCGATCGCGCCAACGGCTCGTTCGTGGCCGGCAGGCAATATGTCGATGAGTTGAACTGGACCAAGGGGCTCGACCCCAAAACCGGCAAGCCGGTCGACTACGATCCGACCAAGGACGTCCAGCCCTACGTGCCGGGGACCCACGCCACGCGCGCCAATCCGATCGGCACGCGCTGTCCGGCAACCAGCGGCGGCAAGAATTGGGAACCGGCGGCGTTTAATCCCGAGTTGAATCTGATCTACATCCCATCGACAGAAGGATGCAGCATCATCGAGGGTGTCACTCAGGCCGACTTCGTCGATCAGGGCGGCACGGTGAAGCCGCGCGACCGCTTCGCCGGCGGCGGCAACAAGGTGCTTAGGCAGACCACCGGCGCTGTCAAGGCGCTCGATCCGGTCACCGGCGAAGTCAAAGCTGTGGCGCGCACCGACTTGCCGAACTGGTCCGGCGTGCTCGCCACCGCCGGCAATCTGGTTTTCACCGGAATGTGGGAAGGCGCAGTCGTCGCCTATGATGGGCGGACCATGCAGGAAGTGTGGCGCTTCGACACCGGCTGCGGCGTGATGGCGCCGCCGATCAGCTACTCGGTCAATGGCAAGCAGTACATCGCTGTAGCGGTCGGACCGCACTGGCTTGGCGTCAAGCCGACGGCGCTGAAATACGCAAATCCGTGCTCGATGCTCTACGTGTTCACGCTCTAAGCTTGCCGGGTGCGCGCGGGAGCGCATTGCCGAACTCCGGCCGCCCGGCCAACGCAAAAGAAATTATCAATCGTCTCAATCGGGAGGAGATGTGATGAAGTCTCTCATTCGGACCAGTCTGCTCACGACGGCGCTCTTTGCCGCAACAGCACTTACGCCGGTGCGCGCAGCCGACATGACCTTTGATCGTGCGCTTAATGCCGACAAGGAGCCGCAGAACTGGATCCTGCACCATGGCGATTATCAGGGTCATCGCTTTTCCGGCCTGACCGAGATCAACGCCGACACCGTCAAAAACCTGAAGCTGGTCTTCAGCGTCGCGCTGAGCGGTACCCAGAGCGGCGGCCGTTACGCGTTCGGCAATCTGGAAGCGACGCCTTTGGTCGACGAAGGCATCATGTACGTTCCCGATGGTTGGGGCTCTGTCTATGCGATCGACGTCACGAGCGGCAAGAAGGGCACGATCAAATGGAAATTCGATCCGGGCATCGATCGTGCCTGGGCCGGCGACGTGGCCTGCTGCGGCGTCGATAATCGCGGCGTCGCCTTGTGGAAGGACAAGGTGATCTCGATTGCGCTCGACGGCCGCATGTTCGCCATCAACAAGGCCACCGGCGAGATGGTGTGGGAGCACAAAATCGCCGACCCGGCACTCGGCGAGACCATCACCATGGCGCCGCTGGTGGTGCGCGACACCGCGATCGTCGGCCCGGCCGGCGGCGAATTCGGCATCCGCGGCTTCATCGTCGGCATCGACCTCAATACCGGCAATGAGGCGTGGCGCACCTACACGATTCCGGGAACCGGCGAGCCCGGCAACGACACCTGGAAAGACGGCAAGGATCGCTGGAAACATGGCGGCGGTTCGGTCTGGGAGACCGCTACCTACGATGCCGAAACTGACACGATCTACCAGGGCGTCGGCAATGCCGGTCCGGACTGGGATCCCCAATATCGTCCCGGCGACAACAAATGGGCGGCAAGTGTGCTGGCGCTCGACCCCAAGAACGGCAAGATCAAATGGGGCTTCCAATACACGCCCAACGATCCGTTCGACTTCGATGAAATCTCCGAACATCCGATCATCGATGCCACGGTCAACGGTCAACCGCGCAAGCTCGTCGTGCATGCGGCGCGCAACGGCTTCTACTACGCGCTCGACCGCACCAACGGCTCGTTCGTCACCGGCAAGCAATATGTCGACAAGCTGACCTGGACCACCGGGCTCGATCCGAAAACCGGCCTGCCCGCGAACTACGATCCCAAGGAGGGAGTCCAGCCGTATTCTGCGGGCAGCCACGGTACGCGGGCGCAGCCTGACGGCACTGTCTGCCCGTCGCATTTCGGCGCCAAGAACTGGGAGCCGACGGCCTACAATCCGAACCTGCACCTCCTCTACATCCCCTCGGTTGAAGGTTGCGACGCGATCCAGACCAAGGAGCAACCCGACTTCGTCGATCAAGGCGGCACGGTGAAGCCGCGCGATCGCTTCAGCGGCGGCTCGTTCAAGCTCAACAGCAAGCTCTATGGCAGCCTCAAAGCGATCGATCCGACCACCGGTGAAACCAAGGCCGGATTGACGCTCAAATTCCCGAACTATGCGGGGGCACTCGCGACGGCCGGCAATCTTGTTTTCCTCGGCCAGGCCGACGGCAGCTTCACGGCCTATGACGGCAAGACGCTGCAGCCGGCCTGGACGTTCAACGTCGGCACCGGCATCAACGCGCCGGCCATCTCCTACGCGGTGAACGGCAAGCAATATATCGCCGTGCTCGCCGGCTCCAGGCAATCGCCGTTCGTCATCCAAAACGACCCGGACCTCAAGAACAGCGCGACGGCGTCGATGCTGTTCGTGTTCGCGCTATAGTTCGATCGCACCGCAAGACTACCGCGACGAAGGGCGGCATCCGAAGGGGTGCCGCCCTTCTCGCGTCTTGGGCCTGATATGGTATCGTCCGCCACCCAAAATCGTATGGAGGAAACGACCGATGAGGACGTGGCTCGCCGTGCTGCTCCTGCTTCAAGGCCTTGGCGGCGCGGCCCTGGCGCAGACATCGTCCTATCCGGACCGTCCGATCACCATCATCGTCACTGCCGCACCGGGTGGTGTGACCGACATTGTGGCGCGCGCCTTCGGCCAGGAACTCTCGAAAGCCTGGGGTCAGCCGGTCGTCATCGAGAACCGCGGCGGCGCGGCCCATATTCTCGGCGCGCAGGCGGTCGCGAAAGCCGATCCCGACGGCTACACGCTGATGGTCGGCGAAGCCGGCACTTTCACCATCAATCCCACCGTCTATCCGCCCGGGAAGCTGCCTTACGACACCGACAAGGACTTCGCACCGATCAGCGGGCTCGTTCGCATCAATCAGGCGCTGATCGCGGACAATTCCCTGCCGGTCGCCAATGCCGCCGAACTCATCGCCCTGGCGAAGCAAAAGCCCGGGCAGATCACCTACGGCACCGCCGGCATCGGCTCGGCGCCGCACATGAACATGGCGCTGTTCGAGAGCATGGCGCACGTCAAGCTCCAGGCCGTCCACTATCGCGGCGCCGCTCCGGCGCTCAACGATCTCAGCGCCGGCGCCATCAACCTCATGTCGGTTAGCGTCAGCCTTGCCTTGCCGGCGGCGCAAGCACATCGCGTGAAGATGCTCGGCATCGGCAGCGCCAAGCGCATTCCACAAGCCCCCGACATTCCGACCGTCGCCGAAACCGGGCTGCCCGGCTATCAGGCCGTCACCTGGTTCGGACTGTTCGGCCAAGCGGCACTGCCGCGCGCCATCGTGATGAAGCTCAACAAAGAGGTGGAGCGGATTTTCAGCGATCCGGATTTCCGCGCGCGCGTGCTCGACCCGCAGATGTTCGAATCGATGGCGGGACCGCCGGAAGAGTTTGCGACCGTGATCAAGGCCGAGCGCGAGCAATGGGCCAAGATCATTCACGAGGCCAATATCAAGTTGGAATGACGGCACCATGAATCCGGGGGGAGGATTTTCCATGCGTCGATCGCTCTGCGCGTTGCTTATCGGACTCGTTCCTCTCGTTGCTTATGGCGCCGAACGTCCCGACTGGGCCTTTCCGGTGACCGACAAGGTGCAGCCGCCGGTGAAGGCTGACGACCAGCCGAAGACCGCGCCGGGCAGCGACAAATCCTACACGCGCAAGCAGATCGACGATTTGTTCAATCCGCCCGACTGGTATCCCGACATGCATCCGCCGATGCCGCAGATCGTCGCTCACGGCAACGCGCCGGGCGTGCGCGCCTGCGGCTCGTGCCATTTGCCGACCGGCACCGGACACGATGAGTCGGCCTACGTCGCCGCGTTGCCGGTCGCCTACTTCATCCGCCAGATGGCCGATTACAAGAGCGGGGCGCGAACCGGCTCCGGTTCGATGACCACCATCGCCAAGGCGATTACCGAGGACGAGGTGCGCTCCGCCGCCGACTATTTCGCTTCCGTCAAGCCGCGGCCGTGGATCCGCGTCGTCGAGACCGACACGGTGCCAAAGACCTATGTGGGCCCTGGCAACAAGCGGCTGCGGCTGCCTGACGGCGGCACCGAGCCGATCGGCAACCGCATCATCGAAATTCCCGAGGACGAAAACGTCGTGCTCAACCGCGATCCGCGCCTGGGCTTTGTCGCCTTTGTGCCCAAAGGCAGTATCGCCAAGGGCGAAGCGCTGGTGACGAAAGGCGGCGACGGCAAAACGCTGCCATGCGCCATCTGCCACGGCCAGACATTGAAGGGCCTCGGCGATGTGCCGCCGATTGCAGGGCGTCAGGCCAATTACATCGTGCGCCAGCTTTTTATGATCCAGGACGGCTCGCGCTCCGGACCCTCGGCGGCGCTGATGAAGCAGGTCGTGGAAAACCTCACCATCGACGACATGCTGGATATTGCCGCCTACACGGCGTCGCGCGAACCGTAATCGTCACTCCGGCGGCGTGCCGTTGGCGGCCAGGACCTCGCCGGCCAGATAGAGCGAGCCGGTGATGAGGATGCGCGGCGCGGGCTCAAGATCGAGCTTGCCGGCGACCATGAGCGCGCTTTCGACCGTGTCGCGCGACAGCGACGGAATTCCAATCGCGGATGCCACTTCGGCGAGCGCCGGCGCCGGCACCGCCTTGTCCTGGTGGATCGGCACCGCAATCACGCGGCGCGCCAGCCCGGCGAAATTCTTCAAGAATCCGGCATTGTCTTTCGTCGCCAGCATGCCGACGACCAGCACCAGCGGACGCGGCACGCGCTCTTCCAGCGCCGCCAGCGCGTCGGCGACGGCGCGGCCGCCATCGGCATTGTGACCGCCGTCGAGCCAGAGCTCGCTCTCGGGCGGAATCAACGACACCAGGCGGCCGTGCGAGAGCCGCTGCATGCGGGCGGGCCAATCGACCCGGCTCATGCCGGCTTCGAAAGCGGCGACCGGCAATTTCAACCCGCTCGCACGCAACGCCGCAATCGCCGCGCCCGCGTTCTCATACTGATGGCTGCCGTAGAGTTTCGGCGCCGGCAGATCGAGGAGGCCGTCATTATCCTGGTAGACGAGCCGGCCGCGCTCTTCGGTCGTGGTCCAATCCTCGCCCGCGATCTTGAGCGGAGCGCGCATGCGGGCGGCCTGACGCTCGATGACTGCCAGCGCCTCGCGGGTCTGGCCCGAAATCACCGCGGGCACGCCAGTCTTGAGAATACTGGCCTTCTCGCCGGCGATGGCCGCGATGGTGTCGCCGAGAAAATCCCGGTGATCGAGGGACACACGCGTGATTACGCTGGCGAGTGGCTTCTCGACCACATTGGTGGCGTCGAGCCGGCCGCCGAGGCCGACTTCGAGAAGAACAATGTCGGCCGGATGGCGCGAGAACAGGAGAAATGCCGCGGCGGTTTCGATCTCGAAGACCGTGATCGCAGCGTCGCCGTTCTTGGCTTCGCATTCGGAGAGAGCGGCGGCGAGTTCTGCATCGCCGACGAATTTGCCGCCGCCGGGCCGGCCGATGCGGAAACGCTCGTTGAGATGAACCAGATTGGGCGAGGTATAGACGTGCACGCGCTTGTCCGCCGCTTCAAGGATCGCGCGCATGAAGGCGATGGTCGAGCCCTTGCCGTTGGTGCCGGCCACATGAATGACCGGCGGCAGGCGGCGTTCCGGATGATCGAGCGCGGCGAGAAGGCGCTCGATACGGCCGAGCGAAAGATCGATTCGTTTGGGATGCAGCGCCAGCAATCGCGCCAGGATAGCGTCAACATTTGACGCGCCGGGGAGCCGGGCGCTCACGCCGGCGCCGTTGCAGGCGCCGGCAGGCGCGCTTGCGGCGCGACGGCCGGCGACTTGGTGAAAAGCCGGCACAGCTTGGCGATGGTTGCGCGCAATTCGTGGCGATGGATCACCATATCGATCATGCCGTGGTCGCGCAGGTACTCGGCTTTCTGAAAACCGTCAGGAAGCTTCTCGCGGATCGTCTGCTCGATGACGCGCGGGCCGGCGAAGCCGATCAGAGCGCCGGGCTCGGCGATATGCACGTCGCCGAGCATCGCATAGGACGCCGTGACGCCGCCGGTCGTCGGATTGGTCAGCACCACGATATAGGGCTTGCGCGCCTCGCGCAGCCGCTGCACCGCAATCGTGGTGCGCGGCATCTGCATCAGCGACAGGATACCTTCCTGCATGCGAGCGCCGCCGGACGCGGCAAACAGGACGAACGGGCAGCCTTTCTCCACCGCGGTGTCGAGACCCTTGATGACGGCCTCGCCCGCCGCCATGCCGAGCGAGCCGCCCATGAAATCGAAATCCTGCACCGCAATGACGGTCGCCAGGCCTTCGAGCCGGCCGAAGCCGAGCTTCACCGCGTCGTTGAGTCCGGTCTTGCTGCGCGCGTCCTTCAGCCGATCGATATAGCGGCGCTCATCGCGAAACTTCAACGGATCGACGGGCACTTCCGGCACGGCAATATCGAACCAGGTCGCATTGTCGAACATCGACTTGAGCCGCGCACCGGCGCTCATGCGCATGTGATAGTTGGAGCCCGGAATAACGAACTGGTTGGCCTCGACGTCCTTGTAGAAGACAAGCTGGCCGGTCTCCGGACATTTGATCCAGAGGTTCTCCGGCACCTCGCGGCGCAGAATGCTGCGGATCTTCGGCCGCACCACGTTGGAAATCCAGTTCATGACATTCGCTCACATCGCCGCGATGATTCCGGCATCCGGATCGTTGCGACACTCATACTATCAATTGTAGCACTATTCGGGCGACCAAGAACGACCATGTAATGTCAGCACGTTACCCGATCAAGGCGCTGCAAATCGGCGGAGCCATGTGGATGAAACCACCCTCGGCAGGAATCCCATGACGGCGCCAAGGATCGTGGTCATCGGCCTCGGCGCGACCGGCAGTGCCGCGCTCTATCATCTGGCACGCCGCGGCGTCCATGCGATCGGTGTCGAGCAATTCGACATCGGGCATGATCGTGGCTCGTCGCACGGACCGACACGCATCTTTCGCTTGGCGCATTTTGAAAATCCCTCCTACGTCGCGTTGATGCGTAGCGCCCACGTGCTCTGGCGCGAACTGGAGACCTCCACGAATTTGAAGCTTCTGCACACGACAGGGATTGTCAAGATCGGCCCGGCGCAGAGCGGTCTAGTTCGCGGAACAATCACGGCGTCGCGCGACCACAATCTGCGATACGAAACGATGGATGCCGCAACACTGATGCGGCGCTACCCAAGCTATCGCATCCCGGACGATTTCATTGCGGTTTGGCAACAAGACGGCGGATTTATCGAAGCGGAAGCGGCAATTGCGGCCCAACTTCGCCTGTCGACGGATGCCGGCGCGCAGGTTCGCACCAACGAAAAAGTACTGGCTGTGAAACCGAGCCGCAAAGGCATTCACATCAAGACCGACCGCGACTTGATCGAGGCCGACGGCGCGATCATCGCCGCGGGTCCCTGGCTCGGTGCGCTCCTGCCCCAACTGCACCTGCCCGTGCGCGTCACGCGCCAGACGGTCTGCTGGTTCGAACCGTACGATGCGGCGCAATTCGCCGCCGACCGTTTTCCGGTCTTTCTGCTGGAAACCCAATATGGGCTTCACTACGGCTTTCCGGCCTATGGGGCGAGCGGCGTCAAGGTCGCGAAGCACCATCACCTGGATGAAGTCGTCACGCCCGAGACTTGCGAACGCAATGTTTCCGCGCGAGATGTTGCGGCGGTCCGTGCTCCACTCTCGCAATACCTACCGGCGGCAGACGGGCGATTACTCGATGCGCAGACCTGCCTCTACACCATGACGCCCGATGAGACATTCATCATCGACCGGATGCCGGAGTTTTCCCACGTCGTCATCGCATCGCCGTGTTGCGGGCACGGCTTCAAGTTTTCGCCCGTGATCGGCGAGATCGTCGCCGATCTTGCAACGACGGGATCGACTGCGCACGATATCTCGCGTTTCCGCCTGAGCCGTTTTGGCTGATCACCGAAACAATTCAGCTCGGCGCAACCGCAGCGTTTGCAACAGCACGAGCGTCTTGGCGTCGGGGAGTTCGTTCGCGTCTGCCATCCGAGCGAGTTCCGCCAGGCTTATTTCAAGCGCGACGGTGTCCTCATCGTCATCGACGCCGCCCTTGATTTCCGGCCGCGCCGGCCCCGAATACTGCGCCAGATAGAAATACATCCGCTCGGTGGAGATGCCGGGCATGGTCCACGCCGTGAACACGAGCTCCAACGCTTCGAGCTTGAGCTTCGCCTCTTCCATGGCCTCGCGATGGGCGCAGGCGCGCGGGTCCTCCTCTTCGATCACGCCGGCGATAGCTTCCAGCGTGTGCGCCTGCCGGGCTGCAAACAGCACTGGCGTGCGCGGCTGACGGACCAGCACGGCCGTCTTGCGCCCCGGATGGTACGGCAGGACGCAGATGGCTTCGCCGTGGTCCTCGATCTCACGCTTGATCGTTCGTCCGTCCGGTAATTGAACGGTGGCGACGAGAAGCTTGGTCCAGCCGGCAAAACCCTCGGAAGTCTCGCGTATCCGATAATGCCCCTCGTCGCTTCCACTCATGTGATTTCCCTTCAATGGCTACCGCTGTCACCGGGTCACCAGTGCGACACCGACGGCGACGAAGACGGCCGCCATTCCCTTCTGCACCAGCTCCCCTGCCGAAAGGTTCTCGCGGCCGAGGTGCGGGACAAAGATGCTGAGCACAATGCCGATCAGAAACACGAACAGCGTCGTCGTGCTGCCGATCGCCTGCACGAGGCTCAACGGCGCCAGCGTCAGCGCATAGCGATTGCCGAGCCCGCCGCCGAGATTGATCAATTCGTTCGAGCCGTTGATCGACAGCAGCGCCGCCGTGTTGACGCGCAGCAGCGCCACGAATTCCCGGCGATAGGCGGGGATCAAGAGCAGCGCCGCACCGAAAAGGGCTTCACCGACAAACATCCAGAATGTCGTGGTCCAAAACTCGACCCGAAGCGCGAATATCTTGAAGATCAAGCTGCTGAGCGCCATGATGAAACCGCAAGACAGCATCAGCGCCGCCAATCGCGCCTTGAACATTTTCATGCTCTGGCCGAACCGCAGCGAAACGATCAGCGCGCCGACGACGATCATCGCACCGCCGGCCATCTGGCGCGCGGACAGCACCTCCCCCAGCACCAGATAGGCCAGCACGTAGCCAAACAGCGGTCCGGCCTGAAAGAACGGCGCCACCACCGACGCCTCCTCCGATTGCAAGGCGCGCAGATAAAACAACATCGCGGTCATGTAGAAGATGCCGGACAGCATGATCAACGCGATGCTGCCGAGGCCGGGGCTGGTCACGCCCGGCTCGTAGATCCAGATGAACGGCAGCAGCAGCAGGCCGATGAACGCCGTGAACAGGAGCAGCACGGCGACGTTGCTCTCCTTGAAGAAGCGTTCGACCAGATACTTGTCGAGATGCACCGAGATGGCCCAGAGCACCGGTCCGGAAAACGCGAAGAGGAGCCAGGACAGCGCCTAGTCCCCCGTCGCGCGATGACCAAGTGCGTGGCTCGCCTGCCGCTCGGCGGGCGGGTCGACATGAAGATCGATGACGCAGACGCCGCCTTTCTTGAGCACGTCGACACCCTTGGCGATGGCATCCTTCACGTCTTCGGCCTTTGTCACCGGCCCAATGCCGACTGCACCCTGCGCTTCGGCGAGCTTGGCGATGTTGGGCATCGGATCTTCGAGCCGCAAGCCGATCCAGCGGTTCTTGACTTCGCGCCCGCGGGTCTTGGCGACGTTCTCCTGGTGCAGCTCGTCGTTGAAGTAGGAGCGGTTGTTGTTCACCAGGATCAGCAACGGAATGCGATGATGCACGGCGCTCCAGATCGCGGTCGCGCCCATGCAGAAGTCGCCGTCGCCGAGCATCGAGATGGCGTAGCGGCCCTGGTCCTGCAACGCGAGCGCCGACCCGACCGATATGCCGGGACCGGAACCCAACCCGCCGCCGCCGTCCTTGCCGAGATAAGACATGCCGCTCTGCAGCGGCCATACGTCGAACGGCCAGCCGCGGCCGAGCGTGCAGAAGGTGACGTTCTCCGGATCGTTGAATTGATCGCGCAGCGACAGCGCCACCTGCTCCATGCTGATGACGCCGTTGGCGGCCTTCGCCTTCGCCGGCACTTTCACCTTCCACGGATTCTTGCGGCCCGCACCCAGGGCATCGTTGAGCTCCGCGACGACGACGTCGGCGGTCGACGCCATCGCCACATCGACCGGCGGCAGCGCCTGATATTCCATATTGGCGCCGGTGTGCAGGTTCTGGTCGAGCGAGCAGGCGATGACTTTCGCCGTGACCTTGCCGGCATTCTTGGCTTGCCGCAGCGCGCCGCCGAGATCGACCCAATCGAGCGCGACGATCACATCCGCTTCGCACAAAAGCTCGCGCGAATCCTTGCCGAGCACATTGAACGGCGGGCAATAATGCGCCGCGTGATCGGTCGGGAATACCGCACCCTGCTTCAGATCGGTGAGCACGCAAGCGCCAAGCCGCTCCGCGAGCTTGATGCGGGGCGCCCAGTATTCGGATTTGCGCGAGCCGCGCCCGATCATGAGGACCGGCCGTTGCGCGCCTTGCAAAAAAGCGACCGCTTCATCAATGGATTGCTTCGATGGCCGCGGCGGCTGCGGCGGTTTGAACCGCGCCACGTCGGGCCACTCCGGCTCCTTGTCGAGCTTCTGCTCCTGAAAGCCGGCGTCGAGACAAATATAAATGGGCGCCGTCGGCGCCGAACGCGTCAGCAAGTTGCCGCGCGTCATGGATTCGACCAGCGCATCGGGCGAAGTCGGCTGATCGTCCCATTTGATGATCGAGCGAATATAAGCGCCCTGGTCCCGCGACGTGTGGATCCAGTCGATCCAAGGCCGGCGCTTTTCGGCCGCGACCGGACCGGTCGCGCCCAGAACGAACATCGGCGCCCGGTCGCACCAGGCGTTGAATAATCCCATCATGCCGTGCAACAGGCCGACATTGCTGTGCAGCACGCAGGCCATCGGCTCGCCGGTCGCCTTGGCATAGCCGTGTGCGATCGCCACCGAATGGTCTTCGTGCAGGCAGAGCACGATGCCGGGATTCTCATTGCCGAGATGATTGACGATGCTGTCGTGGAAGCCGCGATAGCTCGCGCCGGGATTGAGGCTGATATAGCGGATGCCGAAACGCCGCAGCATCTGCGCCGCGATATCACTGCCCCAAGCGACCTTGCCGTCGGGTTTTCCTTCGAGTTTGTCGAGACGCATTCGCACCCTTTCTGTCACTTCAGGCAATCTTGCCCGGTTACTTGCTGATTATTTTGCCGCCCCGAGTTGCCGGTAGGCCGCGACAATATCGGGCGTCGCCGCCTTCGCCAATTCTTGTATCATGGCAGCGAGTTGATCGCCGGTGATGGGCGAACCCACCGGCTGCTCAGCCTTGATCGCGTCGGCCTGGAAATCGGAGTCTGCTGCCATGGCAAGGAAAGCCTTGCGCAGAATGTCGACGCGCTCGGGAGGGATGCCGGCCGGCCCGACAATCGGCAATCCGAAATTCTCCGGCGCCTCCAGGAGCATGAGCAGCGGACGCTTGTCTTCGGGCAGCAGATCGCCGAGCACCGGCACCCCCGGATAATGTGGCCGGGTCTGCATGATCGGGCGCACGATGTTCTTTTCGATCAAATCGTGTCGGCGAGCGAAAGAATCATCCACCGTCCAGAAACCGTCGACTTCGCCTTGCTCCAGCGCGAGAAGAACGCGGGCCGTCGAAATGTAGCCCGATATCAGCTTGACGGGGAAGCCCGCCGCAGCGAGAAGCGCCGGCACCATCGCGGTCGGCGTCGTCGAACCGAGGGTGCCGAAGGTCAACGGCTTGGGCGCATTCTTGAGCTTGGCGAGACTATCGACGCCGGTCGCGGTGCGAACGTAAAGAGATGAATTCACGCCGCCGGGACTGCCGATATAAGTGAGCTTGTCGACGTCGAAGGCAACGCCCGGACCCCTGAGCGCGCCTTCCACGTACCAGGACCGCCCCGGCACAGCGATGGTCAGTCCGTCGGCGGCGACGCGCTTTTCGACGTAGTTCATCGCCACAAGACCCGCCGCACCTTCCATGTTCTGCACCACGAGCGCCGGCTCGCCGGGAATGAACCGAACGAGGTGGTTGGCGACGACGCGCGCCGTAGTGTCGACGCCCCCGCCTGGGGCGAAACCGACGACGACCGTGAGGGTCTTGCCCCGATAGAAATCAGCACCCGACGCCGCGGTCGCCATGGAGAGCACCGAGGCCACAATTGCAGCGAGCAGACCAGTGACGCGTCGCGCTCTCATTCGCCCTCCCCTGTTGCAGACCTGATCTGGTCCAAGTATGTGGGCCAAGACATAGCCGACCCAGGCGAAATATTATACCTAACAGGAAAGAGCGACGCCCAATGGGCGGGGGAGTAAGCGTGGCGGGCGTTCCAAGTGTTCTGCGGTCTCCGGCGAGCGTGTTGCAGGCCGCATCGGTAGCCATCGTCGGTGCGTCCGAGCGGGCTAAATGGCCGAGCCAGATTTTCACCAATCTGCGCCAATTCGGATATGGCGGCCGCATCCATCTGGTCAATCCGCGACAGCAGTCCGTATTTGGCGAACGCTGCGTGCCGACGCTGCGCGACATCGGCGAGCCGGTCGATCATGCCATGGTCATCGTTCCGGCCGCGAACGTGGCGGGCGTGCTGACCGACGCCGAGTCGGCCGGCGTCAAATCGGCCACGATCTACGCGGCGGCGGTCGGTGACGGCGAAGGCGAGGCCTCGCGCGAGCGCGGCGCGTGGCTGAAGAACTTTGTCGCTTCCAGCAAGCTGCGCGTCAGCGGCCCGAACTGCATGGGCTCCTTTTCATTTCGCGAGCGCCTGTTCGCCTATCCGAATACGGAGCTTTGCAGCGTCCCGCCGGGCCCGGTCGGCGGCATTTTTCAATCCGGCGGCACGTTGCAGTTCTGGGTCAAAAGCGCGGCCGACCGCGGCATCCGCTTCTCCTATGTCGTGTCGTCCGGCAACGAAGTCGATCTTGAGCTCGCCGACTACCTCAACTTCATGGTCGACGATCCGCACACCAAGACCATCGTGGTCTTCATCGAGGGTATCCGGCGGCCGCAGGCTTTCATGCAAGCCGCCGGGCGCGCGCTTGAAGCCGGCAAGCCGGTCATCGCCATCAAGACCGGCGCCACGCAAAAATCGCGCGCCGCGGCACGGTCGCACACCGGCGCCATCGGCGGCGATTACGCGGCCTATCTCGCAATGTGCGAGCGCTACGGCATTGTCAATTGCCGATCGCTCGACGATCTCCTGGAGACGACGCTCGCCTTCCAAGGCGGCCGCTTGCCG
>Ga0335085_10007152_pt1 | contig 17423 bp, 9 predicted proteins | sample Lox_Sample_45_FD_206712 | JGI IMG/M metagenome (GOLD analysis project Ga0335085, IMG submission 206712) | Soil microbial communities from Loxahatchee National Wildlife Refuge, Florida, United States - Lox_Sample_4.5 | ecosystem: Environmental > Terrestrial > Soil > Wetlands | place: USA: Florida...
ATTGGCCGCGGCGGGTCTGGTACCGGGCGTGGGCGTCGTCGATATGCCGTCCATCGACGAAGAACTGTTGCTGCGCCTCTACGATAGCGGCCGGCTGATGGTTTTCGCCGAGCAGAATAACGGCTACATCTGGCAGAATTTCTTGAAGGTTCTGCACCGCCGCCGCGCAGCGGTTTCCGGCACGGAGAGCGTCATGACAGTGAATACGCTCTCGACGGACGGCCGCGCGCACTTCATCCACTCGGCTACCTATGAGGAATTGGTCGAAGTTTATGGCCTGTCCGGACCGAGACTCGCCGCCACGCTGCAACAGCGATTAGAGGAACCACGATGAGCGTACCCGTGATTCATGAAACCGACGTAGAAGAGTTGGACTTGCCTGGGCGGCATCTGCGCTGGATCGTATCGCCGGACGGGATCCCGGCCGAATCCTGCTCCGCCTGCGTCATCCGCGTGGCGCCTGGGGATAAGGTCCGTCCCGCGCACAGCCACCCGCACGGCGAGGAAGTCATCTACATCATCCGCGGCGAGGGACGCGTGTTGGTAGCGGGCGAGGTTTCGCCGGTGCGTACCGGCAGCGTCGTCCTCTTCCCGCGCGGCGCTGTGCACATGCTGCACAACACCGGATCCGAGGAGATGAAGGTGGTCTGCTTCTTCGCGCCCTCTACAAATCTGGACAATTACAAGATGTACGAGGAAGTCGATTTCCCCGATTGATGTCTCCGGCGGATCGCATATTCGGAATTGCGGGCAAGGTCGCGCTGATCACCGGTGGTTACAGCGGTCTCGGCAAAGCCATCAGCCTCGGATTAGCCGAGATGGGCGCCCGGATCGCCGTCGCCGGAATCGAAGGCCCGCAAGCGGCCAAGTTTGCGGAGACGCTTCGTGCGCAAGGGCGCGAGGCGCAGGCTTATACGTTCGATGTAACATCCACCAGCGAAACCCGCGACATGGTAGATGCGGTGGCAGATCGTTTCAAGCGTCTCGACATTCTGGTCAACAGCGTCGGCGTGAACCTTGAGCAGACCGCCCTCGAGGTGACCGAGGATGTCTTCGACAGCGCCATGGCAATCAATTTGAAGGGCGCGATGTTTCAGGCCCAAGCCGCCGCGCGGCACATGATCCGGCAAGGTTCGGGTGGCAAACAGGTGCATATCGGATCGGTCCGCACGCAACTCGCACTACGCGGCCGAGGCTACGCAGCCTATTGCGCGTCCAAGGGCGGCTTGGGAACGCTGTGTAAACAACTCGCAGCGGAATGGGCGCAGCATGGCATTAACGTGAACGTCGTCGCCCCCACGTTTGTCAACACCGAGATGAGCGGCCGCATGCTGGCCGATCCGAATTTCTATCAATCGCTCGTGTCGCGGATTCCTCTGGGCCGCATCGCCGAGCCGGAAGATGTGATGCAGGCCGTGCTTTTTTTCGTCTCACCAGCTTCGAACTTCATCACCGGGCAGATCCTCTACGTCGACGGCGGAATCACCGCAACTCAATAGCCGGCCAGCTACGGCTTCTTCGACTCCGGCAGGGCGAAGGCGATATAGCTCTTCGAGACCGCCCGTGAGTGCGTGCCGCCGGGAACCATCCGTCCGCCTGCCGGGAACGCATTGCCTCCGGTAACGGCCAGCAGTACAAACTCCCGGCCGTTCACCTCGTAGACAGCCGGCACACCCAGCGACCCGTTCGGCAGGTCCTTCGTGCCCAGCAACTTTCCGGTGTCCTTATCGAGCGCGTAGAGCTTCGAGTCGTTGCCCGCAAACAGAATCACGCCACCGGCGGTAACCACGAATCCGCTCTTGGGATAGACATTCCCGCGCAGCTTATCGCTTGGCCCGGCCTCCGGCAGGTCGCCGTAAGGTGTCTGCCACTTGATCTTGCCGGTATTCAGATCATAGGCCGTGATCTGGCTCCACGGCGGGGTGATCACGTACGGCTCATTTCCATAGCCGGTCCTGTAGCGCGACGGCGGAGGCGTGACGCCCTCGGGGTACGGCGGCTCTGCCCGACCCATCCCCAGCAAGGCAGCGGGCGCGGCGCTGCCCGGCGGTGCGGCATCCGGCTTTGTCAGGAAGGCAATCAGATCGTCCAGCAGGGCCGGCTGCAGCGATGCAATCGGCGGCATCCCGCCCTTGCCTTTCGTGATCACGGCCTTAGTCGCCTCGGCGCCCATCCGGCTGACGGCATTGTCGATCTGTGGTCCGCGGTCGCCCTTCAGTTCAGGGCCATGGCAAATCTGGCAACTCTGTTCGTACACCGTCCGCCCTCGCCGTTCCGCCGTGATTTGCGGAATCGGCGCCCCGCCGCGTCCCGCTCGCGGCCGGTCGGGAATCAAATTGCCCGTGTTCGATGCAGTCGATTCTCCCGCCGGGACGAGCTTAATAATCGAAGGCATGTCCTTGCCGAGCACATAGACGGTTCCGCTGGAAGCTTCCGCGCCTGAGCCGAAAAACAGCGCGCCGCCATTGACGCTCGGCATCAGGATCGTGTCGCCTAACGCCGGCGGCGTGAACAGACCGGTGCGCGCGTTCGTCAGCCGATCCTTCCACCACACCTTCTCCTCGTCGGTCATGAAGGCGTCGTACATGTCCTTCACAGTCATGCCCTGTCGGGAAAACGGCGGCACTACGGTGGGGAAAGGTTGCGTCGGCGATGCGACCTCTCCCGGCACATCGGATTTCGGAACCGGCCGTTCCTCGATCGGCCAGAGCGGCTTGCCCGTGACGCGATCGAACACGTAAAGGAAGCCATTCTTGGATGCCAGTGCGACAGCATCCACAACTTTCCCATCGTGCTTCACGGTCACGAGTTGTGGCGCCGCATCGGGATCGCAGTCCCACAAATCGTGATGCACGGTCTGAAAATGCCACAGCAGTTTTCCGGTGTGCGCATCCAGCGCCAGCAGGCAGTCGGCGTAGAGGTTATCGCCGGCCCGGTCGCCGCCGTACAGTTCATACTTGCCGGACGCGGTCGGCATATACACAATGCCCCGCTTGACATCGACGGTGAACTCGCCCCACACATCCACGCCGCCCATGTACCTGTAAGCATCCTTGGGCCAGGTGTCGTACCCAAATTCGCCCGGACGCGGCAGCGTGTGAAACACCCACACCAGCTTGCCGGTAATCACATCGAACGCGCGAATATCGCCCGGTGGCGCAAGATAGCCCTCTCCGGTGGCGCTGCCGAGAATCAGCAGGTTTTCGAAAACGCGTCCGGGGGTTCGCGATCCCAGCGGCAACGGCGCCCGGTCGATGCCGGTCTTCAGATCGAGCTTCCCTTCGTTGCCAAACGAGGGGATCAGTTCGCCGGTGCGCGCGTTGATGGCATGCAGCATTCCGCTCGACGTCACGAAAATCCGGCGGTCCGAGCGATCCTTGCTTTCCCAATAGTTCGCGCCACGCTGCCCGCCGATTCCACTGAAACGTCCGCCAGCCGGGAAGCGATGAACCCAAATCTCCTTACCTGTGGTGGCATCCAGCGCCACCAGTGCCCCGTTTTTGGCTGCGACATAGGCGATGTTGTCCACCACCAGCGGGCAGAAGGTATACGTCACATCGTCGCCCGGCTCATAGCTCCAGGCGACCTCCAGCTTGCCGACGTTGGCCTTGTTCACCTGCTTCAAGGGCGAATAGTGCGCGCTTTCGGGACCGCCCAGATACTCGCTCCAACTCGTGCCTTTCTGGGCTTCCAGAGCTACGGGCGCCGCTACGAGGAGCGCGACAGCAAACGATGAGGTTCGAAAGGTGTTGAGTTTCATGGCAGGCCTTTCTCTAGTTCTTCCGCCGCCCGGTCTGACGTTGCGGGCGCATTTGGTTCCAGAAGATAAACGTACCTTTCGGGCCGGAAGTAACCACGTCGGGTGCGCCGTCCCCGTTCAGATCCGTCACCACGAACTGCGATCCGACTCCCGAACGATTGTGAATCAGCTCCGGAACGAATTCGGCGCCGCCTTCCGCCTTGGGATTGCGAACCGTCCGGTACCAGTAGAGGACAGCCGGCCCATACGGATCGGGATCGAGGTGGCTCTCGAGATGGGAGTAGAGCCTCTTTCCGACGATCAGATCCGGCACACCATCGCCGTCCATATCCGCGAACGCGGCGCCATGCGGTTCCGAGAAGGTCACGCCGCCCGCATTCTTCGTGCTGAAGTCGCCCATGATGTCGTGTCGGACAAACGAAATATTGCCTTGCGCGTCGCGCTTCTGTTCGAACCAGGCAAGGCCCCAACCGTGTGCTGCAACGGCTGTGACCACGTCGTTCAGCCCATCGCCGTTCACGTCGTAAATGCCCATCTCCGCGCCCCCGTTGCCGAACTGCGCAGGATGGAATTTCCAGAGCGTCTCGCCGGCTCCCGAGGCAGGTTGCTCCCACCAGCCCCGGCTGTTGACTACGTCCATGCGACCGTCGCCGTTGATGTCGCCGACCCCCATGCCGTGCGGGCCGCCCAAGCCGGCTTCGGAGATGTTGTGTACCTTCCAAACTCCCGTGGGATTGGCGGGATCCGGCTTGGCATAGGCGAGCGTCGCGTTAGGACCTGCAAATAAAATCTCAGGCTTCCCATCGCCATCGATATCGCCGAAAACCTCGATCTCGGAGGTAGCGCTCGGGACCACGTTGTAGCGCTCCCAGCGCCGCGGTTCGCCTTTAGGATTCACGTAGAGGTAAATTGGCCGCGAATCCACGCAGATGATGTCCTGCCATCCGTCGCCGGTATAGTCGTAGGCGAAGTAAACCATTCCCTCGGGAAAGTTGCTCGTCGGGCTGTAGCTCCGGGCGGCGGTAAACTCACGGCGTTCAGTGTAGTCCGGGCCGAGGTAGAAGAACGGTCCCGCGATCACATCCGGAACGCCGTCGTGGTTGATATCGCCGGCGGTGGCTCCCCACGAGTAAAAGAAGTCGCTGAGCTGTTGGATCCGGAAGTGGGTGGAAACTTCCGCCTTGGGCTCGATCTTGCGATTCAAGTCCTTCAGCGCGACATCGCGAAACCGGACCTCGCCCGTACCCGCGGCGTGCAGCGCGATCGGCCCGTAGCCCATCATGCGGTCATTGGTCGCCGAACTGCCTCCCCGGCGCCCGTTGAGCGCGCTGGTAACCATGTCGGTATCGACAATGATATCGAGCGTGTTCCACTCGCCCGTCTTGAGTTCGGGGCGCGGGGGAGCGAAACCGCCACGTCCGGCAGCGCCACCACGTCCGGCAGTCGCGGCAGGCGGCTTTGCGGCTTCCGCTTCCTGTTCCGCCAGTGTAACGGCCGGGGTCGCGAAACCGGGGACATGCGCCTGTCCGTTTGCCCAGGGACCCGCCGCCATGCGGGCGAACTGTGCGGTGGCCCGCAGCAGGCTTGTCCGGTTCAATTCCTTGCCATCCGCGCTCAGGGTCAATTCGAATGAACCGCCTTCGCCCGACAGCGCGACGTAGACGCCCTTCCATCCGCCATCGGACGTCTTCTCCGCCCTCAGAAGCACGCCCGCGTCGCATTGATCCGCACAACGAACCTCGGTGTAGAATTCGATGTCCTGGTAGCTTTTGTCCAGCATTAACCAGCCGCCTTCCGGCGTTCGAGACGTGGCGGTGATTTCTCCGTTGGACACTCCCCAGTTCGCATTCCCCAGTGGATGCCAACCGGTCAACGACGACCCGCGAAAGGTGAAGTCCGGTACGAAATCGTGGGTTGCCGCGAGGATCCCCGATAGTAAGAGGCAAACTCCCGCGAGAGTCGAGATCAAGGTCGTCCGGGACATAACCAGCTCCTTTTCTTCGCCACGAACCTTCATCGAACAGCACCGGATGGCCGCTTCCGGCATTGCGCCATGCGAAACCGGCGTTGCGCTCCGATAGCAAGAGAGATTATCACAGCAATGGGTCGCGCGTCCGGTGTTCAGGAGCCGCTGTTGGCGTAGCGGTGAATTCTCCTGCGCAACCGCGCCGTATGGCGGAGAGCGCTTCGAGTTCGTCTCGATCGAGCGGCGAGCCGTGAGACCCGTCGAACCCGGCTCCGAAGTATGAATCTACCCATCGGCAGGTCATGTGCTTCTGGGAATCGCAGGAGCGCTCTAATGGACGAGCAAGATTTCAAAAAACACCTCGCCGATCTCGTTCACGGCCATCATCACCCGGAACAACACGATTGGTCGCCGGATTCGAAGGTCCGTGCAGCCGCGCCACCTGCCAAGAGGACATCGCGGAAGCGGCGCCAGACGAGTAAGCGGGCTAAATAGGCGATACGAGCTGCTCAGCAGTCCCGCGGCACATAACGCGCCGCTGAACACGCGCGCGCGTCTACGTCGTGGGGAGCTTGGAAGTGTCCCAGCCGCCGCCCAGCGCTTTGATCAGCAGAACACTGGCATCCATCCGGCGGCGCAGGATATCGACCTGGTTGAATTCGTTCTGCAGCGCAGTGCTCTGGGCGGTGACTACCTCCAGGTAGGTGACCAGGCCGCCCTTGTAGCGGTTCATGGAAAGAGCCAGCGATTCGCGCGCCGCTTCCACCGCTACCTGCTGTGCCTTGGCCTGTTCCTCCAGGATCCGGAGAGTCGCCAAATTGTCCTCCACTTGCTGAAAGGCTTGGAGCACGCTCTGCCGGTAGTTGGCCACCGCTTCGTCATAGGACGCCAGCGCGGATTCGGACTCCGCGTGGCGGCGCCCGGCGTCGAAAAGCGTTTGTGTCACCACAGGTCCCACCGCCCAGAAACGACTTGGCCAGGTGATCCAGTTGATCGGGTTGCTTCCGATCACGCCACCCGCAGCGGTGATCAGAAGCTTCGGGAAGAAAGCTGCGTTGGCGATGCCGACTTGCTCGTTGGCCTCGGCGGTGCGGCGCTCGGCGGCGGCGATATCGGAGCGGCGTTCGAGAAGCTGCGAGGGTATCCCGGCGGGAATCACGGGCGGCTCTCCATGCCAGGGAGATTCAGGCATCGTGAGGCTCTCTGGCGTGCGGCCTACCAACACCGCGATAGCGTGCTCGAAGTTGGCGCGCTCCACGCCCAGGCCGATATCCTGGGCGCGTGTGGTCTCCAGTTGGGTGCGGGCCTGAGCGACTTCGGCGCGCGAACTAAGCCCGCCCTCAAAGCGGTTGCGCGTGAGGTCCAGCGCCTTCTGATAGGCGACCATGGTCTCGTCCAGCAGATGCTTCTCGGCGTCCAGGCTGCGCAACTCGAAATAATCCATGGCCAGTTCAGCGTGGAGACTCAGGCGCAAAGTCTCCAGGTCGGCGTCGCTGGCCTGAGTTTCTTCGCGTGCCGCGGCGATCGAGCGGCGGACACGGCCCCAGGCATCGAGTTCGTAGTTGATATCAAACGGCAGGGCATAGTTGCCGTAGTCCCCGCTGGGACCGCCGGTAGGGGAGTGGCCGGACGTGCGGTTGCTGTTGACTAGCGGCGCGGTCGAGATGGTTGGGTACAGGTACGAGCGGTTGACCTGGATGAGAGCGCGGGCCGCGCGGAAACGGGCTTCGGCCGCCTTCAGATTCTGGTTGGAAACGTCCACTTCCGATTCGAGGCCGTCGAGATCGGGGCTGGCGAAGAGCTTCCACCAATCGGCGCGGAGGGTCGTATCGGCGGGCTGCGCCTGCCTCCAGCCGGGCGTTTCACTGAAAGACGCTGGAGGCGGCTCGCGGTACGCCGGAGCGGAGGGAGCCGGGGGCCGCGTGTATCTCGGGCCGACCGTGCACCCGGCGAACAGGACGGCAGTGGCGATCAAAACCAGGCGCGGCCGCATTACTTCTCCGCCTTTGCGGCACGTACTTCGGCGCCGGACGTCAGCGAGTCGGACGGGTTCTCGATGAGGTCGTCATCCGGCCCGACACCGCTGAGCACTTCCACTTCGGCACCGTAATCGCGGCCGATCGTGATGGGTACGAGAGCCGCCTTATTGTCGCGCACCACGGCCACCTGCATGCCTTCGGCGCGGAAGATCAGGGTGTTGACCGGAACAACCACCGCCCGCGCGGCTCCGTCCAGCTTCAAGTGCACCGACGCGAAGGCGCCCGGCAGCAGCGTGCCGCTTGGGTTATCCACATCGACTTCGGTCAGCAGGGTGCGGGAGCCGGGATCGATCGATTCCGAACTGCGCACGATCACGCCCTGGAAGCGCCGGCCGGGAAATTCGGTCAGAGTCAGCTCCGCTGCCGCGCCGGAGCGCACCGCGCGCGAATAGATCTGCGGCACGTTGACATAAACACGGAGCTTGCTCGTAGAGGCGATGTCGAACAGTTCTTTGGGGGTGTTGCTGCCGGCGTTGATCAGCGCTCCGGTGTCGATGAAACGCGCCGTGATCACGCCATCGAACGGCGCGTAGACCTTCTGGAAGGCCACCATCTCCTCCAGGCGGCGGACGTTGAAGGCGGCGGAATCCACCATGGCCTTTTTGGCTTGCAGGTCTCCCACGCGGTCGTCGACGTCCTGTTTGGCGACCGAGTCGCTTTTAAACAGCTCCTGGTAGCGGGCGGCGGTGGTGCGCGAGAGGTCGTAATTGGCCTGCGCGGTGGCCAGGTCGGCGCGCGCCTGATCGAGTTGCCGGTCGATCTCCGGAGTCTCAATTTCCGCCAGGAGTTGTCCCGATTTGACGTGCGCTCCGATGTCGGAGTACCAGGCTTTGAGGTAGCCGTTGGTGCGGGCGTAGATGGGCGTAGCGACATATGCCTGGGCATTGCCGGGCAGGACGACCTCTTCGCTGGCGGCCACTCGCTTGGGCCGCACCACCGATACCGTGGGCACTGCCTGATCCAGCGTCTGCCGCTTGAGCAGGTCCGCCGCATGGACGCGCGTGGCGATGCCGGTGACGACGGTGTAGGCGATCGCTCCGGCTATGCCGCAGAGGAGCAGGCCGACGGCAACCCAGGCGATCGCCGAAATCCGCGCCGTCTTTCCGTCCGGCACTTGATGCTCGTGGCTGCTCATGCCGTCGCCTCCGTGGGACCGCGCCACCTGCCGTGCAGCAGAGCGAATACTGCCGGAACGAAGATCAGAGTCGCAACCGTGGCGCAGAGCAGGCCGCCGATGACGGCGCGTCCGAGGGGCGCATTCTGCTCGCCGCCCTCACCCATGCCGAGCGCCATGGGCACCATCCCGATAATCATGGCGAGTGCCGTCATGATCACCGGGCGGAAGCGCGTAAAACCGGCGGCCAGCGCGGCGCGCACCGGGTCGTGCACTTCGAGCAGGGTTTCTTTGGCGAAGCTGATCACCAGAATGCTGTTGGCGGTAGCCACCCCCATACACATGATGGCGCCCATCATGGCCGGGACGCTCAGCGTGGTGCGGGTGGCGAAAAGCATCAGCACGATCCCCGCAAGTGCCGCCGGAAGCGCCGTGATGATGATGAACGGATCCAGCCACGACTGGAAATTGACCACGATCAAAAGGTACACCAGAAGAATTGCAAACAGCAGTCCGGCAACCAGCCCGGTGAAGGACTTTTTCATGGTGTCCACCTGGCCGCGAATCAGCATCTCCGAGCCGCGAATCAGGCGGCCGCGATTGGCATTGACGATGCGTTCCACATCCGCTCCGACGCCCGCCAGGTCGCGGCCATCGGCGGCTCCGTAAATGTCGATGGTGCGCTGGATATCGTAGTGATTCACCGCAGACATCCCGCTGCCGCGATTGACGGAGGTGAGGTCGTTCAGGATCTCCGGCTTGCCACCCCGCCCAGCCGTGAGCGGCAGATTGCGCAGCGCCTGAAGGGACTGCATATCGTACTGCGGAGCCTGGGTGACGACGCTGTAGCTGACGCCGTTCTGCGGGTTCAACCAGAACGTTGGCTGCGTCTGAAAACTGCCGCTCAGAGCGATCAGCATGCTCTGCGCCACGTCGGCCTGGGTGTAGCCGCTTTCGGCAGCCTTCACGCGGTCGGTGAAGACGTGAATCTTCGGCATGTCGAAGGTCTGCTGGATGCGAAGGTCGGCGATGCCGGGAATGCGGCGCATCTCGCTCAGGATGCGGTCGGCCAGTTGACGGTTAGCCTCCACGTTCTTGCCGAAGATCTGCACATCGATGGGAGCGGGCAGACCGAAATTCAAAATCTGGCTGACGATGTCGTCGGGCAGGAAATAAAATTCCGTGCCGGGGAATTCTCGCGGAAGAGTGGAGCGGAGAAGGCGAACGAACTCCTCCGTGGGCCGATGTTCCTTGGTCAGCGACACCATGATATCCGCGTCCGCCGTTCCCACCGGCGCGGAGTTGCTGTAAATGGTGTTGATGCTGCTGTACGGCAGGCCGATTTCATCCAGAATATCACCCAGTTGATCCTGTGGAATCTGGCGCCGGATGGAGCGCTCCACCAGGTCGCAGATGCGCGCGGTCTCCTCGATGCGGGTGCCGGTCTTCGTCCGCATGTGGAGCTTGAACTGGCCGGTGTCGGACGAGGGGAAGAAATCCTGACCCACCCAGGGATAGAGCAGAAATGCCGTCAGGCAGACCAGCAGGAATGCCGGCACGAACAGAATGCGCCGGCGCACCAGCGACGTGAGGATTGCGAAGTAGCTCGCGCGGAGCCGCTCGAAGGCGCTTTCGAAGCTGCGTTGGAGAAGCACGAAGGGATTGCGGGAGGGGCCGTGATGCTGGAGCCTCAGCAGATACTTGGCGAGCGTGGGGACCAGCGTCCGCGAGAGACCGTAGGAGGCCAGCATGGCGAACACCACGGCCTCCGCGAGCGGAACGAACAGGTAGCGCGCCACGCCGCTGAGGAAAAACATGGGCAGAAACACGATGCAAATGCACACCGTGGAGACAAACGCGGGGACGGCGATCTGCGAAGCTCCATCCAGGATGGCTTGCGTAATCTCTTTACCCTGGTCGAGGTTGCGGTTGACGTTTTCGATTTCCACCGTCGCGTCGTCCACCAGGATGCCGACCGCCAGTGCCAGGCCGCCCAGGGTCATGATGTTGATGGTCTCGTGCAGCATGCTGAGCACGATGATCGAGGTCAGAATCGACAGCGGAATCGAAACCGCGATAATCAGTGTACTGCGCCAGCTACCCAGGAAAATCAGGATCATCAGGCCGGTGAGGCAGGCGGCGATGACGGCCTCGCGGATCACCCCGGCGATGGATGCGCGCACGAAGATCGACTGATCGGCCAGCGGCTGCATGCGCAGTTCGGGCGGGAGGGTGGCGGCGACCACCGGCAGCAGTTTGCGTACCCCATCGACCACCGCCAGCGTGGACGCATTGCCCGCCTTCATCACCGTGAGCAGCACGCCGCGGTTGCCGTTCTGGCGAACGATGTTGGTCTGCGGCGCATAGCCGTCGCGTACATGGCCGATGTCGCGGATGTAGACCGGCGCGCCATTCACTACCTTGATCGGAAATTCGTTGAACGCCTCAACGGTGGTGGGGCTCGAATTCAGGTCCACGTCGTATTCGAACTGGCCGATTTTGGAAGTGCCCGCGGGGATGATGAGGTTCTGGCTGGCCACCGCGTTGGTGATATCGGCGGGAGACAGGCCGCGCGCCTGCATGGCTGCCGGGTCGATATCCACCATCACCTGCCGCTGCTTTCCGCCAAACGGGTACGGAATGGCGCAGCCCGGAATGGTCACCAGGCGCGTGCGGATGAAGTTGACTCCGTAATCGAAAAGCTGCTGTTCGCTCAGCCCGCGCCCGCCGAGTCCTAGTTGCAGAATGGGCACGCTCGAAGCGTTATACGTCAGCAGGAACGGAGCCGTGGTGCCCGGCGGCAATTGGCGGAGGATGGGCTGGGAGATGGCGCTCACCTGTCCGACCGCCGCGTTAATATCCGCGCCAGGCTGGAAAAAGACCTTGATGATTGCGCGGCCGTCGATGGATTGCGATTCGATGTGCTCGATGTCGTTGACGGTGGTGGTGAGCGAACGCTCGTAGATCGAAGTGATGCGCTCCTCCATCTCCTCCGCGCTGAGGCCCGTGTAGTTAAAGGCAGCGGCGATCACCGGGATGTCGATGTTCGGGAAGATATCCGTGGGTGTGCGGTCGATCACTACCGGCGCCAGGATGAGGATCAACAGCGCCAACACCACGAACGTGTAGGGGCGGGCCAGGGCGACCCGGACTATCCACATTTCCGGTTACTCCAGGACCCTTCTGGAAATAGTAGACACAGACGTTTCGAAATTCGGTATATTCGAATTGTCGCACGATGACGGCTCCTCGATCAAAGCGCTCTCGCGGTCCCGGACGCCCGCGAGACGAGCAGGCGCGTCACCGGATCCTGAAGGCCGCGCTCGATCTGATGGACGAGAAGGCCTTTGCGCAAGTGACCGCGGAGGCCATCGCCGAGCGTGCCGGCACCAGCAAAGCCACGGTGTACCGCTGGTGGCCGAACAAGGCCGCGGTGGTGATCGAAGCCTTTCGCGAGGCGATTGCGCCGGAACTGCCGCTGCACGACACCGGATCGTTGCGCGGGGATCTCACCGCGCAGGTGCGGAATTTCGCCCGCGTGCTCTCCGGACGCGGTGGCAGAATGCTGCGGTCGTTCGTGGTGGCGGCGCGCAGCGATCCTGAGGTGGCTGCGGCGTTCCGCTCGATCTGGAGCAATCCGCGGCGGGCCGAAGCCAAGCAGATGCTGCGGTTGAAGCAGGCGAGCGGCCAGTTGCGGTCGGACGCCGACCTGGACCTGGTGCTGGATTCGCTCTACGGGCCGTTATATTACCGGTTCCTGGTGAAGAACGAGCATCCCTCCCAGAAGTATGCCGAGGCTCTTGCGGACCTGGTAATCACCGGACTGACGGCATAACAGCCCCGGTGCGTCGATCAGGCAAGCCCAAACCTGGGCGGCCGCCTCACCTCGTTCCGGCCGGCAACCCTGCCCACTCGACCGTCGTCGGCGCTCGTTTGGGCATAGAATGCATCCGAAAGGACTCTTATGTTTACAGCAACCGATGGCCTGATTCTGCCGAGCACGGTGACGGGGTCGTTTCCCCGGCCCCGCTGGTTCGATGTGAGCGCGTGGGGACGGCCGCTCGACACCTGCATGCTGGATGTTCGCTTCCGTGAAAAATTCCAGGACGCCATGACCGTCGTGATCGGCGACCAGGAACGCGCCGGCCTGGACATTCTGACACACGGCGATCTTCACGTCGATGAAGACCTGGCTGGGCGCGCCTGGCACCACTACCCCTTGCAGCGCTGGGCCGGATTCGAAGGCGACCACTTGCAGCCGGAAGAAACTACCGCGCCCTGGCTGCACTATCCTCCAGGCACGTTGCTGAACGAGATCTACACTGGTTGGCGCTGGCCTCATGTGGTGGATCAGATCGAACACCGGCCGCTCGATTACCCGAAGATCTGGCGCCTGGCGCAGGCCCGCACGCGCAAGCCGGTGAAGTTCGGAACCTGCTGCTCGCAGGTGATGGCTCTGTTTCTCGACATCCATACCACCAAATACAGAGACAAGCGCGAGGTGATCTGGGATATGGCGGTCGCGATGAACCAGGAATTGCTGGCGTTGCGCGCGGCGGGTTGCCGCTGCATTCAGATCGAAGAGCCGACCTTCCATTTCATGGCGAATACGTACGGCAAGGACCACGAGCAGGTGCAGTTCATGGTGGACGCCTTCAACCGCGAAGTGCAGGGCCTCGACGATGTCGAACTATGGATTCATACCTGTTGGGGCAATCCCAACATGCAGCGCGTGATGGATGACACCAGTTACGCCAACTCGATCGAGATCTACCTGGAACGCTGCCGCGGCGATGTCTGGACACTGGAGATGAAGGACCGCAACCAGAAAGACATCGAATTGTTCGCGCCGTTCCGCAACAGCCTGAAGAAGAAGATTTGCATCGGAGCGGTTAGCCATCGGACTCTGCAGGCGGACCGAGCCGAGGATGTCGCCGCTGAGATCCGCAAGGCTCTGCGATACATCCCGGCCGAGAAACTGATCGTATCGAGCGATTGCGGATTCGGGCGGCAGGGTGCCAATCGCGAGATCGCCTTCTACAAAGCCAGCGCGATTGCCCAGGGCTGCAATATCGTGCGCCGGGAGTTGGGGCTGCCCGTGACCGAGATTCCCGCAGCCGATCCTGCCCTGCAAGTAGACGTCGTCCCGGGCCGCGGCACGCGGGCCAGTGGTGCGTGACCGGCGCACATACTATTGCCGCACTATAGCCTGGCCCAGATCACCGGTGCGTCTTCGACAACTGGAATGCCGAGATCACCGCACGATAATCGTGATCGGCCGCTCGCGATCGTCGCGGTCCACCACCACCGTAATGCGCAGGTGCTCGCGCAACGCCCGCGCAACGAGTTCCTCGATCTTCTTCTCGCGGCTGAAGAACCTGTGCTCGCGCTCCTCCGCCTCGAGCAGGAAGCCTTCGAAATCGCCGAACCGATCGAAGATCAGCCCGGAGACTCTGCCGGTATAGAAAATTTGCCGGTGGTGAAGTCCGCCATCCCCAGTCGGCGAAGGCAGAATTTGCGTCGGGTCGCCTCCGAATGCTTGAACCCGGCCGGCAATCTCGTCCACATAGCGCGGGAACACCTGGCTCCAACGGCTGTTCGATGGAATGGACTCGGCGATCCAGCGCAGTACGGAAAGATCCCGCTCCTCGCGCGGCAGCAGCAGTCGCTTGGCGCTCACCGGGATAGTGAGTTGGAACGCGCCCAGCACCTGCCGCCAACTCGCGGGCCGCTCCGCCCTGGCGAATATGATGGTCGCCGACGCATTGGTAATCTGCCGCACCGCAACGTTGAAAACCTGCCCGCGGGCTACTGTGGAAGGCACTTCCACGGACAGCAGACACGCATAGTTAATGGTGCTGCCCGCCGGAATCGGAACATAGCTGACGCCCCCTGTCTTGATGGCCAGCGTGTGCTCGTCCACGCGGGAAAGCCGTTTCGACGTATACATTCGGCGAGCCAGCGAAAGGATGTCGTCGGAAGTAACTGCCGACATATAGAGGAATGCGTTGCTCCCCGCCGGCAGCGTTCCCCAGTCGATCATCAGTTCATCAGGCGACTGTCCGGCGGGCAAACCCGTCGCCGTCGGGCGAACCTCGAACGTGGTGGCGGCTCGCGCAGAGCCGACATCGGCCCAGGCGATGTTGCGCTGCGCCAGCTTGTCCCAATCCCCCGGCGTCGCACCCAGCGGGATCGGAACCGGATCGAAGGCGATCTCGGCGATCAGGCATTGGTGGAGGCTGCGCAGGATCGCTAGTTGGATGGGCACGGGCGCCGGTCCCAGATTGCCGAAGGGTCCATCCGGGTTGCCGAACGGCACGATGATCGGAAGGACGTTTGAAAATGGCTGATTGATGTCCAGCCAGCATCCGAAAAAAGTATCCACCTCGGAGCCGTCGGCGTGCGCGGCAATGTTACGAACGTTCGGCTGGTCGGTTTGTTGCGTCATGCTCGTCGTGGCGGAATCGATGCGAGGCGATGCGAAAAACGGGATCGTCACGTATTCGAAGCCCTGGATTCCAGCCAGCGGAATCGGTTGGCCGTCGAGGTTGGTCGTTGCACGCCGGTAATCCGATCCGGGCGGAAAATCGAAAGCCAGGCTGGCGCTCTGCGCTTGAAAAAGACGGAAGAAGACCCGCACCTGGGCCGCGCCGATCAGCCCGATGTAGTGGACCTTCGCCAAGGCGAAATTGAACACCGGCGCGCCATTCTCGTCGTTGGGTTGGACGAACAGCTTGGACGTGTCCTCGCCCGTCGATAGAGTGTCGAATTGCGCCGGAGTGACCGTTCGAATCAGTTGCTGAATGAAGCGGGGAGCGTCCGCGGAGTTCGCGATGCCCGGTACGCCGAACATCGATTGGCCGGCACGCGCGACGAAAACCCGTAAATCGATGCTCAGCCAGGCCGGATCGCCGTGCAGGATGAACGGGTCCGGTTGCTTGATCAACTCGATCTGTGCCTGCGCGGAAGCGGGGCCGGCCGTTACGTGGAGCGTGAGAAACTCCGTCGGCCCAGGGAACGCGAAGGCCGTGTCGGTAGCGCCGAAATCGATGTCATAGAAGAAGGTGAAGCGCTGGACTTCCGGCCCGTAATCCAGGTTGGCCGATTGGTTCCCGCGCGACACGATGGTCATTCCCGCGGCCGGCGACGCGACCGGCAGGCTTCCGCTGGTTCCGCCGACTCCGAGTTCGACGGCGCTGAACCCATCCACCACCACCCGGAATGCATCCTGAACTACGGCGCCGCCGGGAAGATGGCGCAGTGCGTCCACTTCGTCCTGGCCAAGTGTACTGCGGTTGATCACGAAGGTGCATTTCTTCTCGGGAACGATGGCCGTGAAGAGATCCTGGAAGCCGGTCCTGGTGTCGGTCCACAGCGGGTAGAATCCGCGCTGGCTGGCCGCGATATCGAAATAGTCGCCGATAAATTTGATGCTTTCCACGGCATGAGCCCACGGGGCATCCACGGTCGGATCCCAGGGCTGGTCGGTGACGATGAAATCGTCGAAGGTGGCCCCACCATCGTACGATTCCGCCAGCACGACGTCGATCAGCGGAGTCGACGGCTTCGGTCCAAACTCATAAAACGCGCACCCCATAACGCCATTGGGATCGCAAACCAGTTGCGGATCGAAGTGCTGGAAGTTTCCCGGTATGGACTCGGTAAGCAGCGGTTGCCCGGACGCCGGAGTTTCCCAACTGGCGGCGCCATCGGTCGATCGCGCAAAGAAAATGCGCGAGACGCCCTGCCGGAAATCAGCCCAGGCGGCCAATACCGTTTGCCCGGACACACAGGCGGTTGCCAGCGTGCCCACGCGGAACTGCGCCCCCGGAAAATGCGCAATGTTGGGCGATCCGAGCGTGGTGATCCCGGTAGCGGCGGCCGGAGGTGTCGTGAAGGTGTCGCCGCCGTCCCTCGAGACGACGAACTGTACCTGGCTGCCCGCCAGGAAGACGATATAGACGTCGCCATTGGCGGCGATGTTGATTTCCGGCGCGAAGGAACCCGGTGCCAGCGAAGTCCCAGTCGGAGTGGCTCCCGCGCCTGCGCCTACCCACGTTGCACCGTGGTCTTTGGAGCGGGCGAACAGCAGTCCGCCGGAACCGTCCCAGGCGGTGTAGATGCGGCCATGGAAGGGGCTCGAGCGATTGCTGTCCGCAGCGACCCATTGCTTGTCGTCGCCGCCGCTGGCATGCACGTGGGTCGGGCCGCTCCACGTTTGGCCCCCATCGGTGGACTTATATGCCTCGATACCGACAATGTTGTCCGACGGCGGATCGTTCGCCGAGAGTCCGATCAGGTAGACGTTGCCGGCGTCGTCCCAGGTGATCGTTGGATCGCTGAGAACTGTGAAGCCGGAAAGCGGAAGCGGCGCCGAATCCTGCCAGGTCACCCCGCCATCCGTCGAGAATTCAGTGGCCAGTGTGAAGTCGTACGTCTCCAGGTTCCGGAAGCTCTTGGACCCGGCAACCATCTGCTGGGGGTTATTCGGGTTAATAGCGATAGCGCTTTCGCTGCGGCAATTGTTCAGATCGGTAACATGAG
>Ga0335085_10007153_pt1 | contig 17423 bp, 9 predicted proteins | sample Lox_Sample_45_FD_206712 | JGI IMG/M metagenome (GOLD analysis project Ga0335085, IMG submission 206712) | Soil microbial communities from Loxahatchee National Wildlife Refuge, Florida, United States - Lox_Sample_4.5 | ecosystem: Environmental > Terrestrial > Soil > Wetlands | place: USA: Florida...
GGATTCACGCCAGTGGGACGGAACGCGCCCATCTGCGAAATGACGGACTGATCCACCATCGTATCGGGCGTGTCGATCCTCACCCCCCAAAGGCGGCCATCGAGCGCTTGAGCCAGACCCACGCTCGTTCGCACGCAGTCGTTTTCGTAGTCGACCGGGGCGATGATGTCGCTTTTCTCGCTGATGCTTGCCACGAATGCCTGGGCCGCCCCCACCGTGTTTCCGCCCCAGATGGCGATCAACCCATATGAAAGAGAAGCCAGCTGGCGCCCCGAGATCAGCGAAGCTTGCGCCTCGCTCGATACCAGCGAGATGCCGCCGGCTTGTGCAGCGTACCCGTCGCCGGCCTGCAGCGCGAAATGGTCGTCACGCTCACCCAGGACGATCACCGGCTTGGATGCGGCTGCCTCGATCGCATGCCGCGCGTTCGTGCAGACCCGGGTCCGGCGCGCGAGCACGCCCAAACACAGTGCCTCCACGTGGGCGAAGGCGGCGATCGGTCCATCGATCGTGAGCACCGCATCCCACCGGTCGTAGTGGTCCCCCTCATAGAGGGCGTGAACGGTGAGGGCGCCCCATTCGTCCACCCCTACCTTCAGGATCGCAAGTGCTTCATCGACGCCGCCGAGATATCCCGTCGCGGTTCCCGCGATCTGCATCACGACCCGCGGCGAACTCCCCTCGCGTTCCAGGACCTCGCGAATCCCCAGCGATGCGCCGTCGCTGAAAAACCCATTACGGATCTGGTCGACCGGCAGGCAGAAGGTCGACGGGTCGGGGCGCTTCCGGCGGCGAGGCATGTGAGAAGACTAATATCGGGTTGTACCGCCGAGGGCCCTCGCCCCCGGTCGCGGCAGGCCCAATCATAACTCTCAAGCCTTGCCCTCGCCGGTCATGGCTTCGGGCTTGAGCGCCCGATCGAGCTGCTCCCTCGTCATCAGGCCACGTTCGCACACGACGTCGTACACCCCGCGCGCCGACTCCAGGGCCTCCTTTGCGACCGATGTCGCGACCTCATAACCAATAATCGGCACTAAAGCGGTTATGATGCCGATCGAATGCTCGACAAAGTGGCGCATTCGGGACGGGTTGGCAGTGATACCGTCAACACACCTCGTTCTCAGCACGACACATGCGTTCCTTAGGCTTTCGATGCTCCGAAGCAGTCGGTATGCGATAACCGGCTCAAATACGTTTAACTGGAGCTGGCCAGCCTCGGCGGCCATCGTGACCGTCACGTCGCCACCGATCACGTCAAAGCAGACCTGGTTCACGACTTCCGGAATTACCGGGTTCACCTTGCCCGGCATGATCGACGAACCCGGCTGCATCGCCGGCAGGTTGATCTCGCCCAGGCCGGCGCGCGGGCCCGAGCTCAGCAGCCGCAGGTCATTGCAGATCTTGGACAGCTTGACGGCACAGCGCTTGAGTACGCCGGAGAGCTGGACAAACGAGCCGGTATCCGCCGTGGCCTCCACCAAATCGGGGGCGGTGATCAACGGCAGTCCGGTGATCGCCGCCAAATGAATTCGGACGACGTCAGCGTATCCCGCGGGCGCCGTAATCCCGGTGCCGATGGCCGTCGCGCCCATGTTGATCTCGCGAATGAGCGCTTGCGCCTCACCGAGACGATCCACATCCTCGAGGATCGTGTGGCCGAAGGCCGCAAACTCCTGGCCCAGCGTCATGGGGACGGCGTCCTGGAGCTGCGTGCGCCCCATCTTGATGAACGGCGCGAACTCCTCACCCTTGGCCAAGAACGCCCCGGCGAGGTCGCTCATGGCGGACCGCAGGGCGTCGATCGTCGAATGGAGCGCGATCTTCACCGCCGTCGGGTAGACGTCGTTGGTTGACTGGCTCAGGTTGACGTGGTTATTCGGATGAATGTGCGTGTACTTGCCCCGCGGCTCGCCGACGAGCTCGAGCGCGCGGTTCGCGATGACCTCGTTGGCGTTCATGTTGGTGGACGTTCCGGCGCCGCCCTGGATCATGTCGACGACGAAGTGCTCATGGTGGCGACCGGCGCGGATTTCCCTGGCGGCGTCGATAATCGCCCCCGCCACCGTCTGTCCTAACAGCCCGAGTTCCGCGTTGGTTCTTGCCGCCGCCTCTTTGACAGCCGCAAGCGCTTCGATCAACGCCGGGAATTCGCGTAGCGCGACCCCCGTGATCGGAAAGTTTTCAAGCGCGCGCAGCGTCTGGATTCCATACAGCGCGTCGTCCGGTACGTCCCGCTCACCGAGCAGGTCGTGCTCGCGGCGCACGTGGCCGCCGGTGAAGCCGAGCCTGCGGCGATGGCCGACCAACGTGGCGTCCGTCGAGGCCAGCCGTTGTGAGATGGCTCGCGCGGCCTTGGCCACGAGCGCCCCATACAGCGTGGGGGACTCACGGATGATCCGATGCAGCTGCTCGATCGTGAGCACGAACGCTTCGGTGTCGGCGAGCGAGCGGGCACTCGTGCCGTGCGGAGACTCGTCGAGGAGCAGGCCTTCGCCGATGGCTTCGCCCGCGCCAAGCGTGATCAGTCGAACCCGCAGCCCCTCGTGGCGCTTTTCGATGGCGGCCGCGCCCGAGACGAGGATCGCGACGAACGTGCGAGGGGTGCCCTCCTCGAACAGGAGTTCATCCGGCGCGAAGCGCTGGCGCGTCACGAACGTCGCCAACTGATGCAGGGCCGACTCGTTGATTCCGGCGAGAAAGCGTGTGTGGCGAAGTCGTTCCCGGATCTCGGCGGGCGCTGCATCTGGGGAGGAGGGCATAGGCGCGAGAAGGTAACCGGCGGATCGGGGACAGGGGAACGGCCCCGGCGCGCGAATGGCGCTCGGAGTCTTGGCTCCATAGAATAGCACCAACCCTCTCCTCCCGAGGATCACGACCATGCCCATCACTCGGCGCGATTTCTTGAGCGCCGGCGCCGTCACCGCCGCCGGCCTCGCCCTCCCGCGGTTGGCCGCCGCGGATCCGGTGATCACGAACATCATCGATCGGAGCGAACTGGCACCAGCAACGGTCGCCGCACCGGGGACGCTCCCGATCATCGTTTCGGCCGCGAACGGACTCACCGCCGACGACAGCGGCAAGAAGGGAATCCAGGTCGCGTATGAGAAGCTCGTCGCGGGCGCGGATCCGTTGGACGCGATCATCGCCGGCGTCAACATCGTCGAGCTCAATCCCCACGACCAATCCGTCGGACTTGGCGGACTCCCCAACGAGGAGGGTGTCGTCGAACTCGACGCCTCGGTGATGCACGGGCCTACCAAGCGCGCCGGCGCGGTCGGGGCGATCACGGACATCGCGACGCCCTCGAGCGTGGCCAAGTGCGTCATGGATTTCACCGACCACATTTTCCTGGTCGGCGCGGGCGCCAAGAAGTTCGCGCTCGAGATGGGCTTCAAGGAGCAGAACCTTCTGACCGATCAGAGCCGTCAGGACTGGATGCGCTGGAAGGCGGCCCTCAACCCCAACGACAACTGGCTCGATCTGCCCCCTCGCGGCGGCCGCGGCGGAGGTGGTCGCGCCGGTGCGCGGGAGGACCCCAGCCTCTCGCACGTGTGGTACGACGATCAGGGCGTGCCCCACACCTATGGGACGATCAACATGAACGCGGTCGACGCCAAGGGCGACATCGCGTCGGTGACGACCACGAGCGGATTGTCGTGGAAGATTCCCGGCCGCGTGGGCGACAGCCCGATCATCGGCGCCGGACAGTACTGTGACAACGCGGTGGGCGCTGCCGGCTCGACCGGGCGCGGCGAGGCGAACATCAAGGTGTGCGGCGCGTTCCTCGCCGTCGAGTTCATGCGCCAGGGCATGACCCCGGAAGCCGCGCTCATGAAAGTCATGGAACGCGTGATCGCCATGACCGAAAAACGCCTCCTCAACGATCAAGGCTACCCCTATTTCGATTTGACCTACTACGCCGTGAACAAGAAGGGCGAGTACGCCGGGGCATGCGCGTATGCGGGCGCGAAGTTCGCCGTGGCGGATGCCAAGGGCGTGCGGAGCGAGTCGTGCGCGTATCTCTACACGGCGGACAAGCGGCCCAAGGACAAACCGATCAGCGGGACGATGGTCAAGCCGCCGGTCTAGCGCCGAATCGTTGCGCTTCCGACCGGCCGCTCCCTACCTTCGACTCATCCCATTCGGGGGGTCTCGTATGATCGGCTGGATTGTCGCGGCGGTCCTCGCACTCGTCGGACTGTTCCTCTTTACGAGCACGATCAAGATCATCGGCCAGGCCGAAGTGATGGTGATCGAGCGGTGGGGGAGCTTCAACCGCGTCGCCCGCTCCGGGCTCAACATTCTGATCCCATGGATGGAGCGCGCGAAGACCATCGACGTGCGGTACTTCGAGGCCGATCCGGGCGGCGTGAAGCGGGTCACCTCGGGCTCCACGTCGCGCATCGATCTCCGCGAGCAGGTGCTGAGCTTCCCGAGCCAGCCCGTCATTACCAAGGACAACGTCACGATCGATATCGACGCGGTCCTCTACTACCGGATCGCCGACCCCCAAAAGGCCGCGTACGCGATTCAGAATCTGCCCTTCGCGCTGGAGACGCTGACTCGAACGACGCTCCGGAACATCGTCGGCGACATCGAACTCGATCAGACGCTCGCCAGTCGCGACATGATCAACCGGCGCATGCGCGACACGATCGAGGAAGCCTCGATCGGATGGGGCGTGGACGTCACGCGGGTCGAGCTGCAAGCGATCGAGCCGCCCCGCGACATCCAGCAGTCGATGGAACTGCAGATGCGCGCCGAGCGCGAGCGGCGGGCCGCCGTGACCAACGCGGAAGCGTCGAAGCGCGCGGCCATTCTCGAGGCCGAGGGCGTGCAACAGTCCCAGGTGAGCCGCGCGCAGGGTGAGGCCGAGGCCGCCGTGTTGCGCGCCAAGGGCCTTGCCGAGGCCCGGCTCGCGATGGCGCAGGCGGAAGCGGAGGCGATTCAGCGGATCGCGGCCGCGCTCCCGGACGGGCAGGCCGCGACGTATCTCCTCGGCATGAAGTACCTCGAAGCGCTGCCGTTGCTGACGCAGGGCAAGGGCTCGACGATCTTTCTCCCCAGCGAGGCGACCGGCGTCATGGGCGCGCTCGGCGGGCTCAAGGAACTCCTGACGCAGGCCGGATCGGATGCGGTGGCCGATTCCGGCGACCGATCCGCGTCGCGGCAGCCCGCCCCGTCGGCGGTTCGCGCCGCGTTGATCGGGACGCCGCCGCGGGGTAGCGGCGACAAGGCGAGCTGACGTGGCGAAGGTCACGCGCGAGCGCGCCGAGCGCATCGCGAAAGCACATGCATGTGAGAACTGTGGCGAGTACAGCTACAAGAAGCTGAGCGTGAAGCGCGCGACGCCGGATCTGATCAAGGAGTTCGGGGAGGCCTGGCACGCGGTCAAGACGTGCGGCGTCTGCTCCATGGAAATGGAGATGGGGATCGGTCCGGACGGCGACGTGCTCTACGTCACCTGAGCCCTCGCGCCGCGGGCGCGCCAACCGCTCGTCGCGCGCCGACAGTCGCAAGGTACGACTCCGGCCGAGGCCGCGAACGGGCGAGCGGGCGGGTCGCCCCGTTCCCATCAGCTTGACAAACTCAAGCGCAGGTTCAAGATTATCAACTTCGGTCGAACGCGGGACACCGCCCTTCGCGCAATGGGTCGCGGATCGGAAGGCGGCGCGGGTCGACCAGGAGGTGGTCATGTTGACGCTACTCAGCGCCGCGAGCGCCGAACCCGGCCGCGAGGCGGGCCCGTTGCCGGAACCGGACAGCCGGGACGATCTGCTCGATGCATACTCGGCCGCCGTCGTGGGCGCCGTCGAACGCGTCGGGCCGGCGGTCGCGCACCTCGAGGTCTGGACCCGCGCCGCGCCCCGGCCCGCACGCGGCCGCGGACCCGGTGGCGGACCGCAGCCGCCGGCCGGAACGGGGTCGGGCTTTGCGTTTACGCCGGACGGATTTCTCCTCACCAACAGCCACGTCGTCGACGGCGCCACCCGCGTTCGCGCCAGCTTCGCCGACGGCGCGAGCTATCCCGCGGATATCATTGGAGCCGATCCCGATACGGATCTCGCCGTGCTCCGGATCGACGCGCGCTCGCTGGTGGCCGCCGCCCTCGGCGACTCCGCGCGGCTCCGCGCGGGCCAAATCGTCATCGCGATCGGCAACCCGCTCGGGTTCGCGTCGACCGTGACGTCGGGCGTCGTCAGCGCCTTAGGACGCACGATGCGCTCGCAGTCCGGCCGACTCATCGACGCCGTCATCCAGACGGACGCCGCGCTGAACCCCGGCAACTCCGGCGGGCCGCTCGTCGACGCGCGCGGCACGGTGATCGGCATCAACACGGCCATCATCGCGGGCGCGCAGGGCATTTGCTTCGCGATCCCGGTGAACACGGCCCATTTCGTCATTCCTCAACTGATTCGCGAAGGGCGCGTGCGCCGCGGGTGGATCGGCGTGAGCGGCCAGACCATCCAGCTGTCACGGAGACGGGTCCAGGTCAGCCATCTCACCGCGCCCGGCGCCGTGCTTGTCACCGACGTCGTGCCGCGCAGCCCCGCGGACCGGGCGGGTCTCCGGCAACGCGACATCATCGTCGGGCTAGGCGAGTGCGTGGTCGCGAGCGTCGACGATCTGCAACGACTTCTCAACCGCGAGTGCATCGACCGGGAGGTCACCATGACGGTGCTGCGCGACGGGGTGCACCTCCTCCGTGCCATCACGCCGATCGAAAGTCCGGCCGGCCGCGAGTCGCGGTAGCCGGACCGCGGAGCGGCGACCGCCATGAAATCGTACAATCAATACTGTGGATTGGCGAAAGCGCTCGACGTGGTCGGCGACCGCTGGACGCTCTTGATCGTCCGGGAGCTCCTGGTGCGCGGTCCGTGCCGCTATACGGACTTGCGACACGGATTACCGGGGATCGCCACGAATCTGCTGGTCGATCGCCTCCGGGACCTCGAAGCGTTCGGCGTGGTCGCCCGCGAGGAGGCGGCGCCCCCGATCGCGACCGCCCTGTTCTCCCTGACGCAATGGGGCAGCGAGCTCAAGCCAATCATCTTGGCCCTCGGCAAATGGTCGGCGCCCCTCATGACGCGCTCCCCGCGATCCCGCGATGCGTTCATGAGCTATTGGTTGGCGCTCCCGCTCGAATCGCAGCTGACGGATCAGTCGCCGGGCCGGCGGTCGATCACGATCGCACTGCGCGTGGGCGGTGACCCCCTCGTCATCGAAACGGAGGGGGGCGGCGTGCGCGTCCGACCCGGTTCGGTGGCGGAACCCGACGTCGTGCTGGAGGGCCCGCCCGACGTGGCGTTCGGGCTCCTGATTGGCCAGATGGACCTCGCGGCGGCGCGGGCACGACGACTGAGCGTCCGCGGCGACCCGGCCGTGCTCGATCGCGTCCGGCCGCTGATCCCCGTTACTCCCCACGTATGGCCGTCATCGGATCGACCGCCAACGCACGGCGCGCGGGAACGAGGCACGCCAACAGCGCCGTCGCGATCAACACGCAGCCGCCCGCGATAAAGGCGGTCGGATCCAACCGCGTGACGCCGTGGAGTTGGCTCTCGATCAGCTTCGTTCCCCACACGGCGCCGACGAGTCCGATGACCGCGCCGGCCACCGCGAGGACGGCGCCCCGCGCGACCACGGCTCGCGCGATCCGACCGCGGGAGGCGCCCAGCGCCACGCGAATGCCGATTTCGCGTGTGCGCTGCGCGACCGTGTACGACATCACGCCGTAGAGCCCGACCCCGGCCAAGACCACCGCGAGCACGGTGAAGATCGAGAGGAGGAGCATGATGAATCGGGGAGCGGCGATGGACCGCGAGATCACGTCCTCGACGGACTCGAGGTCCGCCGATCGCCTGACGCCGTAGCGTCTCGCGAGCGCGAGCAACGGCGCGACCGACGCGGCGCCGCCCGTCGTCCGAATGAGAATCACCGGATTATGGAGGTCTGGCGCCGGCGGCGTGTACAGTACGGGCGCCGACGACCAGGCCGCCGGTCCATCGGTCGACGCGTCTCCGGCGACGCCGACGATCGTCAGCCACGGCTCGCTGCCCGTCCCCGCAACGCGGATCTGGTGACCCACCGCGGACGTTCCGGGCCAGTGCGCTCGCGCGAACCCCGCGTTCACGATCACCTCCCGGCTGTCGCCGCTCGTGTCGGAAAACACCGCACCGGCCTGCAGCGGGATTCCCATCGTCCGAAAATACGACGGCTGGGCGCTGATCACGTCGATGAATCCGGATTTCTCCGTGGCCGGCGCGGCCTCGCCGCGCACTTGGAGTTGTCCAATCCGGAACCGGCGCGACCCTGGGGCCACGCTCGCCACGGCCACCGCCTGCACGCCGGACAGATCCCGAATGCCCGACACCACTCCGCCGAGGACGCCGGCGCGCGCGCTCGCCGCGATGTGGTTCGCGTCGAGCGGAAGGGACAGCGCGTACAGGCCGTGCGGCGTAAATCCAAGATCCGTCCGTTGCAGGTTGATGACACTCTTGAGCAGCAGGGCTGCGCCGACCAACAGCGTCCCCGACAGGGCGAGCTCACTCACCACGAGGAGCGAACGCACTCGCCCGTCCCGGCGCGATCGGGATGTCGTGAGCGAACCACTTTTCAGCGCATCGTTCGCCGAATGTCGGGCCGCTTGGACGGCACCCATCATGGCAAAGGTCGCGCCGGTCAGGATCGCGATCGCGATGGTCAGGCCCAGCGTGTCGAGATCGAGCCGAGCCGTTTGCAGCGAATCGAGAGACGCGGGGCGGAGCGCGATGAGGCCGCGAAGTCCGAGCCAGCCGAGGCCCACCCCGAGCACCGTGCCGCCGAGCGACAGGATCAGGCTTTCGGTCAGCAATTGACGGAGTACGCGGCCGCGCCCCGCGCCAAGCGCATCCCGGATGGCCAATTCGCGTTGACGCGTCACGGAGCGCGCCACGAGCAAGTGCGCCACGTTGGCGCAGGCCACCAGCAGCACGAGCGCGACGGCCCACGCGAGCATGACGAGCGAGTCATGAAACCGCACGCGCTGGGCTGGTCGCACGACCGCCGTCTTGAAGGGAATCGCGGCGCTGGCAAAGCCGGCCGATCGCGCGAAGAGCGAGTCGAGTTCGCGCATGGCTCCGGCGATCGTCGCGCCGGGTCGGAGTCTCCCGATCACGGACATCCCGAGGGAGTCGTTCCGCACGTCGAGCGGAATCCAGGCATCCACCGGATCGATCGGCGCGCCGGGCAAGCGCAGCGTGGACGGCGCGACCCCGATAATGGTATAGAGCGAATCCCCGAGAGTGATCGTCTTGCCGATCGCCGCCGGGTCGCCGCCGAACCGGCCGCGCCACATCGATTCCCCCAGGAGCGCGACCCGTCCACCGGCGTCGAGGTCCGCCGGCGTGAACGTCCGGCCGAGAATGGCATGGGTTCCGGCGAATCCAAAGAAGGTCGGAAAGACGGTGGCCGTCATCACGCTTACGGGATCGTCGGCTGTTTTCAGCGCGCGGGGGCCTGACGACACGCCTTCGATGGCTTCGAAGCTGCGCGACCCCGCCATCCACGCCCGAACGGTTGGCGCGGAGGGCGTGATCGTCACCTCGATGCCCGTGCGGTTGCCGCTCGCGGGCTGCTGAAAGACGTCGACGACCCGGTCGCCGTGCGGGTAGGGGACCGCGTGCAATAACAGTGTGCTCACGACGCTGAAGACGGCCGTCGTGGCGCCGATGCCGAGCGCCAGTGTCAGAATCGTCACCGTGGTCCAGCCCTTCTGGCGTCCGAGCGTTCGCAGCGCGAATACCGCGTCATGGCGGAGGTCGGCGAGATACTCGGTGCGCTGGAGCCGCTGCTCGCGGTGGCGGGCGGCGTCGATGAGCCGCGCCCGTGCTTCGCCGATGGAGCCGAACCGGCGCGCGGCCTCCGCCCCGGCGTGTTCCCGCGCGACGCCCTCCGCGATGAGTTGTTCGGCGCGGAGCGCGAGATGGAGGGTGATCTCTTCATCGACGTCGCGTTCCCAGCGGTCGGGCCGGTTGACCGCGACGCGGAAGACCTTCCGAATGCCGTCGCGGATCATGAGGCGGAGGGCGCCTCGAGGGCGTCGCGGCTGGCGGTCAGAATCGTCGTGACGGTGTTCGCGTACTTGACCCACGTGCGGGTCTCGGTGCGGAGGAACGATCGACCGGCGGCCGTGATCTTATAGTAGCGCGCGCGGCGGTTGTTCTCGGTGACGCCCCAGTCGGCTTCGAGCAGCGCGCGTTCCTCGAGTCGATACAGGGCTTGATAGAGGGCCGAATCTTCGACGTCGAGCGACCCGGTGGCGGCGCGTTCGAGCCACGAGACGATCTCGAACCCATGCATCGGCGTCCAGCTCAGCGCGCGCAGGACGAGCAGGTCGAGGGTGCCTTTCAGCAGCGGCAGAGGGGGCATGGATCCAGGTGCTCCATTGAGAGTCTGAATAGAATCATCGCGGGGGGCGGGCCGCCCTGTCAATGCTCTGGTCGGGCGGTCCTGCGCTCCGGTCTGGTCATGAGGCGGGGCGCGATGGCCTCGATCGTTCGCCGCTGGCGCCCGCCGGCACTATACTTGGACGTCGAGCGAACCCCGGCACAGTCCCCTTTCACTGGCCGTCTGCGTGGAAGTTCATCCAAGAACATCACACGGCGGTGTGACGGCCGCCCGGCGCCAGGGGCCGTGCCGCCTGCTGAGGCTTCTTTCCCTCGTGATCGCCGCGCCGTTGGCGGCTCAGGGCGCGCCCTCGCCGCCGCCTCCCGCCTTGCGGGTCATTCGCTCCGCGCCGGGAGGCGACGCGAATCCGCTGGCGCAGATCACCGTCACGTTCGACCGCCCGGTGGCCGGCTCGCTCGACCACATCGTCGATCCGAAGTCGGTGCTGCGCGTCGAACCGCCCATCGCCGGAACGCTCGAGTGGCGCGACCCGGTCACGATCCGCCTCGTTCCGACCGCCCCGCTCGCGCCTGGCACGTCGTACACGGCCACCGTTTCCGACGGCTTCCGGTCGATGGACGGCGGGGCCCTCGCGCGGCCTTACACGTTCATCTTCCGGGTGCAGGGGCCAACGCTCATCGCCGCGTCGCCGGTGAACATCAGCGGCCAAAACGCCGCGCAGATCCAGCCGCTGCAGCGATTCAGCCTCACCTATTCCGCCGGCCCCGACCTGGACGCGCTGACGGCCACCGCCTACATCGAACTCAACGCGGCCTGCCCTGGCGCGCGGGTGATCCGCGTTCGGGCAATCGGTCAGCAACCCGTGCGCGTCCCCGCCTTCGCGTTCGAGGACGAAGATGAGAATCTCCGGAGCGTGCTCCGGCTCGATTCGCTTCGCCGCGTCGTGACGCTCGTCCCCGAGGCACCGATCCCGTACAATTGCCACGGCGACCTGGCCGTGCCCAGGGAGGTCGGCGACGCCACGCGCGGCACCGTGCGCATGCCGTTCGTCACCTACGGCGAGTTCCGGATCGCCAGGGTGTTGTGCGGCGGGGCCAAGCTCTGTCCGCGCGGTCCATTGCTCCTGTCCCTCACGACGCCCGTCCGCGGCGGCGACCTCCTCCGCGCCGTGCGCGTGATTCCCGACGTCAAGGTCACCATTCGCGACACGGCCTCCGAGTCCGCGAACTGGTTCCTCGAAGGGAACTTCACGCCGCGGACGGCGTATGCCGTTGTCCTCGATACCGCGATCCGGGACGTGTTTCATCAACGCCTGGCCGGGAATCCCGCTGCCTCGTATCGCACCACGGCCGCGCCACCGTTGATCGCGTATGCTTTTGGACACCTCGTGGTCGAACGGCAGGGCCTGCGCACGCTCTCGATTCAGAACATGAACGTCGATACGCTCCTGGCGCTCGTCGTGCCGGTCCCCGTGTCGCTCGAGCCGACGATGGCCAGCCGCTTCGAGTGGGCGTTCGACACGACCTGGAAATCCCTCCTCAGCACCGGCCGCACGCAGCGGATCGCGGTCCACTCGCCCCAGGATCGAGCGATCCACACCGGCGTGCGCCTCCCGGTGCCCGACGCACGACAACCCGGCGCCCCGACGCTCTATGCCGTGCGCGTCTCGGGACGGGCGGCCGGCGACAGCGTCAAGCCCGAAGGCGGCGTCGCCATCGTCCAGGTCACCAACCTCGGCGTGCACGCGCGGATCGGCGCGGCCGACGGCGCGGTGTGGGTCACCGGCGCCGATGACGGATTGCCTCGCCCGGGCGCGGATGTCGTCCTGTACGATTCGCACGGCCGCGCGCTCGCGTCCGCCCGGACGGACGCCTCCGGGGTCGCACGGCTTTCCGGTTGGTCCGAGGCGGGGTCCGCCGACACCACGCACCGCGCCACGGAGAACCAATACGTCAAGGTCACGCTCGGCGCCGATCGCGCGATGGCCTTCGTCAACGAGTTCGACCCCGACTTGTCGCCGTGGCGCTTCAACGTGGAGGCCGCGTGGGGGGACGATCGCTGGCCGGTCGCTGGAGCCGTGTTCACGGAACGCGGCATCTACCGCCCGGGCGACCGCGTGTACGCCAAGGCCATCGTGCGCGACGGCCCGCTCGGTGCGCTCCGCGTTCCGGCTGATGGCGATTCGCTCAAGTGGGTATTCAATGATCGCGATGGGCGGCCGCTTCAACAGGCGACTGTTGCGCTGTCGTCGTTCGGGACCGCCAGCCGGTGGATTGTCCTGCCGGCGCTCGCCGCCGTCGGCGTCTACGGGGTCGAGATCGACGTCCGCCGCGGCGGCGCTTGGCGTACCGTTGGTCGCACCGAGTACCGGGTGGCCGAGTATCGACCCCCCGAGTTCCTCGTGACCGCGACGACCGCGCCGGGCTCCCACTTCCCGGGCGACACCCTCTCGGTCGCGGTTGAAGCCCGATACCTCTTCGGCGCGCCGATGGGCCGGGCCGCCGTCAATTGGCTCGCGCGCGCCTCGACCGTGCCGTCGTGGGATCTCGCCATTCCCGGGATGGACGGGTGGTACCTGGGCGATGAGGGCGACTGGTGGGAAAGCGGCCCGGGCGACGCTGACCGCGAGATCGCATCCAAGTCCGACACGCTCGACGTGCGCGGCCAACAAACGATTCGCTTCGTGCTCCCCGCGCCGACCAACGGACGGCCGCAACACGTCACGCTCTATGCCGTGGTCACCGACGTCAACCGGCAGACCGTTCAATCCGACGCGTCGACGCTCGTCCACCCGGCCGAGTTCTACATCGGCGCGAAGCCGCGCGGAACGGCGTACTTCTGGAAAGCGGAGGAGGAACAGACCGTCGATCTCGTTGCCGTCCGCCCCACGGGCGAACGGGTATCCGGCGCGCGCGTGCGGGGCACCATCGTCCGCCGCGAGTGGCATCAGGTCCGTCGCGAACGGGACGGCGAATCCGAATTGGTTGGCGACTGGGTGTCCGATACGGTCGCCACGTGCGCCGTCGTGACCGGAGCGGCGCCCACGGCCTGCTCGTTCACCCCGCACGATGGCGGGTCGTACACGGTGCGGTTCACCTCGATGGATCGCGCCGGGCGCGCCGTGTCCACGTCGTTCGATCGTTGGGCCTCGGGCAGCGACTGGGTACCATGGGACGACGAGACCCAATTCAAGATGGACGTCATTCCAGACAAGCCGCGGTATTCGGTTGGCGACACCGCCACCGTGTTGTTCGCCTCTCCATTCACGAACGCTGAAGCGTGGGTCACGGTTGAGCGCGAAGGCATCCTCCAGCAGCGGCGCCTGCGCATCACCTCCGGATCCACCACGCTCAAGTTCCCGATCACCGAGGCGTTCGCTCCCAACGCGTTCGTCTCGATCATCGTCGTGCGCGGCCGGAGCGCGCCGCCGGGGCCGATCGACGATCCCGGCCGCCCCACCATCCGCGTTGGCTACGCCGACCTCCGCGTGACGCCCGAAGTGAAGCGACTCACGGTCACGGTCGCCGCAACGAGGCCTGAATACCGGCCGGGCGACACGGCTCGCGTGAACATCCAGGTCCGCGACACGCGCGGCCATGGCGTCCGGAGCGAGGTCACCCTCTGGGCGGTCGACGAAGGCGTCCTCTCCCTCACGGGCTACCTGACCCCCGATCCGATCGACCTCGTGTATCGCGAGCGCGGTCTCGGGGTGCGTCTCGCGAGCAACCTCACCGCCGTCGCGCCCCAGGTGCCCGACGGGATCAAGGGACAACGCGAGGCCGGGGGCGGCGGCGGCGCGTCCGGCGCCGATGTGCTTCGGTCGCGCTTCCAGACCACCGCGTTCTTCCTGGGCTCCGTCGTCACCGACGCCGAGGGCAACGGCGTCGCCGCGGCCAAGCTGCCCGACAATCTGACGACCTTCCGTGTGATGGCCGTCGCCGTCACCACGACCGACCGGTATGGAAAAGGACAATCCAGTATGCTCGTGACCCGGCCGCTGCTTGCCCGGCCGGCACTGCCCCGGTTCATGCGTCCAGGCGACCAGTTCACGGCGGGCGCCGTGATCAACCGCCGGGACGGCGCGGCGGCCACCGTCGACGTGTGGGCGGTCGCCACGGGAGCGACGATCGCCGGGAGCGGCGAGCGCACGGTGACGCTCGAGGCCTCGCGTGGTTCCGAGGTGCGGTTTCCATTCGTCGCGGCCCACGCCGACGCCGCCACGTTTCGGTTTGACGTGCATGGAGAAGGCGACGCGGATGCGGTACTCGTGTCGATTCCCGAGCGACCCGACTACCATCCTCGCGTCCATGCGTTCGCCGGTGTGTTGCGCGACACCGAGACGCTGGAGCTGGCCCTTCCGGCCGGCATCGACCCGGCGCGATCGCGCGTCACGCTCAACGTCGGCGTGTCGCCGTTGCCGATGATGCGCGGCATGGCGCAAACACTCCGCGTCTATCCCTACGACTGCTCGGAACAGGTCATCAGTGCGGCGCTGCCGTTGATCGCCCTCTACCGCGCGCAGCGAGAGGGCGGGCCGCACCTCCTGGCGACCGACCCCCGCGGCGAAATCACCCGGGCGGTGCAAACGCTCAGCCGCCGCCAGCGACAGGACGGAGGCATCGGCTACTGGTCGCCGGACGATTGGTCGAGCGCCTGGCTCAGCGCCTACGCCGGCGAAGTCCTGCTCGACGCGCGCGCCGCGGGTATCACCGTGGATTCCGCCGTGCTCGCGCGGCTGGCCCGCTACCTGTCCGCCGACCTCCATGCGACGAAGTCGGTGCCCGCCGGTCCCATCGGCCCATGGGAGAGCCAACGGCAAATCCGGCTCGGTGACCAAGTGGCGGCTGTCGATTTCCTCAGGCGATTCGGACGCCCCGAGGTCGCCGCGGAAAACGAGCTCGTGCGGACGGCCGGGTTGCTCACCCTCGAGGACCGCGCGAGGCTGGCCGAAGTGCTGGCGCGCCGCGGGGAACTGGCAACGGCGCGCACGCTGATGGAACCCACGTGGGCCGTCATCCGGGTAGAGGGCCGCCGCGCGGTGATTCCGGACTCGGCACACGCCGCGTTCTATTTCGCGTCGGACATTCGACCGATCGGCCGCCTCTTGACCGCCACGCTTGCGGTGGATCCGCAGCACGCCCTGATCGGGCCGCTGGTGGAAACCCTCGTGCTCGAAGCGCAAACGGGTCAAGCGTGGAACACGCAAGACTACGGATCCGCGATCACGGCGCTCGCGATGTTCGAACACCTCCGGCACGGCCAACCGGAGCGCAATGTCCGCGTCACGTTCCTCGACCATTCGGCGATCACCGCGAGCGCGGCGCGTGACACGACCATCGCGCTCACCGGGCTCCTGTCCGCCGCACGCGGCGGCGAGGTGCTGCGCGGCGCGTTGCGCGCGGGGCCGGGCACGGGCGTCGTCTACTACTATTTCGCGATCTCCGAGGTCCCGACATCCCCGCCCGTCACACCCGACGACAACGGCATCACGGTCGAACGCTGGTACGAGCGGTTCGACACCGGCGCTCCGGTGACGACGGTGGTCGAGGGCGACATCGTCCGTGTGCGGTTGCGCGTTACCGTATCCTCAACGCGGCAGTTCCTGGTGCTCGACGACGCGCTGCCCGCCGGGCTCGAGGCCATCGACTTGAGCCTCCGCACGGCCTCCGCCACTCCGGGGCCCGGGACCACCCTTGCCGGTGCCTCGCTGGAAGGCGAGGAACGTGACGCGACGGCGACGCCTGCCTGGGGCTTCGGCGTCTGGGACTCCGGATGGTGGTCGCCATTCGACCATCGGGAGATCCGCGATGACCGGGTCGTGTATTCGGCCACGGTGTTGTGGCCGGGCACGTACACGGCGACGTATCTGGCGCGCGCGACGACCCCGGGCACGTTCGTGCAGCCGCCGGCCTTCGCCGAGGAGATGTACAACCTCGGCGTGAACGGCCGGAGCGACGGAGGCACGTTTGTCGTCACGACACGGGGCAGCAAATGAACCGGCCGAGTGCGCGACAGACGCTGTCGGTCGCGGCCGCGCTCGCCGGCGCGCTGCTGGTCGGCGCGGGCGCGTGGGTCGCGATGCCGCTCCGGCCCTCGGATCTGGCGCGCGGCGCCACGGGCGTCACGGTCGAAGATCGCCATGGCATCGTCTTGCGCTCGACCCGCGCCGGCGACGGCACCGCGTCGAGCTGGGTCTCGTACGACCGCATCAATCCCAACCTGATCGACGCGTTCGTCGCGGTGGAGGACCGTCGGTTCTGGGATCACCATGGCGTCGACATCCACGCGATCGCCCGCGCGCTGCGCGACGATCTGCGCGCGCGGCACGTCGTCTCCGGGGCGTCGACGATCACCATGCAGCTCGCGCGACTGCTCCGCCCAACCGCGCGCAGCTGGTCCGGCAAGATCGAGCAGGCGATGTTCGCGTTTCGGCTCGAGGCCCACTTGGGCAAGCAGCAGATTCTCGAGCAGTACCTCAATCGCGTCGAGCTGGGGCAGGACGCCGTCGGCGTCGCGGCGGCGAGCGCGCTGTACTTCAGCACGTCGCCGTTCGAAGTGAGTGTCGGGCAAGCGGCGACGCTGGCCGGACTGGCGCACGCCCCGTCGCGCGACAACCCCTTCGTCTCGCCGTCGCGGGCCCGGGCGCGCCAGGTCGTCGCGCTGGGTCGCATGCGCCAGATGGGGTTCGCGACGCGGGACGACGTCGCGCGGGCACGTGTGGAACCGATCATCAACGATCCGCAACGGCCCCCGTTTCTCGCGCCGCACTTCACGACGCGGGTCCTGGCCTGGATCGCCGCCGCGGGCGATTCGACGCCCACGACGCGCATCCGCACCTCGCTCGACCTCGGCCTCCAGACCGAGCTCGAAGGCGAGGTGCGTGAAACCGTCCAGGCGCTCAACGATCGCGGCGTCGCGCAAGCCGCGGTCGTCGTTCTCGACAACGAGACGGGGGCGGTGCTTGCTTGGGTCGGATCTCCCGACTTCTGGAGTCCGGACAACGGGCAGACGGACATGGTGGCGTCGCCGCGCCA
>Ga0335085_10007154_pt1 | contig 17422 bp, 18 predicted proteins | sample Lox_Sample_45_FD_206712 | JGI IMG/M metagenome (GOLD analysis project Ga0335085, IMG submission 206712) | Soil microbial communities from Loxahatchee National Wildlife Refuge, Florida, United States - Lox_Sample_4.5 | ecosystem: Environmental > Terrestrial > Soil > Wetlands | place: USA...
GCACATGTTTAGCACAGCTACACCTGTAAACCGCGTCGAATCAATACATGGCGGGTTCAGATGGCGGAAGCGAGTGGGGGTCGAACCCACCGATGACAGGAGTGCCTGCCATCCGCCGGTTTTGAAGGCCGTTAAACCGTTTCGACTTCGCGTAGATTCCAAAGACCTTACGAATTATTTTCACGCTGTTTCAGCCCCATTCCATCCTGAAATGCACGTTCCAGAAGGCCGTCCCGCACCTTCACATACGAGTTCACAGTGACAGCGAGGCTCGAATGGCGGAGCGCACGCATGATGGTGATGTCCGAGACTCCGCTCTCATGCATTGCAGTAGCCACGCCACGACGGAACGCATGGAAGCCACGCCACGCAACTCCGGCTCGCTTGAATGCCGGACAGATATGCTTCCTAGCGAAGTGGTCCAGCGTGTGGATGAACATGCGAGACTCTTCCAGCCAGCAGACATCCGCCATGCATTCTGCCTTGTACGCTTCGAGAATGCTGCGGAGTTCGGGAAGTACTGGCACCCAATTCTTGGAAGCCGGAGACTTCGTGTCATTCTCTATCCCGTTGAACACTGACCGTCTGACGTGGAGCTGGTCGCCGTTCCAATCGGGCCATCGCAATCCGGCAATCTCCGAACGGCGAAGGCCGCTGAACGCAGCGACAGCGACGATAGCGCGAGCCTGCAAGTTAGATTCGAGCTGTGCCAACACTGCGTTGACTTCGGTAAGAGTGTACGCAGCCGTCTGACGTGGAGACTTCAGTCCACTCGCCAACGTGCAATCGCGCACCGGATTCTCTCCGCTGTACAGACCTTTCTTCTTGGCCCAGCGGAAGATGCCGGATAAAAGTGCGCGAATATGACGAAGGCTCGTGATGCTCATCGAAGGATCAGCGATGGTGTCCAGCAAGTCCTGCACGCGAGCCGTGTCATAGTGGCGGATAGGCTTCGTGGCCAGCTTCTTGATGTGCCGCTCGAACATGCCTTTGTACTCGTTGTACGTGGAAGCGCGCACGGCTGCCTTAGCTTCCGGCAAGTATGAGCGCTCGATGAACGTGGCGAGGCTAACGGACCGCATCTCCTTGGGCGACGTAGAAGGCAGCTTGGCGAGGTATTCTCGCGCTGCCTTCTCCCGGTCCTTGTGCGTTGGGAAGTCCTTGACCTTTCCGAGATTGAACTGATACCGCGCTCCGTCAATCCAGATGCGGTAGTACAGGGTGGTCTTACCGCTCACCCAGAAGCTTCCTGTTCCATACGTTCGTGGCATTGTTTTCTCCTGTTAACTAAGTAGTACACAGCGCGGAGAATCATACTGGCGCGGCTTGGGCCGTCAAAGCGGTTTATTGAACCGGCTTGAGGGTGGGGGAGAGTGTGTGAATGGTGCGTTATCAACCCGAAGTGCAGACTGATTGTTAAAACTTCACGTATCGGGCTATGTTCTTTTCAGAGACTCCAACTTCCCGCGCTTTTCGCTGCCAGCGCGGACCATGTCCGGGTGTCTCCACAAGAGCATGGGCAATCTCGTGACGTATCACATCGCTAATTAAGCGCCAATCACCGAAATGAATAAGGTCACAGTCTAGAATGATGGATTGGATGTGGAATTGGCATTGACCCAAAACCCTTTCTCCTGATTCGAGAGATGGTATGGGCTCTATCGCAACAATCCAGCCTTCGAGTCTGTACTTCTCTAACAGCCTCCACGCATAGTTGTGCGCACGTTCTTCCATGTGGTCTCCTTTGGGAAGGCTCGCGTGGGGAGCGCGAGCCGTGGGGTTTAGTTGACAAGCGAATTCTCTGGAGCCAACTGAATATTTGCGCCGGCCACGTCTAGTGCGGCTTCGCACATGTCCAGGAAGTTCTGCATGGGCACGCCTATCAAATCGGCACGTTTTGCCGCGAGATAGATTGCTTGTTCGAGGTCAAAGACTTTCGAAGCCTCTACTTCTCGATTGATTCCGAGTCCGTGGTCCTCTTCACCTAGCATGATGGCCATCACGCACCCACCTTCTCAGCCTTCTTCGGCGCGAACAGGAAAGCTAGTTCGATGATGTCAGCGACGGCGCGGTATCGGTCCAGAACGTCGTAAATCGGTATGCCCGTCTCGTAGGCTGTTGCGAATGCATTCACAAATCTCTGGTCAAGTGACCAGTGGGCGCATTTGCGACAGAGAGGCTTAATAGCATGCTCAGCCACCGCAGGTTCTTTCTTGCAGTAGACACAAACCGGTGTTTTCTTCTTAGCCATTGCAGTCTCCTCGCGCCGTCGCGGAGGACGGCACCGTTGATGGTGGAATGTATAGAGATGGAACTGCCTGCGCGAGAGGAGATGCTCGGCTCGTTTACAGCAACGGGAGTACCGGCTTCCCGATTTGCAGGATGGCGTTGCGCCGTCCCGTTCGTATCGTAGGTGAGGCTGTGATTGGACCTATCCGCAGTCTACCGTCCTGCGGCAAAGTCAGGATGGCACGCAATCCGCAACAAGTCAATCCGGCACCTTCGTAACGGTTACCACGGCAGACGGTCTGGGATTCGGTCTGAGAACGCAATATTCAGCGGTAAGTCACGCAGTGTCTGGCCGGTTCGTGGGACCGTATCCACCGCTGAATTCACAACCTGCCCTTTGGTAGCATTGGTTGCGAGGTGACTATGAAAATCCTGTTACACGAAGGCACGGATACAACTGGCGCAATGGGTTGGTATGAGTGTATGACAGACCTAAAGCCGGGAATGACTATTTCAATTCCCGGTGGTCGAACGTTCGACATACAAGGCGTAATAAAGAACCAAACCGGCACTGGCGGAGAGCCGTTACAGCATTGGGCTGTATTCAGTGTTCGCTCGTCTGTTCCGGCAAACACTGTCGGAGTTATGCCGCTGGTGGTTTCTACAGAGTGTCAGACCGGAGATGGATTCAAACAGAAGTTCGCTTCTGCGTCACAGGCAGTGGGAGCCTATGACGAGTCGCTGAAAGGCATGGCAAGAACTATCGAACATATGAATAAAAGCGAACAACTGCACAAACAATCGCACGTTGCGCGAGTCGCATTTGATGAGCACCGATCAGGTTGCCGTCAATGCAGTAAGACCAACTAACAACGCACTTGGTTGGCCAGTCGGTGGGAGGAATGTAGATTGCGACGAATTGCGCTCACGATATTGAAGAAGGTTGCGAAGCAGGGCGAAGTCTCGCTTGGCGCAGCCATACGCATGGCGAAGCCGCGCTATAAGAGCCATCTCGATCAATACCCTCTCGCACTCCTGCTGGAAGAAGGTTATCTCGGTATGACGATGAATCACATACCTCCATCTGGCGCAGAAGGGATGCGGGAGTTCTCCTTGGCAACTACTCTTCATCTGTTCACCGTACCCAAGAATGCAGCGGGTGAAAGCCACTATCTTGGCATCATATCGTCCGGCGGCCTAAATCCAGATAACGAGCATGTGTTCTTGAAAGTGAAAGGAGCTCTCTACTTGGATGAACACGCACAACGATTCTGGGACCGGCTCTGGACGTTCATCCTTGGCTTTTCTGGTGGCTTGCTTCTTGCGCTCGCTGTACCGTCGATAAAAGGCGTCATGAAGCTGCATTGACGGTCTCAAGAACCGGAGCGTTCAGCACGCAATTGCTGCACTCTCATACATCCCAGACTGATTCACAGACTGATCGGTGCGCAGTGCAGCCTTGTAAAACCCAACATTGCACCTGCGTGTGCTTGGGCCCGAAGTGTTGCGTGTTGCGCTTCCTGACGCTAGACTCCGAACTGGAGAGCGAGATTAATGCCAGTCTTTATCAGTTATTCGCACGCTGACAAAACGTTCGTTGACAGGCTAGCCGCAAATCTCGTTAAGCATAGCGCTCATGTTTGGCTTGACCGGTGGGAACTCAACGTTGGGGATTCGATCCTGAACCATGTGCAAAAAGCGATACAGGACTCGGACGCATTACTTATTGTTCTTTCTAAGGCGTCGGTAGCTTCCGAATGGTGTAAGAAGGAACTGAGTGCTGGTCTCATGAGAGAACTAGATGAAAAAAGAGTTTTGGTGTTGCCGGTTCTAGTGGAAGACTGCGACATTCCCATTTTTTTGCGCGAGAAGATGTACGCCGATTTCACGGGAAAGTTTGCTGATGGTTTGAAGCCATTGGTCGAAGCGCTGGCCAAAGTAACAAATCCCGATCAGGGCAGGATCAAAACCGGAAATTCGACAATCGATTGGTCCGAAACCTGGGGATACGATAAGGGGGGTTTCTTGAATGTGGACTATGTCCTAGTCGAGACCTCAGCAGAAATGCCGATCACTCTTCTCGCGGAGATCATGGTAACGTGCAACGAAGAAGCAACCGATCGGTACAAAGATTATGAAAAGGCTGGCTTGGATTGGGCGGGACGACTTGTGATCGCCCAGGTTCTAGCCGAGTTTGCCGTAAAGCAGAAAATTGAGGTACTTCTACAAGATCAACGTCCAGTTGAAGCAAAGTTTCGCCTACAGGATGGTAGCAGCAACAAATCCTATGACATGATCGTTCGCTGTAGACGTATGGGCGAAGACAATGGAAAGGATCAGCTTGTGCATGCTGCAAATTACCTTCAGAAAGTGAGGGACTACCTGCGTCAAAGGGTCCGCAAACTTTCAGCCGAGGAGACTGCGCGATTAGTTCAGATCGCGGCTAACAGGTGACGTGGCTTCGCCCCAATCACTCGAAGAAATGAACAGGCAGAATCATCCTCACACAACATTCCGGTTATCGAAACCGGAGAGTTCTGCAATGCAACGCTGTGATCGCTCACATCGCAGACCGATTCACAGACCTATCGTGCAGACTAAACGCGTGAAGGGTTGTCAAAACTCCACACTTCATTGATGAGCGGCCCCATCGACTTTGCCCTGGCTTCGATGGATGCGACATCCCATTTGTCATACTTCTTTGCCAGCTCTTGAACCATTGCCAGCTCTGAGGTCTTATAGTTCTGGTCACGCTTGTTCGGATAACCTTTGCTCCTTGCTGCGGTGTTGAGCCGCTCCCCAAGCATGGTCAGGTTCCCGATGTGCCACAACATTGGCTCAAGTTCCTCCGGATGATCCCATTCTGTCGACGGTTTCTTCGGAAAGATGTGCTCTATATTGGCCTCGTCAATGCCCATTTCCTTGGTCTTCGTCTGCATGTGCTTAGCGATTCGATGCACAACGTATTTCGCCTCCTCAGGGTCAAGAATTAGCTTTTCTACGCTGGCCTTGATCTGGTCATCGCTGGGAGCATTCTTAACGAGCGTCTCCTTGACAAGACCCAGGGTTGCAGCGACGATGGTTGATTTTTCCTTCGGAGTCATTTTCTCGTTGATCGCTCCCATGCTCTTGCGAACGTCCCGCGCGAGCGCGTAGAAAATGTTCTCCATCCCGCTGGAGTCGAATCCGACAACTATGGAATACCTTGTCACGAAAACGAGGGTCCATTTCACGATGGCTTCGAGTTCTTGTTTCGAGAGACCGACAGAATAAGCAGACAGGAGAAGCGGCATGGACGAGTCTATCCGTAAGTCTCGCACCAACGTCTTGACATAAGTGGCCGCATCCCCAAGTTGCTCAGCGATGGCATTCCATAGCTCTAAGTAGCGCTCACACTCATTGGCACAGGCGCCAGCGAAGTCAACCGGGCTCATCTTCTTCTCTTCAATATGCGCTTTGAGTGCCGTAAACAAGTCAATACTCTTCAGGTCACCGTACTTCGACAACCACATGTGACGGATGAATCGATTGATGTCCTGCTTCCCCATTCCCTCGACCATGTCATCCCACAGGTCGCGGATTTGTTTTCGTGCTTCTGTTCCGTCAGCTCTTCCCATTAAATAGTTCAAAAGAAGGTCCGGCACCGACAGGCGAAGACCACGGTCGTTCAAGGTTTCGAAGATACGAAATGCATCTCGCTCTTCACCAACCAAGATGCTGGCCATAGTCAGGTTGTTTCTCACAGTCTGTCGAATGTCCTTGAGTTCCGCTAGCGCGTCAGCAGGATTCTTGGTTGCAATCTGAGTATTCACCGCCGCCGCTAGTATCTCCCGAGCCTTCTGGATATTCCGATGTGACCACAGTCGGGGTTTTCGATCCGTATTGCGAGGGTTTTGTTGGATCGTTTCGAGGAAAAACGTCTTGTCCAGCTCTCCCAACTCTAGGCTATATCCCCAATCTTCCTTCTGAATGAAGCTGCTGTGAAGCTTCTCAGCGAACACTTCGGCGTCTTTGACCTTCAAACCGAGTGCGGTATCACGTAGGACGCTAAGCAAAATGGTCGCAGTTGCCAGCCGTTGCTGACCATCAAGCAGATAGAGCACTCCCTTTTTCGTGGGATCGGGCATAACGACGATTGGGCCGAGAAAATATTTGTCCGGTCCGCCTTTGAGTTTGCTTTCCTTGCGGAAATTATGTATGTCGCTCCAGAACGCCTCAACGTGTTTCTTACCCCAACTATAGCCGCGCTGAAACGGTGGAACTATGACACGGCCTTGGTGAGTTTCGCTCAGAAGGTCCGCCATAGTTCTTGCTTGGGCGTTGTATGCCTCGATCATGCTCCGGATCATAGGTGACGCCGGTTTGATGCGTCAATGACGGTCACGCCGGTTTCCGGAACCGGCAGCAACGCACCTTTTCGGTGTGTAAATGCCAGCATCTCAGCCCGAAGTCCGGACTGATTGAGCGCTTGCGTACTCAGCAGGTTGTGCGATTAATGTGGTTTCTTGTTCTCACACAGTGATCGGGAGACGGTTCGTGTTTGAGTCGCCGGAGCGCGAGGTGGGTGAAAATGGCCCACTTCCTCTCAAAAAACCCACACATTCAAACACTGGGAAATCTCCTAAGTATCTTTAGAATCTGTGCCGGTCCTCAAGGTCCGTCTCATTCCGAAAGATATTTAAAATTAGAAAGTTTGTAATTACGAGAAGTTTACGTAGTAAGACGGACGAGCCGGACGTGAACATCTTATCTGTAACTTAACGCCCATCAATTTTTCTCTCGACTTCTGTATGACGACTAGCTACCATTGAAGTGAAAGCGAGCGCTGTTCCGCGCCAGACGCGGAATTCAACGCAGGATTCGGCAAACAGCCGTGCCCACCTTTGATCCTGCGAGGCTCGCTTGGCCACACTTCGAGAAAAGATCAGCGACAAAGAACTGCGCTTGCTCGTCCTCGCGGACTTGGAGCGCTCCGGCCTAGGCGAGCGCGAAGCGAAGCTGATGGCGCTGGAACTCAACTCCACGGTTGAGCCGCCATACAAGACAGATTGCTACGCCATTCCCTATCGCGACATACAAGGTCGTGACACGAACTTTCGCCGGTTCCGCAATCTGCTCGACAATGCAGCTCCCAAGTACCAACAGCTCAAAGACTCAGTGACTCTCCCCTACTTCGAGCCGGTGACGAAGAACTGGGAGCGCGTATCGCAGGATCCATCCATTGCGCTGAACATCGTGGAAGGCGAGAAAAAGTCAGTGCTAACCGCGCTCGCCACCGGCACGCCCACTATCGGCTTGTCCGGCACGGACTCGTGGCGCTCCTCGAAGAAAAACCTTGCCATATTGATCGGGCTCCACGCTATCCGGTGGAAGGGGCGGAAGGTCACCATTTGCTTTGACGCATCGAACCCAGTCAACCCACTCACCACTCACGCTACCTATCGGCTCGCGCTATTCCTGCGCAGCGAAGGCGCAGCCGTTCATATTGTCTTTCTTCCTGCGCTCAACTCCGAAGGTCAGACCGGACCAGACGATTACGCGAATCAAACGAGTCGAGAGGCTTTGGCGCGCCTGTTCGCAGAAGCGCAGGAGTGGATTGGCTGGCCATTAAACGATCAGGGCAACGCAGAGCGCTTCGCCTATACCCACGGAGAGAACCTGCGCTGCGTCTCCCGCGCGGACAGCGAGTCCGCCAGCCGGTGGTACGTATGGACCGATCAGCTGTGGTCGCCGGACGCGGAGCTGATGCGACAGCGTTTCGCGCAGACTATGCCGGCCGCAATGCGGCGAGAGGCAATCGAGCGCGGAGCGGACGATAAGGAAGTTGGTGCGATCAACAGTCTGTGCAGCGCCGGACGCATCAGCGCATTCATCAAGCTGTCTCGCTCCATCCCACCCATCCCAGCGCGACAGGCGCAATTCGATAGTGAGCAGACCGCACTCCTTCTCAATTGTCAGAACGGGACGTTGGAGTTGGAGGACATTCGGCTCCGCGAACACAGGCGCGAGGATATGGTTACGCGGATACTGCCCGTTGCCTTCAATCCCAAAGCCAAAGCGCCACGTTGGGAGCGAGCGCTGAAGGAATGGACCGAAGATCAGGACACTATTCGGACGATTCAGCAGCTAGTCGGATTGTCGCTCACCGGTCTCACGAACAAACACCTGTTCATCATCATGATCGGAGACGGTCAGACCGGCAAAACTACGTTTCAGGAAGCCTTGCTACATCTCCTCGCCGGATACGCGGGCACGATCAGCAGTGATCATCTTGTGCTGCAGAAGCACAACGCACCGGACGAGCGAAAAGCCGTCAAGTTAGTTGGCCTTCGCTTCGTCTCGTCCTCCGAAACGAAGCAAGGCAACACGCTGGACGAGAGTTTTATCAAGGTCATCACCGGTGGCGACACGCTCACCGCGAGAAACCTGTACCAAGAGTCCTTCGACTTCAAGCCACAAGCCAAGGTATGGCTGCGCACAAATTACCCGCTCACGATCAGAGGAACCGACAACGGAATATGGAGACGCATCGTACAGGTTCCATTCGCCAAGATTGTCAGCAAGCCCGACCGCGAGCTGCCGAACAAGCTGCGCAACGAGGCTGAAGGCATTCTCGCGTGGGCAGTGCGCGGATGGCAAGACTACATAGAGAACGGCGACTTGTACATTGCGCCTTCCATCGAGCGAGCCAAAGAACAGTACATGAAGGAACAGGACGTGATCGGTCAGTTCATCGCAGATGAGTGTGAAGTCGGCACGGAGTTCCTCATCACCAAGGCTGTGCTCTATCAGGCGTACAGCGCGTGGGCGAAGCAACGCAACTTCTTCGTGAAGAATGACCGCGAGTTCAGTCAGGAACTTACGAAGCGCGTGCACCTGAAGGAATACCGTCCCGGTTCTGACGGCGAAGGACCGCGAAAGTGGCATTGGCGTGGTATCCGCACGATACAGATGGAGAGAAAGTTCTGATGACCATCATCGGAGCCAAAGTGCTGCTGGACATGCAGAACGGTGACCCACGGAAGCTGATACGTGGTCGCAGAGCACCCATGTTCTTTCCGTGGCGACCGATACAGCGCGCAGCGACGGATTGCGGCGTGCTGATCGTCTCGTCCTCGTCCGACTTGACGAACTGGACGAACGTGGACCGGCAAATGCTGGACCGAACACATGCACTCGTTCGGCTTGCTCGTCCCGGCAGCATCACGGAGCCGGAGCTGATGACTATGAAGGGTGTTGAGACAGTTTGGTTTGACGTGTGGTGCGGCGACCAGAACGTGCAGGATCAGCTGTTCGCAGCGATGTTGGAGCATCTGCCTTGTATCAATAACTTCGTGATGTAACGGCGACCAAGAACAGGAGAAACAAGAATGAAGTCCACAGTTAATAACGTAATTCGGCTGATGGAGTCCGCATACAACAAAGGCGTGCTGACGGTAAAAGTTATTCAGCCGGGATTCAACAAGTCTAAAGCTCGCTACTACCCTGCGGAAACCTTGAAGCGCGATTGCAAGGTGTTCGAAGGCGCGAAGATGTTTGTTGATCACCAGACGGACGATGAGCAACGCGAACGTCCCGAAGGCTCCGTCAAAGATTGGGTTGCCACGCTCAAGAAGGTGTGGGCGGAGAAGGACGGAACGATCATGGGCGAAGCCGTGGTGATTGATCCGACCTTTAAAGAAAAACTCCAAGCGCTCGCCAGCAAGAACATGTTGTCCGAGATGGGCATATCCATCCGCGCTTCCGGCGAAGTCTCCGCAAAGGAGATTGATGGAGTGGAGACAAGCTACGTCGAATCGCTGTTGTCAGCTCGCTCCGTAGACTTCGTGACGTTCGCCGGAGCCGGTGGAGTAGTGCTCGCAATGGAGTCGCACCGATTGACCAAGCCATTGGCTGAGTTGAACGAAGTCATAGGTCTCCTGACTCCGTTCCGTTCCAAACGCAGCGCCAAGGAGATTCGAGCGGAAGCGCTGATGATGATTGCGGAAAAACACGACTTTCTAGAGCAGCGCAGATTGACGGAGTCTTGGAGACAGCGTGGATTGACTCCGGAAGCTGCTGCTGTAGCAGCACGCGAACAGATCGCAATGGCTCCTCCGGTGGGCGATCTGGAGTTCTGGAGCAAGTTCAAGTTTTAGGGAGAACAACCATGGGCAGACCAATGAGTAAAGAAGCTGCACGAGCATCGACCATTGCCGCCATCCAGTGCCAGATGCGCCAGCCGGGAGAGTTGGACAACGACACGAAGAAGTTCCTCGTCGTGTCTTACTACAACTTGCATAAGTTGGATGCGGACACCATCCACGAGGCAACCGGCTTCGCGCTCGATTTCATTTATCGCACGCTGCGCGACTTCGCTCACCGTTGTACGGTGCGCGCAGTGCGAGAAAGGATACAGCGTGAAATCCCCAAAGACTAAGGAAGCGCTGAAGGCTCTGGGTATCAAGCAAGAGAAGCCGAAGGAGTTGCGCGGTCACGAGGACGCGACTAAACCGCATCGCTTCAAGCCGGGAGACGAACGGCTGAAGAAGAACAAGGGCTCGTTGGGACAGATCGTTCCCCCGCGAGCCGTCGCCACGCAACGCAAGAAGATGAACGAACTCATTCAGGAGTTCCAACACATTCCGCTCGCAAAGGAATTAGCGAGCGCTCTGGGCATCGACGGCGAAGCTACGTTGGTCGAAGCCGTGGTGATGGGATTGTATCTGCAAGCAATCAAAGGTGACATCAACGCAACCAAATTGATTCAAGCAGTAACGGAGCCGGAGCGTAAACCGGGTCAATTCCCAGCCGGTCCTCCGCCAGCGCTACGAATCGTGGTCGTTGATCCGAATGGCAAGAAGGTCACAGAAAAGTTCGAACGTCCGAAGGAATTGCCAGCTCCAAACACGGCGCTGGAGTTCGACTTCCCCGGCGAGACGGAATGTTCGGACGGCTATGTCCAAAAGACTCCCGAAGTTCTCGAATCCAAACAACTCCCTCCGTTCGCGGAAGAAAAGGAGGACTAGGAATGTCACCCTGAGTCAGCTCGTTCAATCTGTAGCAGAGAACTTCATAGGGAAACGCAAAAACTTTCGCCAAAGGAGAATGAAAAGTGACCAGACCGATAAAACCAACAGACCTTACCGAACGGCAGCGGGAAATTCTTCGACACTATGCCGCGATGAATCTCACCCAAGCTGAGGACGAATTGTTTCAAGTCCAATCCCGACTCGCCAACTACGTCGAGCGGCTCGAACGTGCAAAAGGTATGGCGGGGCAACTCGCCTCACGAATCGACCAACTGAAGGCGTTACAAGCGGAGGAGACGAAAATTCCTGAGCGCAAACGTTTAGATGAAGCAATGAAAGAGCTCGAACAAGAGCAGGGCGAATATGAAGTCACGCTTCCGGGGTTGGAGCGACTCAAAGCGGAATATGAGTTCCGCCTTCAGAATCTGCCGGTAGCGCGTATCAAGAAGGCCAACGAACACGAGGCTCGCAAGGCCAACGCTCTCAGAGGTGATGCGCCGTCTCGACTCGTCGGAGTGCGATAGGCAAGTTTCCGCGAAGGTTCAACGCGCTGTAGCAGCCAGCGCGGCTTACTTCGCGGGGCGCGGACCGGCGTCAACCAAGCAAACGGGACGAAAGTTCCGGTGAAGGTCCGGTCCGCGCGATTAAACGTCTCTACCCTGGTCCATCGGGCCAAATAATATATTCGTCTTTTGTTCGCCTTTATGATATACATCAACATCAAGGGAATGAAAAGCCTCTGTTTACTACGTTAGTTCGTGGAATTCGTTTGTTCTTGTTAATCGGGAGTCGCCAAAATAATGATGTATTGCTCTGGCTTGGCGCTTCCTCCTTCCGCGAGGAAGGGGAGCGGTGGTTTGTTTGTACCGGGAAAGCGCCGACCAAAAATTCTCTGCTCCGCCCGAATGCCGGCATGGCAGGAGCTTGCAAGTGCGATCCATGATCGTCAGCCCGTATCTGGTCTAACGCATAACTTCTATAAGTACCCAGCCCGGTTTTCTCCATCTTTCGTCCGGCAAGCCATTCTCAATTTTACGGAACCAGGAGATCTGGTTCTTGACCCCTTCATGGGAGCTGGGACATCGCTCGTTGAAGCGCGTGTTCTAGGGCGAAAGGCAATTGGCATTGATCTCAATACCCTCGCTGTGTTTCTCGCCGAGACAAAAACTCGTGCGTTGAGCGGAACACAGCTTCGCAGAGTTGCATCGTGGGGCAGGCGGTTGGCACCAAAGTTGAACCTCCACAGATCGGCCTCCCGAACACCGCAATACTGGAGTGATCTCGGATACCACCGGAATATCGATGGACGGGAGACATGGCGGATTCGGAAGCTGCTTGAGCTTTCACTTTCCAGATTGAGCGAACTGCCAACCGAGACGGAAAGAAATTTCGCTCGTTGCGTTTTATTAAGAACAGGCCAGTGGGCGTTGGATTGCCGTGAGGACATTCCAGCCGTGGAAGAGATTCGCGATCAACTACCGTTGTTCCTTGAAGAGATGATCGTTGGCGCTCGGCAATTCGCGGCGGCGACGAAGAATAGCGAGTCCCCCGATGCGGTCTGCCTGTGTCGTTCAGCAATCGGAATGGAGCAAGAGGAGTCCGTCAGGAAGGCGGGTGCTCCGGCATTAGTGATTACGTCGCCTCCATATCCGGGAGTTCACGTTCTCTACCACCGTTGGCAGGTCATGGGACGTCGAGAAACTCCTGCTCCTTTTTGGATCGCTGGAACGTTCGACGGAGCGGGCGCGTCCTTCTACACATTCGGAGATCGCAAGCAGAAAGACCTTCACAAATACTACGACCAGGCAGCGCAAGCCTTCTCCTCTTTGGCGCGCATCGCGAATGCTCGCACCATGGTCGCGCAGATGGTGGCCTTCAACGACTCATCCTGGCAACTGCCCGGGTACATAAAGATGATGGAGTCCTGCGGCTTCGTGGAGGTGAAGTTTCCCGAACTCGCAAACTGGCGAGATGGCAGGGTATGGAGGGACGTCCCAAACAGAAAGTGGTATGCGGACAAACAGGGTGCCACCGGAGGAAGCGAGGAAGTGGTTTTGTTTCATAGGCTTGCAACATAGCTGTGACTATACTCACAAGACTTAGTATCGAATAGTTGGCAAAATAATAGTATTTAGTTGACAAGATAATCTTGAGATGCCACAGTATGTTTGACAGGTGGCCCATGATTATCTGCATAGAGCTCTCCCCCCGCACTAAATCTCAGCTAGATAGCCTACTAGAAGTAGGTCAGTATGCCGACTATTCCGAAGCCATTGCTGTGGCAGTTGCGAACCAGCTTGTTCTGCACGGCGAGGCGAAGAGTACGCGCCAGAACATCGTCACACCAACCCAAACTACGGAACGCGAACCGGCGTACACGCAGGGCGAGGCCACGACCAGCGCGACGAACGGCTCCGGCCAACAGGCAGCAGTCGGAGTTCCCGCCATTTTCGGGCCGGTGCCTGAAAAAGCACAGATCAAAACCGTTCCGTTCCCAAACGACTCTTTTGCAGTTGGACAGGATGTGCCAGTTGACCGCTGGATTTTCGGCCAGCACAACAAGCTGCTTCCGGTGAAGGCGACGTGCCGTGCGCTGGCGAACCTGATGCTGCGCGACAAAGCATCGCGAGATGGGCTTCCACTTCAAAAGGCTGGTGCCGAAGTTGCTTCCGATGCGGCCATCCTCGGAGGGTTCCTGCAATTTCTCGATGAGAAGTTCCAGGCGCACCGTGATGATGCTCTCGCGTTTGCGTTTCCTGCTGCTGGCGCGACAAATGAAGACAAATCCAGATTGCGGTATGCCAACCAGTTCGTTGCCAGCTTTTCCAAGCAAGGCACACTTACCGGGCTCCCGGTTGAACTAAAACTTGTTAACCGCGACCACTCTCGCAATCCCCGCCTGTTGCTTACCGAGGCGGGTCTACAACTCGCGCGATTGCAGAACCCGATTCTTGACGAAAAGGGCGAGAAAGGTATTGCCGCCAGATTCACGCCGGAAGAAGTGGACTTCTTTGTTCAGCACATTCGGGAACACGTCCCCGCCGAAGACTTCGCGTTCCGCAGCGTGCTGGGCGCGGTCGCGGATGGAGCGAACTCACCTGAATCTTTGGACGATGCGCTGGAGAAGTTCGTCACGAAACGTGAAGACAAGCCGTACACGCGAGCATTCCTTACGACACAGCGTGCGGGAGTGGTGTCACGGCTGATCGATCTGGGATTGATGCAGCGTGTTCGGGAAGGCGTGAATGTGAAATATGAAGTGACGGCGAAGGGTTCCGATCTTGCAGCAGTGGCAGTTCCGAGAGGATAACAAGATATGACAGGTGAACAGGCCAAGAAGCTCTGTCTCGCGTTAATGAGAGCGGACAGCGAACAAGAAGTAATCAAACTTTTGACCGATGTCGGTCTTTGGGACAAACCATCCGCGTGGCGATTCTACGGGGACTACGAAAACAACTTCAACACGATAGGCAATCAGCAGAGCAGCCCGGATGCGGCGATGGTCGAGAAATTCGTCAACTCCGTCGATCATCGGCTGATCAACGAGTGCCTATTGCAGGGGATAAATCCCGAAGGCCCGGACGCGCCCAAGACGATCCGGGAAGCAGTGGCGCGGTTTTTTGAGGGACGCAAGAATGCTGATGCAAGCGAAGCGGGCCGTATCAGCAGCTGGTCGAACCCTAAACGAACCGAAGTCGCACGGGGCATCACGCTCGCGGCCACAGGCATGCCGCCAAAGCTGGGCAAACCGTGCTTCACGATCTCGGATTGCGGCGAGGGTCAAACACCCGACAACATGCCCTACACGTTGCTGTCCCTGAACACCGGCAAAGGAAACAAGGTCCGCATTCCTTTCGTACAAGGCAAGTACAACATGGGAAGCACCGGAGTGCTGCAATTCTGTGGTGCAAACAACCTGCAACTGATTCTCAGCCGCCGCAATCCTGCGTTACTGGAAAAGGGAGCACCAGAGTCCGACCATGAGTGGGGATTCACGGTGGTACGCCGTGAGGAAGCGGAAGGCGGCGGTCGCAGTTCGATCTTCACCTATCTTGCGCCGGAAGACTCTGAAAGCAACCCCCACAAGGGTGGTGTGCTGCGCTTCCGCTCTGAAACCATGCCTATATACCCGGAAGGGCGGAATGCCTACGGACGAGAATCGCAGTTCGGAACGCTCATCAAGCTCTACGAATATGCTGCGGCGGGATACAGCAATACCCACATCCTCCGGAAAGATGGACTACTGGGACGCCTGAATCTGTTATTGCCTGATCCCGCTCTTCCCATTCGTCTGCACGAATGCCGAACCGAGTTCCGAGGTCACGAAGGAAGTTTCGAAAACAATCTCACCGGTCTCGCCGTGCGCTTGGACGACGATCGCGGCGACAACCTAGAAGACGATTTTCCTGCGTCTTGTCCAATCGCGGTGGGCGGCCAGTCGATGATCGCCAGGATTTATGCCTTCAAGAAGGACAAGGCTGACACGTATCGCAAGAACGAGGGGATCATTTTCGTCGTCAACGGCCAGACGCACGGCTACATCACCAAGGACTTCTTCAACCGCAAGAGTGTAGGTCGTCTCAACTATCTCGCGGATTCCATCTTGGTGATGATGGACTGCACGAACATCGCAGCGCGTGCTCGCGAGGACCTGTTCAAAAACAGCCGTGACCGACTGAGCAAGCACGAGATACGGTTTGCCGTTGAAGAAAAGCTCGAAGAGATGTTGAAGCAGCATCAGGGTCTACATGCCCTGAAGGAGAAGCGCCGCAACGAAGAAATTCAATCGCGCCTGCAGGACGAGAAACCACTAGAAGACATTCTGGCCGATCTCCTCCAACAGTCCCCGACACTTTCGGCTCTGTTTTTGACGGGCGTGCGTGCGACGAATCCGTTCAAAACCATGCAGGTCCGTGCGAGCGAGAAAGAATTTCGTGGCAAGACGCACCCCACGTTCTTCAAGTTCATGGGCAAGGACTACGGGCGCGAGCTGGAGCGCGACTGCCATATCAATCAGCGAGGCAGGATCATTTTTGAAACTGATGCGGTGAATGACTACTTCAGCCGCACGACCGACGCTGGGAAATTCGAGCTTTTTCTTTTGTCGGGAATGCACCGGATTCCGGTATCTGATTACGTCGGGCCAAATCTGCATAATGGCGCAGCTACATTGACCGTGCAGTTGCCCATCAACTGCCAGGTCGGCGACCATCTGCGGTTTGAGGCTGTCGTCAATGACCCGACCTTACTCGACCCCTTCACCAATGTGTTCGGGCTAGATGTGAAAGAGGCAGTTGAAGAGAAGGGCGGAGGCAAAGGGAATCGCAAACCACCAAGCGACACGAAGGGTGAGGATCGCGAGAATCCCACAGGCATCAGCTTGCCGAATATTGTTCCGGTTTTTGAGGCGGAATGGGAGAAGCACACTCCTGCATTTGATAAACATACCGCATTGCGGATTCGGACATCGGAGGTCGCTTCTGCTGCAGCCGAGAACGGAAATGGGGAAGTTCATGATGTTTACGATTTCTTTATCAACATGGACAACGTGTTCTTGAAGACCGAATTGAAAGCTGCGGGCGATGAGATCGAACTCGTCCGTGCTCGCTGGCGTTACTCCATGGTTCTGGTTGGGCTTGCCCTCCTCCACGACGAAGCGAAAAAAACTAAAAAGAAATCCGAAGAAGTTAAGGAGGAGGAGTCGGGCCAGACTATCGAGAAACGCGTTGAGCGGCTCACCAGAGCACTCGCTCCCGTCATCCTCCCGATGATCGAGTCGCTGGGTGCGCTTGAGCTGGATCAGGTGCTGTCTGCCACGGCTTCCGGGGAGGCGGTGTAAAGACGAGGGTTTTGAACAAGGCTCCGGGGAGTCTCGGAGCCTCTATTTTGAGAAAACAATCAGGCTGGTTTTAGCCTGATTCCATCCTGATTCGGACCTTCATGGAGCCGGTCACTGAACTCCTCGACTGAAGGTAGATCGCAGCAAACCACAGTAAACATTGGCGGAAGCGAATGGGAGTCGAACCCATCATGGATGCCGTAAGACACCCATCGTCGGTTTTGAAGACCGGGACGATCACCGGACCGCATGCGCTTCCGATCTTTAACAAACGAACGCCACGGAAAGTCTTGAGCTTCACGTGCCCAAAAGGTCACTCCGCGAAGATCGATACCAATCCGTG
>Ga0335085_10007155_pt1 | contig 17421 bp, 16 predicted proteins | sample Lox_Sample_45_FD_206712 | JGI IMG/M metagenome (GOLD analysis project Ga0335085, IMG submission 206712) | Soil microbial communities from Loxahatchee National Wildlife Refuge, Florida, United States - Lox_Sample_4.5 | ecosystem: Environmental > Terrestrial > Soil > Wetlands | place: USA...
CCTCCGCTATGTCGTGTACGCCGAGAACCGCACCGTCTGCGCCCGTGCCTTGGAGTCGGTGATGACGTTGACCACCGCCGGCTTGCCCGAGGCGAACGCGCGCTCCAGGGCCGGGCGGATGTCGTGCGGCTTCTCCACGTACTCGCCGTGCGCGCCCAGCTCCTGGGCCACGCGGTCGTAGCGGGTGTGGCCGAGGTTGCGGCCGGGCTTGGGCAGGGGCCGCGTCCACGGCGCGTCCGCGGTCCAGCCGCCGTTGTTGCTGATCACCACCACCACCGGGATCTTGTGGCGCACCGCGGTGTCGATCTCCATCGCGTTGATGCCGTAGGAGCCGTCGCCGTGCAGCACCAGCACCTGCGCGTCGGGCTTGGCCACCTTGGCGCCGACGCCGAAGGGCAGGCCCACGCCCATCGTCCCGAAAGCACCGGAGTTCAGCCGGTGCCCGGCCACGTAGGTGGGGATGGCCTGGCGGCCGAAGTTGAGGATCTCCTGGCCGTCCACCACCAGGATGCCGTCGCGCCGCATGAAGTCGCGGATCTCCTTGCAGAGCCGCAGCGGGTGGATCGGCGTCTCCTCGCGGCTCATCGCCTTGTCCTGCTCGGCGCCCTTCTCGGCGTCGAGCGTGCGGAGCTTGCCGGTCCACGCCCCGTAGCGCTTGGGCGAGATCTTGCCCTCGGCCTGGGCGCGGAGCTGCTCGAGGACCGCGCGAGCATCACCCGCGATCGGCACGTCGACCGAGCGGTTGTGGCCGAGCTGGGTCGGGTTGATGTCGACGTGGATCACCTTGAGGTCGGCGGCGAAGCGGGGCGGGCGGCCGAACTGGATCACCCAGTTGAACCGCGTGCCGACCGCCAGCACCACGTCGGCCTCGGTGAAGGCCTTGCTGCGCGCGTTCAGGAAGGCCAGCTCGTGATCCTCCGCGATGAGGCCGCGGGAGATCGGCGTCGTGTAGAACGGGATGCCGGTGGCCTCCACGAAGGCCTGCAGCGCGGCGGCGCCGTCGGACCACCACACTCCGCTGCCCGCGATGATGACCGGTCGCTCCGCTCGCGACAGAAGGGCGATGGCCTCGCGCACCGCGGCGGGATCGCCGAGAGTGCGCGGCGCCGGCTTCCACGGGCCCGGGTAGCGGAGCTGCTCCTCCTCGATCTTCTCGCCCAGGATGTCGCCCGGCATGTCGATGTACACCGGCCCGGGCCGCCCCGAGGTCGCCTGGCGGAACGCGGTGTCCACGACGTCGGGGATGCGCTTGGCGTCGTAGATGCGCTCGGTCCACTTCGTGATCGGCTTCATCAGCGCGACCTGGTCGATCTCCTGGAAGGCCTCCATGCCGAGGTACACCCGCGGGCTCGAGCCGCCGATGGCGACGAGCGGGGCGCAGTCGGTGAAGGCGTTGGCCACGCCGGTGGCCAGGTTGATGGCGCCGGGGCCCGAGCAGCCCATGGCCACGCCGGGCCGGCGCATCACCCGGGTCCACGCGTGCGCGGCCAGGGCCGCCGCCTGCTCGTGGCGGGTGTCGATGGCGCGGATGCCCAGCTTGATGCAGGCCGCCTCCGTCTCCAGCATGGGGCCGCCCATGAGATAGAACATCGTGTCGACACCTTGCGAGCGGAGCGCCTGCGCCAGTACTTCCGACCCGGTGATCGTCGCCATTGACCTGTCCTTTCCTCCTGCCCGTGGGGGAGCCTACCTGCGCCCAGTGGGGGGACTGTAGCAGATGTAGAATGGCCGCGGGAGGAGACCGACATGGCGGCAGTGCAGTTCAACCCGATGGACCCGGAGTTCGTGGCGGACCCGTACCCGATGTACCAGCGCCTGCGGACGGAGGATCCCGTCCATCACAGCCCGCTCGGCTTCTGGGTGCTCACCCGCTACGCCGACGTGATCACGAGCCTGCGCGATCCGCGCCTGATCAAGGAGCCCATCGCCGCCTTCGTGGCCGCCCGCTTCGGGATGGCGGTGCCGCCCGGCCTCGGTCTCTCCATGCTCGACCGCGATCCGCCGGACCACACGCGGCTGCGCGGCCTGGTCAGCAAGGCGTTCACCCCGAAGGCGCTCGAGAGCCTGCGGCCGCACATCCAGCAGATCGTGACCGGGCTGCTGGACAAGGTCGAGGGCCACGGCGAGATGGACCTGATCGAGGAGTTCGCGTACCCGCTCCCGGTCATCGTCATCTGCGAGATGCTCGGCGTGCCGGTACGAGACCACGAGCGCTTCAAGCAATGGGGTCTCGACATCGCGCGGGGGCTCGACGCGATCATGCTGCCGCCGGATTCCGAGGTCGGCAAGCGGAGCGTCACCGGGCGCCGGGCCCTGGCCGAGTACTTCCGCGAGCTGATCGCGGAGCGGCGGGCCGCCCCGCGCGACGACATGCTCTCGGCCCTCATCGCGGCCGAGGAGGCGGGCGACAAGCTGAACGAGGAGGAGCTGCTCGCCACCTGCATCCTGCTGCTGGTGGCGGGCCACGAGACCACCGTGAACCTCATCGGCAACGGGACCCTGGCCCTCCTGCGCCATCCCGCCGAGCTCCGGCGGCTGCGCGACGACCCCGGGATCATCGGCGCCGCGGTGGAGGAGCTGCTGCGCTTCGACGGCCCGGTGCAGCGCACCGCTCGCATCCCGAGCGAGGACGTCACGATCGGCGGCCGGACGATTCCCAAGGGCGAGATGGTGATGCCGTTCCTGGGCGCGGCCGACCGCGATCCCGCCCAGTTCCCCGATCCGGACCGGCTCGATCTCACGCGTGCCGACAACCGCCACATCGCCTTCGGGATGGGCATCCACTTCTGCCTGGGCGCCCCGCTCGCGCGCATGGAGGGCCAGATCGCCATCAACATGCTGCTCAAGCGCCTGCCGAAGCTGGCGCTCGCCACCGACAAGCCGGAGCACCGCCAGAGCCTGACCCTGCGCGGGCTGCAGTCGCTTCCGGTGTCCTTTTGATCGGGTCGACTCGGTCTCGCGCCGTTGCGGCGCTGCTCGTCTCGCTCGTGCTGGTGGTGGGGCCGGCCGCCGCCCAGGAGGCGCCGCGCTCGCCGACGCCTCAGTCGGTGAAGCTCGCCGCGAAGGTCACCGACGTCGCGCGCGATCTCGAGCATCCGTGGGGCCTCGCCTTTCTCCCCGACGGCCGCATGCTGGTCACCGAGCGGCCGGGACGGCTGCGCATCGTGACAGCGGACGGCAAGCTCTCCGAGGCGCTCACCGGCGTGCCGCCGGTCTACGCGCGCGGGCAGGGCGGGCTGCTCGACGTGGCCCTGAGCCCGGGGTTCGCCCAGGATCGTCTCGTCTACGTGTCCTTCTCCGAGCCGGGCGACAGCGGCGCGGGCACCGCGGTGGCGCGCGGGCGTCTGGGCGAGCGCGGCCTCGAGGGCACGCAGGTCATCTGGCGCCAGCAGCCGAAGGTGGAGGGCGCCAACCACTGGGGCTCTCGGCTCGTCTTCCGGCCGGACGGCACGCTGTTCGTCACGCTCGGTGAGCGCTACACCTATCGCGACCGCGCCCAGGACCTGTCGGTGACGCTCGGGAAGATCGTGCGGATCAACCCGGACGGCTCGATCCCGCTCGACAATCCATATGCTGGGCCATTCCTCGGGCGCTCCGACGTGCGGCCGGAGATCTGGTCGTACGGACACCGCAATGTCCAGGCCGCCGCGCTCGACGAACGCGGGCAGCTGTGGACGGTCGAGCACGGAGCGCGGGGCGGCGACGAGCTGAACAACCCGCAGGCGGGCAAGAACTACGGCTGGCCGGTCATCACGTACGGGGTGGACTACTCCGGGGCGCGCATCGGCATCGGCACCGCGAAGGCGGGCATGGAGCAGCCGGTGTACTACTGGGATCCAGTGATCGCCCCGTCGGGGGCGACGTTCTACACCGGCTCCGCGTTTCCGGACTGGCGCGGGGACCTGCTGGTCGGCTCGCTCACCCCCGGCCGGCTCGTGCGGCTGCGCCTCGAGAACGGCCGCGTGGTCCTCGAGGAGCGGTACCTGGGCGAGCTGCGCGAGCGGATCCGGGACGTGCGGCAGGGGCCGGACGGAGCCGTCTACCTGCTGACCGACAATCCCCGCGGCCGGATCGTGCGCGTCGGCCCGCCGGGCGGCTAGCGGGTCAGGCCCGCGTCAGCGGCCAGCCGAGCCACTCGCAGACGCCGCGCCCCATCACCCACTCGAGATCCGCGCCCTTGAGCCACGGCAGGTGCTCGGTGAAGAGCGTGATGCACTCGTAGTAGGTGCACGGCATCCGCGTGAGGTCGGTGCCCCAGAACGTCCGCCGCGGGCCGAAGGCGTCCACCAGCCGGTGGATGCCGTCGTGCAGATCGCGGAACGGGTAGGGCTGGGCGGAGAGCGAGACCATCCCCGAGGCCTTCACGGCGACGTTCGCATGCTTGGCCAGCGCGCACACCGCGGGAAGCTCCTCGAACACCTTCGGGGCCTTCCCGCGCACGCTGATGCCCACGTGGTCGATGACGAGCTTGAGGCCCGGGTGCCGGGTGGCGATGCGGTCGAGGTGATCGAGCGCGCCCGGCACCAGCACCATCAGCGGGATGCCCGCCTTCTCGGCGGCGGGCCAGAGCCAGTCCGCCGAGCCGTCGGTGAGGAAGTGGCGGTTGTGCTCGTTGTGGAAGGTGAAGCGCATGCCGAGCATGCCCGGCTGCTTCCGCCACTCCGCGACGAGCGCGCGGCTCGCCGGGTCTTGCAGCGCCAGGCGCCCCATCACCGCGAAGCGGTCGGGATAGCTACGCGCCGCCTCCAGCGCCATGTCGTTGCGGTCGCCCTCCCACGAGGGCGGCACCAGGACCATCCGCCGGACCCCCGCGAGATCCATCTGGAACAGGAGCGTCTCCTTCAGGATCTGATAGGGCTTCTGCGCTTCCTTGGCGCGGCCGGCCGGCCACGGCCGGTCCGGGCTCTCCGCGGCCCAGAGGTGCACCTGCGAGTCGACGATGTCCATGGCCGGATGGCTCCTATCGCGGCGCCTTGAGCGTCAGGTCCTCGTACGGCGCGGAGTACGAGAAGCCCTTGATGCGGTCGACGCAGGCATCGTCCACCCGGGGGCCGACGCCCCACAGGAAGGCGAGCTCGTAGATCGGCACGTGCAGCACCCGGTCGTGCATGATCTGCTGGATCTGGTGGAGCATGGCCTCGCGCTTCTTCCGGTCGAGCTCGCGGGCCTGTTGCTGGAAGAGGGTCTCGATCTCGGGCACCACGCCCGTCGAGTAGATGCCGGTCTTGATCACGTAGACCTCGATGCGGGTGGCCGCGTTGCCGGCGGGGGCCCCCAGGCCCATGATCACGCCACGGAGCTTGTGCTCGCGCCACGCGGTGAGGAACGCGGCGCGCTCCATCGTTCGCAGGTGGGTGCGGATGCCGACCGCCTGGAGATAGCCTCCGATGGCCTCGGCGAGCGAGAAGAAGGGGGGGAACGGCGTGAGATCCCCGGCGTCGAAGCCGTTGGGATAGCCGGCTTCGGCCAGGAGCTTCTTCGCCTGGGCCGGGTCGTACGCGGGCGGCGGGTAGGCGCGCGCGAAAGCGAGCACGCGCGGGATCAGGCCGCCGGTAGGATGCGAGAGGCCCAGCGTCTCCGCCTGGTTCAGCGCTTCGCGGTCGAGGGCGTGGTTGGCGGCCAGCCGCACGCGCCGGTCGTGCCACGGCGACTTCGGGTCCCACTGCTCGGGCAGGTCGAGGAAGACGACACCAGGCGGCATGGCCGCGGCCAGACGCAGCCCCGGCGTCCGCTTGACCTCTTGGGCGATGGGTCCGCTCAGGAGGTAGACGATGTCGACATCGCCGGCCTTGAGCGCGGCGGCGCGCGTGGTCTCGTCGGGCATGCTGCGGAACACGAGCCGCTTCACCGACGGGACCTTTCGCCAGTAGCCCTCGAACGCCTCCATGACCAGGTCCACGCCCGGGTTGAAGCTCACGACCTTGTAGGGGCCCGCGCCGATCGGTGCCTTCTTGAAGCCGTCCTCGCCCACCTTCTCCACGTACTTCTTGGGGACGATCCACGCGGCCCCGGTGGCGGAGGTGCCGTAGAAGGTCATGAAATCGGGCCACGCCTCCTTCAAGTGAAAGCGCACCCGGCCGGGATCGACGACCTCCACCTCCCGCACGCGATCCTTGAGTAGCTTCGCGCCGGCGCCCTTGTAGCGGTCGAAGGAGAACTTGACGTCGTCGCCGGTGACCGGCTCTCCGTTGTGGAACTTCGCGCCCTTCCGCAGGACGAACTCGTAGGTGAGCCCGTCCTTCGAGGCGGTCCACGACTCGGCCAGGCTCGGCGTGTTCTCGCCGGCCGGCATCGGCTTCACCAGTGCGTCGTGCACGGCGTAGAGCACCATGAACGGATTGATGAAGGCCTCGGTGTCGCTCGGGTCGAGCCAGCGGGCGGCCAGCGTGACGTGGAGCCCCCATGTCAGCGTGCCATCCGGCGCGGCGCCGGCGGGGGTGTGGAGCGTGGAGAGCAGGAGTAGAACGGTCAACACGAAGCGTCGCATGGCGCCTCCGGTCCGTTCGGTCGGTTAAGAGCGCGCGGCGGCGGGCAGTCGAGCCGGGTCGAAGGGACGCAGGTCGACCGACTTGGCCGCGCCGTCCGCGATCAGCTCCGCCAGGGCAAGGCCCGTGGCGGGCGCGTTGAGCATACCCCAGGGGCCGTGTCCGGTCGCCACGTACGCGCCCGGAGCGCCGGGAATCGGGCCGATCAGGGGCAGGCCGTCGTCGGCCACCGGCCGATAGCAGGCCTGCCGGCGGGTGATGGGAGCGGTGGCCAGCGATGCCGCGACGCGGCCGGCGGCGCCGGCCAGGATCGCGCAGCCGGTCTCGCTCACCTCGACGCCCTCCGCCGAGTCGGGCAGCGGCTGGCGGTCCGCCATCCCGCACACGTACACGGTGCCGTCGGGCCGCGGGATGATCTCGGGCTCGAGCGCGCGGCCGTCGGCGAGCCGGTATTCCATGAAGAGCGCGTGGGCGGGCACGTCGGCGGCGTCGAGCGTCACGCTGTAGCCCTTGAGCCCCTGGATGCGCGGCAGGCGCAGCCCCTTGATCCGGCCGGTCCACGGGCCCATGGCGAGCACGACCGCGTCGGCCTCGAGCGTCTGGCCGTCGACCGTGACGCCTCGGACCGCGCTGGCGTGCGACACGACCGCCTCGACCACGCCCGGGCGCAGCACCACGCCGCGGCCGGTGGCCGCGTCGAGCAGCGCGGTGGTGAACCGCGCGGGGTGCACCTGCGCGGTGGTCTCGGGGGTGCCGATCGTACCCGCCACGATGGCGGGGCCGTCGATCCAGCGCGGGGCGGGGACGCGATGGCCGCCGGCCACCGCTCCCTTCTCGCGCGCGACCAGCATGAAGGTGTCCATCCGGCGGTAGCCGTAGTCGGTCGCGATCTCGCGCGCCAGCGTCGCGTGCAGCGCGAAGCTGGCGCGCGCGAGCTCCTCGACCGGCGTGTTGTCACACCAATCCAGCGCGAGGAAGCCGCCCGACTTGCCGGACGCCGCGCAGGCCACGCCGGTGCGCTCCACCACCGTGACCGCGACGCCGCGGCGGGCCAGGAAGTAGGCCACCGAGGCACCCACGACGCCGGCGCCGCAGACGATGACGTGCCGGGGAGGGGTCATGGCCGGCTCGGCGCACAGGGTAGTACAATCCCGGGCGAATCCCAAGGAGGGCTTCCCCGAGGAGATATCCCCAAGGAGACATTCATGGATCACGGCGTCGTGATGTTCCCGACCGAGTACTCCATCGCCCCCGACGAGCTGGCGCGCGCCCTCGAGGAGCGCGGCTTCGAGTCGGTGTGGTTCCCCGAGCACACCCACATCCCGGCCAGCCGCCGGAGCCCCTGGCCGGGCGGCGGTGAGCTGCCGCGCGAGTACTGGTCGGCCTACGACCCGTTCGTGGCCCTGATGGCGGCGGCGGGGGCGTCGAAGCGGCTGCGGCTCGGGACCGGGATCTGCCTCGTCGTCGAGCGGGATCCGATCGTCACCGCGAAGGAGATCGCCACGCTCGACCGCCTGTCCGGCGGCCGCGTGCTCTTCGGGATCGGCGGCGGCTGGAACGCCGAGGAGATGGAGAACCACGGCACCGCGTGGAAGAGCCGCTGGCGCCTGCTGCGCGAGCGAGTCCTGGCCATGAAGGCGATCTGGACCCAGCGCGAGGCGAGCTTCCAGGGCGAGTTCGTGCGCTTCGATCGGATCTGGTCCGACCCCAAGCCGCTGCAGAAGCCACACCCGCCGGTCATCATGGGCGGCGATGGGGAGCGCACCTTCGATCGCGTCGTCGAGTTCGGCGACGGCTGGATGCCGATCCTCCGGCCGCACGCCAACCCGGTCGAGAAGATCCCGGCGCTGCGCCGGCGACTGCAAGAGGCCGGGCGCGATGCGAAGTCGGTGCCGGTGTCGATCTTCTTCGCGCCGCCCAAGCGCGAGGCGCTCGACGGGCTCGCCGCGGCGGGGGTGTCCCGCGCGATCTTCGGCCTGCCCTCCGAGCCGCGCGACAAGATCCTGGCGCGCCTCGACGCCATGGCGGCCCTGATCCGCGCCTGACGGGATCGAGGTGGGCGTTCGCCTCGTGGCGTTCGACCTCGACGGCACCCTGATCCGGGGCCGGAATGCGCTCGCGGTGCTGGGCGCGGCCTTCGATCGGCCGGAGTGGGTGGACCGGATGGAGATCCTCCACATGCGCGGCGAGTCCCCCGAACAGATGCGGCGTCGCGTGGCTCCCTGGCTGACCATCCCGCTCGCCGGGAGGTGCCACGCGCTCGCAACCGCGAGCGTCGCCCCCGGGGTGGACGAGGCCTTCCGGCTCCTGCACGAGCGCGGAGTGACCACCGCGATCGCCTCGATCAGCTGGGACTTCATCGTGGAGTGGTTCGCGAGGCGCTTCGGGGCGGCGCACTGGGCTGCGGCGGGGCTCGGCCCCGACGGGACGGTGACCCCGTTCTGGCCCGAGGACAAGGGGCCCTGGCTCGAGCATCTCATGACGAGGCTCCGGCTGACGCGCGACGAGGTTGCCGCGGTCGGCGACAGCCCGCGCGACGCGGCGCTGCTCCGCGCGGCCGGGCACTCCTTCTACGTCGGGTCTGAGCTTCCGCCCGAGCTTCGCGGGACGTGCCATCGTCCAGACGGCGATCTGGCCGTGGTGGCGCGGGCAATCCTGCGCTGCTGACCGATGGCCCCGGGCATCTACGTTCCGACCGGTCCGTTCGGGGCGACCAGGATCTTGCCCCGGCGCTCGCCGCGCTCGGCGTGCGCCACCGCGGCCCGGATCTCCTCGATCGGGTAGATCTTCTCGACCGGCGCGGTGAGGACGCCCCGGCGCACCTGCTCGGCCAGCTCGCCGTAGATCGAGCGGATCTGGGCCAGCGAGCGCGAGGCCAGGGCCCGGCCGAGGATGAAGCCGACCAGGGTCTGGCCCTCGGAGACCAGCTTGGCGCGCGGCATGACCGGATCCTCGCCGCTCATCGAGCCGTAGTTGCACACTACCCCGCGCTCGCCGAGGCATGAGGAGATGCGCGCGGTGGCCTGGCCCGACACCGCGTCGAGCCCGAGCCGGATCGCGGCGCCCGCGGTGGCCGCCTTCACGCGCTCGGCCAGATCGGGCCCGTCCACCACGCAGACGTCGGCGCCGAGCGGCGCGAGCTCGCCGAAGAGCGCCTCGCGGCGCACCACATTGACGGTCTTGAGCCCGCGCGCGCGACCGAGCCGGATCACGAAGCGGCCCACCGCGGAGTTGGCCACGTTCTGGATCACCCAGTCACCCGGATGCAGCGCGACGATGTCGGTGAGCAGCAGCAGCGCGGTCGGGGGATTGATCCGGAGCATGGCGGCCTGGAGGGGATCCAGGCCGGGCGGAACCGGGATGACGTCGTCGCCCGACACGCGCCGGCGCTGCGTCCAGTTCTCCCGCTGCAGGTTGATCACGAGGTCGCCCGGCTTGACGTGCGACACCTCGGCGCCGACCGCGGTCACCCGGCCCAGGCACTCCGCGCCGATCCCGGCGGGCAGCGGGGGCCGCAGGCGATAGGTGCCGCGGCACATCGACAGATCCGCGGGGTTGATCGGGAATGCGAGCACGTCGAAGACGATCTCGCCCGCGGCGGGCGCGCCCACGTCCGGGCCGTCGACGCAGCGCACCGCCTCGGCCGGCGAGCCGTACCGCTCGAGGAGCACCTGCTTCATGCCGCGGGCTCGGCCGGATCGCCCGAGACGGTGGTCCGCTGCATGAACCGCCGGTGGCGCACGGTGTCGTAGGGCGTGGCCCGGTGGAGGACGCAGCGGTTGTCCCAGATGACCAGGTCGCCCTCCTGCCACTCGTGACGGTAGCGGAACTCGGGCCGGGTGACGTGATCGAGGAGCGTCCTCAGGAGCGCGCGGCCCTCCTCGATGGGCATCCCCTCGACGTGGGAGGCGTGGGCGCCCAGGAACAGCGCGCGCCGGCCGTTGACCGGGTTCGTCCGCACGATCGGGTGTCGCACCGGTGGGTACACCGCGCGCTCCTCGGCGGTGAAGAAGCCCGGCCGCACCTGATCGCGCGACCAGGAGAAGTCGTGCACCGCGATCAGGGTCTCCACCTGCCGCTTGAGCGCCTCCGGCAGCGACGGGTAGGCGGCGCGGGCGCTCGCGAACTCGGTGGCCCCGCCCTCGGGGGGCACGATCCGGCCGGAGAGGAGCGAGCAGAGGGAGGGCACCGGCTTGAACGAGCTGTCGGTGTGCCAGAGCATGTTGGCGAGCTGGTAGACCATGCGGCGATCGTCGGGCGGGATGACCTCTCCGCTCTTGATGTCGAGATTCGACTGGCGCGCGAAGGGCGTGCCCGCGGCCGGGTTCATGCTGCGGGTGATCTCGAGCTCGCCGAAGCGTCGGCTGAACGCGATCTGCCGGTCGTCGTCGAGCGGCTGGCCCGGGAAGACCAGCACCGAGTGCTCCTCGAAGGCGCCGCGGATCTCCGCCCACGTGACCGGATCCAGCGGCCCGGTGATGTCGGCTCCCTCGATGCGCGCCGCGAAGCAGGGGGTGAGTCTCGTCACGGTGATCGTCATGGTCGGGCGCCTCCCGGCGCGGCGGAATGGACGGCGGCGACCAGCGGCCGGTTGTGTTCCCGCATGGGCCGGGCGGCTACGGCCATCGCCCGAAGATCGCCTTGAGCTCGCGGGTGGGCACGGTGTCGCGGATCCAGGTGAAGCGCCCCTGATCCGCCATCTCGCGCGCGCCCCGGAGGAAGGCGGCCAGGGCCAGGCGCGAGAGCGCGCCGCCGACGCTGATCCGCTTGACCCCGGCCTCCGCGAGCTGGGCCACCGTGAGATCGGGATCGGCCGCGCTCATGACCACGTTGAGGGGCTTGCCCACCGAGGAGGCCACGGTGCGAATGGTGGCCAGGTCGCGGACGCCCGGGGCGTAGAGCACGTCGGCGCCCACCCGCTCGTAGGCCTGCAGCCGCCGGATCGTGTCGTCGAGATCGAGCTGGCCGTGCAGGAGGTTCTCGGCGCGCGCGGTCAGCAGGAAGGGCACCGGCAGGGCCCGCGCCACCTCGACCGCGGCCTGCACGCGCTCGACCGCGTGCTGGAAGTCGTAGATCGGTCGATCGGCCTCGCCGGTGGCGTCCTCGATGGAGCCGCCCGAGACGCCGGCCTCCGCGGCGAGCCGGATGATCTCGGCGGCGGCGCGCGGCTCGTGGGCGTAGCCGTTCTCGAGGTCGGCGTTCACCGGCAGGTCGGTGGCCGCCGCGATCACGCGGCAGTTGTCGATCACCTGGGCCCGGCTCACCGAGTTGGTCCCGTCGACGCGCCCGAGCGCGTTGGCGAGCCCGAGGCTCGTCGTGGCGAGCGCCTCGAAGCCGAGCGAGGCCAGCAGGCGGGCGGTGCCCGCGTCCCACGGGTTCGGGATGATGAACGCGCCCGGCCGCTCGTGCAACGCCCGGAAGGCGACGGCCTTCTCGGCGAGGGTCTTCATGCCGTCACGTCTTCTCGAAGTCGATGCGCTCGTAGACGGGCAGGCCCTGCAGATAGCGGCGCAGGCAGTCGAGCCCCATTTCCACCGCGCCGAGCCGCACCCACTCGCGCCCACCCAGGATGCGCGCCTTCCGCGAGGCGGCGTCCCGCTCGGTGGCGATGGCGAGGCAGATGGTGCCGCCGAACTCGATCCGGTCGGGGCCGTCGTCGAGATCGATCAGCACCGCGAGGGCGTGGGTCGCCCCGGTCTGGGCGCGCGCGGCCCGGGCCACCGCCTCCGCGGTCTGCGGGGTGACCGCGCCGTCCGGCGGGGCGCCGGCGAGCCCGACCGCGGCCCACACCTCGGGGAGCGCCCGCGCCATGACTCCCCGGCGGAAGACGGTCTCGGCTCCGGGCAGGTGGGCGAGCCGCGCCGCCATCTGGCCGCTCGTGAACGTCTCGACGAGAGACAGCGTCGCCTGCTGCGTCGTGAGCTCGCGCAGGATCACCCCCTCCAGGGTCTGGTCGTCCTCCCCCAGGATGAAGTTGCCGATGCGCTTGCGCACCTCGCGCTCCACCGGCCCGAGCTTGCGCCGGATGTCGTCCATGTCGCGCCCGCGCGCGGTCAGCTTGGTCTCGAGCTGCGGGTAGTGGGCGCGGAAGCCGAGCTTCACGCTGCCGTCGGGCACCAGCGCCTCCACCCCTTCGAGTAGCGAGTCGACGTGGGACTCTCCGAGCCCGTAGGAGTGGAAGCGCTTGAGGAAGATCGCGCCGGGCAGACCGGCCCGGGCGAGCAGGCGCGGGACGATCTGCTCCTCCAGCATCCGGCGCAGCTCGCGCGGGACGCCGGGGGTGAAGTAGAAGCGCGCCCGGCCGATGTCCACCGCGAAGCCGCAGGCGGTGCCGATCGGGTTGTCGATGACCTCCGCGGTGGTGGGCAGCATGGCCTGCTTGCGGTTGTTGGGCGGCATCACCCGGCTCCGGCGCTGGAAGAAGTCCTCCATCCGCTTGAGCCAGTCCTCGTTGAGCGCGAGGTCGACCCCGGCCGCCTTGGCCGCGATCTCCTGCGAGAGATCGTCTACCGTGGGCCCGAGCCCGCCGTTGACGATGACCGCGTCCGCGCGCTCACCCGCGAGGACGAAGGCGCGCAGCAGGTTCTCGCGGTCGTCGCCGACGGTGGTCTCCCACTGCACGGAGAGGCCCACGTCCTCCAGCTTCTGGGTGATGTAGCTGAAGTTCGTGTTGACGATCTTGCCGGTCAGCACCTCGTCCCCCGTGCAAATCACCTCGATGCGCAACGCCATGGCGCCGTCTCCGTCAGCCCATCAAGAGCGCGCCGGGAGTCTCGCGCCCCATGGTCTGGATCTGATCGCGGGTGATGCCTTCCTTCCGGAGGCCGGCCACCAGCATCTGGAGGCCGTCGGCCGGCGTGGGATTGCCGGCCTGGCCCAGGTCGGTGCCGAGCACGAAGTGCTGGGCGCCCACCGCCTTGATGCGGGCCGCGGTGTCCGAGACCTCCACCCGGGCGGTGTGGTGCATGAACTCGAGTGGGGAGGTCGGGCCCGCCAGCATGAGCAGGGCGCAGAGCTCGAGCTTGGCGCCGAGGGCGGCCGCCTTCTTCATGTGCGCCAGGCTCATGCCGACCACGTCGAACTGGGCGTGGGTGACCACGATGCGCTCGCAGCCCTCCTCGCGCGCGGCCGCGATGAGCGCGAGCGCCTCGTCGGGCGAGGCGTGACCGGTCTGCACCACCAGGCCCTGCGCCGCGCAGATCCGGAGGACCGCGCGCGCCGCGGGCAGGACCTGGCCGCGCTCGTCCAGCACGCGGATCCCGGCCGGCGCGGTACCCGCACGCCTGACGTGGTTGTCCGCGTCGAAGGTGGGGAACCAGACCACGCGGCCGTAGCCGCCCTGCATCCGCCACATCCACTCGACGGCCTGCGGGTTGAGCCCGCCCACCGCGTGGTTGAGCGTGATGCCGCCGAACACCTTGATGCCCGGCACGTGCTTGCGGACGAGGAAGGCCCGGTCGGCGGTGTGGGTCACGTGGTTCTTGAAGACCACCGCCTCCATCTGGCGCGAGGCGGCCAGCGTGGCCAGCTCGTCGTCGTCCAGCGCGCGGCCGAAGATGTCGGGGGCGGCGTGGGTGTGAAAGTCGATCAGGCCCTTGATCGGGCTGACCGGCGGCGGCGGCGGGGAGTAGCCCTGCACCCCGGGGTTGGCAGCGCTGCGGGGGGTGCCCGCGGCGCGCCGGCCATCGGAGGCCGGGGCCGATCGCCGCGATCCGCGCGGCGCCGCGAGCCCGACCGGCGCGGCCGCGCGCGCATGGCAGCAGCCGCAGGCGAGGTGGGTCATGACTCCCGGGATTCTACACGAGGGCTTGACTTGGTGGCGACCCGTCGTAAACTTCCCGCCAGCCGTCCAGGCGGCTGACGGTCCGCGTGAAGGGTCGAACCCACCTGTTCGTGCAGGACGAAGCGAACCACCTTCCGCCCGATATCGCGGACACCGGGCACATGGAAGGGTGGTGCGTCATGGTGTTACCGGATCGTCCCAGCCTCGAGTACCTCAAGAAGCTCGCGAAGGACCGGCTCCCGGAACTGCGGCGCGCGGACCCGCGCGCCCGCCTGGCCGACGCCCAGCTCGCGGTGGCCCGCGAGCTGGGCTTCACCAGCTGGCGCGCGCTGCGCGCCGAGCTCGACCGGCGACGCGCCCCGGCGGCGCCCGACCCGGTCGCCGAGCTCTTCGCCGCGATCCGGGCCGGCGAGGAGACCACCGTGGACCGCCTGCTCACCGCGCACCCGGCGCTCGCCAACGCGCGCGACGAGGAGGGCAGCACGCCGCTAACGGCCGCGGTCGACGCGTATCGCGCCGCCCTCATTCCGCTCCTCCTCCGCCACGGGGGAGATCCGCACCTGGTCTACGCTCACTCCGCCCACACCCCGCTGTCGTGGGCGGTGGTGATCGGGGCGTACGACTGTGCCCGGGCCCTCATGCAGGCCGGCGTCGAGCCGGATCTCTTCTGCGCGGCCGGCCTGGGAGAGGTCGACCGCGTACGCGCGTTCTTCGGCTCCGACGGACGCCTCCGGCCGCGCGCCTCCCTCACCGGCAGCTCGCGCTATGCTCCGGACGGCACGCGCCTGCCGTGCCCGCCCGGAACGGACCGCGAGGTGGTGTCGGACGCGCTCTACATGGCGAGCCGCGCCGGTCACGAAGGCACGGTGCGCGAGCTGCTCACGCGCGGCCCCGATCTCTCCTTCCAGGCCTTCGCGGGCGCGACCGCGCTGCACTGGGCGTACTTCGCGGGCGCGCCACCGGTGGTGGCCCTCCTCCTGGCCTCGGGCGCGGATCCCACGGTCCGCGATCCCGTGCTAGGCTGCACGCCTGAGGCGTTCGGCATCTGCACCGCCGCGAGCTGGGGATGGCTGTCCAAGGCCCGCCAGCGGCTGGAAGAGAATCCGGCGCTGATCCGAGCCTGGAGCCGTCGCGGGGGGCCGCTGCACGAGGCGGCCTGGGCGGGCCACCTCGCGGTCGTGAAGCTGCTGGTGGATGCGGGCGCGGACCCGGGTGGGCGGAACGAGGACGGCAAGACCGCGCTGGACCTGGCCCGGGAGCGGCCGGATCAGGCGGGGTGCGCGCAGGTGGCGGAGTGGCTGACGGGGAGTGCACTCGAACCGAGGAGGCCCTGATGTTCTTCGAGCTCAGGCAGTACCACATCCGTCCCGGACAGCAGGAGAAGTGGGTGAAGTGCATGGAAGAGGAGATCATCCCGTTCCAGGTGAAGATGGGCATGGTGATCCTGGGCAGCTTCGTGGGCGAGGAAGACCAGTCCGTCTACGTCTGGATCCGCCGCTTCGAGAGCGAGGCCGAGCGCAAGCGGCTCTACGACGCGGTCTACCAGAGCGACTACTGGAAGAACGACATCTCCCCGCGCGTCGGCCAGATGATCGATCGCGAGCAGATCAAGGTGACGCGCCTGATCGCGACGCCGCACTCGCCGATCCAGTGACTCTTTCGCCGCTCGAGACGGCCCGGAAGCTCGCGCCGCTGATCCGGTCGTCGGCCCCGGAGACGGACGCGCTGCGCGAGCTGCCGCGTCCGCTCTTCGAGGCGATGGCCGACGCCGGCCTCTTCCGGCTCGCGCTGCCGCGGACGCTCGGCGGCTTCGAGATGGACCTGCCGAGCTACATCCAGGTGATCGAGGAGATCGGGCGAGCCGACGCGAGCACCGCGTGGGTGACCAACCAGGTGTCGATCTTCGCGACCTACGCGGCGCGGATGGAGACCGCGGCGGCGCGCGCCATCTGGATCGACACCCCGCGCTCGGTGGTGGCCAATACGCCGCAGGCCAACGCGCAGGCTATCGTGGTGCCCGGCGGCTACCGGGTCACCGGCCGCCAGGGCTTCAGCACCGGCTGCCGGCACGCCTCGTGGCTGGCCGCCCATACCACCGTCACCGAGCAGGGCCGGCCCCGGCTCGACGACGGCCAGCCCGAGATGCGCTACTGCTTCGTGCCGCGCGCGGAAGCTCAGCTCCTCGACACCTGGCAGGTCCGCGGCATGCGCGGCACCGGCACGAATCACTTCCAGGTGGAGGACGTGTTCGTGCCGGAAGACCGCACCGTGAAGTCGGTGACCGCGCCCCTGGTCGAGCAGGGCCCGCTCTACCGCATCCCGCGGACCCTCGTCTTCGCTTCCGGGGACGCGGCGGTGGCGCTCGGCACCGCGCGGAGCTGCCTGGACGCGTTCATGGAGCTGGCCAGCACCAAGACCCCGCGGGCCATGGACGCGCTGCTGCGCGATCAGCCGATGATCCAGAGCGAGGTGGGCCGGGCCGAGGCTCGGCTGCGAGCCGGCCTCGCCTTTCTCCGGGAGGCGGTGGGCGGGATCTGGGACGCGGTGGTCGCCAGCGGCGCGGTCACCCTCGAGCAGCGCGCGGTGCTGCGCCTGGCCACCACCGACGGCATCCGCACTGCGGCCTCCGTCGTGGACATGGTCTACAACATGGCGGGCGCCACCGCGGCCTACGAGTCGAGCCCGATCCAGCGCCATTTCCAGGACGTCCACGTGATGAGCCAGCACCTGCAGGCCCGCCTGGCTCACTACGAGCTGGTCGGCCGCCACTGGCTCGGCCTCAAGATCGACGAGACGCGCCTGTAGGCGGGGCGTGGCGCTCCGGCGCTTGACACGCCCGGCGGGGTCTCGCATACTTCGCAACCACGACCTTCACGCCGACGGAGCGGAGTCGCCACCCGTCACGGCCACCGCCGGCCTCGAAGCTGCAGAGCCTGCAGGCCGGCGAGATCCAGGTGATGGACTACGTGCAGCCGCGGGACGTGGCCGCGGTGAAGGCGGACAAGAACGTGGTGGTGCTCGACGTTCCGTCGCTGGCCGATTTCGCCTACCAGCTCAACCACACGAAGCCGCCCTTCGACAACAAGGCCCTCCGGCAAGCGGTGGCCTATTCCCTCGACCTGGAGCAGATCGTCAAGGGCGTGTGGCTCAACG
>Ga0335085_10007156_pt1 | contig 17421 bp, 17 predicted proteins | sample Lox_Sample_45_FD_206712 | JGI IMG/M metagenome (GOLD analysis project Ga0335085, IMG submission 206712) | Soil microbial communities from Loxahatchee National Wildlife Refuge, Florida, United States - Lox_Sample_4.5 | ecosystem: Environmental > Terrestrial > Soil > Wetlands | place: USA...
GTCTGTATCGACACCGTCGGGCACCTGAAAAACGCGTTCGAACGACCCGAAATTCCTTTCCTTGAGGTAGTAGTCCTTCTTCTTCTCCTCTTTCTCCTCCTGTTTCTCGCCCTTGATCGTCAGAACTCCGTTTGAGACCTTGACCTCGACATTCTTTTCGTCGATGCCCGGCAACTCAGCCGTGACCTCGTAGGACTTCTCATTGTCGGCAAAATCGACGGCCGGCATTGTCGACCAAGTCACGTCGCGGCTGTGGAAGGGCAACTCGAACAAGGAACGACGGAATGGCGACCGCCAGATTCCGCCATCAAAGTCATCGAACAACCGGTCGATTTCTCTTCGTAGGTTCTCGAACGGCTTCCACGTCTGAACACTCGGCGGAGAAGCCTTTTCAGTTTTCACGGCCAGTTTTGTAGCTGCTTCGGTCATAACACGTCCTCCAAGAGTGGCTCCAAGAGTGGCTCCAAGAGTGGTTGAAACCGATTACAGTTTAGCCGCCGCATCGGCAGCCGACTTTGATCTGCCTCAAGCTGCCGGCCTTCGTCGCCCAAAGCGCATTCATCGACGGGTTTGACCTGGATCAAGACATCTCAAGCCATTTTCGCATCAAGAGTGTCGACCGTTCAGCAGCGGACTGTGAGTGTGGTCCATTAGGTCTGATTGGAATGAAACTCGCCCGCAATCGTGGCGCATGTTGCGCTCGCAGGGTCTGGCTTGAGGGCTTGCCGGTGTGCGCCTGCGATGCTGCCCTGGCACAATATTGAGGGCGTGGTCGGAGTGGCAGGATTTGAACCTGCGACCCCCTCGTCCCGAACGAGGTGCGCTACCAGACTGCGCTACACTCCGACACAACGGGAATAGGCCTCGGGCGGGCTTATACTCGCCGCCTTCCGCGCCTGCAAGCGCTTCGCCTTGCTTGCATGAGCACGCTATTTAAGCACTGATGCAGCGCCATGACAGCCCCGCTGGTGACACGCGTATCGAGGGCCGATGCCGCGGCCGTCGGCGATGCCGCGCGCTGTCTCAGGGCTGGCGGCCTCGTCGCCTTTCCGACCGAGACGGTGTACGGGCTGGGCGCCGACGCAACCAACGGGCAAGCGGTGGCGCGGCTTTACGAGGCCAAGGGTCGGCCCGCATTCAATCCGCTCATCGCGCACGTCGTCGATGCCGCGGCGGCACGGGCGCTGGCGCGTTTTGACGCCAATGCGGTGCGGCTTGCCGAAACCTTCTGGCCGGGTCCCCTGACACTGGTGTTGCCGAAAGCCGAAAGCTGTCCGGTCGCCGATCTCGCCACCGCCGGGCTCGACAGCATCGCGGTGCGGGTTCCGAACCACGACGTTGCCCAAAAAATCCTGGTCGCCTTCGGCAAGCCGGTCGTGGCGCCTTCAGCCAATCGCTCCGGCCACGTGTCGCCGACCACGGCGGCGCACGTTCTTGCCGACTTGCGCAACCGCATCGATCTCATCATCGATGGCGGGGCAACGCCGGTCGGAGTCGAATCCAGCATCGTCGCCTGCCTCGGCGAACCGACTTTGCTGCGGCCGGGCGGCGCGCCGCGCGACGAGATCGAGCGTGTCTTGAAGCGGCCGCTTGCCGAGCCGGCCGAAGGCCCCGGCGCCTGCGCCGAGGCGCCGCTCGCGCCGGGAATGCTGGCGTCCCATTACGCGCCGCACACGCCATTGCGGCTCGATGCCGATCATGTGGACGCCGGCGAGGCTTTGCTCGCGTTCGGGCCGAACCCGGCGGCAGGCGCGATGGGTGCGACCATGGTGCTGAACCTCTCCCCGCAGGGTGATCTTATCGAAGCGGCGGCCAATCTGTTCTCGCATTTGCGCGCGCTCGACGCCGCCGGCGCAAGATTGATCGCGGTAATGCCGATCCCGCATGAGGGGCTCGGCGAAGCGATCAACGACCGGCTGGCGCGCGCCGCGGCGCCGCGTTGAAGACCGCCGGACGAAAAACAGGGTCAGCAAGAGCAGTTCGGGCAAAGCGACTCAGGCAAGAAACTCGGCGAGGTTTTCATGAAGCGCGCTGATATGCTGCGAACCGGGATTGCCGCCGGCCTCCTCTTTTGCTGTGGCGCGGTGGATGCCGAGGTGCGGAAGACCGTCTATTCGTGTGCGAACCAGCTCTGTCCATGGTTTCAGCTCGTGTTCACGCCGCCGGATGGTTGGATGATCGACAATGGTGCCAGCCTGAAGAACAAGGTTCAGGTCGTCGTCCCGAAAGGCGAAAATTTTGCTACCGCTCCGGCGCTCTTTTACGTGCAGGTCTTCTATCACGCCGACAAGCAGCAATCCCTCGCGGACTTCGTCCGCACGAGCAACGAGCGGTGGCAAGCCACGCACAACGCCAAGATTTCCGAGCTTGCCGCGGTCGAACGCACCAACGGCAAGCCTGCTTTCTTGCGCTTCTCATTCGAAAATCGGGGCAAGGCGCAGCAGGCTTATGAGGTCGGCGCCTTCGGCCTCGATGCCGACAGGGACGGCAACGAGTTTGTTCTCGACGTGGTCTTGACCGGACCCAGCAAAGCGGCATTGGATCGCGCCAACCAGGATTACATCTCTTTCCTAAAGGCCCATTGAAAGCCTCACGCACGCCGGCATATGGCACGGCTATCGATCAAGGCCGGCAGACAAGACAAACGGAAAACGCCCCGATGCTCGACAGACCCGAACGGACGATCGACCCCACGCTCGTCGCGCGTTTCGCCGCGATCGTGGGCGACAGATACGCCATCACCGACCCCGGCGCGCAGGCGCCGTATCTGGTCGAACAGCGCAACATGTTTCGCGGCCACACACCGGTGGTGCTGCGGCCATCCTCAGTCGCGGAAGTTTCGGCGATCCTCAAGCTTGCAAACGAAACGGCGACGCCGATCGTACCGCAAGGCGGCAATACCGGCCTGGTCGGCGGCCAGATTCCGCTGCACGACGAGATCGTGCTGTCGCTCAACCGGCTTGACCGCATCCGGGAGGTCGATCCGACCTCGAACACCATCACTTGCGAAGCCGGCGTCACCTTGCAGCGTACGCGAGAGGCCGCGGCAGCGGCCGACCGGCTCTATCCGCAACTGCTGCCGTCGGAAGGCACCTGCACCATCGGCGGTAACCTCTCCACCAACGCCGGCGGCACGGCCGCGCTCGCCCACGGCATCGCCCGCTCGCACGTGCTCGGCATCGAGGTGGTGCTGGCCGACGGGCGCGTGCTCAACAATCTCAACAAGCTGAAGAAAGACAACACCGGCTACGACCTGAAAAACCTGTTCATCGGCGCGGAGGGCACGCTCGGCGTCATCACCGCGGCGGTGCTGCGCCTGGTGCCGCGACCGCGTTCTGTCGAGACGGCCTTCGTCGGTGTGCCGTCCGCCGAAGCAGCGCTCGAACTTCTCGGCATCGCCACCGAGCGCACCGCGGGCGGCGTCACCAGCTTCGAGATCATGACCCGGCGCGGCGTCGAGCTCGTGCTCGAACACGGCGCCGGCTGCCGCGATCCGCTCGACGCGGCGTATCCCTGGTACGTGCTGCTCGAACTCTCCTCGCAGCAGCGCGAAGGCCTGCGCGACGTCATGGAGGACGTACTGGAGCGGGGCATGGAAAAGGGCCTCGTTCTCGACGCCGCGATCGCCGACAGCCTCGAACAAGCGAAAGCGTTCTGGCGCATCCGCGAGATGTTCGGCGAGGTGCAGGGCCGTGCCGGCGGCTCAATCAAGCACGATGTTTCGGTGCCGGTCGCCGCGGTGCCCGCGTTTATCCGGGAAGCAGACGCGGCCGTCGTCGCGCTGATCCCGGGCGCACGGCCGCTACCGTTCGGCCATCTCGGCGACGGAAACATCCACTACAACGTCACCCAACCCGTCGGCGCCGACAAGGCGGAGTATCTCAAACGCTGGAACGACGTGAATGCCGTGGTCTTCGCAGTGGTGAAAAAATACGGCGGCTCGATCTCTGCCGAGCACGGCATCGGCGTCGTCAAGCGCGACATCCTGCCATCGGTGAAGGACCCGGTGGCGCTTGATCTGATGCGGACCCTCAAGCGCACGCTCGACCCCAAGGGCATTCTTAATCCCGGCAAGGTGCTGTAGCGCCGGCGCGGCGGCTAGACCGAAAGCGCGAAGAACTCCATCAGTCCGTCTCGACCGGCCGGGGTGACCGCAAGCGCGCGGCTGTCGCGTACGCGCTCGATCCACTTCAGCTCGAAGCATCGGCGTGCCAATGCCGCGCCAACAGCGCCACCGATATGCGGCCGGCGTTCGGTCCAATCGAGACACGGACGGCAGAAAATGCGGCGCTTGGCGAGCGCAGCCGAAAGATCGACGCCGAGATTCGACAAAAACTCCGCTCCGGACTGCGTCACTTCGCCGGCGTCGTCGCCGAGGACGATAAAATTCCGTTCGATCAGCTTCTCGGCAAGGGCAACACCGAGCACGCCGGCGATGTGATCGTAACAGGTGCGGGCGTGCCGCATCTGATCGTCCACTTTGGACTTCGGCTGGAAGCGCTGCGGCCCGGCCAACGCGACGTTCATGATGCTCTCGAGCATTTGCGCGACATGCGGGCCGGTAAGGCGAAAATAGCGGTGGCGCCCCTGCTTCACCCCGACGACAAGATGCGCGCCATGAAGCTTGCCGATGTGGCCGCTCGCCGTCTGCGGCGTCACGCCGGCAACGAAAGCAAGCTCGGTCGCGGTCAGCGCGCGTCCGCCGAGCAACGCGCACAGCATGTTCGCGCGCCCGGGATCGCCGACCAGAGCGGCAATTTCGGCAATTTGCGGAGCGTTCGACATACCTCGATAGTGGCGAACGCCGCGCCAGATTGCCACCGGCAATAATTCGTTCCCGGCCGAAATATTCCGGCGATTTCAAGCCGCTTGGCTGGCCTAGAACAGGGACGCCTGGTCGTCGGACGTCTTCGCCTTCTTCGCTCCAGCCTTGGACAGCGGCGTGCCTTGCAAAGGCTGCTCGGCAGTCGCAGGGGCAACGGCGGGAACGGGCACAATGAGTTCCGGGGAATCATTGGCCACGCGATTGACCGCGGATGAAATCTCATAGACTTCGAGTAAGGATTCTTCCGCAGGCCTGATCACGGCCGCAGCGACTTCGGCTTCGACATTGGCGCAATCAAGCCACAGATCGAATGCCTCCTTCGCCACGAAGACCGGCATACGGTCGTGAATGGCGCCGAGCGTCCGGTTGGCCGCGGTAGTGATGATCGCGGCGGTGTCGACTTCCTCGCCGTTCGGCCCGCTCCAAGTTTCGTAAAGTCCCGCGAAAGCAAGCGGCGATGCAATTTCGTCGTTCGGGCCACGGCGGGCGCGCACGAAATACGGCCGTTTCGGCGGACCCGGCTGCCATTCGTAGAACCCGTCGGTCGGAATGAGGCAGCGCCGTCTGCGCATGGCGTTGCGGAAGGCCGGCTTGTCGAGCACGGATTCGCCGCGCGCGTTGATGAGCAACGGAAACGCTCTTGGATCTTTCACCCAGGACGGCAGCAAGCCCCAGCGCATCAGCGCGAACGAACGCTTACCGTCAACCAGGCGCACGACCGGAATAGGCTGCGTCGGCGCCACATTATAACGCGGCGGAAAATTCGGCTGCTCGCCATAGCCGAACAATGCCCGGATCGCTTCCGGTGTCGAAATGATGACATAGCGCCCGCACATGAGCTAAGCAGATAATCCCTAACGGCAAAGAATCCAGCGCAACACGCGCTGATTCCAACGTTAGCAGAAATGGGCCGGCCATCGATGAGCACCGCCGAAAACTCGCGTACTTATCCCACGCGTCCTTATTTGGCTGTGAGCGCTGCCATCTTCCGCGACGACAAGGTCTTGATTGTGCGCCGGGCGCGCCCACCCGCCCACGGCCTCTTTACGCTGCCGGGCGGCGGCGTCGAGCTCGGCGAGACCTTGGAAGAGGCGGTGGTGCGCGAAGTGCGTGAAGAGACCTGTCTGGACGTCGAGCCGGTGGCGCTTGCCGGCTACCGCCAGGCGATTGCCCGCGACGCTGCCGGCCACGTCGAGCGGCATTTCGTGATTCTGCCGTTCGCGGCGCGCTGGATCGCCGGCAATATCCTGCTGAACGAGGAACTGGCGGAAGCGCATTGGCTTCAACCATCGGAGCTTTCAGGATTGAAAACCACCGACGGATTGGCGCAAATCGTCGCCGCAGCCCACGAGCGGATCGCTGCGTCCGGCTGAATTATCGCCTCATCCGTGCCGCGTTCTCGTGATTGCCGTATGATCGATCGAATATCGAGATCAAGCCGTTGCCAATGCCGCGAATTTTGACCGCTTCACTGCTCGCGCTTTGCGTTGTCGCGGCACCCGTGCGCGCCCAGTTTCTGTTTCCATGGCAGACTCAGCAGCCATCGCCGCCGCCGCGCGCGCCAGCCCAGCCGCCACGCATTTTGCCGCCACCGCCCCCGCCAGGCCAGGCAGCACGCCCCGCACCGCCGCCAACGCCGGTGCGCGAGGAGCCTGCTCCGTACGACCACGATCTACAAAGGCTGTCCGAAATTCTCGGCGCTCTGCATTTTCTGCGCGGCATCTGCACGACCAATGAAGGGCAGAAATGGCGCGACGAGGCCCAGGCCTTGATCGACGCGGAGGCCCCCGGCGGCGACCGCCACGACCAGATGGTGGCAAGTTTCAATCGCGGCTATCGCGGCTTCCAGCAGAGCTATCATACCTGCACGCCCGCGGCCGGTCTCGTCATCCGGCGCTACCTTGAAGAGGGCGCGAAAATCGCACGCGATATCACGGCGCGATACGCCAATTGACGGCTGCTCCCGCGCCGACCGCGCGATATCGCCGGATAAAGCGTGGTCACTTCAGCATTAACCGTGCCTTGAGGTCGGCCCTGACCGGATGAAATCCCATGCTAACGTGCCGGTGGACAGGGACGCTACGGGCTGTGGCGAGAACGTGATTGCGATGAGGGTGGCGACACAGAATTTAGCGGCGCGCGAGACGCTGAGCGAACACGAGCAGAAGCGGCTGGCGCTTGGCTATCTTCAGGACGCCTGGGCCGAAGCGCACCTTGACGGCATCGACGGCGATTGCCTGGCGCAGACTTCGCTGTTTCTCGCACTCGCAGAGTTGATCACGACCTATGGCGAAGAGGCCGCGGCGCGTTATGCCGAGAACCTCGCTCCCCGCATCCGCAATGGTGAATTCTCCGTCGAACTTTCGCGACAGTAACCGTGCCTGCCTGCGGTTTTCGGCCGCCGCGCAGAAAGCGCACAGAGCCCCGCTATCGGCAAGGAACTTCTTTGGCGTGGCCGAGAATGCCGCTTGTCCGAGGAAGCGGCAGCTGATCCGATAAGATTGTCACCTTGCAAGATCGCGGACCGAAGAATCCCCGGCAAGACCAAGCTCCCTTGCGGATTAAGCAAGCGTCTGCCAGTCGGTTGAACACGGTTAATAGGTGGAACGTTGCGGAAACATCACCGGCGCGACTTCAATGGAACCAAGTATACATCCTTCAATGGTATCTTAGTATTCCCGAACCGCTGGGCTCCCTATTTGGGATAATTCCAAAACAACCCGCGACGACAGGATTTCAATCGAGCTATACTTTCAGTCGTTAATTCGATCTGGTTCGGGTATCCAGGTCCTCTCGTTCCCCGTCCGCGAATTCACAAGAATTTAATACTTGGCTTTACGATTTGCTTACCTTAAGGCTTCCTTTGAAGCGGCAAATAGTATTTAATTTGCCTTGGGCCTGCGTGTGCGCCATCGATGTCAGTCAACAGTCCCTCACAAGAAGGCCGGGCTCACCCGCTCGCACTGTCAGCCGCACAGCCGAAAGCGATGCGGTTGGGCGCGGTGGTCGCCAAAGTGCACGCGGCGGAGTTTGTCGCGGTCGCGGTAGCCGCTTACATTTCCAGTTTGATTTATCATAATGCGGCGCTCCGATCGCCGATCAACGTCAACGAGTACGCATCTGCAGCGGTTTACATTGCGGCGCTGGTGTCGATTATTTCGGCAGCGTTTCGACAGTTCGTTGAGGTGCAGCGCCAGCCGCTGCATGTGCTGTTGTGGAACGGCCTGGGCGCTGTGGCGCTGGCATTCTCGTTTTTTGTTTCGACGCTGTTTCTGCTGAAGTTCGGCGAGGCATATTCGCGTGGAACATTCCTCTTTCAGGTCGTGGGCGTAAGCTCCGTCGTATGCGCCACACGGACGGTGTTCTACTTCTGGCTTCAATCGGCGATGCAGGCCGGTCAGGTCGAGGCTCGGCGCGTCGTTTTGATCGGCGACGAGAAATTTCGCGCGCAATTTTCCGACTTGGTGAAGACCGCAGGCGTTCGCAGTATTGCGTGGCTGCCGTTTCCAATCCACCGCGACGCCAAAACAGGGCATGACGACTCTGGGCTGGTCGACACCGGCGTGGCGCGTCGAACGATCGAATTCTGCCGCACCGCCCACCCGGACGACATCGTCATTCTGACTTCGCAGGAGGAGTTGGCGGCGGCGCCTGAACTGGCGCGCCGGCTTTCGGAGCTTCCGGTCAACGTTCACATGGTGCCGCTCGGCACGGTCAACTTTTTCGGGACGTCGCGCATCGCCGAACTAGGCGACTTGAAAACGCTGCAGGTTTCGCGGCCGCCTTTGTCCGGGTTCGACCGCGCTATTAAGCGGGCTTTCGATATCGTCGCGGCGTGTGTGGGAATTATCCTGCTGGCACCGCTGTTCGTGGCGGTGGCCATCGCCATCAAGCTGGAAACGCGCGGCCCGGTGTTCTATCGGCAAAAGCGGCACGGTTACAATAGAGCGATCATCCACGTCTTGAAATTCCGATCCATGAAGTGCGCTGCGGAAGATCGTTTCGTGCAAGCGACGCGCGGCGACGCGCGCGTCACCCATGTGGGCCGGCTTCTTCGCCGCACCAACATCGACGAACTGCCGCAGCTATTCAACGTGTTGATGGGCGACATGTCGATTGTCGGGCCGCGACCGCATGCGACCGCCCACAACGAAATGTTCGAGGGCAGAATCCTGCCGTTCGCGCGCCGGCATAACATCAAGCCGGGCATAACGGGCTGGGCCCAAGTCAACGGACACCGAGGCGAGACCGATACGCTCGACAAGATGCAGCGTCGTGTCGAGCATGATCTCTACTACATCGATAACTGGTCCCTGCTTCTCGACCTGAAAATCATCCTGCTGACGTTCTTCTCGAGAAGAACTTACCTGAATGCCTATTAGGGCAGCATAAAGCCCAGCGGAGCAGTCGCTCCCGACCGGTGCACTTCAGTTTATCGAAAACGATTGATTGGGCTATCGGCAATCGATGGCCGGGAACACGCGCAGCCCACTCACGGCCGAACCTCTCGCTGGCGATCAGCGCTCAAATTCCGGAATAACTACCGATCGGGCAACTTTTCCCAACCGCCCTTGTCTTCAAAATTTCCCGAATTCCAGATGAACCAGGCAACCGCCGCTAGCGACGGCACCAAGGCGATCAGAAGCCAACTACACAACGTTTCCATGGCACCCCCTCATTTTTGTTTTTGTTGTTTGCTGCTAATCAATCTTATTTTAAGCAGGAACCCTGCCGTCTTAGCTAGAGGCTTTCGAGAGCCGACATCCCAGCTATGCACAAGATTTCTGGCCAACGGGCGATGTGAAGCTGGGCTGGCCGGCTGTTCGGTCCTTGAGGGACCTCCGCATCTGCCCTAGATTTCAGCAATATTGGAAAGCCCAGGGTATGAAGGCTGCTCTCCTCCCGGACCGCGGCGTGGTCAAAGTCGTTGGCAACGACGCTCGAAGCTTTCTCCAGAGCCTCGTGACCGCTGACATGCTCAAGCTTGCGGTCGATACCCCCCGCTTCGGCGCGCTGCTGACGCCGCAAGGCAAGATCATCGCCGATTTCATCGCAGCGGAGGCCCCCGCAGCAGATGGCGGCGGCTTCTTTCTCGATCTTCCCCGTGCGCTCACCACCATGCTGGTCGACAGGCTCAATCTCTACAAGCTACGCGCCAAGGTCATCGTCGAGGATCTGTCCGAAGCGCTCGGCGTGATGGCCGCCTGGGATGGGAACAGCAGCACCGAATATGGCCTCTGCTATGCCGATCCGCGACTGCCGGCGCTCGGCATGCGGGTGATGCTGCCGCCGCATCTCGCCGCGGCAGCAGCAACCGATCTCGGCGCGTCCCTCGTCGACGCTGGCGAATACGAGGCGCATCGAATAGCTCTTGGGGTGCCGCGCGGCGGGCTCGATTTCAGCTACGGTGACGCTTTTCCCCACGAGGCCGACATGGATCAACTGGGCGGCGTCGATTTCGACAAGGGCTGTTATGTCGGTCAGGAGGTGGTGTCGCGGATGGAGCATCGCGGCATCGCCCGCACGCGCGCGGTGCCGATTCGCTATGCCGGCGCTGCCCCTGAGGCCGGTGTAGCGGTGCTGGCGGGCGAACGACAGGTCGGCATAATGGGCTCGGCGGCAGCGGGACGCGGCGTTGCATTACTGCGGCTCGACCGCGTGGCGGACGCGATGGCGCGCGGCGAGACGCTTCTCGGCGGCGGCGTCCTGATTGAACTCGTCAAGCCGGATTGGGCACATTTTGCCTTTCCGGCGGGAAGCAAGGCCGCCGAATGAGCGCTGATACACAAGCCGACATCATCAAGCGCTGTCCATGGCCCAAGGACGACCCGGTCTACATCGCCTATCACGACCAGGAATGGGGTGTGCCCGAATACGACGCCCGCGCGCTGTTCGAGAAGCTCATGCTCGACGGATTTCAGGCCGGGCTCTCCTGGATCACAATTCTACGCAAGCGCGAGAACTTTCGCCGCGCCTTCGACAGTTTTGTGCCGGAGACGATCGTGCGCTACCGGCCGGCGAAAATAGAGCGCCTGATGCAGGACGCAGGCATCGTACGCAATCGTGCCAAGATCGAAGGGACAGTTCTGTCCGCCCGCGCCTGGATCGATGCGATGGAGAAAGGCCCCGGCTTTTCCAAGCTGCTGTGGGATTTCGTCGACGGCAAGCCCAAGGTGAATCGCTACCGAAGTACATCGCAGGTGCCGGCGGAAACCGCGATCTCGCGCGCAATCTCGAAAGAGCTTTCCCGGCGCGGCTTCAAGTTTTGCGGACCGACCATCGTTTACGCCTTCATGCAGGCGGTCGGGATGGTCAACGACCATCTCGTGACGTGCCACCGCCACGAGGCCTGCATAAAGCTTGGACGGTGACTGAATCGGCCATTCCGAGTTCCCGTCCGCATCGCCGCGATTGGCGTTTTTTGCCGCAGTCGGCATAGTCATAACGATTCGCTGGAATTTGCGCGTGCCGCCACGACGCTTAGCCAAGCCAGCCGCCGACCGGGCCTGGCAGCGCATGCTGTCCGGCCGTCGGCTCGATCTGCTCGATCCTTCCCCGCTCGATATCGAGATCGAGGATATCGCGCACGGCCTCGCTCGCGTGGCGCGCTGGAACGGACAGACCAAAGGTCCCAACATCTATTCGGTCGCCCAGCACTGTCTCCTGGTCGAGGCCCTGGCACGCATCCGGGCGCCGCGGCTAGATCGCAGCCGCAGGCTCGCAGTGTTGCTGCACGATGCCCCCGAATACGTGATCGGCGACATGATCTCGCCGTTCAAGGCCGTGATCGGCGATGCCTATAAGGCGGTCGAGCGCCGCCTGCTTGCGGCTATTCACCGCCGCTTCGGATTGCCGCCGCAATCGTCGCCGGAATTGATTGCATTGCTCAAATTCGCCGACCACGGCGCAGCCTATCTGGAAGCGACCCGGCTTGCCGGTTTCGAAGCCGCCGAAGCGCGGCGGTTCTTCGGCAAGCCGCCGCCGATTTCCGCCGCGATGGAGCGCGATTATCTCAGGCCTTGGCCGGCTGAGACGGCGCAGGCGCGCTATCTTGAAGGAATCAAAATACTCGTTGGCGAGTAGGCTCACGAGGCAACAATTTTTGCACCGCAAAAGTGCTTGGGCGGGCTAGGCCAAGCTTTCGTCGACTGTGACTTTCTTCAGATTATGATCTGGGAAGAACTCGCCCAGGACGTGGTCAGGAGCGGACAACCCGTTTGCCAGGCTGATCATACTTCACCAAAGAAACCAAACCATGATCCCGATCCATATGTCCGACGACCTGATAATCCCGGCAATCATTCTTGGAGTTCTGGCTTTCCCCATCGTTGCTGTTGCCGCGCTGGTCAAAGTCAACCGGCTCACAAACCTGGTGTGGCGCATCGAGCAAAGGCTGGAATTGCTGGAACATCATTCGCGGTCGACCAGCGCCGCCGGCCCGCAAGCGGCGGCAGCACCGCCACCCGGCATCCAACCCGAAGCCGCAGCGCCGATCATTTCTCAGCCACCATCGTCGACACCGCCGCCGCAGGCGGCAACTCGAGCGATCGCCACACCCTCCCCTCCGCTACCGCGGCAACCGATCGGTTTCGAGGAACGCTTCGGCACGCGCTGGGTGGTGTGGGTGGGCGGCGTGGCATTGGCGCTCGGCGGCGTTTTTCTGGTGCGCTATACGATTCAACAAGGTCTGATCGGGCCTCGTGTCCGCATATTTCTTGGCGGCGTCCTCGCGGCAATTCTGGTGGCGCTGGGCGAGTGGACGCGCCGCACCGACCGCCTGTCGAAGCTACCCAGTCTTTCCGCGGCAAACATCCCGAGCATTCTCACGGCCGCAGGCGTCACGGTCGCCTACGCGACGGTATATGCGGCCTACGGGCTCTACCACTTCCTGCCGCCTGCGATTGCCTTTGTGCTGCTGGGCGCAGTCGCTTTGCTGACTTTGGCAGCCGCTTTGTTGCATGGCCCCGCTCTCGCCGGCCTCGGTCTCGTCGGCGCCTTCCTAGCGCCGATATTGGTGGCCTCGCAGAAGCCGGACTACTGGTCACTCTATATCTACCTCGCGGTGGTCACCGCGGCCGCCTTGGCGCTGGCGCGAGTCCGGCTGTCGCGCTGGCTGGCGATTGCGACGATAATGCTGAGCGCCGCCTGGATCGTGCCCGGGCTTCAAATCGATTCGGTCGATGCGCTTGGCGCGCATGTTTTTCATGCGCTTGCGGGCTTCGGGCTGGCCGCAACGTTTCTCGTCTGTGGCCTGCTCTACGGACCCCCGGCCGCGCCCGGTGAGGTCGACCGGCTCTCGACGCTGGCCTTGTCGGTCTATCTTCTGCTCGCTGCGATCCTGGTATTGGCGAGCCGCCACGATGCCGTCGCGCTGGCGGCCTTCGTCGTTCTCACCGTGACGACGGTCGTCATCGCCTGGCGCACGGAAGCGGCCGCCGGCGCCGTGCCGGTCGCCGCAGTTCTGGCGATGGCGGTCATGGGCCATTGGGCGCTTCAAACGAACCTCGAGATGCTGCTTGCGCCCTCGGGGCCGACCGCGCCGGCAATCCCTGAGCCTGCACGTTTCCTCTATGGCTCACACTTGCTGCTTGCTGGTGCGTGGGCCGCGCTGTTCGGAATCGCCGGATTTTTGCAGCAGGGGCGCAGCACACGCGCTTTGGCGCCGATGTTATGGGGCGCGTCGGCCGTCTTCGCACCGCTCGCTATGCTGATCGCGCTTTACTATCGCATCGCCGGCGTGGACCGATCACTGCCGTTTGCCGCGCTGGCGCTGCTGCTCGCGGCGATCTTCGGCGTCGCGACCGAACATCTGGTCAAGCGCGAGTCGCGTCCGGGTCTCACGGCGGCCGGCGCGATGTTTGCGACCGGAACGCTCGCAGCGCTGGCGCTCGCGCTGACCTTCGCGTTGGAGAAAGGCTGGCTCACGGTCGGCCTCGCGCTGATGGTGCCAGCGGCTGCCTGGGTCGCGGAGCAACGGCCGCTACCCTGGTTGCGCTGGCTCGCCGCCCTGGTGGTTGGCATTGTGGTCGTCCGCATTGCCCACGAGCCGCGGATTGCCGGCACCGACCTCGGCACGACGCCGATCTTCAACTGGTTGCTCTATGGCTATGGCGTGCCGGCCGTCGCGTTCTGGGCTGGAGGATTTCTCTTGCGCAAACGGGCGGACGATGTGCCGGCGCGCATGGTCGATGCCGGCGCGATACTGTTCACGGTCCTGTTGGCAATGCTCGAGATCCGCCATTACGTCACCGGCGGCGATCTTTATCGGCCGGTGACAAGCTCTACCGAGGCCGCACTCGACGTCAATGCCGGCTTGGCCGTCGCCATAGGTCTTGAGTGGATACGCGGACGCACGCGTAGCATTGTGCATAATGTAGGCGCACTTACTGTCGCGGCGCTGGCATTCGTCGCCATCATCTCCGAGCTGGTGTTGGTAGCCGGGCCGCGCTTTAACAACGCGGCGGTCGGCGGCGTGTTCTTCAATCTGATCCTGCTCGGCTACGGCATACCGGCGATCCTGGCCATTACGCTTGCGCTGATCGCCCGCGCAACCCGCCCGATGCCCTATCGCGTCGTCGCCGCGATTACGGCCGTGACGCTGGCACTCTTCTATTTGACTCTCCAGGTACGGCGCCTCTTTCACGGCCCGATTCTCGCAGGACCGACCACCGACGCGGAGCAATATTGCTATTCGACGATATGGCTAGCTTTCGGCATTGCACTCCTTGCGGCCGGCTTTACGCTTCGCTCGCAACCGGCGCGGCTGCTGGCGCTCGGCGTCATCGCACTGACGGTCGCCAAGGTCTTCATCATCGATACGGCGAGCATCAGCGGCATTTACCGCGCCCTGTCGGTCATCGGGCTCGGCGTCGTGCTGCTCGGCATCGGCTGGCTCTATCAGCACCTGCTCTATCCGCGCCTGCCATCGACGGCTGCGACACCATCTGCGAATCCGGCGCCATAGCCGTTCGCGGGCGCTGGGCGTCACATTTGCGCCGCGGGCGGTATTTATGTGAGAGCGTAACGATCAGCCGCCGCTTGCCGTCATGATTCACGTCTGCTCGCTCGCCCGCCTTCAAGAGACCGTTCACGAAACCGGCGCACGCCACGTCGTATCGCTGCTGGGCGATGAAGCGCGTCTCGACCGGCCGGATGGCATCGAGCCAGAGAATCACCTTTGGCTGAAGCTCCACGACATATCCTCACCGCTCGACGGCTACATCATGCCGGACGAAGATCACGTCGCCGAACTTCTCGAATTCGTCCGCGGATGGAACCGCCGCGCACCACTGGTGGTGCATTGCTATATGGGCATCAGTCGTTCGACGGCGAGCGCCTTCGCCAGCGTCTGCGCGCTCAGCCCGCATCGCGACGAGACTGAGATCGCATTGGCGCTGCGGCGTGCCTCGCCAACAGCGACGCCGAATATGCGGATCGTTTCGCTTGCCGACCGCCTGCTTAGCCGCGACGGCCGAATGATCACCGCGATCGAGACGATAGGGCGCGGCCTCATGGCCGATGAGGCGACGCCGTTCCGGCTCGACTTGGATTGAACCCTGCCGCGATTAAGCCCGGTCCGGCTGGATCAGTCTTCGATCGCCGGCCGCAGCGACGGGCGTGACACCGCGATGGGCGTCGCGCGCGGTGACTCGTTGGCGGCCGGAGCATTGCGTTGGCGAAACTCGCCGCTGGTGAAACGACTGCGTGGTTCGGCGCCCGCTGTCAGTTGCGTACGCGGATTGTGCTGATGGAAATCGCAATAGGCGAAGCTCAGTCCCGCGAGCGAGCCGCGGAAGCTGCGGTAATCGAGCTTCTGCACCCGGAAGCACGGCTCGATGAACAGGCCCGGAAGGTGCGCGCACATCGCCGTACCGCTCACCTTTATCGTGCCGGCCGGCAACGCCGCAAAGCGCGCCTGGCTTTGGCCGCCCGCCTTGATGGTGCCGACCACGGAGCCATCGGAGAAGATGCGGCCCATGCCCTCGGTGCCGTCGAAACAGGTATAGGAGAACAGCTTGCCGACCACGAAAGCACGGGCCTGATCGGGTCCAAGCTCTTCGGCAACGGCCGAACCTACTCCCAAGCACGCAAGGATGACACCGACACGCACTAACATGGACGACTCCGACTTCGACGTGAGTGCGACGTTAACAAAATTTCTTAACCGTCCCCTTACCATACCGGCCTCGATGATGCTCGCCTGCCGTTGCGGAAAATTGTGCGTCTTTACCCTATCTTTACCACAATTCGTCCGCGCACCTGACCCTCGATAATGCGCCTTCCCGCCTCGATGACGCCGCCGAGGCCGATTTCGCTGGTCATCGCCGCTATCTTGGCGCGCTCCAGGTCCCGCTCCAGGCGCCGCCAAGCCTCCTGCCGCAAGGGCAGCGGGCACATGACCGAATCGATACCCAGGAGCGATACGGCGCGTAGGATGAATGGGGCGACCGAGCCCGGCAAGTCCATGCCGCCCGCAAGTCCACAGGCTGCAACCGCGCCGCCGTAGCGCGTCATCGACAGCACATTGGCGAGCGTCGTCGAGCCTACCGCATCGATGCCCCCGGCCCAGCGCTCCTTGGCGAGCGGACGCGCAGGCCCGCTTAACTCCTTGCGATCGACGATTTCGGAAGCCCCCAATCCCTTGAGGTAGTCGGCTTCGGCCGGCCGCCCGGTCGAGGCCACGACTGTGTAGCCAAGCTTCGCCAGGATCGCGACGGCAACCGAGCCAAGTCCGCCCGCAGCTCCCGTCACGATGACCGGGCCCCGCGCCGGCGCAACGCCGGCGCGCTCCAGCGCCATCACCGCCAGCATGGCGGTGTAGCCCGCGGTGCCGATCGCCATGGCGTCGCGGGCGCTCATGCTGGCCGGCAGCCGCACCAGCCAGTCGCCCTTGACCCGCGCTTTTTGCGCATAGGCGCCGAGGTGGGTTTCACCGAGGCCCCAGCCGTTGAGGATGACCTTGTCGCCGGGCTTCCAGGCAGCGTGCGAGGACGCTTCGACCGTGCCGGCGAAATCGACCCCGGCGATCATGGGAAAGCGGCGCACCACCGGCGACTTTCCGGTGACGGCAAGGCCGTCTTTGTAATTTACCGTCGACCATTCGACGCGGACATTGACGTCGCCATCCATCAGGTCCTTCTCGTCGAAGTCCTTGAGGCCGACCGATTGGCCAACGTCGGTCTTCTCGACGACGACGGCTTTGAACGTGGCCATTGCGGTCTCCTGTTACGCCGGCGCCAGCACCGGCCGTTCGATCGGCTTCTCGACGATCGGCAGATTGATGATCGCGGACAGCAATCCGAACAGCACGCCGAGCCACCACACCGCGTCATAGGAGCCGGTGCGCTCATAGACCACACCGCCGAGCCAGACGCCAAGGAAGCCGCCGACCTGATGACTGAAGAAGGCGATGCCGAACAGCATCGCCAGCCACCGCGTCCCGAACATCAGCGCCACAAGGCCCGAGGTCGGCGGCACCGAGGAGAGCCAAAGCAGCCCGGTGATAGCGCCATAGGTCAGCGCCAGGGCCGGGCTCGTCGGCAGCGTGATGAGCGCAACGACGGTGAGAGCGCGCGCGAAATAGATGACGGAAAGAA
>Ga0335085_10007157_pt1 | contig 17420 bp, 10 predicted proteins | sample Lox_Sample_45_FD_206712 | JGI IMG/M metagenome (GOLD analysis project Ga0335085, IMG submission 206712) | Soil microbial communities from Loxahatchee National Wildlife Refuge, Florida, United States - Lox_Sample_4.5 | ecosystem: Environmental > Terrestrial > Soil > Wetlands | place: USA...
CGCCGCAGCCGGTTCAGGTCGAGCTGCCGGACGTACGCCTCGAAGCGGTCGGCGGCCTCCGCCAGGTCGACCCAGGCGTCCAAAAGCGACTCCAGCCGTTCGTACTCGCCCCGGACCATCTCCCCGCTCCAGTTCTCGTTCTTCGCCAGCTCGGCCCCCATCTCGCGGTGGGCGGCGATCAGGTCGATGGCCCGCTCCCGGTCCCGCTGGTCGGGCAGGGCCAGGATGCGCTCCCGGCGCCTGACCCTCGCGGCCTCCAGCAGGCGGGCCCGGTGCTGCCGGTCGGCCCAGCGGCGGAAGGGAGCCGTGTCGGCGCCGATGAAGAGCCAGATCGCCTCCAGCCCGGAGGCGATCACCGCCAGCCCCCAGTCGCCCGTCCCGGCGGCGACGGCCAGGGCGCCGCCGAACAAGGACAGGTTGTACGCGTTCGCGAACGCGTATTTCAGATAACTGGGGTGCTCGGGCAGCGCGGGCATCAGACCCCCACGCGGATGTTGCCCTGCACCTGCGAGCTCTTGTGGAGCAGCTCCAGCAGCTGGTCCTCCACCTTGCGGAACTCGGGCGAGCTCTTCACCGAGAGCGAGCGGTCGGCGAAGAAGGGCACCTCCAGGCGGTGGAGGATCTGCGCCGGCCGGCTGGAGAGGACGTAGATGACGTCGGCCAGGTAGACGGCCTCGCTCACGTCGTGGGTGACGAAGAGCACGGTGTTGTCGCTGCGCCGGAGCATGTCCAGCACCAGGCCCTGCATCCCCCAGCGGGTGTTGGGATCCAGGGCGCCGAAGGGCTCGTCCATCAGGAGCACCTTGGGGTTGTTGAGCAGGGTGCGGGCGATGGCCACCCGCTGTTTCATCCCCCCCGAGAGCGCCTTGGGATAGGCTTCGGCATAGTCCGAAAGCCCCACCGCCTTGAGCATCTCCATGGCTTTCGCGCGCCGTTCCGGGACGGCCATGCCGGAAAGCCGCAAACCGTACTCGACGTTCTCCCGCACCGTCAGCCAGCCGAAGGAGGTGTAGGCCTGGAACACCATCCCCCGGTCCTTTCCCGGCGGTCCGACCGGCGCGCCCATCAGCTCGATGCGGCCCTCGTCCACGGGCAAGAGGCCGGCGATGGCCTTGAGGATGGTGGACTTCCCGCAGCCGCTGGGGCCGAGGAACACCACCAGCTCCCCCGCGCCGGGCTTGTCCTCCACGCTGAAGCTCATCTCCCGCACCGCCTCCACCGGCTTGCGCGTGCGGGGATCGGGATAGCGGACGGTGACGCGATCGAAGAGCAGGCGGGTGGCGGTCACGGCTGCGTCTCCCGCCAGCGGAAGAGCAGCCGGTTCGCCCCGGCGATGCAGGAATCCGTCACCAGCCCGATCACCCCCACCACCGCGATGCCGGCCAGCGACCACTCCGGCTTGCTGTGCTGCTGCGCCAGGTTGAGCAGGTACCCGATCCCCTGCTGCGGGTTCACGAACTCCGCCAGGATCACGTAGGTCCAGGCGATGGCGTTCATCACCCGGAAGCTGTCGAAGATCTGGGGGAGCGCGGCGGGCACCAGGACGGTGAGCACCACCTGCGCGCGCGAGGCGCCCAGGGTGAAGGCCGTGGAGACCAGCTCCTCGGGGACGGCGCGGATGGCGTCGACCACCACCGGGAGCAGGTAGACGAACGTGCCGAGGAAGAGGAAGGCGATCTTCTGCTTCTCGTAGATGCCGAACCAGAGGATGAGCAGGGGGATGAAGGCGGTGATGGGCATGTAGCGCAGCGGCGCCACGATGGGATCGAACGCCCGGTTGAAGGCGTCGAAGCTCCCCATCAGCACCCCCAGGGGAAAAGCCACCGCCACCGAGAGGACGAAGGCGGCCAGGATGCGCAGCGTGCTCACCCCCACCGCCTTGAGCAGCCCCTGGTCGACGATCAGCTGCACCAGGCCGTCGAGGACGTCGGTGGGAGAGGGAAGGAAGAAGCGGCTCACGTGGCCGCCGTAGCTCGCCGCCGACCAGACCGCGAGCACCACGAGGAGCGGGACCAGGGAGAGCGGCAGCCGCCAAGCCTCCGGCACCGGCGAGCGGATCCCGAGGATCTCGCGCCGCGGGGGCGAACCGCCCCGCCGGGCCGGCTCGGGTGCCGACGCGGTGGCCTGGTCGGGCTTCATCTCTACTGGTTGAGGAGGACGCGGATCTCCGTCCGCCGGTTGGCGGCCTGGCCCTCCAGGGTCTCGTTGGAGGCGATGGGCCGGGCCGCGCCGAAGCCGTAGGTCTTGAAGCGCTCGGGCTTCACCTGGAAGTGCGAGACCAGGTAGTCGCGCACCGCCGCGGCCCGGCGCTCGGAGAGGGAGAGGTTGGACCGCGCCGAGCCCACCGCGTCGGTGTGCCCCTCCACCTGCAGGGTGGTGTTCCCGAAGGAGGTGAGGGTCTCTCCCAGCGAGTCGAGGACGTACTCCGAGCCTGGCAGCAGGCGATCGGAGTTCTGGGCGAAGTGGATCATCAGGATCTTGTTGATCACCCCTTTGGAAGCGGGGGCCTTGTGCTCGCCGGGCCTGGCGGTGCCGGGGAAGACCTCGCTCACCGTCTGGCCCTTGTACTTGCCGGCCAGCGCGCCCACGAACTTCGGCTCCAGCCGGTCGCGGGCGTCGGCTACCTTGGTGATGGCGCCGTGCGAGCGCCAGATGGTGCTCGCCGCGTCGAACAGGTTCTGGTAGTGCGAAGCCGTCCCCTGCGGGCTGGTGAGCCCGAAGAACCAGGCGTTGTCCGGCCAGCCGGTGAGCTTGAGGCCGGAGAGCATCCCGTCCACGTCGTCCGCCGTCAGCTTCAGGGCCTTGGCCACCACCGCGGTGGTGGCGGCCCGGTTCTTCTGCATCTCGTCGATGGCCTCGAACCAGCCGGCCACGAACGCGGCCAGCGTCTCCGGGGCGCCGTCGATCGCCTGCTGCCGCGCCACCAGCACATCGGCGATGATGTGCGTGGCGGCCGCGGTGCTGATGAGGATGTGGGCGTCGTTGGGCCGGGCGTTGACGGCCAGGGTGAGGTCGGGCTCCCAGGTGACGGCGGCGTCGACGTTGCCGCTCTTGAAGGCCGCAGCGGCCAGCGGGGCCTCGGCGGTGAACACCAGATTCTTCTCCAGGGCCTGCTTGTCCTCGCGGGAGAGGCCGGACTGGGCCAGAAGGTAGAGCAGCAGCCAGTGCGAGGGCGTGAACTGGGTGGTGGCGATCTTCCTGCCCTTGAGGTCCTCCACCGACTCGATGTTCTTCAGGGAGACGATCCCGTCGCCCCCCCGCGACCAGTCTTCCTGGATGACGGCGCGGGCGGCGATCCCCTTCTCCTGCAGCACCCCCGCCTCGCGCGCCCAGGAGTCGACAGTGTCCCACATCACGTCCACCTGCCCGGAGATGAGCGCGGTCAGCTTCGCCGAGGGATCCTCGATGAGCTTGAAGCTCACCGGCACGCCCTTCTTCGCGTAGATGGAGGCCGCGGCCTGCTCCAGGCCGCCGTTCGCCACCAGGCCCGGCGCGTGCCCGGCCCAGGTGTTGATGGCCACGACCAGCGGCCGGTTGAGCTTGCCGCTCCCGGCGCTGGTGGCGGCGACGGCGCTGGTGTCGTGCCCGGTGTCCAGCGGCTGGGCCAGCTTCCCGAAGATGCCCCGATCTCCCTCGGCGGCGGGCGCGGCGGTGGAGCTTTCCGGGCGCGGGCCCTCCGCCGCCCGCTGCGCGCCGTACCGCTTCCAGGCGACGTACCCGACCACTCCGACGATGACGATGAAGATGAAGAGCTTGGCAAACGGCGTCAGTCTCATTTGCTCTCCGCGGGCGGGGGCAGGAAGCCCGCCACCCGGCCGACAGCGTCACCCTGCGCCTTGCAGGCCTGCTCCACCGAGGCGCGGGCCCGGGCGCGCTCCTCGACCGAGCGCTCGAGCCTGGCCGCGTCCGCGCGCAGCGCCTCGATGCGGGCCCGTGCCTCGCCGTCCCGCTTCTCCGTGTCCTGCCGGAAGACGGTGACGTAGGCGGCGAGCGCGCGCTGCTGGCGCTGCAGCGTCTGCCGGATCCGCCCGGGGTCCACGCCGAACGTCTTCAGCGTCCCCTCCAGGATCTGCTTCTGCGTCTCCAGGGGCAGGTTGGCGGGCAGCGTGCGCAAGAGCTTCTCCGCCCTCTCCACCTGCTCCAGATCCTCCTCGGAGAGCCCGGCGGCCCGGTAGATGCCGGGGAAGTCCAGCCTGGCGTCCGGCGCCGGAGCGGCCGGGGCTTGCGGCGGCGGAGGCGGCTGCAGGTTGGCCTCCTGCGCGATCTTCGTCACCTGTTCCGCGGCGGTCCCGGGAGCCGCCTCCTCGTCTTCCTCGAGGAACAAGCGCTTGATCTTCGTGCCGAGCCCCTTCTGCTCCTCCGACATGCACGTGCGCTCTAGCAGGGAAGGATCCCTCGCGTCAAAAACCCCGACGGCGGCGCCAGAGCGCTGCGCCGGCCGCGATCAGCACCACCACCCCGAGGACAGCGGCGAGGAGCATCAGCTTGCGGGCGAAGCCGGTGGTGGCCTGCGCGGCGTGCCCTGGGGCGACGCTGGGGGTGCGCACGATTCCCCCGCTGGTCCAGTCGAAGACCCAGGCCAGCCCGGCGGAGAGGGGGAGCCCGAGCAGGGAGAGGATCACCACCCAGGTCATCCACTGCTGGGGCAGGGAGAGCCGGGTGGCGATGATGTCCAGGCCCTGGAGCGCGCCGAACACGAAGATGGTGTAGGCCACCACCACCCGCACCACCCGCCTCCGCCACAGCTCGTCGACGAAGTGCTGCAGCCCGGAAGGGGTCCCGGCCGGCGCAACGGGCGCGGGCGGGTGCACCGGCTTGGGAAGAACCTGGCCTCCCGGCGGCGAGGTGGGATGGGAGATCGCTCCCGGCAAGTGCTCCAGCGCCACCGCCCCGCCGGAAGCGAGCATCAGCGCGGCCCGCAGCGCCTGCTCCAGCTCGCGCACGTTCAGCGGCCAGGAATGGAGCAGCAAAGCCCGCGCCGCCTCGATGGTGAGCATCACCCTCCCGGCTTCGCTCCCCGCCTGCCGCCGGATCAGCTCGCGGATGAGCAGGCCCAGGTCCTCCCGCCGCTCGCGCAAGGGCGGAAGCACCAAGCGGTGCCCGGCCAGCCGCCCCAAGAGGTCCACGCGGAAACGCTCGGGAGGAAGCGCGCGCAGATCGCGGTCGGTGGCGGCGATCACCCGCACGTCCACCTGCACCGGCCGCACCGCGCCGATGGGAAAGAGCTCCCCCGCCTCCAGCACGCGCAGGAGCAGCGGCTGCGAGGCCAGGGGAAGGTCGCCGATCTGATCGAGGAACAGGGTGCCGCCTTGCGCGCTCTCGATGATCCCCGGCTTGGCCTCCGCCGACCCGGGGAAAGCGCCCTTCGCGTAGCCGAACAGCTCGGCCTGGGCCATCGAGGGAGCGAACGCCGCGCAGTTCACTGCCAAAAACGGGCCGCCGCGCTGCGAGAGCGCGTGGATGGCGGAGGCCACCACCTCCTTGCCCGTCCCCGTCTCGCCCTGGATGAGCACGTGGATGCGCGAGCGCGCCATCGTCCTCACGTTGGCGAACTGCGCCGCCAGCGCGGGCGAGAGCGTGGCCAGGCCGGGCGCCGCGGGCGCCGCCTCGTCGGAGCTGAAGACAGCCGGGTCGCCGGGGACGACGGGGAGGTTCTCCCGGTAGAGCAGGAGCGTGTGGCCCAGCTCGATCAGGTCGCCGTCGGCCAAGGCGTGCCGCTGGACCCGCGCGCCGCCCACGAACGACCCGTTCTTCGAGCCCGCGTCCTCCAGCACCCAGACGGCGTAGACCTTGCGCAAGGTGGCGTGCGTGCCCGACATCCACGCGTCGGACACCGTCAAGGTCAAACGCCGCCCCTCGGCGGTGGCGGACGCCGGCCGGGCGCTCCCGCCGCCCCGCTTCACCACGATCTCGTCGAGGCCGTGGAGCGAGATCCGCAGCGAGGGGTCGCCGGGCCGATCGCAGACCAGGACGAGGAAGAGGTGAGAGGCGCCGCGCGGGGCCTTGTCGGGGAGGTGGTCGTGGGTCCTTGTGTCGGAGGCCACGGCGCAGGCTACTCCGCAACCGGCTCTGCCAGGCAATCCATCAGCGATCCCCCGCACGCAACGGCAGGGCCAGCGACCGCCGCGCGAGGAAGCGGTCGATGCCCGCCCGCCCCTCCTCGGACGTCACCAGCCTGCCGAACTCGCGCGCCTCAACCTCCAGGCCCTTGGCCAGGCCGAGCGTCAGCCCCAGGCGCATCACCTCCACCGCGCTGCGGGCGGGGCCGCTGCGGGGAATGCGCTCGTGATGCCCCAGAAGGCGCCGGATCTCCCCCTCGCTCTCCAGATCCGGCCATTCCATCGTCGACTCGTCGGCCAGCGGCGACCAGAGCGGCCCCTGGAATCGCCCCTCCGCGATGCGGCGGGCGATGCCCAGCGCGTGCGAGAGCGCGTCGGCCGGCGCGATCTCGTCGAGCAGCCCCAGCTCCAACGCTCGCGCCGCCGTCCGCCGCCGTCCGTCCAGCAGCACTCCCAGCGCTTCCAGCAGCCCTTCACGCGGCCCCCGCCGCCCTTGCTTGCGCAGGCAGAGCCGGGGAAGCGACTGCGTGCCTCCAAAGCCCGGAATCAAGTGCAGGTTGATCTCCGGCTGACCCAGTTCCGCGCGCGCCGAGCCCACCCGGTACGCGCAGGCCATCGCCAGCTCGTTGCCGCCGCCCAGCGCGTACCCGTCGACGGCGGCGATGGCCGGGGCCGGCAGCCGCGCCAGCCGCTGGAAGGTGCGCTGCGCCCGGGAGGCGAAGTCCGCCGCCTCCTCCGGGTACACCAGCGTGCGGAGCTGGCGGATGTCCGCCCCCGCCACGAACATCGGGCCGGCGCCCGTGATCACCGCCGCGCGCAGCCGGGGCTCCTTCTCCAGCGCCTCCAGCGCCCGCTCCAGGTCCTCCAGCACCGCCCGGCCCAGGGCGTTCGCCGGCGGCGAGTCGATGGTGACCAGCGCCACCAGGTCCGGCCCCAGCGGGTCGAAGCGGACGCGCACCGACTTGCTGTCGAAGTAGCGCGAACCCCACGCCTCGTAGACCTGACGCGCGGTGCGCGCCCCGTCCAGCGCCCGGGTGGCGCCCACCCGCATGGCCAGCGTGCCGCTGTGCCGGTTCTCGTGCATCGCCTGGTGCTCGCGCGCGGTCTCCTCCCAGGCGTGCAGGGCGGGGGCGTGCACGCGCAGGGCGCCACCGTCGATCAGCCGCACCACCTCGTCGGCCTGGTGCGCGTTGGAGAGGTGGCTGCCGAGGATGGAGAAAGAGGGAAAGAGGATGCGCTTCTGGTGCATCCAGACGTTGGGGGCGTAGAAGGAGAAGCGCCGCCCTTCCCCGGCCTCGAGGAAGACGATGGCGCCCGTGTGCGGGCGGGCGAGGAAGGCGCTCACGCCCAGCGTGTCCTGGCCGGCGCGCTCCACCACCACGTCCGGGTAGCCGCGGGGATTGTCTGGCGTGGCCAGGATCCGCCCGATGGCCTGGCCGAACGGCTTGAGCGTGTAGTCCTGGTACTCGCGGAAGCCGTCCGGGTCTTCCTCGCTGTCGGGCATCGTTTCCGGCCAGCGGAAGCCCGGGTTGCGCGCCAGCGTCTCCAGGCTCACCACGCCCTGAACCGGCAGCGTCTCCTGGAGACGCGCCGCCTCCGCGTCCTTGCGCGCCACCGCCACCACCCGCGCCCCGGCCCGCAGCGCCGCCTCGATCGCCTCCCTGGCCACCGCGTCGTTCTCGCCGCCGGCGTGGACGAGGACGCCGTGGTTGGGGCGCAAGCCGGCGCGCCGGAGCATTTCCTGCGCGCTCGCCTTCCCCGGCTTGCCCAGGAAGGCGAGCGTGTACCCGCTGGTGGCGCCGTAGAACACCAGCCGGCCCCCGGGGGCGAGCAGGTCCACCATGCGCCCGAAGAGATCGCGGCCCACCGAGGAAACCACCACGTCGATGGGCCCACCCACGGCGGATCGGAAGGCCGCGCCCGCGGCGATCCAGCCGGCCTGGGCGGAGGGATCCGCGGGCGCCGGCGTGAAGGTTCCCGCGTACCGCCGATCCTTCCGGTTCACGTACGCCTGGCCGCCGCGGCGCAGGACCAGCCCGCCTTTCTCCTCGGTGGAGACCAGCCCGGTGACGCGCGCCCCGCGCAGGGCCGCGCAGGCGACGGCATAGAGCCCGGTGCCGCCCGCGGCGCCCTCCACGAACACCCGCTCCCCCTCCTGCACCCGGGCCACGTCGAAGATCGCCTTGTAGACGGTCTCCAGGTCCAGCATGAAGGAGGAGCCTTCGGGGAGCGTGAGGCGCTCGGAGTGGGCGAGAAGCTGGGGCGCCTGGCAGCGGACGAACTGGGCGAACGAGCCGTCGGGCGTCTCGTATCCCTGGATGCGGAAGTCCGCGTGCATGGGATCCTCGCCCGCCCGCGGGGAGAGCAGGTCGGAGACGCCCGGGTAGAGCACGCGCAGCTCGCCGATCTTCAGCCGCCCTTCGCGCGCGGTCTCGCTGCCCAGCGCCGCCACCAGCACCACTGCCCCGCTGCCCGGGACGTGGAGGTCGCAGTCGTGCATGTCGAACACCGACACCGGCACGCCGCGGGCGGCGAAGAGCGTGTTGTAGGTGAGCCCGGCGTAGAGCACGTAGCCCAGCGCCTCGTTGGGGCCGATGGCAGGCACGGGCACCGTGACCTGGCGCAGCGCCTCCCGCGGCTCGCCGTGCGCCGGGCGGCCCCAGCGATCCTTCACCACCGCCCAGGCGCGCTGCCTTCCGGGCAGCGGGTCGAGCCCGGGCCGGAAGGGAGCGCCGATGGAAAGCGTGGCCGCGGGCGGCGCGTACCAGGCCGCGTCCACCTCGGCGGGCGACCCGTGCTTCACCTCCTCGCGCCCGGCGATCTCCCGCCGCTCCGCCACCGCGTCCACCACCGCGAGGATCGACTCCCAGTTCTCCAGCGTGGAGAGGTTGCCCACCTCCGGCGACGCCTGCCGCCGCGCCCACTGCCTGAGCTGCTCGCGGGGCGCCTGGGCGATGAGCTTCAGCACCCGGCGCAGGTTCTTGCCCGACTTGGTGCGGGGAATGGCGCGGCTGTAGAAGATCTCGTCCAGCCGCACCAGCGCGCCCTTGCCCTCGCGCACCGCCCGGGCCAGCTCCGCATCCAGCGAGAGCGAGGGGCGCACCTCCGGCCGGGGGACCACCAGCGCCACCACCGTGTCGGTGTTCGGGTCCTGCCCGTTGGGGATGCCGATGGCGATCGCCTCGGCCACCGCGGGATGGCGGATCAGGCACTCCTCCACCTCGCGCGTCCCCACCCGGTGGCCGGAGATCTTGATCACGTCGTCGCTCCGCCCCGGCACGCGGAGGTAGCCGTCGTCCTCCTCGATGGCGAAGTCGCCGGTGAGGAACCAGCCGGGGAAGCGCGACCAGTAGGTCTCCACGTAGCGCTCGGCGTCGTTCCACAGCGTCCGCATCATGTACGGGTGCGTGCGCGTCACCAGCATGCCCTTGCCGTTCTCGTCCGCCTCCATCACCTTCGCCCGCGTCCAGGGAAGGGGATGGGTGGAGGCGTCGGGCCTCTGCGGCCAGGCTCCGCCCAGCGGGGCGAAGTGGATGCCGCCGTCCTCCGTCTTCCAGTACGCGTTCACCAGGGGGCCGATGGCCGCCTCCACGAAAGACTGCACCACCGGGTCGAGCGGCTCGGCGCAGGAGCAGACGAAGCGCAGCGAGGAGAGATCGTAGCGGCGCGGCCATTCGGCCCCGTAGCGCATGGCCAGCCGCAGGCCGGGCGCGCCGACCTTGAAGAGCGTCACCTTGTGCCGCTCCACGATGCGGAAGAAGCGGTCGGGCTGGGGATGGTCGGGCACCCCTTCGTAGAGGACGGTGGGGATGCCGGTGAGGAGCGGCGCGTAGTTGGTGTACGACTGCCCGGTGATCCAGCCCGGGTCGGCGTAGGTGAAGAGCACATCGCGCCCCGGCTCCGCCTCGAACACCGCCTGCAGGGTGGCGAGCAGCCCCACGCAGTAGCCGCCGGTGGTGTGCACCGCGCCCTTGGGCTTGCCGGTGGAGCCCGAGGTGTAGAGCACGAACAGCGGGTGCTCGGCGTCGAGCGGCTCGCAGGGCACCTCGGGCGTGCCCGTCACCACCTCGTCCCACCAGAGATCGCGGCCCTTGCTCATGGGAGCGGCCCGCCGGCCGCTGCGGTCGACCACGATCACCTGCCGCACGCCCGAGCCCGGCAGCGCCTTGTCGACGATCTCCCCCTTGTACGGGTGCTCCTCGCCGCGGCGGTAGCCGACGTCGCTGGTGATCACCAGCGAGGCGCCCAGGTCGTCGATGCGGTAGCGCAGCTCCTCGGCGGAGAGGCCGGGGAAGACGGCCGTGTAGATGATGCCCAGCCGGGCCGCGGCCAGCATGGCGATGGTGGTCTCGGGCACGTTGGGCAGGTAGAGCGCGATCCGGTCGCCGCGCTTCAGGCCCAGCTGCCGGTAAGCCGCGGCGCAGGCCTGCACGCGCTCGTACAGCTCGGCGAAGCTGAGCACCCGGCGGGCGGCCGAGTCGCCTTCGGCGTTGGCGGGATCGCTCTCCCAGATCAGCGCCGGCCGCGCGCCCTGGCCCGCCTTGACGTGCCGGTCCACGGCATTCTCGCAGGCATTGAGCTCGCCGCCCTTGAAGTACGCGAACTCCCAGGGGCGCTCCGCCGACTGCTCGAACACGCGCTCCCAGGGCCTTTGCCAGTGGATGGCCCGCGCGGCCAGCGCCCAGTAAGTGTCGGGATCGCGCGCGATCTCCTCGGCCCGTTCCCGGCTGGCGACGCGCAGCGAGCGAAGCCGGTCGAAATAGCTCTCGTTCACGGCGCCAAACTACGGCAGCGCGGGCGCGCCGGTCGAGCCCGGCGGCCTCAGGGGGCGTCCGGCACGAAAACGGCCTGCTTGCCGGAGCGCCGCTCCACCTCCGCACGGAAGGCCCGCGCCGCCGCGTCGTCTGCGAAGGCGCGCAGCGGCGCCACCACCACCCGCCGGCGGGAGAGGACGGCGGTGAAGAGCGCCGGCGAGTCGAGCAGGACCACCACTTCGGACCAGGGGATCTTCAGCTCTCCCGCCGCGTTCACGCGCACGAGGCCGTCTTCCTCGATCGTGAGCTCGATCCTTCCCAGCACCGACTTCTTGCGCACCGCGTTCATGCGCCTCCTCACCGACCAGCGGTAGACCGGCAGAAGGCGCAGCCGCGGCGGGCTGATCCAGCGCTGCAGGACGGTGGCCAGCACCACCGCCAGCGCGACCGCAGCGGCGTAGAGGCCGGGGGAAAATCGCCAGAGGCGGAGGCAGCGCAAGAGGCTCGTCCAGAGCGGGTAGAGGAGGAGGCCGACGAGCGCTCCGAGAGGAATGTTCACCAGCAGGTGGCGGAGGAAGGGGCCCGTGCGGACGCGCTCGAACCAGGCGCGGATCCGGTCGCGGCGCCAGAGCGAGTGCTGCAGCAGCATCGCCTGCAGGTCCGGCTCGCCCAGTGTGTACGCGATGCGCATCGCCGCAGGGACTCTAGCGCGTCCTAATGCCCCATCGCCGCCGCTCCCGGCCGGACCCGCCGGGTGAGGAGCACCGCGGGCACCATGATCCCGCAGAAGATCGCCAGCACGAACAGCACGTCCAGGTAGGCCAGGGTCTGCGCCTGCTGGATGAGCTGCCCGTAGATCCGCCCGTACGCCATCTTCATCGACTCGGCCGCCCCGATTCCCACCTGCTGGAAGTGCTGGGCGATGGCGGCCAGGCGCGCGCTCAGGTCGGCGGAGGGGAGCACGTGCTCGGCGAGGCGGGCCTGGTGGAACTGCGAGCGCCGCGCGATCATGGTGGTGACGAAGGCGATGCCGATGTCGCCGCCCATGTTCCGGGCCAGGTTGACGATGCCGGACACCTGGTTGTTCTTCTGCGGCGGCACGCCGTTGTAGACCACCGAGTTGATGGGCACGAAGAGGAAGGGCAGCCCGCAGGACTGGTAGACGCGGATGAGCACGGCGGTGCGGAAGTCCATCCCCGGATGCAGGGTGTGCGCCATGTGGAAGAGGGAAGCGCAGAGGATGAGGAACCCCACGGCGATCAGGTAGCGGGCATCCACCTTCGACACCAGCTTGCCCACGAAGGGAAGGATGAGGATCACCGCGAACCCGCCGGGGGAGAGGACCATGCCCGCGTCCTGCGCCGAGTAGCCCATCCACACCTGCACGTACTGGGGGAGCAGAACGGTGGTGCCGTAGAGGGCCATCCCCAGCACCAGCATCATCAGGTTGGACGCCGCGAAGTTGCGGTCGCGGAAGAGGCGCACCTCCACCACCGGGTGCTCCTGCCGCCACTCCCAGATCACGAACGTCACCAGCGACACCGCGGCCACCACGCTGAAGGCGACGATGGCGTGGGAGTGGAACCAGTCGTCCTCCTGCCCCTTGTCGAGCACGTACTCCATCGCCCCCAGGCCCACGGCGATGAGCCCCAGCCCCAGCCCGTCGATGGGCCCCACCTTCTTCTTCGCCTCCACCAGGTGGGGCGGGTCCACCAGGATGCGGGAGGAGAGCAGCACCGAGGCGATGCCCACCGGCACGTTGATGAAGAACACCCAGCGCCAGGTGAGGTGGTCGGTGATGAACCCGCCCAGCGTGGGCCCGATGGCCGGCGCCAGCACCACCGCCATCCCGTAGACGGCGAACGCCATCCCCCGCTTCGCCGGCGGGAAGGTGTCGGCGAGGATTGCCTGCTCGGAAGGGGCCAGCCCCCCGCCGCCGATCCCCTGGAGCACGCGGAAGAAGACCAGCAGCCCCAGGTTGGGCGCCAGCCCGCAGAGAAACGAGCTGGCGGTGAAGAGCAGCACGCAAGTGATGTAGAAGCGCTTGCGGCCCACCCGGGTGGCGACCCAGCCGCTGATGGGCAGCACCACCGCGTTGGACACCAGGTAGCTGGTGAGCACCCAGGTGGACTCGTCGATGCTTGCGGAGAGGTTGCCGGCGATGTGTGGCAGGGAGACGTTGGCGATGGCGGTGTCCAGCACCTCCATGAACGTGGCCATGGTCACCACCAGGGCCACCGTCCAGGGGTTGTGCCCGCCGGTCCAGCCGCGCTGGTGGGTGATGCGCAGCGACTCCTCGGCGCTGATCTCCCGGGGCCCTTCGCTCATCGCACCCGCACCTTGGGCTCGGCGGACATGCCGGGGCGCAGGCGGTCCATCTCCGGCTGCCCGGCGTCCAGCCGGATGCGCACGGGGATGCGCTGCACCACCTTGACGTAGTTGCCGCTGGCGTTCTCCGGCGGGAGCAGGCTGTAGCGCGAGCCGGTGGCGCCGGCGAAGCTCTCCACGCTGCCCTGGTAGTCGCGGTCGATGGCGTCCACGTGCACGCTGGCCCGCTGCCCCGCCCGCATGTGCTCGATCTGCGTCTCCCGGAAGTTGGCCGTCACCCACAGCTCGCCGTTCTGGGTGAGGGACATGAGCTGCTGCCCGGGCTGGATGCGGTCGCCCACGTTCACCGAGCGCTTGCCCACGATCCCGGCGACCGGGGCCACCACCCTGGCATAATCGAGGTTGAGCTGGGCCTGCCGGAGCTGCGCCTGGGCCAACTCCAGATTCGCCTGCCGGACGGAGAGCCCTGCCTCCCGCACCACCAATTGCCGGGGAGCGTTGGCCTTCGCCTCCACCAGCCGGGCCTGCGCGGTCTGCAGCCGCGCCTGCCGCTGGTCCACGCGCTTGCGCGCGGAAGCCACCGCCGCCAGGGCCACGTCGGCGGCGCTGGAGCGCTGGTCGAACTCCGCCTGCGGCACGGTATGGGTGGCGAGGAGCTGGGCGGCGCGCTCCTTCTGCTGCTGGGCGAAGCGGTTGGTGGCCAGGGCCTGGTCGAGGTCGCGGCGCGCGGCCTCCAGGTCGGCCTCGGCGTTCGCCACCTCGTCCTCGGAGCTCTGCAGCGTGGCCCGGTTGGAGCTGGCGGTGATGGAGACGTTGGGCTGCTCCTGGGCCACCGCCGCCTGCGCCTGGGCCACCGCCGCCTTCGCGGCGGCCAGGGCCACGTCCAGGTCGGCCGTGTCCAGCTCCACCAGCACGTCGCCGGCCTTCACCGCCTGGTTGTCCTCCACCAGCACCTTCACCACCGTGCCGGGCACCCGGGAGGCGACCGCGGTGATGTACCCGTCCACCTGGGCGTCGTCGGTATCCTCGAACTTGCGCGCGTGCAGCCACCAGAGGAAGGCGGCGACGGCGAGCAGGGCCGCGCCGATCCCGATCCGCAGCCTGGTGCGCCGCTTCTTCGCCAGGGCGGCAGGCTCGTCCAGGCCGGGCTCAGGCACGGCGCCCCCGTTGCCGCCGTTTCCCCGGTTGCCCCGCCCGCGCGCCTCCGGCTGCTGTTCCGACATTCCCTGGCCTCCTGGCGGTGGATGCTCGATGTCGCCCCGCCGGTTCCGCGACCGTTCCCGCCCCCGCCTGTCCGTTCACCGACACCCGGCCTGCTCGAGCAGCCAGCGGACGGGCTCCGCCCAGAGATCCGCGCGGCGGAAGAAACCGAAGTGGCCGATGGGCCTGGTCCCCGGATCGATGCTGCGCACCTGCGGCCGCGCCTGCGTGTAGAGCGAGAGCAGGTGAGCCGTGGAAGTGGGCGGCGCGTACGCGTCGTCCTCGATGGAGAGGACCAGCAGGGGCCGGGCGAAGCGCGTGTAGCCCAGCCCGCCGCGGGTCTCCGCGTAGCTGTAGACGTAGCGCCGGTCCTTGCCCCAGCGGGCCCACTCGCGAGCGACGCCTCCGGGAACGTCGTCCCCCTGGCCCACCCGGCTCATCGGCAGATAGCCGGCGACCGCCAGCGCCGCGGGAAAGAGCGCGTACCAGAGGGCGATCATGATCAGCTTCGGCAGCCCCCGGTAGCCCTTCCAGTACGCCGTCCCGGCGGCGGCGAAGAGCGCCGCGCGCAGCGGCGGCTCGGGGGCGAGCCCCATGAGCTGCGCGCCCGCGCTGTGGCCGACGAAGAGCAGGGGCAGGCCGGAAAAGCGCCGGCCCAGCCAGGCCAGGCTGCCCGCCAGGTCGCGCTCTCCCCACTCGTGGAATGCCGCCTCGAACTCGCGCAGCCGGCCGGGCGGCCGCGACTCGCCGATGCCGCGGTAGTCGAAGATGAGCGCCGCCAGCCCCTGCTCCGCCAGGTAGGCGGCGAAGGGCGCATAGAACTTCGCGCGCACGGCCATCGCCCCGGCGATCAGCACCGCCCCGCAGGGCGGCCCCTGGGGCAGGAACAGCTCCGCCCCGAGCTCGAACCCGTCGCCCAGCGCCGGTATGCGAAGCCGCTCACCCATCAAAATGGGGCAGTCTAGCCCGGCGTCAGCGGGCGCGGTGGGAATGCGGCAGAATGACCGCCGCGGTCAGACGCCGTAGAAAGCGGCGTTCAGCGCGGCCACGGTGGGGAAGCGCGGGTAGTCGCCCTTGGCCAGCTTCTCCCGCTCGGGCTGGGGTTCCTTGAGGACACGGGGGAGGACGTGGGCGAGCAGCTTCGCGTAAGCGTCTTTCATGGGGACACCGGGGTAGATGGAGGCAAGCGAGAGCTCCGCCCCGGGAATGCGGATGGCCGAAGGACCCGATGTCCCGTCGCCCCAGCTGAGCACGAAGTCGGTGAGGATCGACGCGCCCTGCGCGTTGGCCACCACTCCCGCCTTCACCCCCACCAGGCGGTTGAACTCCACCCGGCGGGTCTTGCCCGGCTCCAGCTCCACGTGGAGCGCGTCCTCGGCCAGCCGCACCAGCCGGCAGGCGATGACCCGGACCGCCCTCGCCGCGGCCGATCGCGCGGGCGCCGCGGCCCCCGGTGGGTGGGGCGGCGGCGCGGCGACCGGAGGATGCGCCGGAACCGTTGGTTTCGGCGGCGGCGCAGGCGGCGGAGCCACACTGACCGGGGGAGCCGGTGCCGGTTCTGGCGGCGGGTCGAACCCCGCAGGGGCGCTCGGCACCGGTGCGGCAGCCCGCGGCGGTGGCGGCGGAGGGAGGGGCCGGGGAGGCCGCGCGGGGGCGGGGTCGCCCGGCGCTCGCCCCGCCGCCTCGATCTGCTCCAGCATCTCCGGGGCGAGGTTGGGAAGGGCGCGGGCCAGGGCGAGATGGGCGTGCGCCTCGTCCGCCCGCCCCGCGGCGGAACAGCGCCGGGCGGCGCGCAAGAGCGCCTTCGCCGCCAGCGGGCCCTGCCGGCGGCCGATGGCGGCGTCCAGCCGCGCGGGCAGGTCGCCGGCATCGGGACCGGGGTCGCTCGACCCGGCGAGCTGCCAGGCGAGCTTGTCGGGCAGCCGGTCGGGATCGAACGCCGTCCCCATCTCCAGCGCCACCTGCCAGGCCTGGGTGAAGTCGCCGCGGGTGGCGAGGTTCTGCAGGAGCGGCAGCGCGGCGGCCGGATCCTGCTCCAGCCGGGCCAGGGCCACGCCCGCCTCGCGGTCGAGAGGCTGCTCCTGCAGCACGCTCTTGTAGGCCGCGATCGCAGCCGGCGTGTCCCCCTTCTCCAGCGCCTCGCGCGCGGCGTCGATGCCCGGGTGCTGCTTCCAGGTGGTGACGCCCTGCACCGCCGGCGCCAGCTTCTTCGCCTCGTAGCCGCTCTTCTGCAGGGCGAACGCGGCCCCGCAGCCGAAGAGGAATCCGCCCACGTGCGCCATCACCGCCACGCCCTGGCTGGACTGGGTCACCAGGCTGAACACCTCGGCCGCGAACCAGAAGCCGCCCCACAGCCAGGCCGGCATGAGGAACGTGCCCCGCCAGAACCAGCCCACCCAGTAGGCCATGCGGATGCGGCGGCTGGCGCAGCGGTAGCTGAACGCGCCCATGCAGGCGGCGATGGCCCCGGAAGCGCCGGCCATGACGATCTTCGAGTGTGGGTCCATGGCGAAGTGGGCCAGCGCCGCGAACAGCCCCCCCACCAGGTAGAAGCCGGCGAAGAAGCGCCGCCCCCAGATGTCCTCCAGCAGCGGCCCCACCAGGTAGAAGAAGAAGAGGTTTCCCAGGATGTGCAACCACCCGAAGTGCAGGAACATGTGCGTCAGCCAGCCGGTCTGGAAGAGGCCACGCGCGGGCACCAGGCCGAAGCGGCGCAGCGCCGACGCCTCGGCCTCCGCCTGGAAGTCCTCCACCAGCGAGTCGAGATGGCGCTGCTCCATGTCGCGGGTGAGCCCGTCGAGCCTGGCCGGCGGATCCCGGTGCAGCGCCTCGAACGCGGAGCGGGCGCGCTCGGAGAGGTAGTCGTCGAGGAACTGGTCCGGCATCGTCAGGTAAGGGTGCTCGCGGTAGTACTGGACGATCTCCCGGAAGGTCTCGGTGCGCATCCCGTCCGGGTTCTTGGGCAGCACCCAGGTGAAGAGGAAGACCAGGGCGCAGAGGCCGGCGATGCCGATGGAGATCGCGGGGATGCGGTCGACCTCGGCATCCTCCACCCGCACCGGGAACAAGATCATCCTCC
>Ga0335085_10007158_pt1 | contig 17416 bp, 13 predicted proteins | sample Lox_Sample_45_FD_206712 | JGI IMG/M metagenome (GOLD analysis project Ga0335085, IMG submission 206712) | Soil microbial communities from Loxahatchee National Wildlife Refuge, Florida, United States - Lox_Sample_4.5 | ecosystem: Environmental > Terrestrial > Soil > Wetlands | place: USA...
TTTTTTTTGTGGATTATCAGCACCTGGAAGTGAAGTCCTGGCCTATGGGAGCTCTTTACTTCTTCACCGGCTTTGGGCACCAGGCGGTCATGGTGTTTTTTGTCTTGAGCGGTTTTTTGATCTCTTCCACGATTCTGCGCAGCCACATTCTGGGAGCTTGGAGTTGGCGCGAGTATGCGGTTAACCGCGCAACGCGTCTGTACGTCGTGCTCATTCCGGGTCTGCTTCTCGGATTCCTTTGGGATCGCCTTGGTAGCTGGCGCTTTGCCCCGGATGGACTCTATTCCCACGCAATCCGGGATCTGGGACCCGCCGTGCCTTTGGAAAATCTCACTCCTGGGGCGTTCTTTGGCAATCTGCTCTTCCTTCAGACCATTCGTTTTCCGACTTTCGGTTCCAATGGTCCCCTCTGGAGCCTCGCGAATGAGTTCTGGTATTACGTTTTATTTCCAGCGGCGTTTGGCGCGGCGCTCGCATGGGCTGGCCGCCGGGTCGGCGCGGCCATTGTCTTGACCGGCGTCGCCCTCGGTGTTTGCGCCTTCATTGGCTGGAGTATGCTGATCGGTTTTCTGATCTGGCTAGCCGGATTCGGCCTGGTGCTTCTCTATTCGAGAATTCAAATGCGCTCCAGGCGTGCCGTCTTCGTCTTTGTCTTGATCTCCGCCTTTCTTCTCTGCGCAACGCTATTTACGTCTCGCAAAATTTGGGAGAATTCGCTGCTGAGTGATCTGGCGGTGGGTCTTGCCTTTGCCGTGTTTTTGTTTGCCGCCCTGCAATCCGCGATGGGCGAAGAGTCCCGGCGCTACTCGGCGGTCGCGCACGAATTCGCCGGTTTTTCCTACAGCCTCTACGTCTTGCATTTCCCTTTTCTTCTATTTCTTCGGGCATGGTTCGTTCCGCAGCAGCGCTGGCAGCCCACGGCCTTACATCTGCTCCAGGCTGCAGTCGTGGGTGGAATATGCTTGTTGTTTGCCTGGCTTGTCTCGCTGTTTACCGAGAGAAAAACGAGCGATGCAAGAAAGTGGGTCAAGCGCCTGTTGGCCTGACTCCGGTTTCTGGATTGCATTTTGAAATCCCGCCCAAGAGCAGGCGCTCCTGGCGTTTTCTTGAAAAATCAGTCCCTCTTTTTCGCCGGGTGAATCCCGGACAATGCGGTGTTGCCGTTCAGCAGTTGCAAGGTGATCTCTTTCGTATGGTCCTTGCGCATCGGAATATTTCGCTCCCAGTCGGAATAAGCCCCATTGGAAGAAGCCCTGAGATCGTAGCTATCCTGTTTCAATCCGGTAATGAAGAATCGTCCTTTGGCGTCCGTATGCACGGCGCGCGGCTTAAGCCCGCTGGAAGTCTCGCAAGTCACGCTGGCCCCGGGCACTGGTTTTCCGTCAGCGCCAAGCACCGTTCCAGTAATCGTCGCGCCGGTTTTCTTCACCGTTTGCGCATGGATCAGGTCAGCGGAGAACAAGGCCGCGCCGGCCGCTAAGACAAAAAGAAGTTTCCTTCGCATAGGCCACACACCTCTCTGCAACTTTCAGTTTAGAGTTCTTTTCGGCTGACTCCCGCCTCACGATGACACATGTGTTGCAGTGCACACCTGCCTGGCAGGCCAGTGCGTGCGGCCGCGTCTTATCGCATCTTTCTGTTATTTGGTATTTTGCGCAGCGTTACGGGAGTTTCAAATCGATGGCGTAGACATCCACGTCGCCGTGATCCACGGTCACATAGACGGATCCATCCGGGCTCAAACCCGTGAAAATGCAGCGCATCGCGCCCGAACTTAGCAAATCCCCGAAGCGCGTCACTGCTTCCGGCTCGCGCGTCGCCATCGGCACACGAAACACCGACTCTTCCACTTCATCCGCGTCCTGGTAATACAACGCGTCGCCGCCGGGAGACCACCGTAACGTCGAAGGAAAATTCGCTTCGGCCAATACCGACCATTTCAAGGTTTTGCAGTCGTACAGCCAGATCTGCTTTTTCTTCGGGTTCAATGCGGCGATGTACCGGCCATCCGCGGACCAACGCGGCTCGATTAGCCCTTCCGAGCCCGGAATCGAAGTTAAGCGATTCGTCTCCAGGTCCAGAATCCGGATATTCGACTCGCCCCCCGTAGCGGTGTCCTCAACATCCACAACAATCTGCCTTCCATCTGTGCGCCAATCGCCGGAAACGGACGCCCATCGATTGGCCGTCGGCAATACAGGCTTCGGCGAGCCGCCTTGCGCCGAAACGATGTAAAGTCGCGGTTGCTTATCCAACAAGAATCCGGTGAACAATATTTCTTTCTGGTCGGGAGACCAGTGCGGGGCAAACGCTCCTGTGGCGCCGGCCATCAATTGCACGCGATTCGTCCCGTCAATCCGGCTCTTCCACAAAGTTCCGTTCTCTCGCGCCGCATAGACCACCCATTGGCCGTCCAGTGAAAAATCCATGTCCGTGGCCCCGGACTCGGACAGCATTGCAGTCTGCTTCAACGTTTTCGGATCAATTCGCAAAAGCTGGTATTCGCTGTGCGAGCCGATGGCAAATACGCGCGAACCGCTTGGTATCGTGGCCGGATGATCAAATGCGATCGGCCCTTTGGTCAATTGGATCGGATCCTTGCCGCTCCTGCCCAGCCATGCGCGCCGCTCATCCAGCAGCCACAGGTTCGCCTGCGTATCCACAGCCAGGTTGGCGCGCAAATCCTGCCCGGTTGAAAAAGCAAAATATTCTCCACCTGCCAGCCAGGTTCCACTGCCTTCGTGAGGTCCTCCCTCTTCGCCGGGCACGACACGCTTCAGGTCCTTGCCATCCGTGCCGATTTCCCACATCGAATCGGTACCTTCGACCAGGTCCGATTGCGTGAATCGGAGTCGCTTTCCATCCGGCGACCACGTCAACGAATGAGGCGCCAGCTTGAACCGGGCTACTTCCCACACATGATTTCCATCCGAATCCGCGATCTGGATCGTTGCTTCGCGCACAAACGCAATCAAATTTCCCGCCGGTGACCACACCGCTTCTTTGGCCATTACATCTCCGACGCGGCGCGGGGCTCCTCCCTGCACGGGCCACAGCCACAGTGGCGTCTCTTCACCCTCATGGGTCAGTTCGCCAATTAAGAATTGCGAGTGGTCGGGCGACAAATCGAAAATGCGCGTATTGTCAAAAGGAGTCGGAGTTCGCTGAACGTTGCCCCCCTCCACGGAGGTCTGCATCAGGTTCCAACCGGTCACATCCCGCACAACAAAATAAATCCGGCTTCCGTCCGTGACCAATTTTCCCCAGGGATCCACTTGCCCCACATGCGTGAGCTGCCGGACGGCTAAAACCTGAGGCTCCGAACGCGGCCACAAGAAGAACAGCATTAACGTGGCCACCCCGCCTAGCATGACCAACACTTGCCACCAGGTGGGACCCGCCTTGACGAAATTCGCACCCTCAACGCTTGCCTGCGTGATCGTAAACGGGGCAGCCGCATCCAGAGGCAATTCCAGCGCCTCGTGATCTTCTCCGCTTTCCACCCGAATGGCAGTCATGATTTGCGGCGAATCGCGATTGATGATTTCCACCGGGGCGATGAACCGGTATCCACGCCTTGGGACCGTCTCAATGAACACGGGGTTCTCCGCGTTGTCGTTTAACGCGGCACGTAGTTTCATCAATGCCGTGTTCAGGCTCCCGTCAAACTCAACAAACGTCCCTTCGGGCCAAATCCGCTTTCGCAGTTCTTCCCGGGACACGACTTCGCCCGCCGCTTCCAGCAGTAGAGTCAGGATACGGTACGGTTGTTCTTGCAATTTAACGACACTGCCTTGGCGACTCAGTGTGGCTTGTTCCAGATCGACTTCGAATAATCCAAAGCGATAGAGACGTCTTTCTTGCGGCGAGGTAATGGGCACAGGCTGTTCTTCTGCCTCCGAGTGCCTCGCATTCTACATGAAATGGCAGTTGATACAAAGCGATATCTACATTGAAATGCAAGGCTTAATAGTTCATAAATGAACTAGCGCGAGTTCGTTTGACGTTTGGCACAGTTTTTCCCATCCTTTTGACCTAGTAAGACCCGTCGCGTTCGGTCCCACATGCCGAACCCGGCGGTCCCACAGAGGAGGGTCGTTCCACGTAACGCGAACTAACCTCATACTCTGAACCATTGGGAATGTCCGCGTCTCGTGTCCTCCGTCAAGAAATACCTTGGACACGGACGCGGGTATCCCAAGTGCCCCGCAGCATCTAGTCTAAGTTCTTTGAATGGAATCACTTAAATTCGGTAAGGCGGTAGTATTCCGTCGCTAGCTGCAGCCCCAGCCAGCGGAAGGGTTCGTTCGGCATATAAGGCGGCAACCGATTCAAATACGGTAGCCAGCCCCAGCCCCAGCCCCAGTCTCTCTCACTCCCAGTTACCAAATCCGCTAGGACCCTGCCGAAAACAGACGTCAAATTGACCCCGTGCCCAGAAAATCCAATCGCAAAGAAGACGTTTCCGTGTTTCCCCATGCGCCCAACTGACGGCGTCTGGTCCAGCGACATATCCACCGCCCCGCTCCAGCAAATCTCAATCGGTTCTTCCCGGAGCGTAGGATAGATTCGGATCAATTCTTCTCGCAATTCCATGCAGCGCCGCTTGGAGCGTATTGGAGTTTCCAGGCTATCGTTAAACTCGTAATCGGCCAGCCCGCCGCCAATGTGAATCCGTTGATCTTTGGTCAGCCCCAGATAGAACACCTCTGTACGGCTGTCGTTGAAAGGGATGCGTTTCTTCCAGCCGATTTCTGCGAGCTTTGCGTCACTGAGGGGACCCGTTATGGCCACATAATCGAAAAACGGAGCAACGGCCCGGCGCAGGTAGCCGAGTTTGGAAGTGTACGCGTTCGTCGCCAGAATGAGCGCCTTTGCGCGGACCGTTTTTCCGTCGGCAGTCGTCAGGCGCAACGTCTCGCCTTCTTCCACACCCGCGACCGTTGTGCCCTCGAAAATCTGGGCGTCGGCGGTTTCTGCGGCCGTTTTGAACAGTGCCACGAGCTTCCCCGGATGCAGTTGCCCGCTACCGGGATCAAACAGCCCTCCCTCATAAAAATTCGTCCCGATCGCATCCGCAACTTTCCCTCGATCCCAATATTCAAATGGCAGCCCGTGCGGCCTGATTGTTTCAATGAACTCTCGGCCGGACTCCGCGTCCTTCTTCGTATTGAACACTTGCAGCGCCCCGTTTTGCTCGATCTCCGCATCCACGCTGAATTGCGCGGCCAGCGCTTGCAATCTTCGGATATTGTCCAAAGTCAGCGCATAGATGCGCTTGTCCATTTCCGGATCGCCGCTCCACTGCAGGAAGCGGTCGTCCGTCATGTTCAGCATCATCGCGCCATTTCGCCCGGATGCACCATTTCCGCACCGCTGCGCCTCAAACAGCGCCACATTTTGTGTTGGCTGATTTTTCTTCAGGTAATACGCGGCGGAAAGTCCCGTGAACCCACCGCCGATGATGGCCACGTCCACATCCAGATCTTTGCTCAACGGCGAGTTCGGAGAGGGCAGAACCCGCGACCAGAAACTCAAGTTCTTTTCAAACACCATTTTTTCCGGAAGAACGCTCGGTGCAACCGCGTTGATTCCCAGCGCGCCGGCCACCCCAGCCGCTCCGGCAACCGTCGTTCTCTTCAGGAAATTCCGCCGGCTATTGTCGCTGGCCTTGTCTGGTCCCATCGGGGGTTCGTCCTCCACCTGACCGAAGCCTGGACAAATCTATCACCCGCGAAACTCATACCGCACAAATCTTTACCGATTGCCCGCCGGCTTTCGCGCAATTCGCGTAACTCGAAAGGGCTGGCTCCTGCAGCTCGGCTGGGATACTATCCGCCAATTGGTTTTCGTCTTTAGGTCGTCACCTATGGAACCTGGGTCTTCTTCGCAGCGCTTTTTCGCGCGCTTATACCGCTGGCTTAAGGGACATCTTGTTGTCGAGGTCCCGGCCGAGTGCGCTGCGTGCGAATTTGATTGCCGCAAGGAACAATGCCGCTACGACGAATGGGCCACCTGCCAGCGCCGCCTCTCCTATATGACGAGGCAATCCGAGCCCCGGCAATCCGGGAACAATGAGAGCTGAGAGCACGGCGCACCCTCTGAAACTGTGCTAGTCGCTGCACCGCTTAGCGCAATTCCCCTGGATCGATGCCTTCTTTTCTTGCCTGATTTTCCAGGTCCTCGATTTTGGCCTGCAGTTCCTTTTTCCGCGCTTCCAGCTGCTTTACTTGTTCCTCCGGAGGGACCATGTTGTATCCGTGGTTTGGGTTAATTCCTCCGCTTGGGCTTCCGTTGTCCGCCTTGAATTCTTTCAATTGAGCGATGCGTGTGTCCGCATCCTCGATCTGCGTTCTCAGCTGATTGATTGCATCGCGATATTGCTGCACTCTACGGGCGTGTGGATCGTTTTCTTCCTCATCCGCATCGCCGCTGTTTTCCGGTTGGCTTTGCGGCTTGTTCTTTTCACCAATCACGGAAACGCTGTCTTTCAGCGAGCCGACGTCATCGTTGGTCCACACCTTCTTCGGCTTTTGTGTCGCGTCTGGTTTCTTGTTTGGAGCCCTTGCCGCCGGCGCTTTTTCAGCTGGCGTGGGCTGGCCACTTTCCGTATTGTTGGTGGTCGGCGGGTTCTGCGCCATCGTGGGAACAACGGAGAGGGCGAGGAGCAGTCCAAGGAGTGGGCCCGCGTTTTTCATCGCCTTGCCTCTTCCCTTATTTCAACTGCCCGGATTCAATCCCCTGTTTACGAGCCGAGTCATACAACGCATCGATATGGTCTTCCAGTCGTTTCTTTTTGTCCTGCAATTTCGCGATCTGTTGGTCGACCGGTGTACGGTTATACCCGCGGTCCAAATCCCTTCCGCCTTCGTTTGCCGGTTTGCCTGACGCGAAATCCCGGTAGTCCTGCAGTTTTTTGTTCACGTCGTTCAGTTCCGCCTGGAGCTTCTGCAAATCGTTCTTGTATTTCGCGATGGTTGCGCGGTCCGCCGGCTTGGTCATCGTGTACTTCTGATTCCGAGAATCGCCGAAAACGGAGACGCCTCCCGCCGTCTTCACGTCGTCGTTGGTCCAGACTTTCTTTGGTTTTTCCGTAGTCGCCTGGGCGTTCGTGGTGCTTGTAGAAGCTGTTGAGGCTGGCATTGATGCGTTATTCGTCGCGGAGTCTTGACCGCGAGCCCCTTGGACAAAGGGCCCAAGCAGGCAGAAAGCGGCCAGGCACAGGGCTGATAGCAACTGTCGGATCATAGGGTCCTCCGGATCCGGCTGGATAGACCTAGTACTATCTAACTCATTCTAACAATAGAAGTTTCATGGGTCGCTGCCTCCGCCTTTCAATTTGTTCAGTTCGTTACGCACCACTTCCACAGCTTCCTTAGGAGGCCCCACTCGCCGGTAATCCGTGAAAAACGTGCGTTCGTGAATAGAGAACGGGAGAAAGAACTTGCGCCCGTCAAAATCGTATTGTTGGTAGCTAGGTAGCCACACCCCGGGTGCCATCTCGTAGCGTTCTTGCATGAAATAACTTCCCCGATAAACCTTGGCCAGAAAAAGCGCCAACGAAATGTCTTCAGTCACATGCCCTTCGATTTTCGCCAACTCCGAGGTTTCTTTATCTACCCACAGCGTGCCCCGCACCTTAGTGAACAGCATTTCATTGCGCGTCGCCGGTTTATATGCCGGATTAGGCGTCATTTCGTATTTCACCAGCATACGGTTTCCTCGCATTTCCTCGCCGACCCTGCTGAAGAAAAACGCCTTCCGCGTTGCGTCGATCAGCTCGTTACGCTCTTTCTGCCGCCGCTCCACCCGGCTGTATGCTTCCTTTTGCGCGATTCCATCCTGCGCTGCCCAGACTAAAGTCGTCTCCAACTTTTCGAGCGCCTCCTTGTAACTCTCCGCATTCGTCGGCTTTCCCTCCGCGGTTAGGGGAATCCGGTTCATTCCGGTCCCGGCGGGGAAGACACGCCAGACCTTCACTTCGCTCGGCTTTGGGTCGCTCCCGGTCTTGCGGATTTCCACCCTTTCCACGCGCTCATAGAGACTAAGGTCGGCATCCACCCGCTTTTGGTTGGCGATCACCTGCTCGAAGACGGCAGACCCCTCAGCTGTAGGAGGAATAGAGGGGTCTTTGGCAGGCTGCGACTGGCCGAAGCAGGTCGCGGATAGTAGGAAGAAATTCAAGGTACCCAGGCCGGCCCGTCCCCTCCTTCTTGCTGTAGCCACGCGCGAGGCGTAAAGCATGAATAATCTGTAGGCTAGCGGAAGACTGGCGAATGTGACCTGCAACCTCACGTCAGGACTCCTCCCTTGATACACTGACCAATTGGAGATCAAGGGCCCACTGGCCGAGGAAGCTAATTATAGCTGGCGGGCTTGAAAGCAAATAGCCCTCTGAAACGTCTATCTAGTGAAGGAACGATTTCGCAGGGTCAATCGTCTTACTAAATACAGGAGCAAAATTGGCCGCCACCCCCCTCGACGCGCTCACCGGTGTCCCTCCTCTGACCGGACACGTGGATGCCCGTGTCTCCCGCCGCGAAGGCCTAAAAAAGAACTGGGTTACTTTCGTCGAGACCTTCAAGCTGGCCCTGGATGCCCTGCGTGCCCATAAACTCCGTAGTTTCCTCACCTTGTTGGGCGTCATCCTCGCTGTTACCACTCTCATTTTCGTGATGAGCGTCATCGCCGGTCTAAACATGTACGTCGCCGACCGCGTCGCCAACCTCGGCGCTAACGTTTTCATTGTCGACCGGTTCGGCATCATCACCAGCCAAGACGATTTCATCAAAGCCCAGAAGCGTCCCCTCATCACCATGGAAGACTATGAGCGCCTCCGTGACACGTTGAAACTCGCCCGCTCCGTCGCCGCCGAGGAGGACCGCAACGTACAGACCCGTGTCGGCAACGCCATCATGGAAAACACCAGTATCATGGGTGCTACCGCAAATTTTGCCGACGTGCGGAGTCTCAACGTCGCCTCGGGCCGCTTCATCACCCCAGCCGACGATGAACACCGCTCCGACGTCGCCTTCATCGGTTCGGATCTCGCGGAAAAGTTCTTCCCCAACGTCGATCCCATCGGAAAGACCATCCGCGCTGGCACGCACACGTACCAGGTCATCGGTGTCGCGGAAGCGATCGGCAGCGCCTTCGGCCGGTCGCAAGACAACTACATGATCATCCCCATCAACACCTTCCTGAAGGGCTGGCACCGCCCCATTGACTGGGCCACAATTTTCATCCAGGCGCCCAACGCCGAAATGATGAGCGCCAGTGAAGACGAAGCGCGCATGTTTCTTCGCGCCTGGCGCCATCTCGATTACCACGCCCCCGACAACTTCGCGATCCTCGGCTCCGACTCCATCATGGCGCTTTGGCACCAGCTCACAGGCAATCTCGCCTTTGTGGCCATGGCTCTGGTCAGCGTATTTCTGGTGGTCGGCGGCATCGTGATTATGAACATCATGCTCGCCAGCGTCACCGAGAGGACACGGGAGATCGGCTTGCGCCGGTCGCTGGGTGCGCGAAAATCCCACATCTTGCTGCAATTCCTCATGGAATCCGCGGTTCTTGCCGCGGTCGGCGGCCTGATCGGCATTCTCACCGCATATCTTGCCGTCTATCTCGTCAAAGCTTCCTTCTCTTTTCCGATGGAAACACCAATCTCCGCCGTGATTCTCTCCCTGGTTCTCGCCACCGGCGTGGGCCTGTTCTTCGGCATTTTCCCGGCGATGCGCGCCGCGAAACTCGATCCCATCGAAGCTCTCCGGGCGGAAGGCTAGGCGAACGTCATGCCGCAGCAACATGGCGAAAATCTGAAACAGGCGATGGACGCGCTGCGTACCCATAAACTCCGCAGTGCTCTGACGATTTTTGGGGTCGTCCTCGGCGTCAGCGTCATCATGCTTGTCGCCGCGCTCATCACGGGCTTCGACCAGCAGCTGCAGGAAAACATCAAGCAGTTCGGCGCGGACACCGCGTTCATCACCAAGTGGGATCAGGGCCGCCACGGCGGCCCTCCGCCCCTCGAAGAGATCCAGCGCAAGCCGCTCACCCTCGATGACGCCCGCGCCATTCAGGAAGGTTGTCCGGCGGTGAAAAACATTACCACCTTCATCGAAACCGATTGGGACACCGCTCACGCCGTCCGCACCAAGGCTGGCGAAGTCACTGCCATTGATTTCCGCGGTGTGCAGGCCAATTTCGGCATCGTTTACGCCAACGCCGCCACGCTGGCTGGCCGCTTCATCAGCGAAGGCGACGATTTACACAAAGAGAAAGTAGTCATGCTCGGCGAAAACGTCGCGCCGGTCCTGTTTCCCGAAGGAAATCCCGTCGGCAAGGACGTGATGATCGACGGCTCCGATTTTCAGGTGATTGGCGTGGTGGAAAAGCCCAAGGGCGGTTTCGGCATGGGCGATGAAGACCGCCGCGTCCTGATTCCCTTCAACACCTTCCGCAAAACGTATCCATCCGCCAACGAAATCAGCATGCGCATGCAGGCGTATCCCAACATGCTGAATCAGGCCGTGGATCAGGCCACCGAAGTGCTCCGGCGTCGCCGCAATGTCGCCTACAACGGCAAAGACAATTTCTCCATCGCCACCGCCGAACAGCAGATCGAAACCTTCCACAGCATCGTTGGCAAAGTTGCCCTTGCCACCGTCGTTCTCAGCGCGATTGGGCTTCTCATCGGTGGTGTCGGCGTGATGAACATCATGCTCGTCAGCGTCACAGAACGTACCCGTGAAATCGGCGTCCGCAAAGCCATCGGCGCAAAAAGCGCGGACATCATCTGGCAATTTCTGCTCGAGGCCATGACCCTTACGGGCATCGGTGGCCTTATCGCTCTCGTTCTGGTGAACGGACTGGTTCTGTTGGTGCGAGTTGCTCTGAAATGGCCGGGCCGCGTGCCCGTTTGGGCTGCCGCATCCGGAATTATCATCAGTGTCGCGGTCGGCCTCGTCTTCGGCGTTTGGCCGGCCATAAAAGCCGCCAATCTCGACCCTGTCGAAGCTCTCCGTTACGAATAACACGTGGCTTGCGCGCTTCCTGGCTTGCTGGTTCCTTACGGCTTCACTGGCTTGCCCGATTGCGCTCCAATTGGAATGAGCTTCGCAATCTGCTTTGCTTGCATTCGCCCCATCCAGCGGTTCAGCGCAAACTCCAGAGACAACATTAGCGCGAGGATGATCAGACCCAGCACACGCGTTTCCCACAACCGGCTCCCCCAAATTCCATACCCCACTCCGGCAATCATCACCAGCGGCCGAATCGCCGTCAGCGGCCCCAGGAACATCACGCTCGACGCGCTGCGAATATCCGTCGAGGGGATGGCGCGCAGTGACAAGCTCCCGAGAACCAGCACGGCATACGGAAGAAAAATACGCAACATACGTCCCGCCGATTCCTCCAGGTCCATCCGCAATGCGCCGGAGTTTGGCGTAATTAGCGCCACCAGCAGCAGTGCTCCCAAAGCGATCGTGCTCGCGATTTGCGCTCCCACCAGTCCGCGAACCGTCGCCCGCAGGTAATACCATCTTTTGCTGATCCGCGCGTTCCGCCCCATTGCCGTGCGCAGGCCGCACAGCACGCCATCCAGCAGCGCGAGCAGGTAGAGAAGTAGCAAGGTCATTGCAGTTCTCCTAGCCTTCCCGCCCGGCGCCCAAGTTGCGCCCGGAACTCCTCCACCAGCGGCCGCCGAAGCCCCACGAGCGTATGAAACACGCGTGGCAGGGGCGTATTCCAGATGCGCGTCCCGTACATTCCCGAAGCGAACCCCGGCGCACCCTTGCGCGCGGCCTCGACCAGCGTTTTCGCCGTGTGGGCACGCGCCGCCGAAAGCACGCCATCATGCCGTGCAATCGCCGTTCGCATCCGCAACTGATGAAAAAACCACGAACCCACCGGCGCCAGCAACGACGGCTGAAAATCGAAGTGAAAGAACGCTTGCGTCTCTTCGCGTTCGTGGCGCCGCAGGAATTCTTCCAGTTCCACCCCGCGGAAATGATGCACGACCCCGGTCGAAATCACGATGTTCCCCGCAAGCTGCGGCGAAAACGCGTCTCCATGGGAAAATTTGCAGTTCAGGCGTTCCGCCTCCGCGAGCCGCGTCGCCTCCCGAATCAGCGTGGAGTACAGGTCTACTCCCGTGAACTCCAGTCCTTGTTCCTGGGCGGAAATTCTTGAGGCGAGCCATCGCGGGGTATACCCGATCCCGCAGCCCACATCCACAATCCGAATTTTCTGCAAGTAACCGTTCATTCGCAGCGCGCGCACGGTCGCCCCCACAATTTCCCAAACACGATGCCCGTGATAGAACTCTTCCGCAAGCCGCTGCATTTCCCAGTGCACGGCCAGCATCATCCGATCGACCCCGGCATCCACCAGCATGCCGTCCCATTCGGGAAGCTCCTGAATCGCGCGCACAGCCTGCCGGTTTCCGAACTTCTGAAAAATCTCCACCACTTCCTGTTTCCGGACAGGCTCCCGCTGCAACGTGCGCGGATCGTGGCGCACGATGAGATCGGTAATTTCGGGTTGCTCAGGGTTCCAGGATGCCGGCACAGCTTCGAGCGTAAAGCACTGGAGAGGCCGCGGGAAGCCTTCGCACGTTCAACGCCGTGAATCGAACAACGGCCGGGGGGGTTACTGATAGCGCAGAGAATCGGAAAGAGGTGCTAAGCCGAGCGCAGGAAGCGCGCCGCGCGATTCCGCAGGGATTGTTCGGCGATGGGAGCCGGTGCCTGCTCCACCGCTTTGCGTCGCGCCAGCGGATAAAGCTGCTCGGCCATCGCCTCCGCGGTCGGAAACCGCTGTTTGGGGTCCTTGGCCAAACAAGCGGAGAGCACCTCATCCACGGTCGTTGGGATCGACGGATTCAATCGCGACACGGGCAGCGGGGTGGACGACAGCACATGGTTGCACACCTTCTGCAACGAATCGCCCGCAAACGGCGAAATTCCCGTCAGCATTTCGTAGAGCACCACGCCCAGGGAAAAAACGTCCGAGCGCATGTCTTGCGGCCGCCCCATGATCTGTTCCGGGCACCAGTAAGCTGGCGTGCCCAGCAGGGAAGTGTCGCCGTTGTCGTGGCTCGAAAGGCGCGCCATGCCAAAGTCCGTGAGTTTCGTCCGGTTTTCCGTAGTAATCAGGATATTCGCCGGCTTGATGTCGCCGTGAATGATGCTTCGCTTGTGCGCCGCGTGCAGCGCCGTCGCCACTTGCGAAGCCCAATTGCACGCCGTGGGAAAAGGCACACTTCCGGTGGTCAGGATTTTCTCGAGCGATTGCCCCTCCACCATTTCCATCACCAGATACGGTGTGGAAGTGGACTCCTCAATCCCCATGTCGTGCAGGGTGATCACGAACGGATGCGAGAGTTTTCCGACGACGCGCGCTTCCCGCATAAAACGCGCTCTCGCTTCCCCGCGCGCCAGCTCCGGAGAAAGAAGCTTGATCGCAACGTGGCGGTCAATCAACGGATCGAATCCGCGTACCACGCGGCTGTGTGCGCCCGTACCGATCGTTTCGAGAATCTGATAGCGTCCGACTTGCACGCGTCCATCCCTCCGGAACTCTTCCCGCTGCAACGAGGTTACGCCGCGGCGGAATTTCGGGGAATGACGCGAGGGTTCTGATTTCAAAGTACTTCCGTACTGGGAGGCAGGTTCCGCGCCAGTTTTAAACCTCGCTGTCCCGGAAACTCCACCACTAGATATAGACATTCTCGAAAATTCTTCACCAGATTTTGCGATTTTCTCTTGACAGCTTTCTCACGTGGATTGATACTGCGAATCCAGATTCGGGGGACGTGGAAGCGCCAGACGGACCGGGTCGGGGATTGTCTTGGTCCGTTTTTGACCCACGCTCCAAACCGATATCACCGCAAAAAACGAGCGCGAAGTAATTGCTCCGCGCAAGTCGTATGCAGCGCGGGCTTTTTGTTGCTGTTCGGCCGTGTGCACTCCACCGGCATTGGGCAGCGCATTCGTTTTTTTTTCGGTGGCATCGGGGAGCGTCTTCCACGTCAGCCACGAATTCAGCGGCCTTCCGGACTTTCCGGATGGCCCCCTCTGGTACACAGAGGAGTAAAATAAAGGTTCCCCGCTCAGACCCACGGGAACCTGTTGCGGGGAGGAAACAGGATGGCAACGGTGAAGCCGGTACTCAATGGCAAAGCGGTGGAAACTTCCAAGGCGGTCAGCACCGCCGGGTCCACCGGCCTCGTATTCGAACGTTACTTCACCGATGGAAAGATCTCTCCGTTCGACAAGCTCGAATGGGAAAAGCGCACCGCCCTGATCGGCAACGAAAAAGGCGTCACGATTTTCAAGCAGGAGAACGTAGAGGTTCCAAAAACCTGGTCGCAGACCGCCACCAACATCGTGGCCAGTAAATATTTCCACGGGAAGCACGGCACGGCCGAGCGCGAAACCTCGGTTCGTCAATTGATCGGGCGTGTGGTGGATACCATCGTCCGTTGGGGTGAAGAGGGCGGCTATTTCGTCGATACCGCGTCGCGCGACGCCTTCCGCGACGAACTCACCCACCTGCTCGTTGAGCAGAAAATGGCTTTCAATTCTCCGGTGTGGTTCAACGTCGGCTGCCAGCCCAAACCCCAGTGCTCCGCCTGCTTCATCAATTCCGTGCAGGACAACATGGAATCGATCATGGGCCTCACCAGGACCGAGGGCATGCTCTTCAAGTGGGGCTCCGGCACCGGCACCAACTTCTCCACCCTGCGCGGCAGCAAGGAAACCTTGTCGGGCGGCGGCATCGCTTCCGGCCCGGTCAGCTTCATGAAGGGCTTCGACGCCTTCGCCGGCGTCATCAAGAGCGGCGGCAAGACGCGCCGCGCCGCCAAGATGGTCATCCTCAACATTGACCATCCGGACATCGTCGAATTCATCGAATGCAAGGTGAAGGAAGAAAAGAAAGCCCACACGCTCATCGAGCAGGGCTACGACTCTTCGATCGACGGCGAGGCCTACAGCTCCATCTTCTTCCAGAACGCCAATCATTCCGTGCGCGTCACCGACGACTTCATGCAAGCCGTTGTGGATAACCGGGACTGGTGGACCAAGAACGTCACCGACGGCCAGCCAAACGAAAAGCTCAGCGCCCGCGATCTTCTCTACAAGATCTCTGACTCCACCTGGCACTGCGGCGACCCCGGCATGCAGTACGACACCACCGTAAATCGCTGGCACACCTGCAAGAACACCGCGCGCATCAACGCCAGCAACCCATGCAGCGAGTACATGTTCCTCGACGACACGGCCTGCAACCTCGCCTCGCTGAACCTGATGAAGTATCTCGGTTCGAACGGCCAGTTCGACGTGGAAGCCTTCACCAAGGCCGTGGACGTCACCATCACGGCCCAGGAAATCCTGGTAGACAACGCCAGCTACCCCACGCCGAGAATCGCCGAGAATTCCCACAATTTCCGGCCGCTCGGCCTTGGCTACGCCAACCTCGGCGCGCTGCTCATGTCCATGGCGCTGCCCTATGACTCCGACGAAGGCCGCGATGTGGCCGCCGCTGTCACCGCTTTGATGTGCGGCGAAGCCTACGCGCAATCCTCGCGCATCGCCGAGAAAATGGGCGCGTTCCCCGGCTACGCCGTCAACCGCGAACCCATGCTGGACGTCATTCGCATGCACCGCAACGCCATGCGCGGCATCAAGCCCGAAAACGTGCAGTCCGATCTCTACATGGGCGCGCAGGGCGCTTGGGATTCCGCTCTCCACCACGGCGAAAAGTTCGGCTTCAAGAACTCCCAGGTCACCGTGCTCGCTCCCACCGGCACCATTGGTTTCATGATGGATTGCGACACCACCGGCATCGAACCAGACCTCGCGCTTGTGAAATACAAAAAGCTCGTCGGCGGCGGCGTCATCAAGATCGTCAACAACACCGTGCCCCAGGCGCTGATGAAGCTCGGCTACACACCCGAGCAGACCAGCGAAATCGTCACCTACATTGACAAGAACGGCAAAATCGAAGGCGCCCCGTTCGTCAAGGCCGAACACATTCCTGTCTTCGATTGCTCTCTGGCCACCACCGGCGGGCGCTCCATTGCCTGGCAGGGGCACGTCAAAATGATGGCCGCCGCCCAGCCGTTCCTCTCCGGTGCTATCAGCAAGACCATCAACATGCCGGAGCAGTCCACCATCGAAGACATCATGAACGCCTACATCGAGTCCTGGAAGCTGGGGCTCAAGGCCGTGGCCATCTATCGGGACAATTCCAAGTGGTCGCAGCCGCTCAACGTTGCCAAGAAGGAAGAGAAGAAAGCCGAAGCGCCCGTCATCGAGCCTGTGCAGCGCGAGCTCTTCGCGCGCGCCCAGCGCGAAAAAATGCCCTACGAACGCTCCTCGGTCACGCACAAGTTCAGCGTCGGCGGTCACGAAGGCTACATCACCGTCGGCATGTACGGAGATGGCCGCCCGGGCGAAGTCTTCATCAAGATGGCCAAGGAAGGCTCCACTCTGTCGGGCGTCATGGATGGCTTGGCGCTCACCATTTCGCTCGGCCTGCAGTATGGCGTCCCCTTGAAGGTGTTCGTCGACAAGTTGCTGAACACGCGTTTCGAGCCCTCGGGAATCACCGCGAATCCCAACATTCGCTTCGTTTCTTCCGTGCTGGACTACATCGCCCGCTGGCTCGGGGGACGCTTCATCTCTGCGGAATATCTCAAGCTGAATGGCAGCGCGTCGGCCGAAGGCATGCCGGTTGCTACCGTTGCTCCAGTGGCCATTCCGCTGCCGGTGCCGGTCGTGCCGCAGCTTGCGGACCCTGTCAGCGCAAAACCGCGCGACGCCCACGAAGGCGCCCCAACCTGCTCCGAATGCGGCATGCTCATGGTGCCCAACGGCGCTTGCTATAAATGCGAAAACTGCGGGAGTACCAGCGGATGCAGTTGATGCCGGGAAAAGGACAGGAGAACACGCCATGAGCGCATTCCCCACCGGCACCGCAGTCGCAACCAAGCAGGCAAGAGAAACCCTGAAGGCCCGTGGCTTTCTGCACATCGTGCGCCACGGCTCCGGCCTCAACGCCTTCTACATCGTCTCCTATCACCATATTGCGCGCACAGGGATCCGGCCCAAGCCCATGCTCGCCGAGGGCGCGCAGGCCCTAATCGACCTGCTCGATAAAGTCGGCGTGGATTTTCGCCTCCGCGAAGTCCGCGGCGCCCTCGAAGACATCCTGCGCCTCGGCTCCGCCAACATCCCCGATCTCTGGCTCAGCGACGAGGAACTCCTCGAAAAAGGCCTGGCCGAAAACTAGGTTTCGTCCAGCTCTCAATCGAAAGGCCGGAGGCGATTCGCTTCCGGCCTTTTTCATTGTATGCCGAGCAGGGTCGTCAGCTAGGAGGTGCAAGTCCTCTTCACAACGTGATGGACGT
>Ga0335085_10007160_pt1 | contig 17416 bp, 16 predicted proteins | sample Lox_Sample_45_FD_206712 | JGI IMG/M metagenome (GOLD analysis project Ga0335085, IMG submission 206712) | Soil microbial communities from Loxahatchee National Wildlife Refuge, Florida, United States - Lox_Sample_4.5 | ecosystem: Environmental > Terrestrial > Soil > Wetlands | place: USA...
AACAACGACGACTACAACAACAACAACCACGACCACAACGACGAGCACAACCACCACAACGACAACAACTACGACCACAACGACGAGCACAACCACCACAACCACAACGACAACAACTACGACCACCACAACCACGACGACAACAACAACGACGACAACAACAACATCAACGACAACGACCACCACCACGACGAGTACCACTCTCCCCACGGGCACTGCATGCACGACGCCTGCCCCACCGTTCACGGGCGGTCCTTCAGTGGCTTCAGATCTACAGGAGACAGTCTTAGTTAATCCAGGAAGTGGGGAGGCGGGGCAACCGATCATCGTTACAGATAGGGTGCAAAATAATGGGAATGCCGCCACGGGGGCTGGGTTTAGGGTGGGCTTCTATCTCTCAACGGACAACTTCGTTTCCACTTCAGATGCCTTCCTAGGCAGCCGGTTGGTGAGCCCGAAAGCAGTCGGTGCCCTCTCTCAGGTGAACACTCATCTGCTGATACCGAATGTTCCGCCCGGGGTATACTATCTTGCGGCTTTCGCGGACGACACCAATGCAATTGTTGAGACCAATGAGAGCAACAACTGCGCGGTCCAGCAGTTTACTGTTCTTCCTGTTCCGCCTCCACCACCAGCCATTGCAGATCTGAAGGAAATTGTAGTCGTTGCGAGGAAGTTGCCAACGGGCAGTCTCATCATTGTAGACAGAGTGCAGAATCTTGGGATTGCCAGTACAGGAGCTTCATTTAGCGTGGGTTTATACCTATCGACCGACAATATCATTACCACTTCGGATATCAAGATAGGGAGCCGGCCATCACCTACGCTGGCGGTGAAGGGGGTCTCACAGGTGAGCACCACTGTGTCGCTTCCTCCTAGTTTATCTCCAGGAACCTACTATGTGGGGGCCTGCGCGGACGATCCCGATTTGATTAGTGAGAGCAGCGAAACCAACAATTGCAAGGCAGGCGGTACCATTACGATTGCTGCGACCACAACCACAACGACTTCTACGACGTCCACCACTCTCGTAGCGCCAGACGTGAAGGAGATCCTAGTCATAGGGACTAAGTTGGCAGGGGGCAATCTCCGCATTATAGACAGGGTGCAGAATATTGGAAACACCAATACAGGGGCTGGGTTTAGTGTCGCTTTCTACCTATCGACCACCAGTCCTGTCACCACTTCGAGTATCCAGGTGGGGAACCGGACTTCGCCCGCGCTGGCCCCGAAAGCGTACTCGCAGGTAACCACCACTGTGCCGCTTAACTTGCTTAACCTGCCGCCAGGTAACTACTATGTGGGGGCCTGTGCGGATGTTCCCGATGGGCTTACTGAGTCGAACGAAACCAACAATTGCAAGACGAAAACAGGTACCATTACGCTGCCGTAGGCCATCATTGAAGGGTTGAGCGATGTAGTTATTCAACATAACGCTTAGATTGTAAGTAGGGTCGAAATGGGCCTCTCTTAAGAGAGGCCCATTTCATTATGCGATCATGGGGGAGACTGGCAAGTTGATTTCTTAAGTCAATTTAGTTAGACTAAAAAACAGGAATCTGGTTTTGCCAGTCCGATGGTAACGATATTCATGTTATTAAGGAGGTTTCACATGAAGAGAGTGTACTGGATTGTGATTGTGTTTCTTATGTTCGGATTGTTGTCGAGCATGGCAACGTCCGCGATGGCCTGCAAGGCAGCAGGAAAAGATAAGCATGTCGGCGTGGTCTTGAATATAGACCAGAAAACCGGGACCTTCACGATCAAAGATGCCGAGACCGAGCATTTGATGATTTTCCAAGCAACCGCCGAGCAGCTTAAGGAACTGAAGATGAAGGACCAGGTCATGGTGAGCTACAAAGAGAAGGATGGGAAGCTCGTCGCAATAGACATTCATTCCTAGGATTTAATCGGATAGACAGAATGACCGCCACTCGGCCCGTTGCCATCCGAGGACATACGCTTCTCTGCCTCCAGGGTTTTCGTGGAAAAGGGTATAGCACTGATTTTGTCGAGAACCTTATTGAAATAAACAATACCCTGGTCGAGAACGAGAATATCCCTGTGCGAGTTATGGCGTTGCCGGATGATGTCTGCCTGGCCTGTCCCAACCTGAAGATGAACGGTTGCAACCTCAAAGGGCCCGGTTTTGAGATATCAATGCGTTCACAAGATCGGCAGGTGATGTCTCTGCTGGACATCCAAGAGGGAGAAGCCCTTCCTTGGCATGAGATACTCGAACGGATCGGGCAGAGGATGCAGGGCGGGATGCTTCCTTCAATTTGCGGAGACTGCCCGTGGCTGCCGCTCGGCTATTGCCGGGAAGGGATTGAAAAACTTCGCTCCGGAAAGACGGCGATGACAATGATTGATTTTGGCACGATGCAAAAGGATTGGGAAGGCGGCGGGGCGGTCTAGATTTTGTTTTTAAAGCAGATCACCAGATCTCTCATCGAGATAATCCCCACAATTTTCCCAAGCTCTGTGATCGGCAGGTGCCGTATTCCCCGTCGGGCCATGAGTTCATTGGCATCCCAAATGGAGCGGTTGATGTCGATCGTAATGATCGGGCTGCTCATGATTTGGCGGACCGATGTCTGATCCGGATCAAGTCCTTCGGCCAGTCCTCTCCGAACGAGATCGGTCTCGCTGACAATTCCGATATAACTGCCGTCCTGCTCGATCAGGGCGGAGCCGATTCTCTTGTCCCGCATGAGTTGAGCCACCTCTCGGATTTTTGCATCCGGTGAAATCTTTTTGATGTCTCTGTTCATCATAACTGCCAGGGGCAGCATGAGATCCTCCTTTCTTCTCTTGAAGGGATTTTAGTCCAAAAAGAAGGCACCTGTCAACGTTGCAGATCAATTCGGATGAGCAGGCGCGATTCATGAAATGCCGCCACCGGGTGACGGCTATGCGATGACGTCGCGGAGCTGTTGTAAGCTGTCAATGAGGTAATCCGGCCGTGCGGCCAATAAACGTTCTTTCGGATGGAAGCCGTAGGTGACGCCACAGGTGATAAGGCCTGCGACACGTCCTGCCAGGAGATCGTCTGGGCTATCGCCGATCATGATCGCCTGTTTTGGCACAACTCGAAGCTGATTCAGTGTCCGGAGAATCGACTCCGGCGCCGGTTTTTTTTCTTCTACCTGATCGCCGCCCAGGATCATGTTAAAGTGATGAGAAACCTTCAAGCCCTTCAGAATTGCCACCGACGGTTCTTGACGTTTGTTCGAGACGACTGCCTTTTTCTTATGCCCAAAGGCGGCCAAGGTTTCTTCCACGTACGGATAAAGCACGGTATGATCAAGCAGGTGTTGGCTGTAATGCGAACGGTACATCTGAATGGCCTGCTCAACCAGATCAGACGCTTGGCTGCCCACGATTCGCTCGATAGACCGCTGGATGCCGTCACCCACGAAACGGTATATCGTCTCATGGGGTAGGGCGGAGTAGCCCAACTGAACCAAGGCATGGTTGATGGCATTCGCCACATCGCGGCGAGAGTCGATCAGAGTGCCGTCGAGATCAAAGATGAGAAGCTGCATAGGATGCGACATGGAGATGCTAGGAACGGTCGGCCATCAGAAGCTGCGGAACGACATCAGCCGCCCTGCCCAAGAGCAGCGCGTCCGCCTCCAGGCTGGCGGCGGTCTCGGCCACATTGATCTCGACCACAAAAGCTTTGTGATCTTTCGCCAGCGACACGAAAGACGCGGCCGGCTGAACAATTCCGGAGGTCCCGATCACCAGCATCAGGTCACACCCTTCAAAGGCGCGTGCGCTTTTCAAGACATCCGGGGCATAGAGAACTTCCCCAAACCAGACGATATGGGGACGCAACAGTCCATGACAGCGCATGCAATGAGGCAAGATCACGATGGGAACGTCGCGATTTTCGGTCACCGCCTCGCATTGTGTGCAGCGGACCTTCCAGATGTTCCCGTGTAGTTCGATAAGCTTTCGGCTTCCAGCCACGGCATGAAGGCCATCTACATTTTGGGTGACCAACACAAACGCTTCCAGACGCCTTTCCAAATCGGCTAGAGCATAATGGGCCGCGTTGGGCTGCTTATCGGCAATCAGTTCCCGTCGCCAGTTGTACCATTCCCAGACAAGACGAGGGTCACGTTCAAAGGCCTCCGGAGTCGCTAGATCCTCGGCCCTGAAATTTCGCCACAAGCCATCCTCTCCCCGGAACGTTGGGATGCCGCTATCCGCAGAGATCCCGGCTCCGGTCAGAACCGCTACCGCCTTGGCGGCAGCGATTTTCTCTTGGATCTCTTGGAGTTGTTTGGCTTCCACGAATTGTCTCAAAACAAATCAGGCACGATCCTATGAAGGATCGTGCCTGCAACAAAAAGAAAGATACTACAATTACTTCTTCATTTCGTCCTTCATGGCACCCTTCACCGTGATAGACATGGCATGACCATTGCTTTCCATTGCCTCGACCTCGGCACCTTCTTTTATTTCACCGGTTTTCTTCGTGCTCTCATTGGTGTGGAGCTTGTGTTCTTTGCCCTTGTCATCTTTGATGATCACAAACGGACCGTCGATCTTGGACACCTTGCCCTCAACCTTCATGTCCATTGCCATTCCGATGTTCACAAAGGCCAGGACAAAACAAAAAACAACGACTACTGCTGCGAGCTTCTTCATAAAATCACCTCCTTTTAATTGTTTGAATGCTCGACTGTATTTAACTACGATAACAGCCTTAGATTGGCACGGGGTACTTTACAGCGGCAGAACAAAAAAAGCAAGTAAAAAATGGTTTTGGATTGTAGAAGACGGGAGGAGAAAATGTAGAGTTGAGGCGTTGTATGATATAGATCAGAAGACAGGCTTGGTTTTTCGGAGATATTGATCGACTCCCTTAGCGGCATCACGGCCTTCGCGGATAGCCCAGACGATGAGCGAGGCACCGCGCTTCATGTCGCCCGCGGCAAAGACTCCTTCGATGGATGTCATGTGGTTTTCGTTTGCGGCGACATTTCCGCGTGCGTCGAGTTTCACACCGAGGTCGGTGAGCAGGCCTTGTTTGACCGGGCCGGTAAAGCCCATAGCGAGGAGGACGAGATCCACGTCCAGTTCGAATTCGGTGCCGGGCATCTCCACGAACTGCGAACGTCCATTCTCGTCTTTCTTTAATTCCACCCGCACGGCGTGGAGCTTTGTCACCTTGCCGTTTTTTCCAGAGAAACGCTTGGTCGAGACGCTCCATTCGCGCTTGCAGCCCTCTTCGTGCGCGTGGGAGCTGCGGAGCTGCATCGGCCAGAGCGGCCAGGGAGTGGACACATCGCGGTTCGGTGGCGGCTGGGGAAGCAACTCAAACTGGTACACATCCGCAGCGCCTTGCCGATGAGTTGTCCCGAGACAATCCGAACCGGTGTCTCCACCGCCGATGATCACGACACGTTTTCCTTGGGCGGAAATCCTTTTTACCGAATCGATTGTGTCTCCTGCGTTGAGTTTGTTCTGCTGGGGCAGGTACTCCATCGCCATGTGGACGCCGCCGAGCTCGCGTCCGGGAACAGGCAGGTCCCGTGCCGCCATCGCGCCGCCGGAAAGGCAAATCGCATCAAAGTTTCTTTTCAACTCCTCTGCCGTAATGTCGTGCCCGACATGGACGTTGGTCTTGAAGACGACCCCCTCGGCTCGCATCTGCTCCAAGCGTCGGTCGATCACCGATTTCTCCATTTTAAAATCGGGTATTCCGTAGCGCAGAAGGCCGCCGATTCGGTCATCCTTCTCAAACACTGTAACCGAGTGTCCGGCACGGCGAAGTTGCTGTGCGGCCGCGAGGCCCGCCGGCCCAGAGCCCACGATCGCCACCTTTTGGCCGGTTTCTCTCTCCGGCGGCACCGGCACGACCCAGCCCTCGTCAAAGCCGCGGTCGATAATATTCCATTCGATGACTCGGATTGAGACCGGATCATCCATGATTCCCAACACGCAGGCGCTCTCGCACGGCGCTGGGCAAAGCCGTCCCGTAAATTCTGGGAAATTGTTCGTGGCATGCAGCAGCCGGAGTGCATCCTTCCATCGCCCTTGGTACACAAGATCGTTCCAATCCGGGATTAGGTTCTGAACCGGGCAGCCGTGATTGCTTTGACAGAACGGAACACCGCAGTCCATGCAACGCGACCCCTGTGCCCTCAGCGTCTCTTCCGAGATCGGCTCATAAAACTCTTTCCAGTCGTGTATCCGAAGCTCGACCGGGCGGCGTTTTGGCCCTTCGCGTTTATACTTCATGAAGCCCTTGGGATCAGTCATGAACCGCGGCCTCCTTGGATAACGCTTGCACTTTTTGGGCTTTCCGCTGCGCCAAGACCTTCTTGTACTCGACCGATATCACCCGGACAAACTTGGGCAGCATCGTTTCCCATTGCGAAAGCACCTTCTTGGCTTTGGCGCTTCCGGTGTACTGGGCATGCCGTTCGATCAAGCTTTTAAGTAGCGCTTGGTCCGCATTGTCCCGAACCGGTTCGAGTTCGACCATCGAGAGGTTGCAACGATGCTCAAATCTGCCGTCCTCGTTTAACACAAACGCCACGCCGCCGCTCATTCCGGCAGCAAAGTTGCGGCCTGTCTTGCCGAGCACCACCACGAGCCCGCCGGTCATGTATTCGCAGCCGTGATCGCCCACGCCTTCGACCACCGCATGAACGCCCGAGTTTCGCACCGCGAAACGTTCTCCCGCCATGCCGTAGATGTAAACCTCACCCGCAATCGCGCCGTAAAGGGCGACGTTGCCGATAATGATCGTTTCTTCCGGAACGAAGTTGGAACCTTTCGGCGGGTAGATCACGATCCGGCCGCCGGACATTCCCTTGGCGACGTAGTCGTTGCTCTCGCCCTCCAGCTCCAGCGTAACGCCGTTGATCAGCCAGGCCCCGAAGCTCTGACCGGCCGTACCGGTAAACTTGAAACGGATCGTGTCCGGAGGAAGGCCTTCCAGGCCATAGCGCTTTGCGATCTCACCGGAGAGCATGGCGCCCACCGTTCTGTGTATGTTTCGAATCGGAAGGCGTATATCCACTCGCTGCTTGGACTCCAGAGCCGGCCGGGCCAGATCGATCAGCGTGTAATCCATGGCGCCCTGCAGGCCATGATCCTGCTGCTCGACACAGTACATCGGTGTGCCCGGGGGCACATCCGGCTGCTTGAGCAGGCTGGTGAGATCGAGGCCGCGCGCCTTCCAATGATCGATCGCTTTCTTGACCCGGATTTTGTCCACGCGTCCGACCATCTCGTTGAATTTACGAAAGCCCAATTGGGCCATCAGCTCTCGTATTTCTTCGGCAACAAAGAAGAAATAGTTGACCACGTACTCCGGCTGCCCGGCGAACTTTTTTCGGAGGGCCGGATCGTGTGTTGCGATCCCGACGGGACAGGTGTTCAGGTGGCACTTCCGCATCATGATGCAGCCTTCGACGATCAGCGGAGCGGTCGCAAAGCCGAACTCCTCGGCGCCTAATAGTGCCGCAATCACGACGTCCCGCCCGGTCTTCAGTTGTCCGTCCGTTTCGATGCGAGCCCGGCCGCGAAGATTGTTTAAGACCAATGTTTGCTGTGTCTCGGCCAGTCCTAACTCCCAGGGAATACCGGCATACTTGATGGAAGAGAGCGGGGAGGCGCCGGTGCCGCCGGAGTCGCCGCTGATTAAGATCTTGTCGGCGCGGGCCTTTGCCACACCGGCCGCGACAGTGCCGACGCCGACCTCGGCCACGAGTTTCACCGAGATGGCCGCGTTGGGGTTCGCGGTTTTCAGGTCGTAGATCAACTGCGCAAGGTCCTCGATCGAGTAGATGTCGTGATGAGGCGGAGGCGAAATCAATTGAACCCCCGGGGTCGCATACCGGAGCCGGGCGATGGTCTCGTCCACCTTGTGGCCGGGTAGCTGTCCGCCTTCACCGGGCTTGGAACCCTGGGCCATCTTGATCTGGAGTTCTCTTGCATTGACCAGGTAATGGGTCGTGACGCCAAAACGTGCGGAGGCGACCTGCTTAATCGCGCTGTTCTTGGAATCGCCGTTTGGCAGGGGGATGAACCGTTCCGGATCCTCGCCCCCTTCACCCGTGTTGCTCTTGCCGCCGATCCGGTTCATCGCAATAGCGAGCGTCTCATGAGCTTCCTTGCTGAGTGCACCAAACGACATCGCACCGGTGTTGAACCGCTTGACGATTTCGGAAGCAGGCTCTACTTCTTCTATCGGAATCGGTTGGGGTAAGGTCTTCAGTTCGAGCAGTCCGCGCAGGTTGGAATGCCTCTTGCTCTCATCGTTGACAAGACCGCTGAATTCTTTATAGCTGGCGTAGCTGTTGCTCCGGGTGGCGTGCTGGAGCTTCGAGATCGTCTCCGGGTTCCAGTTGTGGTGTTGACCCTGGATCCGGTAATGGTACTCACCCCCGATCTCGAGCTGGCGAAGCGGGCCTGATCCGTAGGCGACCGTGTGCCGTCGGAGCGTCTCCTCCGCCAGCTCCTCAATACCAATTCCTTCGACTCTGGATGGGGTGCCGGTGAAATAGCGCTCGATGAGATCATGGTTCAGTCCGATCGCCTCAAAGATCTGCGCGCCGCAGTAGCTCTGGACCGTGGATATCCCCATCTTTGAAAAGATTTTCAAAAGCCCCTTGTTGATCGCCTTGATGTATTTGGCGTAGGCCGTGGCCTCGTCAATTCCTTCAGGCAGATAAGCTTCACGCACCAGGTCGGTCAATGTCTCAAAAGCAAGATACGGATTGATCGAACCGGCACCGTAGCCGATCAGACAGGCAAACTGATGCACGTCACGCGGCTCGCCGGATTCGATGATCAGGCCCACTTCGGTCCGGGTGCATTCACGGATCAGGTGGTGATGTACGGCGGAGATCCCCAGGAGGCTAGGGATCGGGGCCCATTCGGCATTCATGCCGCGGTCGCTGAGTATAATAAACTTATAGTCTTCTCGGATCGCTTCCGAGGCCTGACGGCAGAGATTCTCCACGGCGGCGGCCAGTCCCTTCGGCCCTTTCGCCACCGGAAACAGCATTGATAAGGTTTTGGTTTTGAAATATCCGTCCGCAATCGTCCGGATCTTCTCCAAATCGGCGTTGGTCAGGATCGGCTGGGGGATCCGTATTCGGCGGCAGGATTCCGGCGTTTCGCTCAAAAGGTTGGCCTTTGGGCCGATGTTGGTCACAAGCGACATTACCAACTGCTCCCGGATCGGATCGATCGGCGGGTTGGTCACCTGCGCGAATAGCTGTTTGAAGTACTTAAAGAGCAACTGTGGCAAGTCCGAGAGCACCGCAAGAGGCGTGTCGGTTCCCATCGAGCCGACCGCTTCCTCGCCCGTTACCCCCATGGGACTGATGACCATCTTTAATTCTTCGATCGTGTAGCCAAAGGCCTGCTGACGTTGTCGAAGGGTGGCATGGTCCGGCTGAAGCACATTCAGCGGTTCGGGCAGGTCTTCGATATTGATCCGATTCGTCATGACCCACTGACGGTACGGCTTGCGCGAAGCGATGTCCGCCTTAATCTCGTCGTCATCGATGATGCGGCCTTGAACCGTGTCTACCAGGAACATCCTGCCCGGTTTTAGGCGGCCCTTGGTCAGGACTTCTTCAGGGTTAAAGGAAAGTACGCCGGCCTCGGAGGCGACCACCGCGAAGTCATCGTGGGTGACAAGATAGCGGCAGGGGCGCAGGCCGTTACGGTCCAGCGTCGCGCCGATCAGCTTGCCATCCGTAAACAGGATGGCGGCGGGGCCGTCCCAGGGTTCCATCATCGCGGCGTGGTATTCATAGAAGCCGCGCCGATCCAGGTCCATATCCGGATTTCCGGCCCAGGCCTCCGGGATGAGCATCATCACGGCGTGGGGGAGGGAGCGGCCGCCCATTACTAAAAACTCAAGGGCGTTGTCAAAACAGGCCGAATCGCTCTGATCTTCGTAGATGATCGGGTAAAGTTTCTGGACGTCGTCGCCGAATAACTCGGACGCGAGCCGGCCCTGACGTGCCCGCATCCAGTTGATGTTTCCTTTGAGCGTGTTGATCTCGCCGTTGTGGCAGATGTAGCGGTACGGATGTGCACGGGCCCAGGTCGGGAAGGTGTTGGTCGAGAAACGGGAATGGACCATGGCCAGCGCGCTCACCACGGTTTGATCGGCCAGATCCGGATAAAAAAGCGGTATTTGATTGGGGAGCAGAAGGCCCTTGTACACAATTGTGTTGGAAGACAGACTGGGAATATAAAACGCGGCCCGATCTTCGACCGCAGAACTCAAAATTGCGTTTTCGATGCGCTTTCGTATCACATAGAGCTTTCGCTCGAACTGAGCCTCGTTTAAAATATCCCGGGCGATGAAGAACTGGCGGATGTAGGGCTGGCTGGATCGTGCAAGCTGACCTAGGTGGGTATCCTTTGCCGGGACATCCCGCCATCCAAGCAGACGCTGACCTTCTTCTCGTATGATCCGCTCCATGAGCTGTTCGCAGAGATGACGCGGAGAAGTCTCCCTCGGAAGGAAGACCATCCCCACACCGTATTCGCCTGATCCGGGGAGACGGATGTCAATTTCTTTGCAGGCTCTCTTTAGAAACTCGTGGGGAATCTGGATCAAGACGCCTGCACCGTCTCCCGTACAGGGGTCACAGCCCACCGCGCCGCGATGTGAGAGGTTCTCCAAGACCTCAAGCCCCTTCCGGACGATCTCATGGGATTTGTTGCCTTTGACGTTGACCACGAACCCGATTCCGCAGGCCTCTTTCTCAAACCGGGGATCATAGAGACCCTGTTTAGGGGGCAGGCCGGGTCGTTTAGAGGATTTCATGCGAGCTTAAAACTCCTTTCTCACGCATCTTTATACCATGTCCGTCGTCTATTTCATCGTCGCGGAAAACATCACGGAGCCTCGCGTATTTTTCTCCAAAACGGTTGATCAACTCTTTGTCGAGGCGCTTAATGATTTTGGTGATGTAGACATCGTGTTTTACGTAATCCTCAGCGATCATGACGAACCCTTTATTCCGGCTCCAGGCGCCTTCGGTTTTGCCTTCGTAGCTGACGGTTCCAATCAAGACCTCTTGGGAGTCTGCGATCAGGACAAAGCCCCGGCCTCCTTTTTCGGCATACAACGTGTCCTCGATAGGATGATAGTATACCTGACCCACCTCCAGTTTTGGAAGCCCAAAATGAACCAGGGCGATCCGGACTCCACGGCCCTCAGCCAGACGGAGAGCGGTTTCAAGCGATTCCAACTCTTCCTTCCAGAGCGACAACAGAAGCACGTATTGGGCGCTGTCGATCATTCGCTTTGCCTTATCGATGAGATGATCATACTTAGAAATATTCCAGATGTGGCTTACATCTTGGCAACTGTCAATGTTGTTAAACTCTTCTTTCAGAGAGTCCACAAGTGTTCCCATCGTGCTTTTGTATTGGTTCAAGAATTCATCCGGCTGTATCGGAATGTAGCGTTTTGTCTTGCCATTCTCTTCCGATAATAGGCAGATCCTTTTCTCAGTGAGTTTGTGAATGACCTGATAGATTTTAGAAGTCGGAATGCCGGATTCCTTGGCGATTTCATAGGCGGTTGAGGGACTGGAACGAAGGAGCGCCAAATAGGCCTTGGCTTCGTACTCGGATAACCCGACCTCGGAAAGCTTTCTGATAATTGCGTCCATAACTTCAAAACCCTTTATTTGCCGTTTCATAACTACCTAGGTAGTTAATAGCATATTGTGTACAAATTTGTCAAGAAAATTTATATTTTTCATGAGGATGACTCAGAGCGTGTATGTTCTGTCATAGCTCGGTTCTTTGACTTATAAAGGATTCTTGGTAGACTGAGAAGTAATTCTGAGGGTTAGTCAGTGATGCCTTTCTGTACGCGGATAAGCGCTTTTTTTATCCTGACGGCTCTTGTCTCAGAGCTTGGCACGGAACCTGTAAGTCGAGCCCAAGCCCCTTCGCAGCCTGTATTCAACTCCTTATCAGTTCAAGAAATGCTGGTGGTAACGGAAGTAGAAACACTTAAACCGATCGGAGTCGCTGAAAGTTTTCCCGCCACAGTGGGAAAACTATTTTGTTTCACAAAGATTACGGGTGCCCGGACTGGCACATTGGTTCGACATCTCTGGTTCTATGGAGATCGCCTGATGTCGGAAGTATCTCTACCGGTGAAACGGATTAACTGGCGAACTTATAGCTCGCAGACAATCCGGCCAAAATGGACCGGATCCTGGAGAGTGGATGTCACCTCAGAGGATGGAACCTTATTGAAATCTGTCGGTTTCACCATAGAATAACATCCGGCAGTCGCATTACTCAGGTTTGTCTAATTTTACGTTTTGAGTTGATTCCTGTTTCACATCTTCTCCCTAGATCTGCCAGCTTCTTTTAACGTCGATGAGGACATAAAAGTTGCCCTGCCTCTTGCCTTGTTTCCAGGAACCGTCCGTGCTATCATTTCCACCGGTGGGGGTGAAGAATGAGCCGAGGGAAGCGGCAGATATCAGCGGGGGGACTGGTCTATCGCGTCCAAGAGGGGGTCATCGAGGTGGCTCTGATACTCCATCGAGTTGCAAGTGGTCAGTTGATCTATAGTCTTCCCAAGGGGTGGGTAGAGCCGGGGGAGAGTCTTGAGGCCGCGGCGCTTCGAGAAGTAAGAGAGGAGACAGGAATCACGGCTAGAGTCGTTGACAAATTGGGTGATATCCGTTATCAGTTTTACTCAAAGGAGGAAGGGGCCCACGTTCATAAAACGGTCCATTTTTATCTCATGGAGTATGTGGAAGGCAATATTGCGGACCACGATCATGAAGTCGAAGAGGCTGCATGGGTTTCATTAAATGAAGCGGAGGCAAAGATTCCCTATTTGACCGAACGGGCGATTCTTAAAAAGGGGCGTGAGCGATTGACGGCCGACCAACTTGGATAGGACGATTATAAAAAAGTCACAGATCGACAGATCAGAGAAGGTCTTTGTTATCGGAGAGCGGCCGGGTGGGTAAAAAGCTCTTCTTGATCCTACTGATCGGAATCATTGTCCATGCAGGGTATCAGTTTTTTAAATCTTTTGAGATCTCGGAACGGTTCAGCGATGACCTGGATACCCTGATGCTTGGGGTCAGCACCCAGACCGAAGAGTCGTTTAAGCAGCAGGTCATCATGCAGGCCGAACGGGAAGAGATCCGTTTAGTGCCGGAAGAGGTGTCGGTACTAATCGAGGACACCAACGAAAGCTCTCTTGGCAGCCGCGTTATGAGCGGCACGGGCGCAGCCGTGCAGAATAAAAAGATAACCGTGGATATTCGTTATCAGATACTCATCGATGGATTTCCGCTCGACCGGGCTGTCCACCGTACAAAAGTCTTTGCAGCTCGGATCGGTTCTCCCGCCTCGGTGCAAGACGAACAGCTAAGGCAAGCCGAATAACTATACCTCCACCCCTGCTAGCCTCATCGTATACAGGTGATGGTAGAGCCCCTTGCGGTCGAGGAGTTCGGCATGTGTGCCTTCCTCAACCAGCCTCCCCTTATCCAGTACGAAGATCCGATCCGCATGCTGGATCGTCGTGAGACGATGGGCGATGATGAAGCTGGTCCGGCTTTTCATAAGACGGTCCAACGCCTCCTGGACAAGTTTCTCGGATTCATTATCGAGAGACGATGTTGCTTCATCCAGAAACAGAAGCCGCGGGTTCTTCAAGATCGCACGCGCGATTGCCAACCGTTGACGCTGCCCGCCGGAGAGGTTGATGCCCTTTTCACCCACGATTGTGTTGTAGCCTTTCGGGAAAGCCATGATAAAGTCATGGGCATTGGCCGCCTTGGCCGCTGAGATCATCTCTTCTTCGCCGGCTTCAATCCTGCCGTACAGAATATTTTCTCGGATCGTCCCGCCGAATAGAATCGTCTCCTGGGGTACCAGCGCGAACTGAGAATAAAGGCTCTTGAGCTGAACTTTTTTGATGTCCTGGCCGTCTATCTCGATCCAGCCTGCGGTCGGATCATAAAAGCGGTGCAGAAGATTCACCAGCGTCGTCTTTCCCGCCCCGCTGGGACCGACCAATGCCACGGCCTGTCCCGGCTCGACCTCGAACGAGATATCCTGCAGGACCGGGATGTCCGACTCATACGCAAAGTTCACGTGATGAAAAGCAACTCCTCCGCGAATCGTCGGCATCGGTTTGGCATCCGGTTCGTCCAGAATGAGGGGCTGGGAATCCAGAATCTCGAAGACCCGCTGCGTTGCACCTTGGGCTTCTTTGATCTGGGAGAAGAGCCGGGCAAATGCGCCAAACGGACCGATCATCAATCCGGCATACAGCGCAAAGGCGAACAGATCTCCGGGAGTAATATGGCCCTGGATGACCTGATTCCCGCCGTACCAGATCACACCGGCGCCTGCCCCCATGGTCAGGAAAGTAATGACCGGGACAAACACGGCCAGGACCTTTGTCTTCTGCATCGTGATGTCCAACACACGTTCGATCTGGCGGCTGAAACGCCCCAGTTCATACTCTTCACGAACGAAGGACTTGACCATGCGTATTCCGGAGATCACCTCTTCCAGCACGGTCGATGAATCGGCGAGCTGATCCTGGATTTGAGTCGAAAGACGTCGGAGTTTTTTACCGAAGTAACGGGCTGTCAGCGCGATCAAAGGCAGAAGGGTCAGGACCATCAGACAGAGCCGCCAATTGACATAAAACAGGATGGCGATGCCGCCCAAAAGCGTCACGGTTTGTTTGACCGTGTCCACCGGGACGTTCACAATCATGTTCTGGATGACCCCGACATCGTTTGTGAACCGAGAGATCAGTTCTCCCGTGCGCCGCTTTGCAAAAAAGCTCAAAGACAAACGCTGGAGGTGTTCAAACAGCTTGTTTCGAAAATCGGTCACGACCCGCTGACCGATCCAGGTGATCAGATAGTTGTGGCCCATGGAGAGAATACTTTGGATCAGGAACAAGACAAACAGAGCCAACACGTGTGTCGATAGCGCGGCCAGACTCCGCGCGACCAAGATGTCATTAAATGCGTTGCGGAGGATCCAAAGCAGTGAAAGGTTGATCGCCGCTGTAGCCGACAGGAGTACGGCGGAAAGGGTTAAGGGTTTCAGATACGGCCTGACATAAATCCACAGACGTTTTAGATCCAACTTGCTTTGCATGGTTTTATCATACACAAGCTGTTCCATCTGATGCAACAGAGAATTATAGTTGCTTCACCGCCATTTGTTTATTTCTTTTGCTGTTTTAAGAGACGATCAATCTCGGACTTTAGTTTCTTGATTTGTCCCTCAATCTGCTTCGTTTCCAAGACGAGTTTCCGTACCCTCTCGTTGACGCGGATGCCCTTTTGAGTTTTCGCGGCCATATCGTAGATCTGCCCTCCGATTTCGGTAAATTTATCCTGGGCCTTCTGGTTCAGCCGAAAGAGCTGATAGCGGAGATTTGCGATCTGAGTGATTCGTCGCGCCTTGGCCTTCACGGCGGCGGCGCTTCTCTTCGCGGACTTGACACCTTTTCTCAGCATCTTCTGCGTCTCCGCCGACATCGATGCCGCGCCTTTCTCGGCCATCCTGCGCGCTTCCGTAGTCAGCGCCGCCTTTCCTTCTTTAAAAAGTTCACCGCCTTCTTTCATGACGATTTGAAGATCCTTTTTAACACGGTCCCAAAATTTCATCGAAGTCACCTCCTGTTATTGTTTCCCGTTTCCTCTGCGTCTCCCTGTATATTCCAGTTTTTAAAATAAGTCAATACGAATACTAGCCAATGAGGATCCCTATCTCCATAGGCTTCGGATCTGATTTCTTATTGCCAAAAAATAAAATTGGTGTTATAAAAGCGGGCATGAAACGTCCTGGATCGGATTCGCATTTGCGTGAGTTAATTTGCGAGCTGCTCCGTCTCTTCTATCAGAAGGGCTGGGTCTCCGGAACCGGCGGCGGCATTTGCGCCGCGTTCGGTTCAAATACCGTCTTGACGGCGCCGACCGGTGTCCACAAGGAGCGGGTAAAGCCATCGGATCTCTTTGTGGTGGACAGTCAAAACGGCAAGGTGGTTCATGCGCCCAAGGATCGCTCGCTTAGGATCTCTGAATGCAGTCCCATCTTTTGCGCGATTCTCCGCCAGCGGGGCGCCGGCTCGGTGATGCACAGCCATGCACTCTCGGCGGTGTTGGCCGCGGATCTGGCAGGGAACAGCGACCGTGTGATCTTTGAGAGCCTCGAGATGTTGAAAGGGCTGAGCGGGAGCACGAACCTCGATAAGCATCCGGTCCCGGTGATCTATAACACCGTTCGTGAGCCGGAGCTGGAGAGCCAGATGCGAGACGTGATGGGTCAGCCGGATTTTAAGAATTCACACGCCATTCTGGTCCGGGACCACGGGGCCTATATCTGGGGTCAAGATGTCTGGGAAACCAAGCGGCACGCCGAGGTGTATCATTTTCTGTTTGAAGCGACCGTCGCGCGTGCGCAACGGCATTCTAAAAAGTAATAATTCATAAGGAGGTCAGTAATGTATCGATGTCCCTGCTGCCAACAGTCAGCACAACGAGCAAAGATCGATGTCCAGAACGTGCGAAAATCGGTCGATGCGGACAAGCTCACGGCCAAAGACGGCTTCAAGCGGACTTATATCGGCCACGGCTTGCAGTCCAGCGTCTTTGTGTTTCAGGGCCACAAAGGACCGTTTCGTAAGCATGTTCATGTGACCCATGACGAAATCGGCTATGTCCTCAACGGCTCCGGCAAGGTAACAGTGGGAGATCTCGTTCGAGAAGTTAAGCCTGGAGATGTCTGGGTGATCCCGGCCAATACGCCGCATTCCGGCGAATTCGAGACCGAACCGACGGAGGTGCTGTTCATCTCCTCCCCCGTGGACGATCCGGACAACCCGGATCGTGTTTGGTTGGACTAGTTTTAGTCTGATCCCCGCACCGTCAAATAAATTCCGCTGATGATCACCATCAGCGCGCCGGTAATAAACCTCGGCGTGGTGGACTCGGCGAGGAACAGTATGCCCAGGGCGCTGCCCACCACCGCACCGAACATGGACAGCACGCTTCCCTCCGCGGTGGTACAGTACCGGTAGGCATGCGTCATCCATATCTGTCCTAACATCGAGAAAACCACTACTCCCGCAAGGGGCCCGATACTGTGCCAGGATAGCAACCCTACCGGCCTGCCGAGCTGGGCCCATTGGACCATCACGAGCGGGAGGCTCAAAATGATGCCGGTGATATTAAAGTAATGGAAAATCGTCCAGACGGTGTCGGTCTTCCGTGATTCTTTCAGCGATACGATGGCCCCTCCGACCATGATTCCGGATAAGATCGCCAAGACATCCCCAAGAAGGGGATGGTCGAATGAAGGATGGACGATCAGGTAGATTCCGGAGAATGAAGCGACCAGA
>Ga0335085_10007161_pt1 | contig 17414 bp, 16 predicted proteins | sample Lox_Sample_45_FD_206712 | JGI IMG/M metagenome (GOLD analysis project Ga0335085, IMG submission 206712) | Soil microbial communities from Loxahatchee National Wildlife Refuge, Florida, United States - Lox_Sample_4.5 | ecosystem: Environmental > Terrestrial > Soil > Wetlands | place: USA...
ATTTTGATGATGCTTACCCCGAGCAGCGAGCGAGACTCCATGTGATCGATCCCGCTGGCAAGTGTGAAGAACCGCTCGAGCGGGTTGGTGATGTCGATTTCGATATCTTGGGGAGGCATGCCGGAGTAGAAAGTGGCTACCACCACTTCCGGTATGTTGATGGGAGGGAACAAGTCCACCGGCATCCGGGCCAGGCTGGTCACGCCGATTACCACCAATGCCAGGCAGCACACGACGATGAAGTACGGGTTGCGAATCGAGAATTTGGGCATAACCTTCTACTATCCCTACCCCCCCGTCTTGTACTGCATCATTTGGACGGTTTGCGGCCGAACCAATTCTCCCGGCTTGAGGCCGCTGCGGTCGCTCACGATGACGGATTCGCCTTCCGTGAGGCCTGACGTCACTTCCACGTCCGTGGGGGTCTGCAGCCCGATCGTTATGGTCCTGTCCTCGACTTTGCCGTCCGCGCTCACGACATCAACGGTCGATTGATTGCCTTCGTGAGTCACCGCTTCGAGGGGGACGGCCAAGGCGTCGTCTTTTCTTTCGAGGGTCAGCGCGGCCTCTGCGTACAATCCCTGCATCAAGACGCGGTTCGGGTTAGGGACGTCAACCTCCGTGTGCATCGTGCGCGTGTCCTCTCTGACGTCGACGGAAAACCGCGCTACTTTGCCGGGAAACGACTGGTTGAGGGAGGGTACGATCACCGCAACCGGATCGCCGACGTGAATGTAGCGCACCGAGGACTCGGGCACCGGGATCACCAGGCGGAAGAGATCGTCCTGCGATAACTTGACCAGGGGCATGGCCTGGGTGCTGGAACTCGTGCCGGCTTGCATCAGGGTTCCCAGATTGGCGTAGCGTTCCGTCACCACACCCGCAAAGGGCGCCGTGATGCGGGCATAAGAAAACAAGGCTTGGTCATGAACAAGTTTCGATTGGCTCTCCAAAAGCTTACTTTGCGCCGCGGCCAATGCCGACTCCGCCGCGTCGACTTGCGAGGCGGCTGCCAGATCTTTGCCCTCCGCGTCATCCACCTCCTGCTGGGCAACCAGTCCTGGCTGAGTCTCCACCACACCGTGAAGGCGCTTGTATTGGAGATCGAGCACCTTGTACAGCGCCTTGTAGCGCTTCATCATGTGTTCGGCGCGGGTTACCTCGTCGGACGCGATCTTGACTGCGGCTTGGTCCTCCTGCAATTGCGCTTCTAATTCGGGAATCTCCAAAACGGCCATCAATTGGCCCTGAGTAACCCGGGAGCCGTAGTCGACCAGCAACTTCTGCACATAGCCCGATTCCTTGGCATAGACATCGATATCCTGAAAAGGGACAAGTTCCGAGGAGAGGGTAATTTGCCGCTGCAGGTTCTTCCGGCCCACCTTCGTTACCCCCACGGTGACGACCGCCGCGGAATCCGACTTGGCGCGCACCTTACCGCACGACGGGAACAAGGCTAGCGCGAGGGCGAGCAGGCCAAGGGTGGCCCCGCGGGCGCCCCAACGGGGCGCTCTGCCCCCGCTGGCATGAAACTGCGTGGGCGGAGCGAAGCTTTGGAGTGCGCGCAGCTTGCTGCCGCTTTCTCCGTCGGAAGCTCGCTTCCGGCGCTGGTGCCATGGCCATCCTGGCCATGCCCATGCACGGGCAGGATGCCCGTGGCACCAACCGGCCGGCAACAACCTGACACCGCCCCTAACGGGGCTGGAGGAGTATGGGGGCTGGCACACCGTCCCACGGCTGGCTCGCCGTGGGCTAGATGACATCGCCGCTCCGCGGCTGGGACCGAGCGGTGGCACTAGCCTAACGCTTAGGGGCCGTTGGCCCGGGCTGAGATAGATCGCCCCTTCCGGGCTAAGCTTCGGTGTATGGTGCTTCATCGTTTCCACTTGTTTGCTCCATCAGAGGGGGGATCTGCGGTGAAATCGAGTAGGTCCTTCAGCCCCTGGCTAAACTCCTCGTGCGTAGTTCCGGCCTTGCCGGCTAAGTCGATCACGTGCTGTTTCTTCTCCAAAATCCGCCGGGCCGTGGTGGGAAGGGCCGGAACCAGGTTCTGGGGGACGGTAATGATGCCGTGGCGGTCGCCGTGAATCAGGTCGCCGGGATGAATCGTAAGCCCACCCACTTCCACGGGCCCGCCATACTCAATCACATGGATATAGGCGCGGGAGATGGCGAGACGGCCGGCAAAAACCTGGAAGCCGCTTGCCTCGATTCCCGGCAGTTCCCGCGCCGCGCCATTGGTAATCGCCCCCACGCAGCCCAAAGCCCCCAAAATGGTCGCGTGAACTTTGCCGATGAACGCTCCCGTCCCGGGTGGATCATCGACGTCTTCCATCACCACGACGCGCGGCGCCGGAGTCTGGCCGATGTGCTTCCACCAATCGGTGCGCTCCTCGTAGCGACTGCCCACGATGGGAGGGTCGGCCGACCGGACTTTGCAAGTGGCCGCATACCCCACCGTGGGAGGGAGATTCTTGAAGAGGCAGCGAAAGCCTCCTATGGCAAAGCCTTCATTGCGCAGGCGAACACCGAAACTCTCGATGGCGTCGGAGATGATGCAGGTATCGAAATTCCTAAGTTCCTGGATTTGTTGGATGCTCAGTGATGTTTGCACAGCCTGCACCTCCTTGCGAATAACTCCAATGCTGCACGGCCGAAGCATTGCCGGGATGGGGAAACCAACTCAGAGTTGCGCGAGAGGTTCTTCTCCTCGGGACTCGAGAGGCGATGGCATGTGCAGATGAGATGCCCCGGCGCTGCTAAATGGGAGAAACTCTTAGCCCAAGGCAGGGGGAGAGCGGAAATTACGGATTTGCGCGACGATGGTTAAACCGGGAGCGGGGCGTTCCTTGCTGGGAAGAGACGATAAGCGAATTATCAAGGGCTGGGGCGGAATCGCTGCCGGCGTCAGCCCCACGAGCGGAAGGGGAGCCTTCAAAGTTTCAAGCCCCTCGGGGGCGGTCATGCGGCCCGCCGCGAATGTATGCCACGCCCCACTGCGCACCTGGAGGCACGGCCTTCGCGTCGCCGTTGACAAAACCACCACCCCCGCGAGCAAGAGGAGAGTTCCTGCGGCCAACACTTGCCGAGAGCGCAAGAGCATTCGAGCCATATTTTCGGAAATGAGATTCAAGCTATGCCCAGGGAGCCCAAATGCAATGGTGCCACCAAACCTGCCTGGAGACAAGGAGATTCGTGTGACAACCCTGCTTCTCCTCGCGCCGAAGCTCGCCTATAGGTTAGACATCCTGGCACTTCAAAAAGATGCCCGCACATCGTGGCATGGGCATCCTGGCCATGGTCCGCGCTGTGTAGGGGGACGGCTTGCCGTCCCCTTCTTTCGGCGGGCCGCTGGCCGCAAGGGTAGGGCAAGCCCTACTCCTACGTCGGAACCGGCGCACGTGACTCAGGGTCCCATCAAAGTCGGTTGGGTTGGAAGGGACCCCTCACCCACCGCCTTGCGGTGGGTGAGGGGTCTATTCGCGGATGATGCATTCTTAGCTCTGGAGTTACGCGGCACTCCGGACTTTGATGGAGCCCCGCGCGGGACTGGACGTGATTACCGTCAACCGTTCTATAATGATTGAATCGCGGAGTTGCTCAGTTTGGAGACGAATAGCATGCAGCTTAATCGGAGAGCTTTTCTTTCATCATTTGCCGCCGCGCCCTTTATCGGCCGCATAGGCCTTTCGGCTACGACGTCCATGTCCAGCCGCGAGCGCGTCGATCGCGCTCTGGCAGGCCGGGAGGTTGACCGCACTCCCTTCAGCTTCTGGCATCACTTCGGCCTTCAGAAAGATACTACGGAAGGTGGCTGAAAACCTCAGCTCCGCGCAAGAGGTCATGCGGATGAAGGACGAGCAACCCCAACGCCTGCTGGATGCGCTGGAGGTGATTACCAAATCGGAGTCCAACCATGCGCGGGGGGCCATCGCCGCCGGAGCCCGGGGCATATTCCTGGCCATTGCCAATGCTCAGGACGGCATCCTTGCACAGGATGACTACGCAAAATTCAGCGAGCCGTTCGACCGGCAACTGCTCAAAGCCGCGGCCGATGCCCCTCTTAACACGCTCCACCTGCACGGTGACAAGGTCTATCTCGGCCGCTTCTACAAGGGATGGGCGGCCAGCGCCATCAGCTATGCTGTGCAAGGTACAGGGGTTCCCATCCGTGACGTCCGCAAGGAATACAGCGGTCTTCTGCTGACGGGGTTGGATGAGGTCCACTTCCGTACGCTCTCTGCGGAAGATTTGAGCGCACAATACGCGAGCGCCCGGCAGGAAGCGGGAAAACGTTTTATTCTTGCCCCGGGTTGTTCAGTACCGAATGACTCGAGCGACGTTGAGCTCTTGCGAATCCCTAATTTGCTCAGCGCCTAAAGGAGAGGTCCGATAATGAAAGCACGTCGAAAACGCTCCGCCAACGGTGCGAGCTCGAATCGCTGCCTGGGGCTTGGAATTATTGGCCTGGGGACTGTCGGCACGGGGACCCTGAAGGTTCTGGCCGAGCACCAGCGGGAAATCCAGCGCCGGCACGGTTGCGACCTTCAGCTCAAGGTCATCTGCTCACGTAGCGTGCATCAGCGGGATCTCTCCTGGCTGGGCCAACCCGTCAAAATCACCACCGACTGGAAGGAAGTCATTGCCGATCCGGAGGTCAACATCGTCGTTGAGCTCGTGGGAGTTCTGCCCACCGCCCGCGCCATTGCCTTTGCCACACTCGAGGCGGGCAAGCATCTGGTGACGGCCAACAAGCAATTGGTGGCCGAACACGGCGCCGAACTGGTGGAGCGCAGCCGCACCCACCATGTGGGTTTGGGGATTGAGGCGTGTGTCGCCGGCGGAACACCCGTGCTGCACGCGGTCCGGGAAGGCTTGGCGGGGGAGAACTTTTCCGCGGTCTACGGCATCCTGAACGGCACCACCAACTACATCCTCACGGAGATGGAGCGGCGGGGTTGCTCATTCGCTGAAGTCCTGGCGGAAGCTCAGGAGAAAGGCTACGCCGAGCCTGACCCCACCTTTGACGTGGAAGGGTACGATGCGAGCTACAAGATTGCCATCCTCGCCATGATGTGCTTTGGGCAAGCGGTGCGCGTTAGCGACATCCCTGTGGATGGCATTACGCGTATCGACCAGGTGGACTTTGCCTATGCGCGCCGGCTGGACCACACAGTGCGGTTGATCGCCGGGGCCCGGCGCCGCGCCGGCAATCGCCTGGAGCTTTTCGTTCGCCCCATGATGATTCCGATCTCTTCGCGTCTGGCCGGCGTTCGCGGCGCCACCAACGGCGTCCTGCTGGTGGGGAATAAGGGAGGCAACACCAGCTTTACCGGGCGCGGAGCAGGGGGAGAACCCACGGGAGTCGCCGTGCTTTCCGATGTCGTGCAGATCGCTCGCTCTATCGCCGCCGGCGGCGCGCGCCCCACCCCCTTTGGGTACGAGGATTTGCGCCCCTCCCGGATTGCCGGCCCGGATGAGAATGTTGTCGCCACCTACCTCCGGCTGGTGGTGCGGGACCGGCCGGGCATCCTGGGGCGCGTCTGCGCCATTCTGGGCCGCCATCGCATCAACATCAATTCCGTTCTGCAAGAGCCCGATTGCGAAAAGCAGTGGCTGCCGTTTGTCATGACCCTCGAACCCACGCAGGAAAAGCACGTCACGCGCGCGCTCAAGGAAATTGCCCGCCTGCCTTTCCTGGCGGAGCGCCCCCTCCTGCTCCCCTTTGTCGATTTGCCGTAAAGCGACCTACCTTAGCGCTTTGGAAAGGCCGTTAAAGGTGGTTACAAACTGTATCCCGAAGACATTGTCGTGGTTGACCCGGCCGTTTTCGATGTGGGCCCACTCATATCCGACTTTCAACAGTTGAAATCGATCGGGACGGAAGCCCACCGCCGCTTCGTAGTATTGGCGGTTGGGGAAAACCGTCGTGGGGCTTTGCACGCTTCCCACGATGGCGTGATTGTCAGTCTGGAAGTTGGGCCGGAAGGCGGCGTACCAGCGCGGGCTGATGATCATCTTCAACTCGACATACCCGAAGTTCAGGGTGGGAGCGTTGCTAAGATGCGGAAAGTCGAAGACGAACCTGCCCCACTCACCCGACACATTCCATCTTGACCGCGCCCACTGGACATCCACGCCGATGCCGCTGGCGGGAAAATCCGTGGCGCTGAGGCCGACGGGTACGCGTGTTGAAAATGAGCCCATCAGCCATGGGCCACGATAGGCTGATCCTCCGACGCGCAGACCCTGGCGGATGGTGTAACCCCCTCCCGCCGTCCATTGCGGATATTGGCCGCGTGTAAAGAAGCCCTGGGGGTTGTAAGGATTGCTGCCTGTCAACTGCAACCGGGTGTGGAAGATAGGATCTTCGTTGGGAAAGGAAACGCTGGACCCTACTGGGAGAATGAGGAGTTCCCGATGTTCTGGCCGACAGGCCCCCCTGGTCGCCTAGCGTTTTCTAACCACCGACGACTCTACGACGGCGGGCACTTGGGCGTATAACGTTAGGTCTCTATCGGAAATGCCCCGACGGGTAAGTGGTGATGACAACGGAGACGTGAGTTCGGGGCATTTTCGATAGAGACGTTTGAAGTGAGCCGCTGGCGCGGCGTCGGCGAACTTAGGGCCTATGGGTTTTGAATCGCAGGGAATGTGGAAGAGGTGGATGCGCAGCCGCAAAGGTCGGGAGGTAAGGTTCGTGAAGGAGGTTCCTGCGGAAAGATGAGGGGGGTGGCTGAGCTGGTTTTGGGCTTGGGATGGTGACGCTTTTCGGGGACAGAAGACACTTCCGCCCGGCGTGCAGAAGCGCGGGTGGGGAGACCGGGTGGGAGCAGGTCGTTAAGAGCTGTCATGGATGTTTACCTTCCTGGTTTCGGCATCGAGAATCTGCAAGGCGGTTAGCCGTTCGACCACGTGCATAGTTCCGTGGCAAGAGGGGCACAGCCAGACAGCGGGCTCAGGAGTAGGAGCAACAGGCGTGGCGGGCGGCCTCTGCGTGAGGAGAAGGCGGCAGAGCGGGAGCAAGTTTTTGCGGCGGCGGTTGGCCAGCCAACCGAAGTAGCGAATGCGCGGGAAGCCCTTGGGGAGAACATGCTGCACGAAACGGCGCAGGAACTCTTCGCCGGTAAGGGTCATGGTGCGTTGCCGGCTGCCATGCGCGTAGTCCTTCCATCGGAAGGTCACGTGGGAGTCGCTGACGCCGAGAAGGCGGTGGTTGGAAATCGCCACCCGATGGGTATAGCGGGCCAGATATTGCAGGACATGTTCGGGCCCGCCGAAGGGGGGCTTGGCGTAGACCACCCAATCCTGTTGAAACAGAGTACGCAAAAACGCCGCGAAAGCTTGCGGGTTGGCCAAGGGAAGGCATTCTCCGTGGAAGGCCAATCGGCCAGCACGAGCAGCACGGCGCAATCCGTCGACGAACTTCCCACGAAAAACTCGGCTGAGCACCTTGACCGGTAAGAAGAAGTGGACGCGCGAGGCGATCCAGCGCTGGTGATCGGGCGACAGTCCTCCTCCCGGCACGACGCAGTGCAGGTGGGGGTGCGGCTGCAAGGTCTGTCCCCAGGTGTGCAGAATGCTGAGAAACCCGATCTTCGCACCGAGATGTTTGGGATCGGCAGCCACTTCCAGCAAGGTGGCCGCCGCGGCCTCGAATAAGAGGGTGAACAGGACCTTTTTATTCTGCCAGACCAGCGGCACGAGTGCGTGCGGGATGCTAAAGACCAAGTGATAGTAGTCCACCGGCAGGAGTTTCTGTTGCCGCTGGTGCAGCCACTTCTCCCGGGCATTCGTCTGACACTTCGGACAATGCCGGTTACGGCACGAATTATACGAGATGGCTTGATAGCCGCAGCGCCGGCATCGGTCGCGGTGCCCGCCCAGTGCCGCCGTACGGCAGCGCACGATGGCCATGAGTACTTTGACCTGCGCCCACGTCAGCGACTGGCGATAGCATTCCAGAAACTTGCTTCCAGTTTTGCGGATGACATCAGCCACCTCCCAGGGTGGCCGCGTCACTTATCTTGATCCCCCGTCGGCGGTTTTTCGCCATAAGCGCGAAGCTCGATCTGGTCCAGCGGGTTGATGGCGGCATGCAGATGACGCTGCGACAGGTGCAGATAGATGATCGTGTCTTTCAATTCCTGATGGCCCAGCAACAACTGGATAGTGCGCAGATCGGCGCCGGCTTCCAGAAGATGCGTGGCATAGCTGTGCCGGAGGGTGTGCGGGCCGATGCGCTTTTTGATGCCGGCCTTCGCGGCAGCTATCTTGCAGGCATACCAGATCGTCTTATGGGAGATCGATCCTTCCCGACCGCGATGGCCGGGGGTGCTGGGAAACAGGTAATTCTGGGGCTTCTTCCAGCGCCAGTACTGGCGTAGGGCTTCTAACAGCTTGGGAGTCAGCGGCACGTCGCGGTCGCGAGAGCCCTTCCCTTGCCGGACGTGAATCACTCGGCGCTCGCTATCGATGTCGCTCACTTTCAGCAGGGACGCCTCGGTGCGGCGAACGCCCGTGCTGTAAAGAACCATCAGCATCGTTCGATAGAGCAGGTTGGGCGCCGCTTCGATCAGCCGCTTCACTTCCGGCTGACTTAGCACCACCGGCAGCTTGCGGGGAGTTTTGGGGAAGATCAGATCATCGTAGGCAAGGTCTCGCCGCTTCAAAACCTTCTTGTAGAGAAAGCGCAGGGCCGACATGCGCATCTCCACCGTGCCGGGGGCGAGCTTCTTTTCTTGCAGCAGGTGAAGCTGGAAGCGGCGGATCTCCTCCGCCCCCAATTTCTCCGGAGACTTCCCGAAGTACTCTGCGAACTGCTTAACCGACAGGATGTAGCCGCGGATCGTTTCCGACGCATAGTTGCGACGCTGGAGCTCCTCCAGCATCCTTCGACGTAGTGGGGTCACAGAAACCTCCTTTCTGTAACCCCAAAACTATCGCGTTCGACCCCTCGCCTCCCGCACCAATCTAAGTCCGCCGCGCCAGCGGCTTAGTTCAAACGGTCGAACTGCCGAAATAGGAGGGAAAGGTATAGAAACGCCGGGGCAGGGCGAGCCCTGCGCATACGACTTCGATACGCGGCCCGGCGCCGGGCGGCCGGCACTTGCACATGCCCTTGCGTCCTTATCTTTTCACCCTTTGTGATCGATCGTGACCGATGCATAAGGCGGACAGTATGTCTCTTGACAAAAAATGTCAAGTGGTATAGGCTATTTGCGCGATGAAGGCCCGGCGCAAATCGGCCGCAGCAAATATCTCCAAAATTCCTCAACGCCCACTCGAAAGCATGCCATAAAAAAAGATGTTAAAAATGAAGGTTGATTCCCAGAATATATTGAAAACAAAGAGGCGAAATGATTGATCCCCAGAATATTATGAAAATAAAGGAGTTAAACGGTTTTTGCGGCCTAATTGTTTCAAGCCATTGAAACAAAACGTGTTACCCAACAACCAGGGCAAGGAATTCGGGCCGCCCCAATCTTGGCGCAAGCAACCGCAAACCTGCGAAGCCTGCCATCAACCCAAGCGGAAGGACGTCCTGGGTCGGTTGGCCGTGCAGGCTGGTCGATAGGAGGTCGTGATGCAACTGGAGAAGGACACGCTGGGAATTCTGCCGGCAGCACTGCGGACGTTGGAGGAGGGCTTCGATTCGTTGCCCGATCTTGACGCCGCGCCCCCAGGCCAGGAACGGATGCCGGAGGTTATGCAGCAAGTCGCCACCCGCCTGCGTGACAATTATCCTTACTTTCACCCGATGTATGCCGGGCAGATGCTCAAACCGCCCCATCCCATTGCCCGCGCCGCTTACGCCCTGGCGACTTGGATCAACCCCAACAACCACGCCTTGGACGGCGGCCGGGCCAGTTCGCAGATGGAGAAGGAAGCGGTCGCCGGGATCGCGGCCATGTTCGGCTGGGAGACTCACCTGGGCCATCTTGCGGCGGGCGGCACGATGGCCAATCTCGAGGCGCTCTGGGTGGCGGGGCGGCTTGACCCGGGAACAAGAATTGTGGCCTCCGCGCAGGCCCACTACACCCACCGCCGCATCAGCGGAGTGCTGGGCTTGGCCTTCACGGAGGTTCCTTGCGACGCTTTGGGGCGAATGGATGTCAGGGCCTTGTCAGACACCCTGGCCCAAGGGCGTGTGGGATGCGTAGTCGCGACGCTGGGCACCACGGCCACCGGATCGGTGGATCCCTTGCCGGAGATTCTGCGCCTGCGCGATAAGTACGGCTTCCGGCTGCACGTCGATGCGGCCTACGGCGGCTATTTCACGCTCGCCGGCAATCTCGCTGAAAATGCCCGCGCGGCCTTCGACTTGGCCGGGCAAGCCAATTCCCTGGTTGTCGATCCCCACAAGCACGGTCTGCAACCCTACGGATGCGGGTGCGTGCTCTTTCGGGATCCGAACGTGGGAGCCCTGTACAAACACGATTCACCCTACACCTATTTCACCTCGACGGAACTGCACCTGGGCGAGATCAGCCTGGAATGCTCCCGGCCGGGAGCTTCCGCGGTGGCGCTCTGGGCCACGCAGAAGCTGCTGCCGCTCCAGCGCGGGGGCGAGTTCGCTCGGGGACTCGAGGCCTGCCGGGAGGCCGCGCTCGACCTGGCCGGGCGACTGGCGGGCGACGCCCGCTGGCTGCTCCCGTTCCCGCCCGAGCTGGATATCGTTGTCTGCGCGCCGCGCGCGGAGACTGCGCACGACGCTTCCCAGATTTCCCAGCGCATCTTTGATTCCGCGGCGCGCCGTGGGCTCCACCTGGCGCTCGCCCGTTTGCCCGTGCGCTATTTCCCGGCGCTCGCCACGGATTCCACCCGCGACCATGACACGGTGCTCTGCCTGCGGTCGGTCCTGATGAAGCCCGAACACCGCGAGTGGGTGGATAAGATCTGGGAAGTTCTGGGGGGAGCGTTTGAGGAGGCAGCAAGAACATAGATAGGACTCTGTTCCGCGGTAATGTGCGCAAGGCGGGGTTGGTAGCCACGGCCAGTGCTCTCCTGACCGTGGGCTTTTCGCGCGCCAATTACGGCGATTGTCGTTTCGCACGCCTCCGGAACATTTCAACCGACCTGGGACATGGCTGGAAGAACCCACGGTCAGAATTGCACTGACCGTGGCTGCGGCTCCCCTCCTCAGATGAGGAGGGGTGGCGCCGGAGGCGACGGGGTGGTGCTGAACATGCTAATCTCAGAACCTATGACACCACACACCGCAATGGCCAGCACTTTCAAAACCATCGAATGGACCGAGCAAGGCGTGCGCATGATTGACCAGACGCTGCTGCCGGGCGAGGAAATCTACCGGACCTATACGGACTATCGCGAGGTGGCGGAGGCCATCCGCTCCATGGTGATTCGTGGCGCGCCGGCGATTGGCGTTGCCGCAGCCATGGGCATTGCCTTGGGGGTCAAGAAGTCCCCGGCCACAACCCCCGCCGAGCTGCGCGCGGATTTTGAGGTGATCGCCGATACGCTGGGCAAGACCCGCCCCACGGCGGTCAACCTGTTCTGGGCGATCAAGCGCATGAGGACGGCGTTGGAGTTCTGCCTGTCACGCCGGCCCGATGCCGCGGAGTCTATCGCCCTGGTGCGCGCCGGCCTGGAGGAAGAAGCCCGGCGCATCCTGGCGGAAGACATTGCCATCAATGAAGCCATGGGCCGCCACGGAGCGGACCTGATGCCGGAGGCGGGCACCATCCTGACCCACTGCAACGCCGGGGCGCTGGCCACAGGCGGCTACGGCACGGCGCTGGGAGTGATTCGCGCGGCGGTGGGGGCCGGAAAGAAGTTGCAGGTTTTTGCCGATGAGACGCGGCCCTTCCTGCAAGGCGCACGCCTGACGGCGTGGGAACTCGCCAAGGACCACATTCCCATCACCCTGATTACCGACAACATGGCGGGACACTTCATGAAGCAAGGGGAGATTCGCGCAGTGATTGTGGGCGCGGATCGCATTGCCGCCAATGGCGACACTGCGAACAAGATTGGAACCTATTCCGTCGCCGTGTTGGCGCGCGAGAACGACATTCCCTTTTATGTGGCGGCGCCGCTTTCGACCATTGACATGAGCCTCACTTCCGGCGAACAGATTCCCATCGAGGAGCGCAGCGCCCGCGAGGTCACGCAAATGGCGGGCGTGGCCATCGCCCCGGTGGGCGTTCCCGCCCGGCATCCGGCATTTGATGTTACCCCATCACGTTATATCAGCGCCATCATTACTGAGAGAGGCGTTGCCCGCGATCCCTTCACGGCAAGCCTAGGCGCGCTGTTCGCTGAGTGATCTCATTCAGATGACAGATGAGGCAGGAGTCCTGATTAGGACGGAATCTTTCTCCACTCGGGAATAGACTCGGTGAGTGATGGCGGTGATGTGGGTCCTGGCTCGGCGTTGGGTCGGGTCCATCCATAAAGCGTTTCGGCGGCTTGGAGGATTTGCTTGGAAGTTGGCTCTGGGTATTTGAATTTGTCCGTTTCGTTCACTTGTTCTCCAAGAAGAGCGCGGACCCACGTCTCGACATGCCGCTTGGGTATCAGGATCGCAATCAGCTCATCCTCATTGCGCTGGTCCATCCCGGCTGCTGTCAACGCAGACGACAATTGCGCGGCCCGACGCCGCGTTGTTTCCTGGTCAGCGTCGACGATCACGATAAGAAGTGCCGAAGCTCGTTTCCCAATCGAGGACCGGTATGCTTGGACTTGCTTCGCAAACTGGTCCCGAACGTACTTCTCGCCACTGCCCCCAGCTCCATCGGCCGGCAAATCCACGAGCCGCAACCGTCTGCCGTGCCCGCATCGCTCCAGGTAACGGCGTACCAGGTTTTGCTGCTCGACGTCCTCAGCCAATATGATCTTGTTTGCAATACGCTCAGGCATTCTCCCACCCCCGGGCGATAATCTCGGAGGGCGTGAGTCCTGTCTCGTGGATGGAAGGAATGGAAGCAAAGGGCCGCACGCGCGATTCTCCGTCGGCCGGCCTATCGAGCAGAACGGCCCCTTGAGAAGCCAGTTGATTGAGCAGTTCTGGGTGGTGCGACACCAAGATGACCTGCGCGTCCTTTTCGTCCACGCGGTCAAGCATCTTTAATAGCCAGGGTTGAATCTCGGATAAGGCGATAAAGTTGTCGGGTTCGTCGATGAGGAGGGTACCATCTTCGGTGATCGCGCAATGTAGTAGGACATACAGCGCAATCAACGAACGTTGCCCTTCCGAGAGGTCGGTAAAGGGCAGATTGATGTTTTTTCCGTTTGGGCTACGCATTGTTGCTTGAAGTACTCGTACGTCAAGTCCTGCCTCCTTCGCATCGAGCGCGGCCAAGCCGGGAATCGCCTCACGCAAGTCCGCCATTGCCTCAAAGATTGCATCGCCGCTTTCCAGTCTAAGATGACGGTACCAATCAGCGAAATTTCCCATATCCTTTGCGGGCTCGCGGGATTCGTGCTCTGAGCGGGCCGACATCGCCCATGGGTTGATTTGGACATGGGTCAGTCCACGGAGCCAACGCTTGAACCATGTGAGTTTTGCATTGTCTTTCCGGCCCTCCTCTACAGTCGCGAGGCCGGACCGATGCCAATCCAACGGGAATTTAACGCTTGGGACAGGCTTCTGCTGGTCATTGAAAAGGCCAATTTCACCTTCGTGGAACCGAAACAATAATTTGCCGTTGAAGGTGAGTTCTTCTTGCTTGACGCGAGGACCGAACGCATCGCCAACCCGTGGAATAATTGACTCAAGAACTCCCTTCTTTGTATCTTGGTCGCGGCGCGAAATGAGAGGATCTTCTGAGCCTCTTGCGTACGCGCGCTCTTCCCGCAAATCCACGACCAGCGTGTAATGGTACTCCCCACCATTGCCCTTCACATCCAGTTCGAACCGTTGCTCGGCTACATCTTGCCAGCGCGTGCGGGTCTTTCCGCCAAGATAGGTTTCCAAGGGTAGTCCCCGAACCGCAATGTCGCGCAGCATCGCAAGAACATCGAAGACTGTCGTCTTCCCCGTGCCGTTTCGCCCGATGATCAACTGCTTGGCGTTGGGTTTGAACTCGAAGTTCACGAGGCAGCGGTAGTTGGTTGCGTAGAGTCTGGTGAGCATACTGGCGCTAAGCATACCAGCGATTGCTTGTCAGTTGCTAGTGGTGGTCCTTCCTGCCCAATCCGCCATTAACAGTGTGTGAACGGGACGCAGGCCAAAGCGCCAGTGGGCCGCGCGGCGCTGTACCTGACAGGTTCGATCATTACGATGTCGGGGTAGGGTTCGCCCCGCCCCCGGCGGGCCGCTGGCCCACCGGAAAAGGGGACGGCGAGCCATCCCCCTACACAGCGCATCGGAATCGGTGGAGAATGGCCGAGTCAACCTGCCCTGGGTTCAGAGACTAGGCAGGCTGCTCACTGAGCGCATCTTTCGACTCGGTTCGGGAAAGTTCGGAGGGGCCCTCCACGAGGCGGCGCAGGATGGCGGGAATTTCGTAGACGGCACGGTTGTGAATCGATGCGGCCTGGGCTCGGAAACGGGCCAGGTTTCCCCGCTCGAGCATTTCCCGGACGGCGGCGGGAATCTGCTGCGGGCCCCGCACCACCAGACCCAGATGCTTCTCCAGAATCCATTCCGCGTTGTAGCGCTCCTGGGGCAGGGTCCAGGCGTTGCGCTCCACGATGACCGGCAGATGCATGACGACGGCTTCACTGACACTGCCCGGGCCCGGCTTGCCGATCAGGAAATCCGACAGGAGCATATAGAAGGGGATTTCAGGGGTGAAGCCCTCGACGAAGGCGTGCACGCGGCCGCGGCGCCGGCGCAGTTCTTCCGCCAGTTTTTCGTTGCGCCCGCAGATGAAGATGAGTTGGAGGTGGTGGGGGCCATCCGCATCCAGGCGCTCGGCTATTTCCAGCATGGCCTCCGAACCCTGCCCACCAAACAAGATCAGGCCGGTGGGCAAGTCGGGATCGAGTCCACGATTTTTGCGCTCCGCGCGCCGGTCGCAGAAGGTGGGCTGATAGAAGCGTGGGTGCAGGATCATGCCCGAAGTTTGGAAGATGCGGGCCTCACTGATTCCCAGTGCGCGCGCCTGGGCCACTGCCTTGTCCGACCCGCAGATGATGGACTCGCCGTCGGGTTCGATCCAGAAGTGGGGAGGATAATCGGCGATGTCGGTAATGATGGTGGCGAAGCGCGTGGCGGGCCGCACTCGGCGCAGACTCACTGCCATGGCGCGATTGAAATGAGGAACCACGGAGACCACCAGATCTGCCGGATGGGAGCGCCAGAAGTCCTCGAGCAGCCGAACGGTTTTCGGGTGCAGCAGCCGGATGAAGAACTGCAGCACGCGCACCGTCTGCGGCGTGCCGAGCGTCCAACCTTTCTTCAGCATCAGGTTGTAAAGGTCCTGCATACGCAGCCCCGTGAGCTTGCGCACCAGATCCACGGAATCGAGCAGTTCCTGAAGGTTAACCATCCGGACATTCCATCCGCCCTGCTCTTCCATGACCAGGCGGAGAGCCTCAGCAGCGGCGCGATGGCCGCCGCCGGCGTCAAAGAACACGAGGTCGGCGTTAATCATGTTCCTACCTTTTCATAGTTCGTCTATCCTGTAAATAGGTAACAACCTCTTTTCATAGATAATTCACTTTTCATATACATTCCCGTAACATGGACGTCCTAGCCTGTAACTTGCGATGTGACCTCCATGTCCACTCGATCCACTCCGGCATGTGCACCCTGCCGCTATTAGATACCCTTTGCCGCGAGTGTTACAGCGAACCCGAAGTGGTCTACCAGACGTTGCTGCGTAGGGGAATGAACTTGGTAACGGTATCCGATCACGACTCGATCGATGCGGCCGAAGCTCTGCGGCGGCATTCCAATTTCTTCATTAGTGAGGAAGTGACCTGCCGGATGCCGAGCGGCAACGAACTGCACGTGGGCGTGTACGACCTGACGGAGCGGCAGCACGTGGAAATCCAGCAGCGCCGGAACGACTTGCCGCGCCTGGTCGCATACCTGAACGAGCAGGAACTCTTTTACAGCGTGAACCATGCCTTCTCGGCCCTGACGGGAAGACGATCACTCGAAGATTTCGTTTGGTTTGACAGCGCCTTCCCAGCCGCCGAGGTTCGCAATGGCCATTGCCTCGGGCGCAACAACCGGCTCGCAGAACGCATGGCCATTCAAACCGGAATGGTCAAATTGGGCGGTAGCGATGCCCATACCTTGCTTTCGCTGGGCAGCGTTTGTACTGACGTGCCCAGTGCTCAGACGAAGGCGGAGTATCTTGACGGCCTGCGCAACGGGCAGGGGCGAGTGGAAGGCGAGTCAGGAAATCTCTGGCGTTTGACGCGCGACATCTTACAGATCGGTGCGGCCCTCATGGAGGAAAAACCCGTGGCCAGGCTTCTTGCCCCCCTGGCACTGGCGATTCCTGTGGTGACGTTAATCAATTACGCCATGGAAGACCTGTTCGCGCGGCGCTGGGGAAGCCGCTGGGAGCGTTGGCGGGGTCTGGAAAAGCGGCCTTCGGCGGGTGGAATGCGGGCTGCATCCGGGGAGGCAAGCGCATGACGCTCCCGGGCCACATGCTGGATTACATTTCAACGCGCGACCATCGCCTGATGCGGCGCGTGCACCGTTGGCGTCCGCCGCGCTGGTTCCGGCTGTGGATGATCCTGGCCACGCGCGGAGGCGACGGCTGGCTATGGTACGGGATGAGTGCAGTGGTGCTGGTCTTGGGCGGTGCCACGCGCTATGAGGCCGTGACCGCCGCGTGGATGGCCATCGGTGCAGGTGCTCTTCTCTTCCTGATTGCCAAGAAGGTGACCGGCCGGAAACGGCCCATTGCACTGGAGCGGCATTGCTGGGCGACCCTGTTGCCGCCCGACCAATTCTCATTTCCCTCCGGCCACACCATTACTGCCTTCGCCTTCACCCTGGCGATGGGCAGTTTCTATCCGCACTTAATCGGTCTGCTGTTGTTTTTTGCCCTGAGCGTGGCGACCTCGCGCATCATGTTGGGAATGCACTTTCTAAGCGACGTGGTGATAGGCGCGATCCTGGGTGCGGGATTGGGCTACGCGGCCTTTGCCATCTTTGCTTAGCTTCCCTTTGATTCAACCTTACTCATGCCGCAGCGCGACAATGGGGTCGAGGCGCGCGGCCTTCACCGCCGGCCACAATCCAAAGAACAAGCCAATGCTTACGGAAGCCGCGAACCCCGCGATAACCGCCCAGAGGGGAACGGTGGAGGGGAGGCTGGGCACCAACGTCCGGATCAGGAAGCTCAGCGTGGCTCCAGCCAGGATGCCCAGGACGCCGCCCGTGCCCGTCAAGGTCATGGCTTCAAGCAGGAATTGCCAGGTGATGTCGCTGCGCCGGGCGCCGATGGCCTTGCGCACCCCAATCTCGCGGGTGCGTTCCG
>Ga0335085_10007162_pt1 | contig 17414 bp, 14 predicted proteins | sample Lox_Sample_45_FD_206712 | JGI IMG/M metagenome (GOLD analysis project Ga0335085, IMG submission 206712) | Soil microbial communities from Loxahatchee National Wildlife Refuge, Florida, United States - Lox_Sample_4.5 | ecosystem: Environmental > Terrestrial > Soil > Wetlands | place: USA...
CAGACGCTTTTCGGTGGAAACGCCGACAACCCGTCCATCGGCACGGGCGGCGTGGACCCAGAGCAGATCGGTTTGGGGACGCGGGTGGCTTCCATCACCACGTTGTTTACCGAGGGCGCCCTCCAAAATACGGGTCTCTCGACCGACTTGGCCATTGTCGGAAACGGCTTCTTGGTGGCCAAGAGCGGTTCCAGCACCCTTTTGACCCGCGCTGGAAACCTGACCTTTGATAGCACGGGCAACTTGGTGGACCAAAACGGCGGCATCATCCAAGGTTTGACCGCCACAGTACAATACACTACCCGGGACATCGGCGCGGGACAAGCCGCCGCCGCCGCCCCGAACAACAATCTTCTCATCACTTCGGCCAAGCTGGGCTTTTCGACCACCAGTGCCGCCGCGGCCACCAATATCCAGATCCCCAGGGATATGACCATGCCTCCTAACGCGACCACGGTCATTAATTTCAACGGTATCCTGGATCTCGGCGGTGCGGCCGTCGGAGCTGTGGCTCCCGCGGAAGATCCCGTACTGCCCCTTGCGTTTGGGCCGGTACCTTTGAATGGTAATGTTTTTCAGGGTGGGGCGCTTCAAGCGGACCCGAATGATCCGAACGGCCAAGTTTTGCACCAAATCAACGACGCGGCGGTCGACGGGGCCGTGGGTAACGCGAATGTTGTCGCCCAAGGAAACGTGACAGGCATCAACACTAACAATTGGGCCGAGACCATGACCGGGTTGCCTGCTGCGACGGCGTTGACCATTCAGACGCAGGCATTCAACGGCACGGCGAATTATGCGTGGGACGCGCAACCCCCCGTTAATCCCGCCCACCAGATCGTGGAGCAGGTTTACGATTCGGAAGGCAATCCCCGGCAGGTCACCGTCAATTTCTACCAGGTGAACGACTTGGGGAACGGAAACATCAACAATCCTTCCGGCCCCAACCAGGTGATGTACGCCTGGTACGCCTTCGATACGACGGGTGGGCAGCAACCCAGCTCCAAAAACATCGTTGGCGGTACGGGATTGCTTGAGGGAGACGTCAATGGCGCGGCTTACAACCGTGGGTTGGCCGGGGCCGCGTTCTTCGGGGATCTCTTGGCCTTCAACACGGATGGGTCCTTGCTAACTACAGGCGGTGGCGAGAATGTCGCTTCGCCGAGTGGTGCGGCAAATGCTATGCTCCAGGCCATGCCGGATATCTATCTCCCGCCCATGAACGAAGCGGGGGCTCCGGCCCTTCCGGCGCCAGGTGTTCCTGTTGCTCCAGGGGCTGGAAACGGCGCGAACGCCCCTGCTTCGCCTATCCCCACCCAGGGTGCCCAGATCACTCAAATTACCCTCGATTTCGGCACGGCCGGGATTTTGGGGAAGGGTTTGAGAGACGGGGTTTACAGCGATGCCGAGGGGAGCTATCAGGTTGTCAATGGCGTCAATACCTATGTCCCGAATTCCACGGCTTTCGCCAAGAGCCAGGACGGGTTTGCTTCGGGAATCTTGCAAAGCGTGTCCTACGATGCGGCGGGCGACATCAATGGGTCCTTCTCCAACGGTCAAACCACGGCCATTGGTAAGGTTGTCCTGGCGATGCCAAACAACCAGGATGGCCTGACCAAGGTGGGGGACAACTACTACCAGGCTTCGCCGAACTCTGGGGCTATGTTCGTCGGCTTCGCCGGACAGGACGGCGTTGGAACCATCCAGGGCAGCACCCTGGAATTGTCCAACGTGGACCTGACGGTTGAGTTGTCCAACATGATCATCGCGCAGAGGGGTTTCGACGTGAACTCGCGCGTGATCGCCGTTGAGAATTCCAACCTGCAGATCCTGAGCCAATTGGGCCAGGGTGGCTGAGGTTGAGGGATAGTTAAAATGTTCGGCGCTGGTTTTCATAGGCCGAATTTGTAGGATTTGCGGCGCCCCTTTTGGGGCGCCGCTTTTATTTTGGCCCTTTTTCATAGTGGGCCAAGTTGGTTTTTCTGGCGAACAATATGCAGCGTTGTCGTTAGAATGGTGTGTGGAAAATATTCCAAGGACGGTTTTGTGAACAAGTCCCTGACATTGATGCTTATCGTGCCCATGGTTTTGGCCATGGGTTGCACCAAAAAGTCTCCCACTTCCCCGACTTCGGGCCAGTGGGGGGAAGCTACCGACCACGCTTTTTCCACGGGTCGTTACGGGTTGGCGGGCGCCGTTTTCAACGGACAAATGTGGGCCATGGGCGGGGCGGCAGGCAACCCCGATGGCTCCGTGACCTACTATTACAGTGACGTTTATTCCTCGGGAAGCGGTTCTTCCTGGACAAAGGTCAATGCCAGCGCGCCCTTTGGGGGACGCTACGGTAGCCAGGTTCTTTCCTATAATGGGCAATTATGGCTGATCGCTGGCAACAACAACGGTACCTTAATGAACGATGTCTGGACCTCGACTAATGGAAACGCTTGGACCCAGGTTTTGGCCCCTTCGGCGAACGGAACGCTTACCCAGTTTTCCCCTCGGGAAGATTTTGGGGCTCTGGTTTACAACAACGTTATGTGGGTGATCGGCGGGTTCAGTCAAGGCTCCAATCATAATGATGTATGGAATTCAACCAATGGGGTGACCTGGAACCAGGTATTGGCCGATGGCGCAGCCGGCCCCACCCAGTTTTCAAAAAGATGGGGAATTGCCACTGCGGTTTACAACAACGCCATGTGGGTCATGACGGGCGCCTACGACACGGCATCCAACACTAATCCGACCACGGTTTACAGTGACGTTTGGACGTCGACCACGGGATCGGCTTGGACAAGGGTTTCTTTGGCTAACATTTTCGACTCCATTTATTACAGCCAAGGCTCCGTTTTTAACAATCAGATTTGGCTCACGGGTGGATATCTGGCGGGTTGGGGGTCTCGGAGCCTCGCGGACTATACAACCGATGGGGCTAATTGGACCGGCACATGGGCCTCTTTTCCGTTCCGCTTTTACCATTTAGCCCTTACTTATAACAACACCTTGTGGGTTATTGCGGGGTGTAATAACGTTTGCCAGAGCACCAGTTGCGCCGTGACCTATTTGAACGATGTGTGGTACACCCAGTGATTCGCAGTCAAGAGGAAGCCGCGGGGGTAACCTTGTAGTTTTCTCGGTTTTGGGTGACTTTAGGTTTTAAAAGAAGGAAAGATGATTCCCGTGACCCGTCTTAACGGACAGGAAGTTTACGTCAATGCCGATCTGGTTCTTTTTCTGGAAAGTTCCCCTGAAACAATTTTAACCCTTCAAAACGGCAAGAAAATCACGGTCAAGGAAACTATTGCCCAGGTGATTGACCGGGTTGTGGAGTTTAAGTCCCGTTGTTACCCCAAAGCCGTTTCCAATCCTTAGTCCTCCGCTCAATAACCCCTCGCACGTTTAAGGGGAAAACGATCGTTGAAAGCGCTTTGAAACGGTTGCAGGAATCCCTCTTCAAAGGGATAATAGGGGCAAGTTCCTGATATTTCCTTTGTGCGGGGCAGATGCCTAAAAACGCTTTTGGGTCCTCTGAATAGGTTGAAAATCAAGCTCGACCTGAATCTGTGGGAGATTGAATGCAGTTCAAAAGAACCCTCCAATTTACGTTCCTATCATTTGTGGCTTTTTTGACTGTTTCGGGATGGAGCCCCGCCTTAGCCCTTTCATCTGATTCTCAACAACATTTTGACGCTGGTTCCGTCAGTCATTGGGCTGTAACGGTATCATCGGGCGGAAACATTGCTTCGATTATGAACCAGACCGGGCAAACGGGACCGAGCGCGGATCCGCGTGATGTGTCCCCCACCACCAATGGCTTGGTTTTTACGTCTTCGGACTGCGGATCTTGCGCCATGACGGTAACTTATACCGACCCCAGTCAACAGCCGGTTGCTAATCAACGGTTTGTGATGGTGGACATCAATACCAACGCCGCTGTTCAGGTCAATATAACGGTCACTACCACTTCAGGAAGTTTTACGGCCACGACCAACAATATGGTCAATTGTGCTTCGCCGAATGTTTTCGTCGGAAGCACCACCGCCGGAACTTGGTACATGGTTTTTGTGGATCTTAGCCAGCCTCCTTTTTCGAGTCTTACGGGGAACCTTACGAATGTCACGCTTAGTTTTCCAGATGGGAGCCAATCCGGGGCCGGGGCCGGGGTTTATATTGATAACTTGGTAGGCTTGAATTCATGGCCCGCCGGTTGTGGAAACGAACCGCCCACGCCTACTCCCAGCCCTACCCCCCCTTCGACCGATACGCCCACAAAGACTTCAACCGCGACTCCGACCTCGACCATGACAAATACGACCACTCAAACGCCCACCGGTACACCTACCTTTACCCCAACCAAAACGTCGACGAACACTCAGACGGACACTCCCACCAGCACCTTCACTTTAACGCCGACACCTACGGCTACCAGTACCCTCACCATGACAACGACAGCCACAACCACGAATACCCTTCCTTCCACCGCTACCAACTCGCCAACCAATACAGGGACCCAACCTCCAACTTCTACCTTCACCACTACCCCGACATCAACACCGACATTAACGATAACCATGACGGCGACCCTTACTTTGACGGCGACGCCGACTAATACCGGTGTGGCCACGGCCACGCTAACTCCGACTTTGACGCCCAGTTTGACCAGTACTTTGACGAAGACCTTTACACCCACCTTTTCGCCAACCAACACCAATACTCCGACCAGCACCGCTACTCTAACTATTACCAATACGCCCGGGCCCACAGCTACCTTCACCCAAACGCCCTGCCCGGTGGTGGTTTACCCTGACCCTATCGATTTTCAGCACAGCCCTCCTTTCACCAATTGTGTGGATTGTGGCGGGTTCGTTCCGGCAGTTTCCTCCCTCAAGTTTGGGTGCGTTCCGGTAGGGGCCACATTGAAGATCTACACTATTTCCTTGGGCGGCTTGGTCCGCAGTTTCCCCCCGGGTGACCCCAATTTCCACATGTCCGGCACCAATTCGGGTGTTGGTACGATTACCTGGGACGGGACCAATGGTGATGGGAACCCTGTGGCCGCCGGGTTTTATCTTTACGTGATCGAAAGTCCCAGCAACAGGACTTTTGGTAAGTTTGCCATATCCCGGTCCGCGAACGGATCCTGATGAAACCACGACTGAAATTTCTCCTTTGGGCCGGGTTTTTCGTCATGGCCGCCAGTCCTTCGTTTTCTTTGGCCCAAAACGCCAATGGTGGTCGGGCTGCGTTTGACTTCCTTAAAATCTCGCCTATTTCCCGGGCTGTTGGACTAGGTGGTGCTTATACCGCCATCGGTGATGACATCGGGTCCATTTATTACAACCCCGCCGGCTTGGCTGGCCTGCTGACCAGTGAGATGAACATTACCTATTTGTCCCTATACCAGAGCATCAATTATGAATTCCTGGCGATCGGCTATCCTATGGGGGAATCCATGCCCGACATTGGAGGGACAGTGGCCGTAAGTGCGGCCCTGCTTCAGCCGGGAAGCCTGCCACGGACCAACGACAATGGGGTGACGGTCAACGGCACAGCGTCTTTTTCCAGCGGCGACCAGGTTTTTTCCATCGCTTATGCCCGGGACTTGGGCCATTTCCTGCAGGGCGGTTTTTGCGTTAATTACATCCAACAGCAAATTGATACAGTTTCCAGTAACCTTTTTGATGCTACAGCAGGTGTCATTATCCTCCCCCCCTTCGATGGAATGCGGGTGGGCTTATCCTTGAAGAACATGGGCGCCCAATCAGCAGGTTTCGACCTTCCTTTTACGCTCAACACGGCACTTTCCTACCGCCGTTACGAGCTCTTTTCGGGCCAGGACGATGGGGCTTTAACCGCCGAAGTGGCATTTCCTCTCCAACCCCTGGAGGATCCAGTGGGCGTCAAGGTGGGAGGGGAATATAATTATAAGTGGATGGGGAACCGGGCGACATTAAGGGCCGGTTACGAGTTTTTAGACACTTCCTTGAACGGAGTGGGCCTGACCTTGGGCGCGGGTTATGGGTTGGATTTCGGTGGTACCGTTTTATTCCTGGACTATGCTTATGCGCCCGACGACATATTCGGGGACGCCCATCGTATATCACTGACGACCAAATTTTAATTTCGGAGTAGGTTGATGCATTCTTCCTTCCGTATTTTCAAGAACCATCCGGCAAGGGTGTGGGCCCTTTTGGGTCTGCTGGGTTGTGCCCCGGCTTGGGCGGGCAACGTTGGAACCACTACGGCGGATATTCTCAAGATCAATGACGGTATCCGGCCCGCCGCCATGGGTGGCGCTTATACCGCCATGGGGGATGATCTCTACTCCATCAATTACAACCCCGCGGGTTTGGCCTATATCAAGGCCAGTCAGATCGTTTTTTTCCACCTCGACAGCCTAGCCAGTATCCAATACGAGTACCTGGCCTTCGGGACGGCTTGGGGCTCTGGAAACGTATTAGCGGGCAACGTTATTTACCGGCACATGGATCCCATTGACAACCAACCCGGCATACTCTCATCGGTTAACTCAGACGATCTTTTGGGTAGCCTTTCCTATGCCCTGAAGGTCGGCGACAATCTCCGCCTAGGCGTCACCGGCAAGATCCTCAAAAGCGACCTGGCTTCCTTTAGTTCCACCGCCCTCGCCTTGGATTTGGGCGCGGTCATGGATCGCTTGCCTTACGGCATCAAGGTCGGGGCATCGGTGCAAAACCTGGGAACGGCCATGAGTTTCGATCAGAACGCCCCTTCCGATCCCCTTCCGCTTTTCCTGAGGCTTGGCGTGGGGACCCACCAAGTGTTCGAGGGCGACCGCGACCTGAACGTGGGAGTTGAGATTTTCAAACCATCGGACCAGGACATCAAGCTGGGGTTGGGAGCGGAGTTTTGGTTGTTCCCCGAGCTTTTTGCGGTCCGTGGCGGGTATAAAATCGAGAATTTTTCCGTTTATGGAGGGACATTGGCTTCCCCTCCTCAAGGGCCCAACCCCGCCAATACTCCGGCACCACTTATCGCCAACGCGTTCCAAAATTACACCCTTGGCTGCACTCTCACCCGACGCATCGACGGCGACGATTTTTCGGTGGACATCGCCTATGACCCCGCGAATTTTACTTCCACTACCGAGGATACTTTTTCCTTCGGCCTCTATTTCAAGTTCAACCAGCTTCGCATCTTTTAAATCCTCCTCGGCCTGTTCCTTTCCCTGATTGACAAGGGCCGTCCTCCCTGATAGTCTTCAACCCCTGCCTTAGGCGATTTTGATTAAATTTGCACCTCCCATCCATCCTGTGCCGAGGTAGCTCAGTTGGTAGAGCAGCGGACTGAAAATCCGCGTGTCGGCAGTTCGATTCTGCCCCTCGGCACCATTTTTTCTTTGCGGTACCGGCGGTAATGCCGCCGGGGAACAAAAAATGGTTCATCCTTGGTTTTTTTGGTATGGTTTTATCCGATAACCAAGCAACCACTTTTTCATTAAAGGTATCGGGATAAACCAGTTTCCGAGCGGAAGAGAAATTTCATGACGATTGTTTCGCCTGAGATATTGAAAGCCTTCGACATCCGGGGAATTTATCCTAAACCTTTGGGTACCCCGCAAGCGGAGCAAATCGGTTTGGCCGTGGGCACATTGGTCAAACAAGAAGCGAACCGCAACATCAAAGTGGTAGTGGGACATGATATCCGCAGTTCGGGGGAGGCCCTCAATAAGGCCCTTCTTCACGGCCTGAAGGACACGGGACTTAAGATTGTGGACGCTGGAGTGGTTTCCTCCCCCCTCCTGGCTTTTGCCTCCCGGTTCTCAGCTTCCGCGTTGGGTGTCATGATCACCGCTTCCCACAACCCTTCCGAATACAACGGCTTCAAGTTCTACCTCCAGGGCACCCCGGCGCCTTTGGCCTGGATGAACCGTTTTTTCGCCATTCTCCAAAGCCAGCAATTCCGCAAGGGAGCCGGGGTGGTCGAGAAAAAAGACTTTTTCCCAGATTACCGGAACGCCCTCGTCAACACCATCGCCCAGAATTTCCAAGGGATGCGGATCGTCGTGGATCCTGGCAATGGGGCGGCGGCTTTGACGGCCCCTGAAGTATTGGAAGCCCTTCATTGCGAAGTGGAAGTCATTAATGGGGAGGTGGACGGCCGTTACCCCGGTCGTGGAGCCGACAGTTCCAGTCCCAAAGCCCTGGAAGCCCTGGGGGATAAGGTGAGGAAGGCCAAGGCGCGTTTGGGCGTGGCCTTCGACGGGGACGGCGACCGGGCCAGTTTCGTGGACGAGAAAGGCGTGGAAATCCCGAACGATGTCACCCTTTGCCTCTTTGCGGCGCATTTCATGAAGCGTCACAAGAACCCGAAGGTGGTTTATGATGGGAAATGTTCCGATTGGGTGGAAAAAAAGGCCGCGGCGGAAGGTTGGACGGCATTGCTGGAGAGGTCCGGGCACGCCTTTATCTATGGCCGGATGCAAAAAGAAAAGGCGCTCCTGGGCGGTGAAGCCAGCGGCCATTTTTTTCTTCCAGGCGCTTTTCCCGGAGACGCCCTTTTCGCCTGCCTTCGGTTGTTGGAGCTGTTGAAAGAAAGCCGTCAATCCCTTTTCGAGCTCGCCCGGAATTTCCCTAAACGGGTATCCACCCATGACGTCAAATTTCATCTTCCGGCGGACGAAACGACCAGGCTTTATGAGGGGTTGGAAACCCGGGCGCGGGAAATGGGTGGAAAGGTTTCCACTTTGGATGGCGTGAGGGCTGTTTTTGCGGAAGGTTGGGGTATTGTGCGCCGATCCGTCACCGAACCCTATGTCTCTTGCCGCCTGGAGGCCCCCAATTCGGCCAAGCTGGGAAAGCTTGCCACGGATTGGCTGCGGGATTTTCCCGAGATTGAGCAAGGGGTCCTCAAAAAAATCAAAGAAGGTTGACGCGGCACCGGGCGGTTCAGCCCGAATCGCGGGCCGGATTTAGGCGGAAAATGGTTTACTGCGTTTTCGTGGGCGCCTTCAAGGACAAGCGGCTCCTCAAGTTATCCGAGGAGTTCCACCAAAGATTGCAACGGCTTTGGCCCGTCACCCTGGTCGAGATTCCCAGGAACGAAAAGGCCGTTTTAAAATTCATCGAGGGTAAGAAGGGAAGGGGACTGCTGGTTTCCTTGGCCCCCCACGGTCAATCCATGGATTCCCAGGCCTTTGCCCAATGGGTGACCCGGGCTTCCCAAGACATTTATTTTTTTGCCTGGGACGCGGACGGTCCCCCACCGAGCCTGTCCCTGACCAGGAGCCTCAGCCTTTCTCCCATGACCTTTTCCCATGAGCTTTCCCGTGTCCTCTTGCTTGAACAGCTTTACCGGGCGGGGGCCGTTTTGAGAGGCCATCCCTATCCCCATTAAGCGGAAATTTGGAGTTTTACCGGTCCTTCGACCCTACAATAAAGGAAACTTGTCCGGTCTTCGGTTCGTCCAACGGTTCAGTGAATCATTTCCGGTTGGTTGGACTTTTAAACCCAAACTTGGGAGGAATTTCGATGAGGCAACAAAGATGGATTCCGGCGGTACCTGTTTTGATGGCCGGTTTTTCAATGTTTTTCGCGTTTCCCCTCCACGGACTGTCCCAAACCAGCAATACCGCCTCTTCCTCCCAAGCGCCGGTGGAATATGTCCTTGAGGACATCCAAGGCGACGTCCAGGTGCTGGAGGAGGGTTCAAAGGATTGGGAAGCGGCCCAGGAAGGCCAGGTAGTGGAGTCGGGGGACGAAGTGAAGGTCGGCAATGATAGCGAGGCAACTCTCATGATGCAGTCGGAAACCGCAGTCCATCTAAGCGCCAATACCGACATGAAGGTGGATCGAATTCAAGCTAATAACACGGGGGGATTCCTCAGCCACATTGAGGTTTTTGCCGGCAACCTGCTGGCGGACGTTAAAAAACACCTGGAAGAAAGCCACTCCACCTTTGAAGTTGAATCCAGCGGTGTTATTTGCGGGGTCCGGGGGACGGCTTTCGAGGTTACGGCCCAAAACGGTACCGCCCAGGTGGCCACCCACGAGGGTTCCGTGGAAGTTGGAAATGGAACCGAATCCCACATGGTCAATGCGGGTAATTTTTCCGAATTCCAAAGGGGAAAGTTCCGGCTGACCCGCAGGCTGGAGCGAAGGGAAATGGAGCGGTTTGAAAAGTGGAGGGCTTTCCGCCAACGGGTTCTCCAAAAGCGCCTCCAACGACTGGAAGATATCCGGAACCACAAGCGCGCGGCTTGGGTCCGTAAAAACGCCCGCCTGGAAAAGACGATTGAAAAGCGTAATAGGTTTAAACGCAAAAAACGCCGCGATGACAGGTGAGGGTTGGCTTAATCCCTCCAGTGCCGTTAAAATAGAACATCCCACGCAAAGAGAGAGGCTCCCCCTCTCTCTTTGCTTTTTTTATGGAGACCCATGAATATCGCCCAAAGACTTTCGGCTGTCCTTCCCGAATCCCGGCTGGAAGAAAGGCCCCAACAAAACGCCATGGCCCAGGCTGTGGCCAAGACCCTGCAAGATGGCGGCTTTTTGATGGTTGAAGCGGGCACGGGGGTGGGCAAAAGCTTCGCCTACCTGATCCCCGCCTTGGAATACGCCCTTCAAAACGGCGGGCCGGTGGTCGTTTCCACCCATACCTTGACCCTCCAAGAACAGCTTTACCAGAAGGACCTTCCCCTGGTTTTGAAGGCCCTTGGAGAGGAAGGCTTGGGGATAGGCACTGCCGTGCTGATGAAAGGGCGGGGAAACTACCTTTCCAAACGCCGCTTGGCCCTCGCTCTTGAAAACCACCAGCAAATGGATTTCGACGGGGATGGTACCGATCTCTTGAAGGTGCAGGACTGGGCGGGTCGGTCCCTGGAGGGCACCCTGGCTTCGGCGGGCTTTTCCATCCCCTCCGAGGTTTGGAACGAGGTAAAAAGCGATCCTTTCCACTGCCTGGGCCCCAAGTGCGCGACCTTTGAGACTTGTTTTTACCATTCGGTGAGGCGCAAGGCTTATGGCGCCCACCTGATCCTGGTGAATCATGCCCTTCTTTTGGCGGATCTGGCCCTGAAAATGGAATCGGAGCAAGGGGTCCTTCCGCCCTATCAGGTTTTGATTGTGGATGAGGCCCATCACCTGCCCGCCCTAGCTGCCGAACACTTAGCAACCTCCGTCGGCCTAGCCGAATGCCTGGGCTTGGTCAAACGGCTGCTTTTTTCTGATGAGAAGGCCGAAAGGGGCGGAAAGGGCCTTTTTACTCTTATTCCCACTTCCGGGGCGGGGGAGGCGGTCATGGAATTCAAGTTGGCCGCCGAAGGGTTTTTTAATGAAATCGCTTTGGCCGCCTTGCCGACAACCGCGACGAACCGGGCCTATCCTTTGCCGCAGAAAACGCCATCCATTGAAAATCTTGGCAGACCCCTCCAGAAGATCGAAGCTCTCTTAGAAGCGGCCGAAGAGTCGGCGCCTTCCGAAGAACTGCAGATGGAAGCCAGGGGAACGAAGGAGGAGTGCCGGGCGTTGGTCAAGCGGCTCTCTTATATCCTTGAACGGGGTTGGGGGGAGGAGGCTTGTTACGTGGTGGAGCCGGACGGGGCGGCCTTACGGCGGGGGGAAATCAAGGCCTCGACCATCAAGGCTATTCCTCTGGACGCTTCGGGGCTTATCCGAGAAAACCTTCTTTCAGCCGCCAAGTCCGTGGTCTTTACCAGCGCCACCCTTTCGGTAGGCCGGGATTTCGGTTATTTCAAACATGCCTTGGGCCTGGATGAGTTCGAGGAATCCCAGCGGGTCCAAACCCTTTTGGTGGGCTCTCCCTTCAATTATAAAAAGCAAGTGACCCTTTTTCTTCCCCGATCCATGCCCCATCCGCGTCGGGAGGAAGATGGCTATACCAGGGCGGTGATTGATTACACCAAGGCCTCTTTGAAGCACTCCCATGGCAAGGCCTTCGTGCTTTTCACCAGCTTTAAAATGCTTCGCCAAGTGGCTGAAGCCGTGAGGCCCGTTCTTGATGAAATGGGCATTACCCTTTTAGTCCAGGGGGAGGAAGGGTGGGACCGGACACGGCTTTTGAGGGTTTTCCGGGAGGATATCAACTCGGTCCTTTTCGGCGTCAACAGCTTTTGGGAGGGAGTGGATGTGCCGGGGGAAGCCTTGTCGAACCTTATTATCACCAAACTCCCGTTTCAGGTGCCGGAAGGCCCCCTGGTAGAGGCCCGTCATGCCCGATTGAAAGAGCAAGGTTTGGAGCCTTTCCAGGTGGAAAGCCTGCCGGAGGCGGTGTTGCGGCTTAAGCAGGGTTTTGGACGCCTGATCCGCACCTCGACGGACGTTGGAACGGTCACCATCTTGGACCCCCGGGTGACCAGTGAAAGGTGGGGCAGGGTGTTTTTGAACGCTTTGCCCGAGTGCGATGTGGTTTATCTCTCCAAGCCCGGGACGCCCGAAACGAGGGCTAAAGTGAAAAATAAAAAGGTTTAAAAAACAAAGGCGAAATCCTTGCTGGGATTGGTTTGGCTTTTTACCTTTTCGCCTTTTTATCGGTTTCCCTGTAAAATACCGCCATGCCCCGTCCCAAAACGACAGCGCCTATTCCTCCCGTGAACGAGTCTTCGGAGGAACTGCGCGTTTTAAACCCCGAGAAGACGGGGGAGGACGAGGAGCAAACCCTCCGGCCCCGCTACCTGGCCGATTATGTGGGCCAAACTGCCCTCAAAGAATCCCTTTCCATCACCCTCCAGGCCGCCCAAAAGCGCAAAGAAGCGCTCGAGCATCTCCTGCTTTCCGGGCCGCCGGGGCTGGGCAAGACTACCTTGGCGGGCATCATTGCCAAGGAAATGGGCGTCAATATCAAGACTACTTCCGGACCGGTCATCGAAAGGGCGGGGGACTTGGCGGCCCTCTTAACCAACCTCCAGCCCCATGACCTGCTGTTTATCGACGAGATCCACCGGTTGCCGAGGGTAGTGGAGGAAGTGCTCTACCCCGCCATGGAGGATTTCGAACTGGATATCATGATCGGAAAGGGCCCAACGGCCCGCGCCATCCGGCTGAGCCTGCCGCCCTTCACTTTGGTGGGGGCCACTACCCGGGCTGGGAAAGTCAGCGCCCCCTTGAGGGACCGGTTTGGGTTGGCTTTCCGACTGGAGTTTTACACAGCCGAGGAACTGACGGCCATCGTGAGGCGGTCAGCCCAGGTTTTGAAAGTCGATATTTCAGAAGACGGTGCCGGGGAAATCGCCCGAAGGTCCCGCGGAACGCCACGCCTGGCCAATCGTCTTTTAAAACGGGTTCGGGATTTCGCCGAGGTGAAACGCAGGGGGATCATTGACCGGGGCGTGGCCGACGCGGCCTTGAAACTCCTGGAAGTGGACCAAATAGGCTTGGACCAGATGGACCGCCGCATTCTTTCCTGTGTGGTGGAAAAATTCTCGGGTGGGCCCGTGGGGATCGAAACCCTGTCCATGGCGGTGGGGGAGGAGGCGGAAACGGTGGAGGACGTCTACGAACCCTTTTTGGTCCAAATCGGCTTTTTACAGAGGACTTCCGGCGGCCGCAAGGCGACGGTTCTCGCTTACCGGCATTTGGGCATCACGCCGCCGGCTGGGGCACAGGGGAACTTGTTATGAACGGCGTTAAATTCAAACATAAAAGTTCCCAAATTTCACTTTATGTTGGCGTCACCCTTTTGGGGGCGTTGGTTAGCCAAGTCTTTCCTTTTATCGCCCCTTTGCAAGCCGCAAGCAAGTTCTGGTTCACCTTCATCTGCCTTTTCACGGGAATTGGCGTTTCGGCCCTCATGTTGCTCGTCATCCAGAAAATGGTGCTCCGGCCCCTGGAGGAATTCCTGGACGCCATGGAAAGCGCCTCGGAGGGAGACCTGAATGTTTCAGTCCAGGGAAAATACCATGGCGATTTCCGGGACCTGGCCATGCATTTCAACCGGATGCTGTCCTCCCTGCGCGGCTCAGTGGACCAATTGAAGAAGAGCTCCGACGAAACCCTCCACCTGGCCGAGCAATTGACCCAGACCATCCAACAGATGCACGGCGCCACCGAGGAGGTTTCCTCAACCATCCAAAACATCTCCAAGGGAGCGGAAGAGCAGGCCGTGAAAGTGCAGGAAGCCTTCAATATCATCGACAAGATGGCGGGAAATATTCAAACCTCGGCCGAGTTGCTCAGCAACTCGGAGCGTGTCGTGGCCCGCTCCAAGGACGCTTCGGCCGCGGGGCGGCAGGCGGTTCAAAAAACCGTCACCCAAATGAACGCGATCCATGAGGTGGTCCAGGGGTCGGCCCGGGAGGTGACCGAACTGGGCCTCCGCTCCAAGGCCATCGGCAAGGTCGTGGACGTCATCACCCATATCGCCGACCAGACCAACCTGCTGGCCCTGAACGCGGCCATCGAAGCGGCGAGAGCCGGGGAATATGGCCGGGGATTCGCGGTGGTGGCGGAGGAAGTCAAGAAGCTGGCCGACGGGTCGGCGGAGGCGGCCAACCAGATCGGTGTAATGATCCGGGACATCCAAAAGGAAATCTCCACCGTGGTCAGTACCATGGGCTCGGGCGGGGAAAAGGTGACCGAGGGCCTGGGGGTGGTCAGCGAGGCCGGGGAGGCCCTGAAGGAAATCCAAACCGCGTCGGACGAGGTGGCGGTCCAGGTCCAGGAAATTTCCAAGTCCTTCGAAAGCCAGGCGGACCAGGCCGGCAAAGTGGTCGAAGCCATCACCAATATCGTCGCGGTCTCGGAGGAAAACGCCTCGGCCACCGAAGAAATCTCGGCCTCCACCGAGGAGTTGACGGCATCCATGGAATCCATGGTGGCTGCGGCCCACCAACTGGAAGGGGTGGCCCAGCGCTTGAAGGAAGCTGCCGGAAATTTCAAGGGCTAGAACCCGCTCCAGGATTTTTCCGACCTTTCCTTGCCTGGAATCATCCCTTTCTGTGGTATAGTTTCCCCCCGCGCCAAATTTCATGAAATATTCGAGGGATAAGGCCTAAATTTTTTCCCTTGAAAAAATTTAGGGTGATTGGGTATATATTTTGCCGTGCTCAACGACACTTGTTTTGTTTTGAAGGCGTCTTAACCCATCATGAGTCATAAAAGGCTTTCCAGATGATTGAAGTCAAGGATCTGGTGAAAACCTACGGCGCGCTTGCCGCGGTCGATCGCGTGACTTTTGCGGTGCCCCGGGGAGCGATCTTGGGCCTTCTGGGCCCCAATGGCGCGGGCAAAACAACCACTATGCGTATCCTGACCACCTCCTTGGCGCCCTCGGCGGGCAAGGCTGTGGTGGCGGGTTTTGATGTTGTGGAACAACCCCAGGAAGTCCGTAAACGGATCGGCTATCTTCCCGAAATACCCCCCATTTACGGTGACATGACCGTTATCAACTACCTGAAATTCGTCTCGGACATCAAAGAAGTGCCCCAGGATAAAAAAGCCAACCGTATCGGCGAGGTTTTGGAAATGCTGGCCCTGGAAGACATGTCCCGCCGGCTGATCGGCCATCTTTCCCTGGGTTACCGGCAAAGGGTCGGTTTGGCCCAGGCCCTTTTGCATGATCCTGAAGTCCTGATCCTGGATGAGCCGACCCGGGGGTTGGACCCCAAACAGATCCTCGAAATCCGCAAGCTCATCAAATCCCTCAGTGGTCAGCGCACCATCATCCTTTCCACCCACATCCTGCCGGAAGTTTCCTCGACTTGTGATGACGTGGTCATCATCGACCGGGGGAGAGTGGTGGCGGCGGATACGGTCGAAAACCTTTCTCAACGGCTTTCCGGGGGTAAAACCCTGGAAGTCGAAGTAAAGGGTCCTGCTGCCGATGTGGAAAAAGCCCTGGAAAAGACGGAGGGGGTTTCGACCGTGAAATCCCTCGGAAACGGCACCCGGGGCATCTGCCGCTTTGAGATCACGACCGACGGTTCCACTGACGCCCGCGAGGCTCTTTTCCAGTGTATTGTGCGGAACAAATGGGTCCTTTACCAACTTACGCCCGTAGGAATGAGCCTGGAGGATGTGTTCTTGAAGCTGACGACAAAGGAGTCGGCGGCATGAACTCGCGAAAACTCATGGCTCTGGTAAAAAAAGAACTTATCCACTATTTCTCCTCTTTCATGGGATACGTCGTGTTGTTTGCTTTCTTTGTCGTCAGCGGCTATTTCTACTATCTCATCATGGTGGAGTCCCACCAGGCGAGCATGCAGCCTGTTTTCCAAACCCTGGTCTTTATTCTTCTGTTCATCACGCCGGCGATTACCATGCGGCTTTGGTCCGAAGAAGAAAAAAGCGGTACGGCCGAACTCTTAAAAACGTCGCCTTTAACGGTCTGGGAAATTGTGGTGGGGAAATACCTGGGGGTCTGCGCTTTCTTTTTGGTGACCCTTTTGCCGACCTTCGTGTATCTGGCCCTGATCATGGCCAATGGCAATCCGGACCTTCCGCCCCTGGTGGCCAATTACCTCGGGTATATCCTGGCGGCCATGGCTTTTTTTGCGGTTGGGCTCTTGGCTTCCACCTTCACGGAAAACCAAATCATTTCCGCCATTATTGCCTTCGCCATGCTGCTCATGCTTTGGGTGATCGGCGCGGCCGGAGACAGCGTGCAAGGTCCCCTGGGGGTTTTTTTGAAAAATCTCTCAATTTTTCAGCATACGGGTGATTTTTTCAGCGGCGTCATCGACCTGAGCCACATTTTTTATTTCGTGAGCGTCATTTTTTTGGGGTTGTTCTTCTCGGTGAAAATCCTGGAAAGCAAAAGAACTTGAAATGAAACTACCTTCCTTTTTCAACCAAGTCCGATCATTTAATGTTTATTTTTTATCCACGGGTTTAGCCCTTCTTTTTGGCGGGCTCCTGTCCGTCCTGATCCTGAACACCACCAATTGGTGGAATATTACCCTCGTGGTTTTGGGCACCGTAGCTTTGGCCTTTTTCCTCGTTGCCAATCTTGCGGAGGTCAAGGCAGTAGGTAAAAAACGGGGCACGGTCGTCCGGGCCAACCTGACCCTTATTTCCCTGGCGATGTTCGGGATCGTCATCGGTCTTAACTATATTGTTTTCCGCCACCCGGTGCGTTTCGATATGACCTCGAATAAAATCTTCACCCTTTCCGACCAGACCTTGGATGCCTTGAAGAAGCTCACCCAGGACGTGGATGTCACCATGTTTACCGCCGGCCAGAGGAGCAGTTCCGCCGAAATCCAAAAAGCCCAGCAGCTTCTTGAAGAATATGAAAAGCACTCCTCGAAGTTCCATTTCCGGGTCGTCGATGGGATAAAAAACCCTTCCGAACCGCAACGCTTGAAAATCACCGAGGCTAATACGGTTGTTTTCCAATGTGGTGACAACCGAAAGGACGTTCTGCAACGGGATTACATCACTTACGCCATGCAGGGCCGCCAGCCCATACCGAAATTTCAAGGA
>Ga0335085_10007163_pt1 | contig 17414 bp, 18 predicted proteins | sample Lox_Sample_45_FD_206712 | JGI IMG/M metagenome (GOLD analysis project Ga0335085, IMG submission 206712) | Soil microbial communities from Loxahatchee National Wildlife Refuge, Florida, United States - Lox_Sample_4.5 | ecosystem: Environmental > Terrestrial > Soil > Wetlands | place: USA...
AGATTTGACATGTCATTTCTGATTCTGGGCAAGGCGCCCAATACGCTCGCGGCACGCCGCGCATTTCTCGGCAAATCCGGCCTGCTGCTGTCCGGGACGGCGGTCGCGCTGCTGGCCGGGCGCGACGCCTTGGCCGCGAAGGGCGGCAAGTCCACGGCGGAGGATGTGCGCATCCTCAACACCGCGCTCGGCGCCGAACTCGAGGCGATCGCCGCCTATCAGGTGGGCGCGGAAAGCGGCCTGCTGCAGAAGCCGGTGCTCGACCTCGCGCTGGTGTTCCAGGGCCACCACAAGCAGCACGCCGACGTGCTGTCGAAGACCGTGGCCAAGCTCGGCGGCAAGCCGGCGGCGGCGAAGGACAAGTACACCTTCCCCACCGACACGCTCAAGAGCCAGGCCGACGTGCTGCAGTTCGCGGCGACGCTGGAGAAAGGCGCGGTCAGCGCCTATCTTGGCGCGGTGCCGGTGTTCGGCAACAAGGACCTGGCCAAGGCCGCCGCCAGCATCCTCGGCGACGAAGCCATGCACTGGGCGATCCTGCGCAATGCCCTCGGCGAAGCGCCGGTCCCGTCCGCGTTCATGGCCTGAGCGCGATGGGCCGCGCGCGCGCGCTCGCCGGCGCGGCGCTCGCCCTCGCGGCGGGCGCGACAGCGGCGGCGAACCGGGCGGGCGACGCGCAAGCGGGCGCGGCGATCTATGCGCGCTGCCTCGCCTGCCATGCGCTCGCCTATGACCGCACCGGTCCCAGGCACTGCGGCCTGTTCGGCCGCAGGGCGGGGAGCGTGAAGGGATTCGCCTATTCGGACGCGATGAAGCGCTCGAACATCGTATGGAACGAACGGACGCTCGACCGCTTCCTCGCGAATCCGCTGAACGCCGTTCCGGGAACGGCGATGGGCTATGCCGGCATCCCGGACAAGAAAGAGCGTGCCGACCTCATTGCCTACCTGCGCCAGGCAGACAGCTCGCCCGAGTGCAGGAAGCAAGCGCCTCCGGCGCGCGATCGGGCGCGCTGAAGGACGCATCCGCGATCATCCGCAGACCAGGCGCCGCCGGGCGCAGTCGCTGCGCGCGCGGCGCGCAAGCCTCAAGCCCGCAGCGCCGCGCTCACGATCTCCTGCGCCTCGCGCACGATTCTCTGCAGATGCTCGACGCCGGCAAAGCTCTCCGCGTAGAGCTTGTAAATGTCCTCGGTCCCCGACGGCCGCGCGGCGAACCAGCCTGATGCAGTCGTCACCTTGAGCCCGCCGATGGGCGCATCGTTGCCGGGCGCGCGCGTGAGCCGGGCCGTGATGGCGTCGCCGGCGAGCGTCGCCGCCTTCACGCTGTCGCCGCCGAGGCGCTTGAATGCGGCTTTCTGCGCCGGCGTCGCGGCGGCGTCAATGCGCACGTACTGCGGGCTGCCATACTGCGCTGCGAGCTCTTCGTAGTAGCGCCCGGGGTCCTTGCCGGTGACTGCGGTGATTTCCGCCGCGAGCAGACCGAGGATGATGCCGTCCTTGTCGGTAGTCCAGGCCGAGCCGTCGCGGGCGAGGAAACTCGCGCCGGCGCTCTCCTCACCGCCGAAGCAGATTCCGCCGTCGAGCAGCCCCGCCGAGAACCACTTGAAGCCGACCGGCACCTCGACCAGGCGGCGCTGGAGGCCGGCGACCACGCGGTCGATCAGCGCGCTCGACACCAGGGTCTTGCCCACTGCAGCTGCGGCCGGCCACTGCGGCCGATGCGTAAGCAGGTAGTGGATGGCGACGGCGAGATAGTGGTTCGGGTTCATCAACCCCGCCGCGGGCGTGACGATGCCGTGGCGGTCGACGTCGGCATCGTTGCCCCAGGCGATGTCGAAACGATCCTTGAGCCCGACCAGCCCAGCCATGGCGTAGGGGCTGGAGCAATCCATGCGGATTCTGCCGTCGTGGTCCAGGGTCATGAACGCGAACGCCGGATCCACCTGCGGATTGACGACCGTGATGTCGAGGCCGTAGCGCGCCGCGATCGGGTTCCAGTAGGCGACGGCCGCGCCGCCCATTGGGTCGACGCCGATCTTGAGCCGCGCCGCGCGTATCGATTCCATGTCAATCACGCTGCCCAGGTCCGCGATATAGGCTGCGCCGAGATCGTCCTCGAACGTCGTCGCCGCGGCGCGGGCCTGCGCATAGGGCAGTCGCTGCACCCCGCGGTTGCCCTGCGCCAGCAGGGCGTTGGCGCGCTGCTCGATCCAGCCGGTGACGTCCGTGTCCGCCGGTCCGCCGTTGGGCGGGTTGTATTTGATGCCGCCGTCCTCGGGCGGGTTGTGCGAGGGCGTGATGACCAGGCCGTCGGCGCGTGCCGCGCCGCGCCCGCGGTTGTGCGTGAGGATCGCGCGCGAGATCACCGGCGTGGGCGTGTAGCCGCCGTCGCGCTGGATATGCGTGCGCACGCCGTTGGCCGCGAGCACTTCGAGCGCGCTCGCTTGCGCCGGCGCGGACAGGGCATGCGTGTCCATGCCGAGATACAGCGGACCGGAGATGGCCTCGCGCGAGCGGTATTCGCACACGGCCTGCACGATGGCGAAAATGTGGGCCTCGTTGAAACTGCGCTTGAGCGCGCTGCCGCGATGACCGCTGGTGCCGAAAGCGACGCGCTGCTCCGGGACGCCTGCGTCCGGCGTGTCGTGATAGGCGCGCAGCAGCGCCGGCACGTCTATCAGCGCAGAGGTGGGGGCCGGCTTGCCGGCCAGTGGGTGCACCATGATCATTCCCGGGCCCGAAAAAAAAGGCCGCACGCCATTGTCGCCAATTGCGCGGCTTGAAACCAGTCTGCCATTTGATCTGGATCAAGCGCCGTCGCCAGTCGTCGACACACAATGTGCAGCACGAACCAAACCACTGCGGACATGCGCGTTTACGTTGCCGCGCATCGCGCCGCGCGAGACCCCATCATGCACTGGAAATCCGAGTACGCCATCGGCATACCCGAAATCGACAGCCAGCACCGCACCCTGCTCCAGTTCATCACGGAATTCGAGGATGCCGTCGATGGCAAAGCGCATTGGAATACGGTGCAGCCGCTGATCGTGCGCGCGCGCGAGTTCGTCAGATTCCACTTCGCCGTCGAGGAATCGCTGATGCAGATCCTGAACTATCCCCGGCTGGTGGCGCACCGCGCCGAGCACCAGTACGTGCTGAAGCAATTCGCCGCGCTTGAACAGCGCGTGCTGCGCGAGGAACACAAAGGCGAGCTGTTGCCGATGATCCGTTCCTGGCTGCTGCAGCACATGACCGACAGCGACAGGCCGTTCGGGCGTTACGCGCTGGATTTCTCGCCTGCGCTGCGGCCGGGCTGAGCCCCTGCGCGGATGATGCACGGCGTCGGCGAGGACATTCGCCCGATCGATGCGCAGCCGGGCGGCGAACGGCGCTTTCGCGCGTTGTTCCAGGGCATGCTCAACGGCTGCGCTTACTGCCGCATGCTCTATGACGCAGACGGTCGCGCTCTCGATTTCGTCTACCTCGAGGTCAATCCAGCATTCGGGCGGCTGACCGGGCTGAGGAACGTGGCCGGAAAGAGGATCAGCGAAGTGATCCCCGGCATGAGGGAGTTGAGCCCCGAGCTGTTCGAAATCTGCGGCCGCGTCGCCCGCGGCGGCGCTCCGGAAACCTCCGATCTGGAGATCAAGTCGTTCGCAAAATGGCTGACGGTCTCGGTCTACAGCCCTGAGCGGGAATACTTCGTCGCCGTGTTCGAAGACATCACGGAGCACAAGCGCGCCAGCCTGGCGCTGCAGCGCGAGAACCAGCGCTACAAGGCGCTGATGCAGACCTCGCGCGACGGCATACACATACTCGACCGCGAAGGGCGGCTGGTGGAGGCCAACCCCGAGTTCCTGCGCATGCTCGGCTATGCGCCGGAAGAAGCGACCGGGCTGCAGGTGTCGGATTGGGACGCGCAGTGGGAGCGCGAGCAGCTGCTCGAGAAGATCGGGCGTCTCATGCGCGACGGCGGCACGATAGAGACCCGGCACCGGCGCAAGGACGGCGCCCTCATCGACGTGGAAATCAGCGTGACCGCGCTCGAAATCGAGGGCAAGACCTATCTGTACAATGCGGCGCGCGACATCACCGCGCGCAAGCTCGCCGAGCGCGAGCTGCTCGAATCGGCGAACCGCTTCCGCGGCCTGGTCGAGCAGTCGATTGCCGGCATCTACATCATCCAGGATGGGAGGTTTGCCTACGTCAATCCGCGCCTGGCGGCCATCCTCGGCTACGATGCGCCGGCGGAACTGATCGGAACCGATGCGCTGTCGACGGTCGCGGAAAAGGACCGTGCCCTGGTGGCGGAGAACATCCGCCAGCGCAGCGCAGGCGCGGGCCGGAGCATGAGCTACCAGTTCACCGGCCTGCGCCGGGACGGCTCCACCGTGGAAGTCGGCGTGCACGGCGCCGGTGCCGCGCACGCCGGCCGCCCGGCGATCATCGGGTTGATGCAGGACATCTCGGAGAAGAGGCGCGCCGAGGAGCAGATCCGCCACTACGTCGCGCAACTCGAAACCGCGTTCATGAGCACCGTCGGCGTGGTCACGACCCTGAGCGAGATGCGCGACCCCTATACCGCCGGCCACGAGCGGCGCGTGGCGGAGATCGGCGTCGCCATCGGCGCCGAACTCGGGTTCGACGCGCGCCGGCTGGATGGTCTGCGCGCGGCAGGCTATCTGCACGATGTGGGCAAGATCACGGTCCCGGCGGAAATCCTGTCCAAGCCGGGCAAGCTCAGCGCGATCGAATTCAGCCTGATCCAGGGGCACGCGCAGGCGGCCTACGACGTGCTGAAGGACGTCGATTTCCCGTGGCCGGTGGCGCAGATCGCGCTGCAGCACCACGAGCGCATGGACGGCAGCGGCTATCCGCGGGGACTCAAAGGCGAGGCGATCCTGCTCGAGGCGCGCATCACCGCGGTCGCTGACGTGGTCGAGGCGTTGTCCTCGCACCGCCCGTACCGGCCCGCTTTCGGCATCGACATGGCGCTGGCCGAAATCGAGTGCGGGCGCGGCAGCCGTTACGACGCCGCCGTCGCCGACGCCTGCCTGCGCCTGTTTCGCGAGCGCGGCTTCCGCCTGCCCCACTGAGCCTTCGCAATGGTTCCGTTTGCAACGGTCCGACCCGGGGGAGCATTCGGGGCGCGCCTCGGCGGGGATGGATCCGGCGCGACGCGATAGTCCCGGGAGGGAACGTGCCCTCGTGTCGTTGCGAATTCCGAGCGGCGCCGGCGCCGTTGACTTAAGTCAAGCGCGCCGCGGCGGCCTGGGCTAGCATTCGCGCTGATCCCCCGGGGGGAGGGCTGCCGCATGCTTTCGCTCCGGCCGCACTCCCGCCGCAGCGCGGAGCACAACCAGGAGCCGAGCATGAGCGCCATCAGCCGTTACCCCGTACCCAAACTCGAAGACCTGCCGCAGGACATCCGCGCGCGTATCGTCGCGGTGCAGGAGAAGTCCGGTTTCGTGCCCAACGTGTTCCTCACGCTCGCGCACCGCCCGGACGAGTTCCGCGCGTTCTTCGCCTACCACGACGCGCTCATGGAAAAGCAAAGCGGCCTCACCAAGGCCGAGCGCGAAATGATCGTGGTCGCGACCTCCGGCGCCAACCAGTGCCAGTACTGCGTGGTCGCGCACGGCGCGATCCTGCGCATCCGCGCGAAAAACCCGTTGATCGCCGACCAGGTGGCGGTCAACTACCGCAAGGCCGACATCACGCCGAAGCAGCGCGCCATGCTCGATTTCGCCATGAAGACCGCGCTCGAGCCCTGGACCATCGGTGACGCCGACTTCGAAGCGCTGCGCGGCCACGGCTTCACCGACGAGGACATCTGGGACATCGGCGGCGTGGCCGCGTTCTTCGCGCTGTCCAACCGCATGGCCAACCTGATCAACATGCGGCCCAACGACGAGTTCTACCAGCTCGGGCGCGAGCGGCGCTAGCCGCACCCATGCGCATACTGCTCGTCTGGCTGATCAACGCGCTGTCACTGCTGGCGGTGCCTTACGTGCTGCCGTCGGTTAGCGTAGACAGCTTTTACGTCGCGCTGGTGACCGCCCTGCTGCTGGGTCTGGTTAACACGCTGATCCGGCCGCTGCTGGTGCTTGTCACCCTGCCGATCACCGTTCTCACGCTCGGGCTGTTTACCCTGGTGATCAACGCGCTGTTGTTCTGGTTGGTCGCCTCGTTCGTCGAAGGCTTTCGCGTCGGCGGCTTCTGGTCGGCGTTCTGGGGCGCCATTGCCTACAGCGTGATTTCGTCCGTTGCAAGCTGGCTGCTGATCCCGCGGCCGCCACGACCGCCGCGCCGGCCGCCGGACGCGCCGCCGCCCGGAGACTATATCGATTCGACCGCGCGCCGGCTGTAACAGCGGCGTGGTCACCTGCCGTACCAGATCAAGAGCAGCATCCACAGGCTGATCGCTGCCAGAAGCGCTGCCGGCGTCCACAGATAGAGCCGGCGCCAGCGCCGGCGCAGGAGTTCGGTTTCGGCGCGCGCCGCAGCCATCAACGCGGCGAGGCGTTCGGCCGCGTCGGGCATCGCTGCGGCGGCTGTCTGCGGCGGCGCAGCGCGCCCACGATCCGTGGATGTGCCGGTATCGGCGCTGTCAGCGGCGCGGTCGACCGCCGCGGCTGGCAGCGCGTGTTTGCCGCGCGCGATCGCAGCAGGCGCCTGCGCGCCGGCCTGTGCTGGCGAGCCGTTGGCGAGTTCGGCGCGCGCCTGCGCGATCAGCGCGGCTTCGCGGGCGGAGAGCTTGTCGCCGGCCATCGGCGCTCCTCTTACAGCAGCACGATGTCGAACTGTTCCTGGCTGTAGCTCGACTCGGCCTGCATCGACACCGGCTTGCCGATGAAATCCTCGAGCATCGCGAGCGACTGCGATTCGTCTTCCAGGAACAGATCGATCACCACCTGCGCCGCGAGGATGCGGAACTCGCGCGCGCTGAACTGGCGCGATTCGCGCAGGATCTCGCGCAGGATCTCGTAGCAGACGGTGCGCGCCGCCTTGACCTGGCCGCGGCCGCCGCAGGTGGGGCAGGACTCGCACAGCACGTGCGCGAGCGATTCGCGCGTGCGCTTGCGCGTCATCTCCACCAGTCCGAGCTGGGTGAAGCCGCTCACCGTCATGCGCGTGCGGTCGCGCGCGAGCGCCTTGTTGAATTCGGCCAGCACCGCGTTGCGGTGCTCGGCGTTGTCCATGTCGATGAAGTCGACGATGATGATGCCGCCGAGGTTGCGCAGGCGCAGCTGGCGCGCGATCACCTGTGCCGCCTCGAGGTTGGTCTTGAAAATCGTGTCGTCGAAATTGCGCACGCCGACAAAGCCGCCCGTATTGACGTCGATGGTGGTCATTGCCTCGGTCTGGTCGATGATCAGGTAGCCGCCGGATTTCAGGTCGACGCGGCGCGCCAGCGCCTTTTCGATTTCGTCCTCGACGCCGTACAGGTCGAACAGCGGCCGCTCGCCGGTGTAATGGTCCAGGCGCGCGAGCACGTTCTGCATGTAGTCGCGCGCGAACGCCTGCAGCTTGAGGAAGTTCTCGCGCGAATCGATCAGGATGCGGCCGGTGTTCTCGTTGACGAAATCGCGCAGCACGCGCTGCGCCAGCGACAGGTCCTGGTACAGGAGCGAGGGCGCCGCGGCCGACAGGCTCTTTTCGCGCAGGTCCTGCCACAGCTTGCGCAGGTAGTGCAGGTCGTTGAGCAACTCGGCGTCGGTAGCGGTCTCCGCCATGGTGCGGATGATGTAGCCGCCCTTTTCGTCGGCGGGCACGATCTGCTTCACGCGCTCGAGCAGCAGCGTGCGCCCGCCTTCGTCCTCGATGCGCTGCGAGATGCCGATGTGCGAGTCCTGCGGCAGGTGCACCAGCATCCGGCCGGCGATGCTGATCTGGGTCGACAGGCGCGCGCCCTTGCTGCCGATCGGGTCCTTCACCACCTGCACCAGCAGCGGCTGGCCCTCGGCCAGGATCTTCTCGATCGGCCTGGCAGCGCCCCTGTGCGGTTCCGCGGCGCCGTGGCCGTTCTGGCGCTCCTCCCAGATGTCGCCGACGTGGAGGAAGGCCGCGCGCTCCAGGCCGATCTCGACGAAGGCCGACTGCATCCCGGGCAGCACGCGCGCGACCTTGCCCATGTAGATGTTGCCAAGCAGGCCGCGGCTGGCTGCGCGTTCGATGTGCAGTTCCTGCGCCACGCCGCTGTGCATCACGGCGACGCGCGTCTCCTGGGGGGTCACGTTGATCAGGATGTCTTCGCTCATGCGGTCATTCTACCGGATGGCGTCGCCAGCGCACTGCGGCGGACGCGGCGGGGATCGTGGGAGCGGTGGGGTCGTGGTGGGAGCGAGCTTGCTCGCGAATGCACTGTCGAGCCGGTCAATATTCGCGAGCAAGCTCGCTCCTGCGACACCATCGATTGAGTTCGCGAGCACGCTCGCCCCCACGGCAACAGCTGTCCGGCCAAACTGGCGCTCCCCGCCTTCAGGCGGGCGGGCCGTAGCCGAAACGCCGCAGCAGCTGCGCGGTCTCGTACAGCGGCAGTCCCATCACGCCGGAGTAGCTGCCGCGGATCTGGGTGACGAACACCCCGGCCCGCCCCTGGATGCCGTAGGCGCCGGCCTTGTCCATGGGCTCACCGGTCGCGACGTAGCGCTCGATTTCGGCGCGGCCGAGTTCGCGAAACACCACCGAGGTCGCCGACAGCTCGACTTCCGTGCGCTCGCCGAACTTGAACGCGACCGCGGTCAGGACCTCGTGCTCGCGCCCGGAAAGGCGCTCGAGGAAAGCCGCCGCCTCGGCGGCGTCGGCGGGCGTGCCCAGGATCTCGTCGCCCAGGCACACGGTGGTGTCGGCCGCGAGCACGCCGCGCAAGGGGAGCTTCCGCTGGATCACGCGCATCCAGCCGCTCTCGGCCTTGGCGCGGCACACGCGCACGACATAGTCGCGCGGCTTTTCCCCGGGGAGCGGGTCCTCGTTCACGTCGGGGCTGCGCTCGCCCCGGATGCGCTGCGTCAGCACCTCGTAGGCGACGCCGATCTGGTCGAGCAGTTCGCGCCGGCGCGGGCTGCGCGAAGCGAGGTAGATGGAGGATGCGCCGGCCACCGCCGTCACTCCCGGTGGTAGGGATGCCCGCCGATGATGCTGAGCGCGCGATAGAGCTGCTCCGCGAGCAGCACGCGCGCCAGGCCGTGCGGCAGCGTCAGGGCGGACAGGCGCAGCTGCAGCGCGCAGGATTTCTTCAGGGCGGGGTCGAGCCCGTCCGCGCCGCCGATCAGAAACGCCACCGGCCCGCCTTCCTGCTTCCACGCCTCGATCTGCACCGCGAGGCTGCAGGTGCTCAGTTCCTTGCCGCGCTCGTCGAGCGCGACCACGTGCCCGCCCTTGGGCAGCGCCGCGCGGATGCGAGCGGCTTCGGCGGCGAGCATCTGCGCCGCGGTCTTGCCGCTGCTGCGCGCCTCCGCCTTGATTTCCACCAGCTCGAGCGCGCTCCCCGGCGGCATGCGCTTGGCGTACTCGCGGCAGCCGTCCGATACCCAGGACGGCATGCGCGTGCCGACCGCGATCACCACGAATTTCAGCGGAGCCTGCGCGCGCCGCATCAGGCGGAAGGTTGAGTACGTGCTGCGGACTTGCGCGCGCGCGGCCGTTTAGGTTCCGGCTGGTCCCACAGTTCCTCGAGGTTGTAGTACTGGCGGATGGCAGGCTGCATCACATGCACCACGATCGCGCCGAGGTCCACCAGGACCCATTCGCCCGTTTGCTCGCCTTCGACCGACAGCACCTGCGCGCCCTGCGCCTTCAACTTTTCCCGCACGTTGTCGGCGAGCGCCTTCACCTGGCGCGTCGAGTCGGCGCTGGCGATGACGATGCGCTCGAACAAGGGCGAGAGATGGGCGACTTTGAGCACGACGATGTTGCGGGCCTTGATGTCTTCGAGCGCTGCAACCACCGCTTTTTCCATTTTGCGGATATCCATCAGTTCTGGCGTGTCTCCTCTGAATAAAGGCGCTGCGCCCGAATATAAGCGAGAACCGAGGCGGGAAGCAAATCGCGCATGTCCTTGCCCGCGGCGAGCCCGGCGCGCACTGCCGAGGCGGAAATGTCGGTCGGCGGCATCGGAAAATACGCGACGCGTCCAGCCGCGCTGTCGCCGAGCTGCTGCGGCCGCGCCGAGCGGCGCGCGATCTCCTCCGCCAGATCCGGCACCGGCCCGCCGTCGGTCGGGAGCCAGCCCGGGCGCGCGGCGACCGCGATGTGTGCGAGGCCGAACAGCTCGCGCCAGCGCAGCCAGGTCGGCAGGCTCAGGAACGAATCGCTGCCAAGCAGTAGCGCCAGGGGCCGCGCATCGCCGAGCTGCGCGCGCAGGCGCATGAGCGTGTGCACGGTATAAGTGGGTTCGCTGCGATCGAGCTCGGCCGCGTCGATGCGGTAGCGCGCATGGCCCGCGGTCGCGAGCTGCAGCATCGCCAGGCGGTCGCGCGCGCTCGCGACGGGCGAACCGCGATGCCCCGGGCTGCCCGAGGGCAGCCACAGCACTTCTTGCAGCGGCAGCGCAGCCAGCGCCGCCTCGGCCAGCGCGACATGGCCCAGGTGCACCGGGTCGAAGGTGCCGCCGAGGATGCCGATGAGCGCGGAGGTGTTCAAGCCGGTCAAGCTTTGCGCGCAGCGCCCACGGGCAGATGCGCGATGCGCTGCATTTCCGCATCCTCGAACACATCGGGGTGTTCGAGGTAATCGAGCAGCATGTCGGTCGCATCCAGCCCCCAGAACAGTTCCTTGCCGGTGTCGAACGTCGGCACGCCGTACACGCCGCGCGCGATCGCTTCGCGCCCGTTCGCGGCGAGCGCTTCCTTCACGCGCGGCGCGGCGATCAGCGCATCGGCCGCGGCGGCGGTGAGATCGAGGTGCGCGGCGAGCGCGGGCCATTCGTCGGCGAGCGAGCGGCCTTCCTTCCAGATGAATTTGAAAATCGCCTTGATCGGCTCGAAGCGGCTCTCCAGCGCGACCGCGAGGCGCAGCGCGGGGATCGGGTTGAACGGATGCGCCGGCGGATAGGTCATGGCGATGCCGTGCTGGCCGGCCAGCCAGTAGGTGTAGCGATAGGTCTGCGTGCGTTTCGCCGGCACTTCGGCCGGGCCCTTGCCGCCCCAGTGGTTGAGCAGGCCCGCGAACAGCACCGGGCGCAGTTCGGCCGAGGCCACCAGCTCGGGATAGGCCTCGAATTGCAGGTAGGAATAGGGCGAGACGAAATCGAAATACCAGACCAGCGGCGTCGCGGCCCGATCGTTCACGTCCTGATCTGCCCTTCGCCGAGCACGACGTACTTCTGCGAGGTCAGGCCTTCGAGCCCCACCGGCCCGCGCGCATGCAGCTTGTCGGTGGAAATGCCTACTTCGGCGCCCAGGCCGTACTCGAAGCCGTCGGCGAAGCGCGTCGAGGCGTTGACCATGACCGAGCTCGAATCGACTTCGCGCAGGAAGCGCTGCGCCCGGTCCCGGTCCTCGGTGACGATGGCGTCGGTGTGCGCCGAGCCGTACTTGGCGATGTGCTCCATCGCCGCGTCCATGTCCTTCACCACGCGCACCGCGAGGATGGGCGCGAGATACTCGGTGTACCAGTCCTGTTCGCTCGCCGGCTTGATCCCGGGCACGAGCTGTTGCGCCTGCGCGTCGCCGCGCAGCTCCACGCCCTTGTCGAAATAGATGCGCGCGAGCGGCGGCAGCACCTTGTCCGCGATCGCCTCGGCCACGAGCAGCGTCTCCATGGTGTTGCAGGTGCCGTAGCGCTGCGTCTTGGCGTTGTCGGCGATGCGTATCGCCATCTGCAGGTCGGCGCGATCGTCGATGTACACATGGCACACGCCGTCCAGGTGCTTGATCATCGGGATGCGGGATTCCTTCATCACGCGCTCGATCAGCCCTTTGCCGCCGCGCGGTACGATGATGTCGACGTACTGGTTCATCGTCAGCAGCTCGCCCACCGCGGCGCGGTCGCTGGTCGCGATCACCTGGATCGCCGTGCGCGGCAGGCCGGCCGCGTCCAGCCCCTCGTGCATGCACGCGGCGATGGCGCGGTTCGCGCGCAGCGCCTCGCTGCCGCCGCGCAGGATCGCGGCGTTGCCCGATTTCAGGCACAGCGCGGCCGCATCCGCGGTGACGTTCGGGCGCGACTCGTAGATGATGCCGATCACGCCCAGCGGAACGCGCATGCGGCCGACCTTGATGCCGCTCGGGCGCTCGTGCACGTCCGTGATCGCGCCGATCGGGTCGGGCAGGCGCGCGACCTGCTCCAGGCCTTCGGCCATGTCTTCGACACCGGCGCGGGTGAGTTGCAGCCGGTCGAGCAGGGCGGGCTCCAGGCCCGCTGCGCGCGCCTCGGCCACGTCTTCGGCATTGGCCGCAAGCAGATTCGCCGCGTCGCGCCGGATAGCCGCGGCCGCGGCCACCAGCGCGCGGTCCTTGGCCGCGCTGTCCGCGCGCGCGAGCACGCGCGCCGCTGCGCGCGCCTGCTCGCCCAGCTCGCGCATGTAGAGCTTGATGTCCTTGATTTCGGCCACGGCGTTCATAGTGCCGATTTTACCCCCAGGCGCCGGCGTTGTTTTTGTGGGAAGCCCGCCCTCGGGCCGATCGGACTGCGGCACTGATCGGGGCGAGGGCGCCCCTCCCACAAATGCGCAGTTCGCCGCTACTCGTCCTCGGGCACGACCCCGGCGCGCGGCTCGATCGGCAGCATGCGGTCCAGACCGCTGGCCTGCTCGAACACCGCGGCCGCGGCGAGCGCGGCGGCTTCGCCGCGCGCCGGCGCGACGATCTGCAGGCCCACCGGGCGCCCGTGCCGGTCGAAGCCGCAGGGCAGCGCCAGCGCCGGGCAGCTCGTCAGCGTGATCGCCGAAGTGAGCGCGCTGCCGGCGATGTAGTTGGCGAGCTTGACGCCGTCGACGACCTCGCGCGCGCGCAGCCGCACATCCCAAGCCGGCGTTGCCGCTCCGGGTGTCACCAGCACGTCGTAATTTTCGAAAAACGCCGCGAAGCGCCGGTACAGGGCCGCGCGCTCGCGTTCGGCCCAGGCGAGCCGGCTCGCGCTTTGCCGCAGGCCCTGCTCGGTGTTCCAGACGATGTCCGGCTTGAACTGCGCCCGGTGCGCGGCGATCTGCAATTCGCGGTCGACCACGAAATGCTGCGAGCGCAGCGCGAGAAAGACCTCGTCCACCGGCCCGAGCTCCGGCCACGCTTCCTCGACGACGCAGCCGGCGGCCTCGAAGCGCCGCACTTCGCGCGCGCAGATTTCGCGGGTTTCACGGTCGACCGGCAGCGCGCCGCCGAAATTGGCGGTGAAGGCGACGCGCCGCGGCGGCCTCGCCGCGCGCACGGCGTCGGCGAACGCGCGCGCCGGCGCATCGAAGGTGAGCGGATCCTGCGGGCAGTGCCCGGCCATGGTGTCGAGGAACAGGGCGAGATCGGCGACGTTGCGCGCCATCGGCCCCTGCACCGAAAGCGGCGAGAACAGGTTGTTCGGCGTCCCGCGCGTCACCCGGCCGGGTGAGGGGCGCAGTCCCGCCACCGAGCACAGGCTTGCCGGGCCGCGCAGCGAGCCGCCGTGGTCGGACCCCTGCGCGAGCCAGGCTTCCCCGGTCGCGAGCGCCACCGCGCCGCCGCCGGTCGAGCCGCCGCAGGTCAGCGCCGTGTTCCAGGGATTGAGCGTGCGCCCGAACACCTCATTGAAGGTGTTGCCGCCGGCGCCGAATTCAGGCGTGTTCGACTTGGCGATGACGATCCCGCCCTTGCGCTCGATGCGTTCGACCAGCGCGTGGGAGCACTGCGGCACATGGTCGCGGTAGAGCGGCGAGCCGTAGGTAGTGCGCACGCCGGCGACGTCGACGAGATCCTTGATCGCCAGCGGCAGGCCGGCGAGCCAGCCCGGTTCCGCCTCGGCCTCGCGCCGCCTACCGGCCATCAGCTCGCGCGCATGCGCGCGTGCGCGCTCGAAGCACAGCGTCGGCAGCGCATTCACCGCCGGCTCGACCCGGGCGATGCGCCGCTCGGCGGCGTCGATCAGCTCGAGCGGAGAGATCTCCTTCCGGCGCAGCCGCGCCACCGCTTCGGTCGCGCTCAATCGGATCAAGTCGTCTGGCATTGCTTCTCCCCGCCCGCTACGATAGCAATTCCGGTCCAGCGTTGCAGCAGTCCGGCGGCAAGGATGCCGATGACAGGGCGATAGCGGCAGCCGTCGCGCCGAATCTTGCTAGAATCGCCGCCATCGCCATTTCGCCCCCGCCCGGGACGCCGCTTGAGCCATGAACAAGAAAGCCTTCAATGCCGGCCTGCTCGAGTACCTCGATGAATCGCCGACGCCGTTTCACGCCGTCAGCCGCCTCGCGGCGATGCTGCAGGACAAGGGCTTTGCGCGGCTGCACGAGCACGACGCGTGGCAACTCGGCGCCGGCGGGTATTTCGTCACCCGCAACGACTCCTCCCTCATCGCCTTCGTCGTCGGCAAGCGCGATCCGCTGACGACCGGCCTGCGCGTCGCCGGCGCGCACACCGACAGCCCCTGCCTGAAGTTCAAGCCCAGGCCCGAGAACCGTCTCAACGGCTACCTCAACATCGGCGTCGAAGTCTACGGCGGCGTCCTGCTCAACCCCTGGTTCGACCGCGACCTGTCGCTCGCCGGCCGGGTCACTTACCAGGCGAGCGACCATCGCCTGCACAGCGTCCTCATCAACTTCAGGCGCGCCCTGGGCACGATACCGAGCCTCGCCATCCACCTGGACCGCGAGGCCAACAACGAACGCAAGATCAACCCGCAGACCGACATCCCGCCGCTGCTGATGCAGGCGCACGACAAGCAGACGCTCGAGGACCTGCTGATCGAGCACATCCGGGCCGAACACAAGGGCGTCCGGATCAAGCGCATATTGAGCCACGAACTGTCCTTCTTCGACACCAACAAGGCGGCGTTCAGCGGGTTTCGCAACGAGTTCATCGCCAGCGCCCGGCTCGACAATCTGCTGAGTTGCTATACCGCCGTCACCAGCCTCGTCGAGGCCGACCGCAATCTGACCAGCCTGGTGGTGTGCAACGATCACGAGGAAGTGGGCAGCACTTCGAGCGCCGGCGCGCAGGGCACGTTCCTCAAGGACGTGCTGGAGAGGATGCTGCCCGCGGCCGCCGACAGGCAGCGCGCCATCGCCCGCTCGCTGCTGGTTTCCACCGACAACGCCCATGGCGTGCATCCCAACTATGCGGCCAAGCACGATGCGAACCACGGGCCGATCCTGAACAAGGGCCCGGTCATCAAGGTCAATGCCAACCAGCGCTACGCGACCAACAGCGAAACGGCCGCCTACTTCGCGGCGCTGTGCGACCGGCTCAAAGTGCCGCGCCAGGTGTTCGCCACGCGCGCCGACATGGCCTGCGGCAGCACCATCGGGCCGCTGACCGCCAAGGAAATCGGGATCAAGACCCTCGATGTCGGCGTCCCCACCTTCTCCATGCATTCGATCAGGGAGCTGGCCGGCAGCGACGACGCGCACTACCTGCACAAAGTCCTCGGCGGCTTCTTCAACGACGGCGGCGAACTGGGCCACAGCCGCTGAGTCCAAGCGCTGTCGCGGTCCCGGTGCGGTAGCCCCGGATGCAAGAAATCCGCGAGTTATTCCCGATCCGCTAGGCGTGCTCGGGCGCGCCTTGCCAGAGCATGTCGTAGCCGAGTTCCCTGGTCTCGCTGCACATGGTGGCGAGCACTTCGAACTTGGAGGTGAAGATCTTGTCGGCGTGCGACTTCTCGTGTTCTTCGAACGAGCGCCAGTAGGTGACGATCACATAGTGCTCGTCCGCGGGCGCAGTGTCGCCGATCGAGCCCTCGTTCGAGACGAATCCGGAGAACTTGAACACCTGGCCGGCGATGAAGCCGCCCTTGTCGCCGCCGTAGGTCTCCTTGACGATGTTGCACATTTCGCCGACCGCCATTTCGACCTGGTCGAAGGTCACGCCGGGTTTGAGTTTCGCCGTGTTGAACAGCATTTTCGCGCCGAAGGGCAGAGTGATCGGGTCGAACATGGTCCATCCTCCTGTGGGCTGAATTGCCGGCTTGCGCTACTCTGACCCGCAGAGCCGGGCTTCCTTGCGCGAAAATCTACACCTGCCCCGCGCATCTGTCATCAGCCCAGCACGGTCACCACCACGCGGCGCGTCTGTGCCCCGGTGCGGTGCTCCCACAGGTAGATGCCCTGCCAGGTGCCGAGCAGCAGCTCGCCGCCGCCGACGGGCACGCTGACCGAGCTTCCGGCGAGCAGGCTGCGCGCATGCGCGGCCATGTCGTCGTCGCCCTCGGTGTCGTGCCGGTAGGCGGCATCGCCGTCCGGCGCCCAGCGCTGCGCGAGCGTCTCCAGGTCGCGCCGCACCGCCGGGTCGGCGTTCTCGGTGATCATCACCGAGCAGCTCGTGTGCTGCACGAACACGTGGGCGACGCCGGTGGCGATCCCGGCCGCGCGCACCGCGCGGCTGACTTCAGTCGTAATCTCGGTCGTGCTGCGCCCGCGCGTGCGGACCTCGAAGCGGTGCTGGTGGCCCATGCGCTGCGCTCCCGCGTCGGCGAATCTAGGCCGCCAGCCCGGGCGGCCGCAGCCGGTTGAAGCCGGTGTCGTCCTGGTAGGCCTTGCCGATCTCGAGGATCTCGCGCTCCGCGAACGGCTTGCCCACGATCTGGATGCTCACGGGCAGGCCCTGGTGCAGCCCGGCCGGCAGCGCCAGCGCGCACAAGCCGAGGTAATTCTGCGGCCGCGTGAAATACGCCGGCACCGGCGAGGCCTCGTCGATGCCTTCGAGCGGCGGCGCCGGCACCGCCACCGTCGGCAGCAGGATCGCGTCGTAGCGGCGGAACCATGCGCCGAAAAAACGCCGGCGTTCCGTCATCGTGCGCAGCCCTTCGGCGTAGCCGCCGGGCGCGAGCCCGCGCGCGCCGAGGATGCGCGTGCGCACCGCCTCGCCGATCGGCTGGTTCATGTCCTCGATGTGATCGCGGTGCAGCGCAAAGGCTTCCGACGCCATGATCGAGCCCGCCTGCGGCGCGAGCCCGAAATACCAGTCCGGCAAGCGCACCGGCTCGATCACCGCGCCCAGCTTCTCCAGCCGCCTGGCCGCGTCGGTCCAGGCGTCGAGCACCGCCGGGTGCATGAACGGCGGCAGCTGTGCGCGCTCGGGCATGGCGATGCGCATGTGAGCGAGTCCGTCGGCGGCGAACCCCGGCGGCAGGTCGAGCACGGGTGCGGCGAGCGTGGCCGCATCGCGCGCATCCGGGCCGGCGAGCGCGCGCAGCAGCTCGGCGCAATCCTCGACCGAGCGCGCCATCGGGCCGATGGTGTCGAGCGACCAGCTCAGCAGGCCGGTGCCGTGCAGGCTGATGCGGCCGTAG
>Ga0335085_10007164_pt1 | contig 17413 bp, 18 predicted proteins | sample Lox_Sample_45_FD_206712 | JGI IMG/M metagenome (GOLD analysis project Ga0335085, IMG submission 206712) | Soil microbial communities from Loxahatchee National Wildlife Refuge, Florida, United States - Lox_Sample_4.5 | ecosystem: Environmental > Terrestrial > Soil > Wetlands | place: USA...
GCTCAAGGTGCTCGTGGACGGGAACGAGATCAGCCCCGCCGCCGGGTCGGACGCGTACTTCGACAACAACGACAACGGCAGGGCATCGCCGAACAAGAACACGGACGACTCGTTCAACGCGAAGACCTCCGGCGACCAGTACCAGCATTCGATCGTCCGGATCAGCCCCAACCTGTCGGCCGGATCGCACACCGTTCAGGTCGTGTACTACTCCAGCAACGCGACCACGGCCTTCCAGCTCGACGACTGGGCGCTCGTCGTCCAGCGCATCAAGGTCTAGCGCTTGCTTCCGTGCGGGGCGGTCTGCCGGGCCGCCCCGCCGGCCCTTCTAACTTCGAGCACGTCCGCGCGTCGATAATGGCGCCGTGCGGCCCGAGGCGCAGACACAGCCGGAGGCGGACGAGCAGCTCGCCGCAGCCGCCGAGGTCGGCGGGCGCCTGCTCGCGAACATCGAGCACGTCCTCCGCGGCAAGCGCGAGGAGATCCGGCTCGTCCTCGCCGCCCTCGCGTGTCACGGGCACGTCCTGTTCGAGGACGTCCCCGGCACGGGCAAGACCGTCCTCGCCCGCGCGATCGCCCGGTCGATCGAGGACGCGGTCTTCGCCCGGATCCAGTGCACGCCGGACCTGCAGCCGTCCGACGTCACCGGCATCAACATCTACAACCAGAAGACCCGGGACTTCGAGCTCCGGCGCGGCCCGCTGTTTGCGAACGTCGTCCTCCTCGACGAGATCAACCGGGCGATGCCGAAGACCCAGTCGGCGCTGCTCGAGGCGATGGCCGAGCGCCAGGTGACGATCGACGGCCAGACGCTCATCCTCCCGCAGCCGTTCCTCGTCCTCGCGACCGAGAACCCGATCGAGTTCGAGGGCGTGTTCCCGCTCCCGGAGGCCCAGCTCGACCGCTTCTTCCTCAAGGCCCGCCTCGGCTATCCCGCCGAGGACGACGAGCACGCGGTCGTGCTCGACCAGCAGTCCGGGCATCCGCTCGACCGGCTCCAGCCGGTCGTGGGCGTCGCCGACCTCGAGCTGCTCGAGCGGGCGCTCGTCTCCGTCTACGTCGACGAGCTCGTGCGCCGCTGGGTCGTCGCCCTCGTCCGTGCGACCCGCGAGCTCGACGCAGTCGCGGTCGGCGCGTCGGTGCGCGGCAGCCTGGCCCTCGAGCGCGCGGTCCGGGCCTGGGCGCTCCTGAACGAGCGGGGCTACGCCACGCCCGAGGACGTCGAGACGATGTTCGCGCCCGTGCTCGGCCACCGCCTCGTCTTCGCGCCGAGCTTCATCGCCGAGTCGCGCGGGCAGCGGAAGGAGGAGATCCTCCACGAGATCTACAGGCGCTGCACCGCGACCGCCCCGCCGCCCGAGCTGGCCGGCCAGCCGGGGGCCGGAGCCGGCGGGTGGACGCCGCCCAGCTGAGCTTCCCGCTCGTCCCGCGTTGGCGGCCGGTCGGATCCGCCTTCGGGCGGCTGCGGGCGAGCCGCCGCGGCCTCGGCTCCAGCATCGCCGCCACGCGCCTCTACCGGCCCGGCGACGACCCGGGAACGATCGACTGGAAGCTCTCGGCGCGCGTGTCGTCCGTCCGCGGCGACGCGGAGTTCGTCGTCCGCGAGGACTACGCGGACGAGGCGCCGCGGGCGATCGTCGTCGCCGACCGGCGGCCGTCGATGTCCCTCTTCCCCGACGAGCTGCCGTGGCTGAGCAAGCCGGCCGCGCTGCGGACGATCTGGGAGGCGGTCGTCATCGCCGCGATCAGGGAGCTGGGCTTCGCCGGCTACCTCGACACCGCCTCCGGCCACGGGTGGTTCCCGCCGCACAGCGCGTCCGCGCACGCCGAGATCGAGGAGCGGCAGCGCTCGGCGGGGTTCGATGCACCCGCCGACGGGCTCGAGGAGGCGTTCGAGCGCCTTGCGCACGGGCGCCGCTCGCTGCCGCCCGGCTCCTTCGTGTTCGTCTGCTCGGACTTCTTCGACCCGCCGAGCGCGGCGGCGTGGCTGCGCGGGCTCAGCCGCCGCTTCGACCTCGTGCCCGTCGTCGTCCAGGACCCGGTGTGGGAGCAGAGCTTCCCGCCCGTCGGCGGGCTCGTCGTCCCCTTCGCCGACCCCGAGACCGGGCGGGTCGTCAAGGTGCGCCTCACGAAGGCCGAGGCCGAGGCGCGGAAGGAGGCGAACGAGGCGCGGCTCGACGCGCTGCTCGGCGACTTCGCGAGCCTCGGGCTCGACTGCGTCGTCGTCGGCGACGCCTCGCCGTCCGCCGTCCTCGACGCGTTCACGGGCTGGGGTGAGGCGCGGCTCGCCCTCCGCCGGGGCGAGTGGCGATGACGAAGCTCGTTGCCGCAGCCGGTGCCGCTCTCGCGGTCGTCGCCGTGCTCGCCGTCGGTGCCACACGGAGCTGGTGGCACGGCGGGACGAGGGCGACCGCGCCTGCGAAGACGCTGGTCGCGACGGCGTCGCTGTCCGCGACCAGGCTCTCGTTCGGCGACCCGCTCACCGCGCGCCTCGACGTGACCGTCGACCCGGCCAGGGTGGACGCGGCGAGCGTCCGCGTCCGGCCGCGCTTCTCGCCGTACCGCATCGTCACGCGCGAACGGACGGAGCGGCGCTCGGGCGCGGTGCTCCTCTCCTACCGCTACGAACTCGAGTGCCTGGCGCCGGCCTGCGTCCCCCAGCACAACCGCACCGAGCACCGGTTCCTGCCGGTGCTCGTCTCGTTCCGGACACCGGAGGGCCGGGCTGCGACGCGGCAGGTGCAGTGGCCGGCGTACCTCGTCACGTCGCGGCTGACCGACGCCGAGCGCGCCGCGCCCGCGCAGAGCCTCCGCAGCCACGTCGTCGTGGCCGCGGTCTCGTACCGCATCGACCCCGGCACGCTGCGGGCGATGCTGCTCGCGCTCACCGTTGCGCTCGTGCTCGCGGCAGCCGCGCTCGTCGCGGTCGCCTTCCGCCGCCGCCGGGCGCCGAAAGCCGCGCCGGAGCCCGACGGCCTCTCGCCGCTCGCGCGGGCGCTCCGGCGGGTGCGCGCCAGCATCGCGAGCGGCCGGCCGGACGAGCGGCGCAAGGCGCTCGGCCAGCTCGGCCGCGCACTGCGCGGGCTCGACCGCGGCGAGCTCGCCGACGACTCCGCCCGGCTCGCCTGGTCGGCGCTCGAGCCGACGCCCGAGGCAACCAATGCGTTCGCAGGGCGCGTCGAGTCCACGGTGGGAGAGGCGTGAGGGGCGGGCACGCGATCCCGCTCGGCGACCTCGTCGCCTTCGCCCGGCGGGCACGGCGGACGCTCGCCGTCCGGATCGTGCTCGCCGCCGCGCTCGTCGCGGCGCTCGCCGCCGCGTTCGTCGCGTCGAGCCAGACGAAGAAGGGCGGCGTCCCGCTCCCCGGGGGTCGGAGCCCGGTGATCGCGCTCGACCTCTCGTGGAGCGTCTCCTACGAGAGCTCGCGGCTGATCGAGCGGACGATGCGCAGCTTCGCCGCGTCCGGCCGGCGCGTCGGCCTCGTGCTCTTCTCCGACGTCCCGTACGAGGCGCTGCCGCCGGGGACGCGGGCATCGGCGCTCGCGCCGTACGTGCACTACTTCGCCGGCGACGGCTCGCCGAACCCGTGGACGCAGTCGTTCTCCGGCGGGACGCGGATCTCGGCGGCGCTCGACCTCGCGCACCAGCTCGTGCGCCGCGACCGTGTCGCCCACCCCTCCGTCGTCCTGATCAGCGACCTGGCCGACTCGCCGAACGACCGGCCCGAGCTCGCGCGCTGGCTCGTCGCCTTCACGCGGGAGTCGATCCCGATCCACGTCGTCGCGATCGACCCGACGAAGGAGAACGAGGCGTTCTTCCGCGGCGCGCTCCAACCGGAGGGGGGATCGGTGACGACGCTGCGGCCGGCTCCTCGTCACGCCACGCTCGTCCGCTCGCGACCGTCGTTTCCGCTGGCCGTCGTCATCGTCGCCGGGCTGCTTGCGCTGCTGCTCGCGCTGAACGAGCACGCGCTCGGCTCGCTGACCTGGGGCCGGAGGCGTGCGACGTGACACGCAGGCGCGCCCTGCTGCTCGCGGTCGCCGCGCTGTGCCTCGGCGCCGCCGCGCTCCTCGCGCTGCTCGCGCACGACGTCGGCGCGAGGCAGGCGTCGCTCCGCTCCGGCGGCGTGACGGCCACCGAGATCGTCCCGTTCGGCGCCGCCCGCCGGCTGCTCGCCGTAGACGACGACATCGCGCTCCGGCGCGCGGTCGCGGCGTTCCGGCGGGCACACACGGGAATCCCGAGCTTCGAGCTCAGCGTCGAGGGGACCGCGCTTCGCGTCCGGGCCGAGACGGCGCTCGCCCGCGAGCTGCGCGTCGACCGGAGCCCGCAGCGGGCGTCGGTCGCCTCCAACCTGCTCGGCGTCCTCGCGTACGTCGACTCGACCTCCACCGACCCGGGTGCGCCGCCGGTCGACCGGAGCGTCTTCGAGTTCCAGGACGCAATCCGCCTCGACCCCCGCAACGACGAGGCGAAGGCGAACCTGGAGCTCGCCTACCAGGAGCAGACGCTCGCGAACACGTTCCGGGGCAACGCACGCCAGACGCCGTCGTCCCGGTCGGGGGCGAGCGCCGCCTCGCAGGGGCACGGGTACTGATGGGCGTGCACTTCCTCACGCCGACCGCCGGCCTGATCGCCCTCGCCGGGCTCGTGCCGCTCGCGCTGGTGCTGGTCGGCGAGCGGCGCAACCGCCGGGCGCGGGCGACGCTCGGGCTGGCCGCACCGCGGCGCGCCGCCCGGCTCGAGCTGCCCGTCGCGATCGCGGTGCTCGGGCTGATGCTCGGGCTCGCGGCGGCGCAGCCCGTGCTCCGTTCCGACCGCACGCGGATGACTCGGACCGACGCCCAGGCGCTGGTCGCGCTCGACATCTCCAGGTCGATGCTCGCCGCCCGCTCGGTGGACGGGCCGACGCGGCTCGACCGCGCCAAGGCGCTCGCGCGACGCATCCGCACGGGGATCGCCGACACGCCGACGGGGATCGCGACGTTCACGGACCGCGCGCTCCCGCTGCTCCTCCCGTCCAGCGACTCGGAGGCGTTCGCGGCCACGGTCGACAAGGCGGTGGGGATCGAGCAGCCGCCGCCTCGCTCGACCGGCGTGACGATCTCCACCTTCGACGCGATCGCGCCGATCCCGGTGTCCGGCTTCTTCCGCGCAGGCCTGAAGCACCGGGTGCTGATCGTGATCACCGATGCCGAGAGCGAGGCCTTCGACGCCGGGATGGTGCGGGAGGACTTCGCCTCGAGCCCGCGCGTCGGGGTCGTCCTCGTCCGCGTCGGCCGGCCGGGCGAGCAGGTCTACGGGCTCGGCGGACGGCCGGAGCCCGCCTACGTCCCGCCGCCGGAGAGCGGCCGGGCGCTGGCGAGCTTCCTCCGGGCCACCCGCGGGCGGGTCTTCGGCGAGCAGCAGGCGGGCGGCGCCGTGCGCGCCGTGCAGGCGCTCCTCGGCACCGGTCCGCGCCGGAGGCTCGGCACGGTCTCGGGGCGCACCGACCTGGCGCCGTACCTCGTCCTCGCCGCCGTCCTGCCGCTCGGGCTGGTCCTGCGGCGGCGGAATCTCTAGTCGATCACGACGCCGACGACGACGCGCGAGACCTTCCCGCTCCGGAGGAAGAAGTCGGTGACGCGCGCGCCGGGGACGAACCGGCCGAGGTAGCAGTGGCCGGCCGAGGCGCTGCCCTCGCAGCGGACGCCCTTCACGCCCGCGACGACCTGTGCCCGCGCCGAGCCGACGCCGACGCCCGACGGGGTCTTCTCGGCCGGAGACGTCGTCTCGACCTGGGTGACGTTCACGTTGCCCTGGAAGCTCACGCGGTACGCGTGGTACGTGAACGCCGTGTACGGCCCGAACTCGTTCGAGCCCTTCCGGACGCCGACCGGCGCGCCGAGCTTCGCCCGCACCTGCGCCTGCGTCATCCCGATCGTCACCCCGCCGATGCCTTTCTGCGGGACGATCGCCGCCCCGGCGGCGGCGCACAAGGTGAGCCCCAGGGCCACGACGAGAGCGAGCCTGCCCACGGATCGAGGCTACAAGAAGCCCCGGCGGAATCGAATAAGGTTGTCGCCCCAATGGCAGAGGGTGCGGTGGTCGTCATCGGCGGGACGTCTGGGCTCGGCCTCGCGCTGGCCGAGGCCTACGCCGCGCGCGGCCGGGACGTGGTCATCACCAGCCGGAGCGCCGAGCGGGGCGCGGAGGTCGCGGGCGGGATCGCCGGGCCCGGCACCGTCTCGTCCCGCGCGCTCGACCTCGCGGAGCCGGACACGATCGCTGCCGCGCTCGAGGGTATCGGCGCGGTCGACCGGCTCGTGCTCGCGGCGATCGAGCGCGACCAGAACACGGTCGCCGAGTACGACGTCGCGCGGGCGACCCGCATCGTCGTCCTCAAGCTCGTCGGCTACACCGAGGTCGTCCATACCCTCGTGCCGCGGCTCGGCCAGGACGCCTCGATCCTCGTGTTCGGCGGGCAGGCGCTCTGGCGTCCCTACCCGGGTTCGACGATGATCACGACCGTGAACGGCGGCGTCGAGGGGCTCACCCGCACGCTCGCGACCCAGCTCGCGCCGATCCGCGTGAACGCGATCCACCCCGGGATCGTCGGCGACACCCCCGAGTGGGCCGACAAGCCGGCCGCGGTGCTCGACGCCATCCGCGCCCGCACGCCGCTCGGCCGCCTCGTCACCACCGCCGAGGTCGTCGACGCATCGATGTTCCTCCTCGAGAACGGCGCCGTGAACGGCGTGTGCCTCGCGGTCGACGGAGGGTGGCTCCTACAGTGAGAGCGGCGCTGATGGAGCAGTACCACCAGCCGCTCGACCTGGTGGACCGGCCGAAGCCCGAGCCGTCGGCGCACACCGACGTGGTCGTCAGGATCGGCGGCGCGGGCGTCTGCGCGACCGATCTGCACGCGCTCGAGGGGCTGATGGAGTTCGCCGGCGTCTCGCTCCCGCGTGTCCTCGGCCACGAGAACGCCGGCTGGGTCGATGCCGTCGGGGACGGCGTCACGAGCGTCTCCGCCGGCGACGCCGTGCTGGTGTACCCCCCGCACAGCTGCGGGCTGTGCGTCGCCTGCCGGCGCGGCAACGACATGTTCTGCGAGCGGCACCAGTTCACGGGGCTGTCCGTGGACGGCGGCTTCGCCGAGTTCGTCCTCGTCCCCGAGCGCTCGCTGATCAGGCTGCCGGACGGGATCGAGCCCGCCGACGTCGCGCCGCACGCCGACGCCGGGCTGACCGCCTACCACGCCGTCCGGCGGCTCGCCGACCGCGCGGTTCCCGGGACGACGGCGCTCGTGATCGGCGTCGGCGGCGTCGGCCACATCGCGCTCCAGCTCCTGAAGGAGCTCGGCTCGAGCCGGGTGATCGCGGTCGACACCGACGAGCGGCGGCGCGCGCTCGCCGCCGAGCTCGGCGCGGACGAGGTCGTGGACGGCGACAAGGCGCCCGAGGCGGTCGGCGACCTCACCGGCGGCCGCGGCGCCGACCTCGTCTTCGACTTCGTCGGTACCGACGCGACCCACGCAGCGTCGATCGCGATGATGGCCCGCGGCGGCGACTACTCCGTGATCGGCTACGGCGGCACGGTGTCGGAGCCGTCGGGGGCGCTCGTCGGGAACGAGCACACGGTCGTCGGGAACCTCGTCGGGAAGTGGATCGACCTGTGGGAGCTGCTCCAGCTCCACGCCCAGGGCCGGGTCACCCTGCGCTCGCAGACCTACCCGCTCGAGTCGGTCAACGAGGTCCTGGACATGCTCCGGGCCGGCGACGTGACCGGCCGCGCGGTGCTTGTCCCCTAGCTCGTCGGGCGGCCCAAACCCTCAAATCATTTCTTTGACAACCGCCTTCCGCGTCGCGTACGGTCCGTCACATCGTGGGAAGCGCGCCGCCCGGATGAGCCTGCCCGCGAGCCAGAAGCCGGCGCGGGGCGAGCGCGCTCCACGCGCCCGTTCAGCCCTCTCAGTGCGCGACGCGACCTACGCGGTTCTCCGCGAGCGCGACCTGACGACCCTGTTCTCGAACCCCGGCTCGACCGAGGTCACGTTCCTCGCCGAGCTGCCCGACGACTTCCGGTTCGTGCTCGCGTTGCACGAGGGCTCGGTGGTGGCGATGGCGACCGGCTATGCGATCGCCAGGGGCGTGCCGTCGATGGTCCTGCTGCACACGACCGCCGGGCTCGGGAACGCCGTCTCCGCGCTGGCAACCGCGCGGGTCAATCGCGCGCCGCTCGTCGTCGTCGTCGGCCAGCAGGATCGCCGCCATCTGGCGCACCAGCCGTTCCTGGCCGGCCAGCTCGAAGGGCTCGCGGGCACGTACCCCGTCCGCGTCGAGCAGCCCATCCGCCCCCAGGAGGTTCCCGCCGCCGTCGACCGCGCCTGGCACGAGTCCACGACCCGGCGGGGGCCGGCGCTGGTGATCGTCCCGATGGACGACTGGCTCGCCCCGGCCGACGTCGACTCCGAGCCGGCGAGCCCGCAGCGCATCCTCCGCGCGACGGCCGCCTCGCCCGGAGAGGTCGGCGAGCTCGCCGCACTCCTCGCCGACGCCCGGACGCCCGCGCTCGTCGTCGGCGCCGGCGCGGACGAGCCCGACACGCGCGCGGCCGTGGTCGCGCTCGCCGAGCGGCTGGGGGCGCCCGTGTGGCAGGAGGCCTTCGGCGCGCGCGCCGGCTTCCCGCAGGACCATCCGCTCTTCGCCGGCCACCTGCCGCACGACCGCCCGCGCCTCCGCGAGACCCTCTCGCCGTACGACGCCGTCCTCGTCGTCGGCGCGCCCGCCTTCCGCCAGTACACGTACGCGCCCGGGCGGCTCGTCCTCGAGGGGACGCGCGTGCTGGTCGTCACCGCCGACTCCGACGAGGCGCTCCGCAGCCCTGCCGACCTGACGCTGCTCGCCCCGCCGGCGTCGGTGTGCGAGCAGCTCGTCGAGCTCCTCCCGGCCCACGAGGGCCGTCCTGCTCCGGAGCGGGAGATCGCCCCCGTTCCACCCCCCGGGCCCGGCGAGCCGCTCCGCGCGGTGCACGTGATCGATGCCCTCGCGGCGCGGCTTCCCGCCGACGCGATCCTGGTCGAGGAGTCGCCCTCGAACCGGCCGGAGCTCAACGCGAGGGTCCCGGCCACCTCGTACCTCTCCCTCGTCAGCGCCGCGATGGGCGGCCTCGGCTTCGCGCTCCCCGGCGCGATGGGCCTGCGGATGGGCGCACCCGGCCGCGGCGTCGTCGCGGTCGTCGGCGACGGCTCGTCGCTCTACCAGATCCAGAGCCTGTGGTCGGCGGTGCACTACCGCATCGGCGCGGTGTTCGTCGTGCTCCAGAACCAGGGCTACGCGGTCATGGACCAGCTGGCGGGCAGGGCCGAGGGCGGAAACGCCTGGCCGTCGGTCGACGGGGTCGACATCGCCGGCCTGGCGACCGCGCTCTCCTGCCCGGCCCGCACGGTGACGACCTACGACGAGCTCACGGAGGTGTTCGACGCCGTGCTCCCGACGCTCGCCGGCCGCGAGGAGCCGCTCCTCCTCGAGGTGCACATCGCCCGCGAACCGACGTCGAAGCCCTGAGCGGACGGTTCGAGCGGACGCGTGACGCCAGCGAGCAGATCGCGCTCGCGATCCGCAGCTACGTCGAGGCGAACGACCTCCAGCCCGGCGACCGGATCGGGACGGAGCAGGAGGTGGCGGAGGAGTTCGGTGTCAGCCGGCCGACGCTGCGCGAGGCGCTGCGCCTGCTCGCCGGCTCCCACCTGATCCGCGTCTCGCAGGGCCGGCGCGGCGGCATCTTCGTGGCGACGACGCCGAACGAGGGGATGAGCCGGTCGGTGAGCGAGTCGATCGCGACGATGCTGGCGACGAAGAGCGTCTCGCTCACGGAGCTGATGGAGGCGCGGATGCTGCTCGAGGTTCCGATCGCGCGGCTCGCGGCGGCGCACGCGACCGAGCAGACCGTGCGCGACCTCCAGGCGGCGATCGCCGACGCGGAGGGGCATCCGCCCGAGTCGGACGAGTTCCGTCTCGCCGACGCGCGCTTCCACGAGGTGCTCGCCCACACCGCCGGCAACGACGTCCTCGTCGCCTTCACGCGCTGGACCCTGGAGGTGCTCCAGCCCTCGCTGATCGAGCACATCGGCTCCCGGCTCGACGGAGCGCGCATCATCGACCAGCACTGGGAGATCGTCCGCGGCGTGCAGCGCGGCCGGCCGGCGGCAACCGAGAACGCGATGCGCCGCCACCTCGAGTACGTCGCGTCCGTCCTGCACGACGTCGACTCGCGCGCCGGGAAACGCTGACCTCAGGCGGCCGCGTCCTCGCCCCGGTAGCCGAGACGCGCTGAGATCTCGTCCGCCGTGCGCCGCAGCGCCGGCCCGAGGCGGACGATCAGGTCGTCCAGCGAGACCATCGTCCTGTGCACGGCCAGGTTGATCGCCGCGACCGGCTCGCCGCTGGTGTCGCGGACGGGGACGGCGATCGAGCGCAGGCCGTAGGCGAGCTCCTGGTCGTTGACGGCGATTCCGGACTCCCGCACGCGCTCGAGGTCCTTCAGCAGCGCCTGGCGGCTCGTCCGCGTGTTCGGCCCGCGGCGGCTGAAGTTCGTGCTCGCGAGCACGGCGTCGCGCTCCTCGGCCGGCATGAACGCCAGGAGCGCCTTCCCCATCGACGTGCAATAGGCCGGTAGGCGCGAGCCGATGTGGAGGTTGAGGTCGATCTCCCGCTGGCCGTGCCGTGACGTCCGGCAACGCTCGACGTAGACGATGTCACTTCCGTCGAGGACGGCCATGTTCGAGGTGTGCCCGACCTCGTCGCTGAGCTCCTGGAGGTGCGGGGCCGCGAGCGTCCGCAGCTCCATCGAGCTGATCGCCGAGAAGCCGAGGTCGAGCACGCGCAGGCCGAGCCGGTACTTGCGGCTGGCCGGGTCCTGCTGGAGGTAGTCGAGCGCCGCCAGCGTGGCGACATAGCGGTGCGTCGTCGAGCGGCTGAGGCCGAGCTCGCGCGCGAGGTCGCTGACCCCGAGCAGCGGCCGCTCCGGCCGGAACGACGAGAGGATCGCGAGCCCGCGCTCGAGCGACTGCGAGTAGCCCGACTCGGCGAGCCGGGAGCCTGCTTCGACGCTGCCCACGGGCCAGATCCTAGAGATCCGGCGGCCGCCGCCGTGCAGGCTCTCGACAGTCGGACGCCGTGGCCGAAATCAGCGGCCGTCCTCCCGGCCGAGATCTACCTCGGAGCAGCCGCGGCTCCAGGAGGCCGAGCTGGCCGGAGGCCGATCTCCACATGGTCACCAGACGGTCACCGCCCCGTAGCTCCGAACGCGAGGATGATCGCGCCGTTCCGACCCATGAGCGAGTTCCACGCGGCAGCCGAGGTCAATCGTAAGGCCGCGCTCGAGGCGGTTCACAAGGAGTTCGACGAAATCCACCCGCCCGAGCGGGTCGACGAGATCTTCAACGACTCGATGGCGCAGATCGAGCGCACCTCGACGGTCGAGAGCTACGTCGGCACGCTCGCCGGCCGCCTGGCGCGGGAGCGCCTCCGGGCGCTCGCCCAGTCGGAGGGCAAGCTGGCCAAGGACGTGCCGGAGGTGCTCTTCGTCGCCGTGCACGACTCCGGCCGCGGGCAGATGGCGGCCGCGCTGACGCGGATGTACGCGGGCCCGCGGCTGAGCGTCAGCACCGCTGCGACCGGTGAGGTCCAGGGAGTCGATCCGGTCGTGAACGAGGCACTGCTGGAGGTGGGCGCCGACGCCGCCGACTCGTACTCGAAGCCGCTCACCAGGGAGATGCTCGACGCGGCGGACGTGATCGTGACAATGGCGCGGAGCGTCGGCGAGATCGCGATCCCACCCGGCACCCGCCGCCTGGACTGGCGCGTGGGGGATCCGGGCGGCGCCGAACTCGAGGAAGTGCGGCGGATCCGGCAGGACATCGTCACCCGCGTCGAGGCGCTCGTCCGCGAGCTCGCTCCGGAACCGGCTCAGTAGGCGAGCTGCCGGAGCGTCGCGGTCAGCACGCGGATCGCGGCGACCGCGTCCTCCACGGACGTGAGCTCCTCGGGCGTGTGGCTGCGGCCGTCCTTGCTGCGCGCGAAGACCATGGCCGTCTTCGCGACCTTCGCGATGTTCTGGGTGTCGTGGCCGGCGCCGCTGTGCATCCGGCGGTAGGGGATGCCCTGCTCGGTCGCCGCTTGCTCCAGCGCGGCGACGACGCTCGAGTCGGAGGGGCACGCGGGCAGGTCGAGCGGCGTCGTCCAGGAGATCTCCAGGCCCCGCCGCCCGGCGATCTCCCGCATCAGCTGCTCCTGCCGCGCGTGCTGGGCGTCCACCGCCTGCCGGTCGGGGTGGCGCGAGTCGAGCGTGAAGGTGACCTTGTCCGGGACGGCCGAGGGGAGGTTCGGCTCGACCTCGACCCGCCCGACCGTCGTCACGGCCGGAGCGCCGCTCTCCAGGGCGACGCCGATCACAGCGGTCGCGATCTCCGCGAAGCCGGCCAGCGGGTCGAGCCGCCCCGCCATCGGCCGGGCGCCGGCGTGGTCTGACCGGCCGCGCAGCTCGATCACGTAGTGGCGGATCGAGGTGATCGCGTCGACCACGCCCACCGGCAGCCTCTCCTCCTCGAGGATCGGGCCCTGCTCGATGTGGAGCTCGATGAAGATGTCGAGGTCGTCGCGCCTCGCCTCCGGGATCCGCTCCGGGTCGAGGCCGACCTCGCGCATCGCCTCGCCGATCGACATCCCGTCGCGGTCGCGGATCTGATCCGGCTCGCCCGGCGCGATCTCGCCGACGATCGCCCGCGAGCCCCAGAAGTTGGTCGCGTGGAAGCGGCTCGCCTCCTCCTCGCAAAGCGAAACCGCCTCGAGCGTGCGCCGCGGCGTGCCGAACTGCTCGCGGAGCGTGCGGAGCGCGACCAGCCCGGCGATCACGCCGAGCGCCCCGTCGTAGCGACCGCCCGGCGTCTGCGAGTCGATGTGCGAGCCGGTCGCGATTACCGGGCCGCCCTCGCTGCCGGCGAGCGTCCCCCAGACGTTCCCGACCGCGTCGCGCCTGGCCTCGAGCCCCGCCTCCCCGAACCACGCGGCGACCTGATCCTGCGCGGCGACCCACTCGGGCGAGTACGCGGTGCGCCAGACCCCGGTTTCCCCGTACGCGCCGTGGCGCGCGAGCTCGAGGATCAGCCGCTCGACGAGGCCGGCGTCCACGTCGATCACCATGCCGGCGGAATCTACGCGATACAGCTCTACGCGTTTTTCCCGATGCCCCCAGTCCGGCCGGGAGCGATCGTTGCGGGATCAACAGCTGGAAAAGGAGGTCCCGATGCCTGACTGGGCCTGGATTCTGCTCGGAGTCGGAGTGCTCGGCTTCATCGGTGCGTTTCTCATCGTTGCTGCGATCTACGAGTTCACGTGGATGAAGTTCCGAAGGTGGGACAGCCTGCCGTAAGGTGACGCAGGTGTCGTTCCCAGGACGCCGTCTTCTCCGGCGTTAGCTGCGAGCGGTCTCGGCCCGGAAATCCAATCCGTGCGATCACACGTACGACGGGGAGATGCGGAGATTGCCCCGGAGACCGATCGCCGCCCTCGCCGTCCTCGTACTGCTCGGGCTCGGGGTGAGCGCAGCGTTCCTGCTGCCGAGCTCGGGAGCTCAGGGAACTTCAACCTACACCTACCCGACGAAGCCGACAGCGACGAAGCCGACGACGACCCACGAGTCGGGCGGAGGAGGATCGGAGACGACCGAGTCCGCCGAGACGACGACCGCCGAGACGACAACCACGGCGACGAGCACGGTGACGAGCACGGCGACGAGCACCTCGGTTCCGACGACGACGAGCGCGGCTCCGGTTGCGCTTCAGACGATCGTCCGCGTCCGGACGCGGAGCAACGTGCATCTCCACGTCACGCTCCTCGTCGACCAGGCCGGGATGACCCTCTATCACTTCACGCGCGAGAAGCCCCATCACGTCCTCTGCACGGGCGGCTGCGCGAGCGCCTGGCCGCCGCTCCTCGTCGGCGCGGGTGGGAAGGTCGTGCCGGGCCTCGGCGTCAACCGCCTCCGGCTCGGGACGGTCCGGCGCCCGGACGGACAGCTTCAGGTGACGTACGCCGGCCTCGCGCTCTACCGCTTCTCGGGAGACACGAAGCCCGGTGACGCCAAGGGCCAGGGCTTCGGGCACGCCTGGTTCGCCGTCGGGCCGTCGGGCCGCGTTATCGGCGGGTAGCACCGCCGCGCGCGACAGAGCGCGATCCCTCGAGCGTGGTCTCCCCCGGCGCTCAGGCGCGTGAACGTAGACACGTTCCGGGCCGGCCGCTAGGCTAGGGCACTCGCGTCCCCTCTCCGCCTGGTTCGATTGGCCACATCTGATGCGTCCGTCCATCGGCAGAGGGACCGGCCCTCCAAGTCGCCAACCCTCCGCCACTTCGACGTCTACGGCCTCACCGTCCGCGTCGGCGGCGAGTGGGCCGAGGTCGTCGAGGAGCTCGCGCTCGACTTCGCCTGGTTCGGCACCGCTCCCACCTCGGCGGAGCCGGACGTCGACATCTCGGTCGAGCGGCGCGAGCCGGATTTCGGCCGCTACGCGAGTGCCCGGGCGACGTTCGTGACCCCGCGAAACGTCGTCTACCAGGAGCCGGGGCGCACGATCGTCGACTACTTCGGGCGGGGTCTCGCCGTGCTCGACAGGGCTTCCGGACGGCTCGTGCTCCAGGGGCTCGAGTCCCACCTCGTCCACGAGGCGGGCTACCTCTTCCTCCTCTCGCGGATCGGCGAGCACCTGGACGCGCGCGGCTTCGCGCGCCTGCACGCGGTCGGGCTCGCCGGAGCGGACGGGGCCGTCGCCGTCACCCTCCCGTCCGGCGGCGGCAAGAGCACGCTTGCGCGGCGCGCCCTCGACGACACCGTCAAGCTCCTCTCCGACGACAGCCCGATCCTCGATCGGCAGGGCCGCGTCCACCCGTTCCCGCTGCGAATCGGGGTCAACCCGACCGACGCCGAATCGCTGCCGCAGGAGCACGTCCGGCGGATCGAGCGCATGGAGTTCCACCCGAAGCTCGTGCTCGACGTCGCCGCCTTCGCCGACCGCATCGAGACGCAGCCGCAGCCGCTCCGGCATCTCGTGATCGCGCGGCGCTCGCTCGGCTGCGATGCGACGCTCGAGCCGGCGCCGCGGCGGGCCGCCGTGATGCCGCTCGTACGCGAGTCGGTGGTCGGCGTCGGTCTGTTTCAGGGCATGGAGTTCGTCCTGCAACACGGGTGGCGTGACGTTGCGGGCAAGCTCGGCGTCGCCGCCGGCCGGGCCGCCTGCTGCTCGGCAGCCGTCCGGCGGGCGCACGTGTGGATCGCGACGCTCGGCCGCGACGCCGACCGCAACTGGGACTGCCTCAGGAGGCTGCTCGCGTGACCGAGCTGCTTCCGGCGAGCACCGACGATCCCCTCGTCCGGCGGCTTCGCCCCGCGGTGCCGAACCGGTGGTCGGATGCGCCGGTGGCCGTTCGCGTCGCCGCCCTCTCCAAGACCTTCATGCTCCCGGGCGAGCGGCAGACGACCGTCCGCGAGCGCGCCGGCCGACCCTTCACGAAGACCGGGCGAGAGCGCCTCCACGCGCTCTCGGACGTCGACTTCGAGGTCCGGCGCGGCGAGCTCTTCGGGATCATCGGCCGCAACGGCAGCGGCAAGAGCACGCTCCTGCGCTGCATCGCCGGCATCTACGTCCCGGACGAAGGCCGGATCACCGTCGAGGGCCGGCTCGCGTCGTTCATCTCCCTCGGCGTCGGCTTCAACTCCCAGCTCTCCGCCCGGGAGAACGCGTACCAGAGCGCCGTCCTCTTCGGCCTGCGGCCGGCGGACGCCGCCGCGCGACTGGACGACATGATCCGGTTCGCCGAGCTCGAGCGATTCGCCGACCAGAAGCTGAAGTACCTGTCCTCGGGGATGGCGGCCCGGCTCGCGTTCGCCGTGACGATCAACGTCGACGCGGACATCCTCCTCTTCGACGAGGTGCTGGCGGTCGGCGACGCCGCGTTCCGGAACAAGTGCATCGACCAGTTCGAGGGCCTGATCGAGCGGGGCAAGACGATCCTCCTCGTCTCGCACGACACGCGCACGGTCGAGAACTCCTGCGACCGAGCGCTGCTGCTCAACCACGGGCAGGTGGTCGCGATGGGAGAGCCGGCGGACGTCGTCCGACGCTACGACGACATCACCGCCGCCGCCTCGAAGACGAGGCGCGAGGACGCGCGTCCGCACGTACCGGAGCCCCCGGCCGGGTCGCCGTCCTTCCGCCCCCGGCGGCGACTGGCACGCGGACGGCAGGCTCTCGGCTTCGTGTTCCGGCCGGTGACGAAGCCGCTCGCCGCCCTCACTCGACCGCTGCTCGGCCGGACGTCGATGCTCGGCAACGACCCCCGCCACTTCTTCGTCCTCACGCGGATGCTCGCCGTCACCGACTTCCGCCTCAAGTACAAGCACGCGATCTTCAACTACGCGTGGGCGCTCGCGCGGCCGGCCGCGCTCTTCACCGTGATGCTCTTCATCTTCGGCGCGCTCGGGCGCTTCAACCGCGGCATCCCGCACTACCCCGCCTACCTCGTGCTCGGGCTCGTGATCTGGATGTTCTTCGCCCAGGCAGCCGCCGGCTGCGTCGCCTGCCTGACGAAGCGCTCCGACCTCCTGCAGAAGCTGCCCTTCCCGCGGCTTGCGGTTCCGCTCGCGACGGTGAGCTCGGCGGGCATCGACCTCGTCATCAACCTCGTCGTGGTCTTCGTGGTCATGCTCGCGACCGGTGTCAGCCCGCGGCTCTCCTGGCTCGAGCTGCCGTTCCTGCTCGCGATCGTCGCGGTGTTCGCGACCGCCGTCGGGTTCATGCTCTCGGCGCTCTACGTCCGCTACCGCGACCTCGACCAGCTCTGGGCCGTGCTCAGCCAGACGCTCTTCTACCTGACGCCGATCTTCTACGCCGCAGCGCACCTGCCCGCCCAGGTGCGCGAGCCGCTCGTCCTCGCGAACCCGCTGGCGACCGTCTTCGCCCAGGCGCGGCACGCGATGATCGACTCGAGCGCGCCGACGGCCGCCCAGCTCGTCGGCGGCTACGGAATGCTGCTCGTCCCGCTCGCCGTCGTTTTCGGGCTCTTCGGCCTCGGGCTCGTCGTGTTCGCCCGCGAGAGCCCCCGCATCTCCGAGCACGTCTGACCGGCCGGGCCGCTAGCAGCCGCGGGCACCCCGGGCGGCATCCGGTCTGATCTGCCACTCGAACCGGCCGGCGGTCGACGCGGCCCCGGGCTCGAGCACCACGACCTCCGAGCCCGCGGGCAGCACGGCCCGGAGCATCGCACTCCAGTCCCGCTGGAGGGCGGAGAGCCATCCGGGCCGGAGGTAGGCCGCGAGCGCCTCGATCGTGTGCCGCTGCGGGTCTCCGAGCTCTCCCCAGAGCCTCTCGGCGAGCTTC
>Ga0335085_10007165_pt1 | contig 17411 bp, 12 predicted proteins | sample Lox_Sample_45_FD_206712 | JGI IMG/M metagenome (GOLD analysis project Ga0335085, IMG submission 206712) | Soil microbial communities from Loxahatchee National Wildlife Refuge, Florida, United States - Lox_Sample_4.5 | ecosystem: Environmental > Terrestrial > Soil > Wetlands | place: USA...
GCAGCAGCACGTCGGGCTGCGCCGCCTTCAGCTCGCTCAGCGTCTGGCTCCCGGTCTCCGTCTCGCCCACGACCTCCACGCCCTGCACGCCCTCGAGCACGCGCCGCACGCCGGCGCGCACCAGCGAGTGGTCGTCCGCCAGCACGACGCGCGGGCCGCGCGCCGGGCCCGACGCCGGACGATCGCCGCTCATGCGCCCCCCTTGAGCGGCAGCTCGGCCTCGACGCGCAGGCCGCCCGCGCCGGACGGCTCGAGCCGCAGCTCTCCGCCCGCGAGCGTGACCCGCTCGCGCATCCCGAGCAAGCCCAGGTGCGGGCGCATCGAAGGGTCCATGCCGTGGCCGTCGTCCTCGATCACCACGCGCGCGCACGCGGCGTCGCGCCCGACGCGAACCGAGGCGCGCGTCGCGCCCGAGTGCCGCGCGACGTTGGTGAGCGCCTCCTGCACGACGCGATAGACCACGAGCGCGGCCTCGGGCGGCCACGGCCCGTCGTCCGCCGCCTCGAGCACGACCTCGATGCGCGTGCGTCGGGCGAAGTCGCCGGCCATCGCGCGCAGCGCCGAGGCGAGCCCGAGGTCGTCGAGCGCGCGCGGCCGCAGCAACTCGCTCAGGTCGCGCACCTGCTCGAGCGCGTGGCCGACGAGCGCGCTCTCGTCCTCGCGTCCGGCGAGGTCGAGCGCGATCTTGGCGGCCGTGAGCGCCTGCCCGGCGTCGTCGTGCAGCTCGCGCGCGATGCGCCGGCGCTCCTCCTCCTGGGCGCGCAGCAGCAGCCGGCTCAGCTGTTCGAGCTGCTGCGTGCGCTGCTCGAGCACGCGCCGTTCCTGGCCGAGCACCATCACCAGCGTGCCGATCGCCACCGCGAGGATGAAGATCACGTCGAGCACGACGCCGATGACGATGCCCGCGCCCAGCGGTCGCACGATCGGGTAGTCGAGGTGGTGCAGGCCCCAGAGCGTGTACGTCCAGGCGAGCATCCGCGCGCCCGCCGAGGGGGCGATCGCCTGCGCGCGCCAGAACACCGCGCCGGTCCACAGCGTCACGCCGGCGAGCAGCACGACGTTCGTCGTGCCCGCGACGGCCATGTCGTGGATCACGAGCACCGAGAACGCGGCCCAGCCGACCCCCACGAGGCCGATCAGCAGGTAGCGCCGCCGCCAGTGTGCGCCGCGCGAGAACTGCAGCGCGGCGAGCAGCAGCAGCAGGGCCGTGATGGCGGTCGCCACCTGGTGGGCGAAGAGCCAGATCTCGGTGCGGTGAACCAGGTAGGCCGAGATCGCCGCGAGCCGCGCGCAGTAGGTGGTCCACGCGAACGCCCAGGTGAGGTACCAGCGCTGGCGCTGCTGGCGGTAGAGGCCGAAGTAGACCGCCGCCAGCACGAGCGTGAACAGGGCCTGGAAGCCCAGCGCGGAGAGATCGAGTTCCATCGGGCTCCGTCGGAAGGGGGGCCCGAGTATCCCGTGGCGAACGGCCCGGGACAAGCACTTGCGGCTCCCCGCGCGGCCCGACGTGAGCTCGGCGCAACCGGGACGCCGCGGGCGGCGTAGAAGTCATTGCTAGCGAAATGATATCATCACGCTAGCAAGTCCTAAAGGAGGGCTCTTCGATGCTCCGCGAAAACGAGGTCCGTGCGACGCCCGGCGTGCCCGTGGCGATGGCAATCCTGCTCGCCGTCGCCGGGGACGTGTTCTGGGCGGTCCAGTCGATCCGCTTCGCACACGCCGGCGCGGTCGTCGGCGCCGTGCTGACGCTGGCGGTGCTGTTCGTGCTGCTGGTGGGATTCTTCGTGGTCGATCCCAACGTCGGCGCGGTGGTGATGCTGTTCGGGCGCTACCTCGGCACCGAGCGCCGGCCCGGGCTGTGGTGGACCCACCCGTTCGCGACCAGGCGCCCGGTGTCGCTGCGCGTGCGCAACTTCGAGAGCGGCAAGCTCAAGGTCAACGATCACGACGGCAACCCGATCGAGATCGCGGCGGTGGTCGTGTGGCGCGTGGTCGACACCGCCGAGGCGATCTTCCAGGTCGACAACTACGACAACTTCGTCCACGTGCAGAGCGAGTCGGCGCTTCGCAACCTCGCGACGTCGCACCCCTACGACGCGCACGAGGACGGCCAGCTCTCGCTGCGCGGCAACACGGCCGACGTGGCCGAGAACCTCAAGAAGGAGATCCAGGCCAGGCTCGACAAGGCCGGCGTCGAGGTGATCGAGTCGCGCATCAGCCACCTCGCGTACGCGCCCGAGATCGCGAACGCCATGCTGCGCCGCCAGCAGGCGAACGCCGTGATCGCGGCGCGCACCCGCATCGTCGAGGGCGCGGTCAGCATGGTCGAGATGGCGCTCGCGGAGCTGAGCAAGCGCGAGGTGGTGAACCTCGACGAGGAGCGCAAGGCCGCGATGGTGAGCAACCTGCTCGTCGTGCTCTGCAGCGAGCACGAGACGCAGCCGATCGTGAACGCGGGTACGCTCTACCAGTAGGCGGATCGCGTGGCGGAACGGAAACCCTTCCTGCTCCGGATCGATCCGGCGGTGTTCGACGCCCTGCAGCGCTGGGCGTCGGACGACCTGCGGAGCCTCAACGCGCAGATCGAGTTCGTGCTGCGCCGCACGCTCCAGCAGGAGGGCCGCATGCCGGCACGCGAGGTGCGCCGGACGTCGAAAGGAAAGGACTGACCATGTGGGGTGCGCGCTTGGCGCAGTCGCCCGACGGGCCCGCGCTCGAGCCGTTCGACCCGAACGAACGCGGCGCGTGGCGCTGGGTGCAGCCGCGGCGCGCCCGCCGGCACTGGCGGCTCGTCGCGGGCGGGCGCACCGTGGCGACGCTGGATCGCCGCTCGCTGTTCGGCTTCAGCGCGATCGCGCGCTTCCGCGACGCGACGTGGGTCTTCCGTCGCCAGATGCCGTTCGACCTCATGATCCTGCCCGCCGAGGACGCGGCCGCGGTCGCGCGCTGGCGCTTCGGCTGGCTCGGCGGCGGTCGGATGCTCGACGGGGCCGACGCGGGACTCCGCTTGAAGCCGCAGAACTTCTGGTGCACGCGCTGGGCCCTGCTCACGCCCGAGCTGCTGCCGCTCGTGCGCTTCCAGGAGCACTTCGGGTTCTTGAGCTTCGAGTCGACCGTCTCGCTCGAGGACGCCGCGCGTCGCAGCCCGACGCTCTCGCTGTGGGTCGCGCTCGGCTGGTACCTGATCGTGCGGCACCAGCGCCGGCATGGCGACTGATTCACGGGCGCGCGCGTCGGACGAGGACGCGGTGCTGCGCGAGCTGATCGAGCGCGCGGCGCGGGCGCGCCTCGACTGGCCGCAGTTCCGAAGCCTCGCCGGCGCGCGGCAGTACCGCCGGCTCCACCGGCTCGTGCGGCGCTACGTTCCCGCGGGCTCGCGCGTGCTCGACTGGGGCACGGGCAACGGCCACTTCTCCTTCTTCCTGCGCCGCGAGGGGTGGCGGCCCGTCGGCTTCGCGCTCGAGGGCGTCTCGAACGCGGCGTGGCTCGGCGAGCCCTACGAAGCCTTCGTGCCCGGCGATCCGGGCGATCCCGTGCGGCTGCCGTTCGAGGACGGGGCGTTCGACGCGGTGGGCTCGATCGGCGTGCTCGAGCACGTCCGCGAGACGGGCGGGGACGAGCGCGCGAGCCTCGCGGAGATCGTGCGCGTGCTGCGCCCGGGCGGCGTGTTCGTGTGTTTCCACTTCCCGAATCGCACGAGCTGGATCGACTGGCTCGCGAGCCGCGTGCCCGGCCGCCACCATCACGTCTACCGCTACGACCGCGCGGATCTCTCGCGGCTCGCCGCGGACTCGAAGCTCGAGTTGCTCGAGGTGCAGCGTTACGGCCTGCTGCCGCGCAACTCCTGGGCGCGCCTGCCGCGCCCGCTCCGCACTTCGAGCGCGGTCGCGAACGCCGTCGACACGCTCGACGTCGCGCTGGGCGCAGCGCTCGGGCCCCTCTGCCAGAACTGGGCGTTCGTGGCGCGCCGCGCCCGCTGAGTGCACCTGCGGCCGCGCCGCCGCGATACGGCCGGTGAGCACGCCCACGGCACGAAGTCGTGAGGCTTCCCGGGTGCGGGCGCGACGGAACATTCGCGGGTATCACACGCGGAGCCCCTTCGCCGTACTCCCCGCAGCGGGCGTTCCCTTGAGGTGGAAGGAGGAAGCGGCATGCGCAATCGGCTTCTGATCGTGGTCCTGCTGGCGCTGGCGGCGGTCGCGATCACCACCTGCTCCAAGAGCACGAGCTCGACGAATCCGTACGGCGGCGGCGGTGGCGGCGGCGGCGGCGGACCGTCGTTCAACTTGACGTTTCCTGCGACCAACACGTCGCAGGAGTTCACGTTCAGCGACAGCGGCTCGTGGGGCTATCGCTGCGCGGTACACGGCTCGCTCGGCATGACCGGAACGGTCGACGTGACCGTGACGGCGGCGGCCGAGTCCGCCGTCGTGGGCGTCGGCGTCAACTCGAGCAACGCGCCGGCGCTGTCATACAACCCGCCGACCGTGAGCATCAAGCCGGGCGGCTACGTGCGCTGGGTGAACCTCAGCTCGATGACGAATCACACCGTAACGAGGCCTTGAACTCCGCCCGTGTCCGGCGCGACGGCTGTGGCGCCCGTGCCACAGCCGCGCCCGTCCGGGACGATGTCCAGCGCGGAATTCGGGCCGCTATCCCCGCGTGATTGCTGGGCTCATGCCGGGATCGTGCAAACTGGCACGCGGGCTGCTTGAGGAATCCTCCGAAGGCTGTGTTCGAAACGGAGGACCGCCATGAAGCTCGTACCCTCGCTGCAACGCCTGACCCTCGCCGCGCTGTTCGTGTCCGCGACCGTCACCGTCCTCGCGTCGTCGGCCGAGGCCGCGCCGGGCTGGCGCGGCAACTGGCGCCCCGCCCCGCGTCGCGTCGCGTTCGTCGGCCCGCGCTACGGCGGGCTGCGCTACGGCCGCCCGGTCTACTACCGCCGCGGCTACGGCCCCGGGCCCGTGTTCGCGGGCCTCGTGGGCGGCATCGCGCTCGGCGCCATTCTCGCGAATCCCGCGCCGGCGTACTGCCCGGCCCCGGTCGTGGTCGTGCCGAACACGGTGTACGACGAGCCCGCTCCGGTCGTCACGCCCGCGCCGACGCCTTCCAGCGACGACCCCGCGCCGGGCGTTTCGCAGGGCACGCCTCCCAAGTACCGCTACGAGGACGCGTGGGGCGACCGCTGGTGGGACACGCTCGACGAGTGCACGCAGGCGGCGCGGGGCACGCATGGACCGCGGGTCATCAAGATCGTCGACGACGAGAGCAACCAGACCGTCCGCACGCTCTACTGGAAGCACGATCACTGGATCAGCGACGACGGCGACGACGACCGGGATCGCGGCGGCGAATGAGCTGAGCCGGGCGCGACCCGGCAGGGAAGTGGGGCCGCGGCGGTGGAGCTGGAACAACGGGGAGCGTCCAGGCTCGCACGGCGGACCCACTCTAGAAACGCGGGGCGGCGCGAAAGCGCCGCCCTTCGCGCGTTGCAGCGGGGAGCGGGTCGGAAAACCCGGCCTGCCTAGGCGGCGAGCAACTCCGAGGTGGACAGCTTGTGCTCCTCGGGCAGCAGCACGCGCAACGCCTGCTCGTCGGCGGGCATGGGATCCCAGAGCTCGGGCGCGTCCTCGGATGGCGACGAGCCATCGGGGCGCACGAGCACGCGGCAGCGCGGGTGCGTGACGTCGTGCGGGTTGGGGCCGGTCACGAGGACGACGTGCCCCGAGCCGGTCTGCAGCACCGTGCCGGCCGGGTAGAGCCCGACGCTGCGCACGAGCGCCCACAACACCGCAGGATCGAAGTTCACGCGGTTCGGCCCGAGCAGGACCTGAAGGCCCTCGAACGCCGTGCGCGGCCGCGAGTGGTACGCCCGGTGCGCCGTGATCGCGTCGAAGCAGTCCGACATCGCGACGATGCGCGACATCGTCGCCTGTCCCCACGGCAGCGCGACCTCGGGATAACCGGTGCGGTTGTAGTTCATGTGGTGCTCGAGGCATGCGCGCATCGCATCGAGCATGACGGTCGAGAGCCCCGGCATGCGCGCGACCATGATCGCGCCCTCGAGCGGATGGCGGTGCATGAGCCCCCATTCGTCCGGCGAGAGCGCGCCCGGCTTGCGCAGCACGTCCCCCGGGATCGACATCTTGCCGAGGTCGTGCAGCAGCCCGGCCACGCCGAGATCGGCGAGCGCCTGCCGCGGCAGCTCGAGCTGCTGGCCCATCGCAATCGAGAGCACCGCGACGTTCACGCAGTGCGTGTAGGTGTACTCGTCGTGATCCTTGAGCGCGGTGAGGCCGACGATCGAGTACTCGTGCTTCATGATGTTGTCGACGATCGGCTGCACGAGGCGCTTCGCCTGGCGCAGGTCGGGCCGGCCCTGCTGGCGCGCGCGCAGCACGACGCGCTTCGTGCCGAGCACGGCGCGCCAGAAGACCTTGCGCGCCCGGGCGCGCTCGCCACCCGGCGTCGCGTCGTCGTCGAGCTCGCGCGTCAGCTCGTCGGCCTCCAGATCGCTCGCGGGCACGACGACGACGTTCGCGATCGCGGCCTCGTGGAGCAGGTCGGGCAGGCGCTCGGCCATCGAGGCGTCCTCGGCCGCGACGAAGATCTGGAAGAAGCGCTCGATCTCGGCGCCCGTCACTCCGGGCAGGAAACGCAGGCCTCCCACCTGGCGGCGCTCGAAGTCGCCGACCACGGAGTGGTACGCACCGAGCACGGCGGACTGCGCCTTGATGCGCACGCCGTTCAGGTAGAGGTAGTCGGCCACGACCACGAGCGCGACCTCATCCTCGTGCTCGTGCGCGCGGCGCAGCAGGTCCTCGAACTCGCGCATCTGCCGCTGGAACGCCTGGTTCGAGACGTCGTACGTGCGTGCGGTCCGCAGCAGCGCCGACAGGCGCAGGAGCAGCGCCTGGCCGAGCGCGGCGATGGCTTCGGCTTCGTCGCCGTCGATGGACGAGCTCATGCCGCCTCCCGGATCGTGGACAGCGCGATCTGCGCGGCCTGCCGGACGGGGGCGCGCGCCGAGCGCGTGCCACGCTCGAGCGCCGCGCGGGCGCCAGGCGTCGCGATGCGCGCGAGGCAGCGCGCCACGTTCTGGCGGTGGATCTCCTGCGTGCGGTCGAACCAGTTGCCCTTCAGCAGCTCGTTCTCGAGCTCTGGTACGATCTCCTCGCCGCCCACGGACGCAAGCGCCGCGTAGATCGCACGCCGCTCCTCGGCGGGCCGCTGCCCGAAGCGCTCCTGCTGCAGGAACGCGAAGAGGAACCTCGCGGTCGCCGGATCGCGCGCCGCCGAGAGCTGGCCGAGGATCTGGCAGAACGCGCGCGTGTCGGCGCGATCGAGCGCGCGCACGAGCACGGGTCGCGCGTGCTTGAGATCGAGCGTCGCGAGCGCGGCGACGACCTCGGCGTGCACGCGCGCATCGGTGCTCCGCAGCGCGACCTGGAGCAACGGCACGATCGCGGGCCCGCCGATCCAGCCCAGGATGTGCGCCATGTTGCGCACGACGTACCAGCGGTCGTCGTCGAGCCACGGGGCGAGTCGCGACGGGTTGTCCCGGCAGCGCTGCGCGATGGCCTCGGCGAGCGTCTGGCGCACGACACGCTGCTGGCTCTCGCACAGCGCGATGATGAGCAGGTCGACGCCGGGGTCGCCCACCTCGTGCGCGAACGCGATGAACCCCGCGACGCCGTCCTCGTCCTGCGTGTCGAGCCGCTCGACGAGGCGCAGCATCGAGACCGGCTGCAGCAGCTCCTGCACGAACGTGGCCTCGCTCCACTGCGGGCGCTCCAGCGTGCGCAGCGCGCGCAGCGCCTCGCGCGCGTCGGCCCACGTGCCGAGTGCGATCGCGCCGCGCAGCACGCGCGGCAGGAAGTGGCCGAGCTCCTGCCGGTCCGCGTCGTTGGCCTGCGAGTGCAGGCACGCGGTCGCGATGGCGAGCGCGGCCGTGACGGGCGAGACCAGGTGCTCGTCGGTGAACTCGCGGCGGAAGCGCTCGGCCTCGACCGGCGCGAGCGCGTCGAGCTCGACGAAGCAGGCTTCGACCTCGACCGTGAGGTCGCCGATCGTCCAGTCCTCCGAGCGTCCGGTCGGCGTGCCGGCGGACGCGCTCTCCGCGGCGCTCGCGACGGCCGGCGGCGCGGCCTCCTCGGCCGACCCGGACGGCCACGGCAGCAGCGCGGCCTCGCCCTCCGCGGGCGCCGTCGACGCCGCGCCCCCGCCGACGTCGCCCTCGGACGGGATGTAGTCGACGTCGACGTGGCCGAGGTCGGCCTCCCACAGCAGCGTGACGAGATCGTCGCCGTCGAGGTTCGCGCCCGCGGCGAGCAGGCAGTCGACGAGCGCGAACAGCTCGCGTGCGTCGAGCCCGGGGTTCACGGTGATCGCGCGCACGCCGTCGCGGTGGAACGGGTACGCGAGGTTGTCGTCGCGCGAACGCGCGGGGTAGAGCGAGACGCCGTCGCACGTCACGTCGTCGGCGGTGAACCGAAGCGTCAGCGCGCCGTGCTCGCCGAGAACGCGTTCGGTCGCGCGCACGAGCTCTTCGCGGAAGCGCACGACCGTGGGGTTCGTCGCATCGTAGAGCCGGCACGTCTTGAGCGTGCGCGCGAGCTGCGACACCCACGCGCTCGCGGCCTTGACGGCGGCGTCGCTCAGGGTGCGCGTCGGGGCGCCCGAACCGTCGAGTTCCGGCCGCGCACGGACGTTCATGAAGGAGAGCGCTCCTGCCCGATGCGGGAAAGGGGGACCCTCGTGTTATCGGCCCCGCCGCGCGCCGCCTTGAGAGCGGCGAGGCGTGCAACCCGCTGCGTCTCCGGCGCGTAGGCACGAGCGGCCGCGCCGGGACGGCTGCGAGCCGCGCTCGGGGGCGCGGGCTTGACCCGGGCACTCGCGACTCCCGAGACTCGCGCCCGCCTCTTTCCGCCAACGCTCCACCCGACTCACGCCAGGAAGGATCCCGCCATGTTCCGTCGCATCGTTGCGACGCTGCTCGCGCTCGCCGCATGGGCGGCGCCGGCGTTCGCGCTCGAAGACTGCCGCCTCATGCGCATGCCCGATATCCAGGGGGACCGCATCGTGTTCGTCTACGCGGGCGACCTGTGGACCGTCGCGCGCGGCGGTGGCGTCGCGGCGCGCCTCACGAGCTCCGAGGGGATCGAGCAGTTCCCGAAGTTCTCGCCCGACGGCGCGATGATCGCCTTCACCGCCGAGTACGATGGCAACGTCGACGCGTACACGATCCCGACCGCGGGCGGAGAGCCGAAGCGCCTGACGTGGCATCCCGGAGCCGACCAGGTCGCGGAGTGGTACCCCGACGGCAAGAGCCTGCTCCTCCGTTCCACGCGCTCGTCGGCGATGCCGCGTTACTCGCGTTTCTTCAAGGTCCCGGCCGACGGGGGATTCGAGCAGCTGCTGCCGCTGCCGACGGCGGGCTACGCGAGCCTGTCGTCCGACGGCAACCTGCTCGCGTTCGTGAGCCCGAGCTACGACAACCGCACCTGGAAGCACTACCGCGGCGGCAACGCGCCGAACATCTGGGTCTACGACTTCGCGAAGAACACGTCGGAGTGCATCACGAAGGACTGGGACGGGCCGGACGAGTGGCCGATGTTCCACGGCCGCACGGTCTACTACTGCTCCGATCGCGGCGGCAAGCAGGCGAACATCTGGGCCTACGACCTCGACAAGAAGACGCAGCGGCAGGTGACGAAGTTCGACGAGTACGACGTGAAGTGGCCCAGCATCGGCAGCGACGCGATGGTGTTCGAGAACGGCGGCTGGCTGTGGGTGATGGACCTCCCGTCCGAGAAGCTGACGAAGATCTCGGTGCTCGTCCCCGACGACAAGCCCGCGACGCGCGCGGAATACCGCCCGGTCGGCGACCATCTGGGCGGCTTCGACCTCTCGCCCTCGGGAAAGCGCGTCGTGGTCGAGGCGCGCGGTGAGCTGTTCTCCGTGCCGGCGGAAAAGGGCGACGTGCGCAACCTCACGAACACGCCCGGGGCGCGCGAGCGCGATCCGGCGTGGTCGCCCGACGGCAAGTGGGTCGCCTACCTGTCCGATCGCTCGGGCGAGTACCAGGTCCACGTCGTCGGCGCGGACGGCAAGGCGCCCGACCGCCAGGTGACGCACGAGGGTGCCACGTTCCGCTACCCGCCGCGCTGGTCGCCCGACTCGAAGAAGGTCGCGTTCTCGGACAAGACCAACCGGCTCTACTGGGTGGACATGGCGAGCGGCAAGATCACGCTCGTCACGCACTCGGACTACGGCGAGATCCGCGAATACGACTGGTCGGGCGATTCGAAGTGGATCTGCTTCACGCAGCCGAGCCCGGCGACGCTCGGCACGATCCGGCTCTATTCGCTTGAGAGCGGCAAGGTGACGGCGGTGACCGACGGAATGGAGGACGACTTCTCGCCGTCGTTCGACCCCGAGGGCCGCTACCTCTACTTCGTGTCGCGGCGCACGTTCTCGCCCGACTTCGGCGCCTTCGAGCTCGACATGCACTTCGACGCCACCGACAAGCTCTACGCCATGGCGCTCCAGGACTCGACGCCCTCGCCGGTGGCGCCGCAGAGCGACGAGGAGACGGGCGACGCGTCCGAGAAGAGCGAGGGCGACAAGGGCGACAAGGGCGGCAAGGGCGCCGCGGCCAAGCCTGCCGAGACCGCGATGCACATCGACCTCGCCGGGCTGGGCCAGCGCGTCGCCGAGTTGCCCGTCGCCGCCGGCCGCTACCACGGGCTGACCGCGATCAAGGGCAAGGTCGTGTGGGTGGCGATTGACGAGAGCCCGGACGAGAACGGGCAGGCGCCGGTGAGCCTGCACTTCCTCGATCTCGACAAGCGCGAGGACAAGACCGCGCTGAGCGGGATCGACGACGGCTACGCACTGTCGAAGGACGGCGGGAAGGTCCTCTACCGCAAGGACGGCTCGCTGGGCATCGTCGACCTCGCCGAGAAGCAGAAGGCGGGCGACGGCAAGCTCGACACCGGCGCGCTGATGGCGTGGGTGGACCCGAAGCAGGAATGGATGCAGATGTTCAACGAGGCGTGGCGGCTCGAGCGCGACTTCTACTACGACCCGGCCATGGGCGGACTCGACTGGAAGGCGGTCGGGGAGCGCTACCGCCAGCTCGTGCCGTACGTCGCCCACCGCGCCGACCTCAACTACATCCTCGGCGAGCTGCTGGGCGAGCTGGGCACGTCGCACACCTACGTGGGCGGCGGCGAGATGCCGCGCGTCGCGCACACGAGCGTGGGGCTGCTGGGCGTGGACTGGGGCCTCGATGCGGCGAGCGGGCTCTACCGCTTCCAGAAGATCTATCGCGCGCGCGACTGGAACTCGAACGTACACGCCCCGCTCGGCGAGCCCGGCATCGACGTGCGCGAAGGCGACCTGCTGCTCGCCGTCGACGGCCGCCCGGTGCGGTCGCCCGAGAACGTGTATGCCGCGTTCACGGGCACGGCGGACCAGCTCACGACGATCCAGGTCGGATCGTCCGCCAACGATCCGCATCCGCGCAGCTACAAGGTGAAGCCGATCGCCAGCGAGCAGACGCTGCGCTACGTCGACTGGGTGCACGCCAACTGGGAAAAGGTGCAGAAGGCGACGGACGGGCGCATCGCCTACATCCACGTCCCCAACACCGCGGTCCAGGGCATGCAGGAGTTCAGCAAGGGCTTCTACCCCCAGGTGGACAAGGACGGCATCATCGTCGACGAGCGCTTCAATGGCGGCGGGTTCATCCCCGACTTCTTCGTCGAGCACCTCGAGCGCACGACGTGGACGTACTGGTCGCAGCGCGACGGCGAGTCGGTCCGCACGCCGACGACCTCGATCGACGGCCCGAAGTGCATCCTCGTGAACGAGTACGCGGGCTCGGGCGGCGACGCGTTCCCGTTCTACTTCCGCATGCGCGGCCTGGGCCCGGTGATCGGCAAGCGCACGTGGGGCGGGCTCGTCGGCATCAGCCACGACCTGCCGCTCGTCGACGGCGGCGCGGTCACGATGCCCGACTTCGGCGTCTACTCGACCGACGGCAAGTGGATCGTCGAGAACCATGGCGTCGATCCGGACATGGAGGTCGAGAACACGCCGGAGTCCGTGGTCGACGGCCACGACCTGCAGCTCGAAAAGGCGATCGAGTACGAGCTCGACCAGCTGAAGCAGCACCCGGTGACGCGCCCGAAGCATCCGCCGTACAAGGTTCGGTAGCCATCCAAGACGCGAGCGGCGGGCGCCGTGCTCCGGCGTCCGCCGTTCCCGTGGGCGAGAGTGATCGCCGGCGGATCCACGAGACTTCGTGGCGGCTCCACTCGAGCCGTGACATCATCGCCTTGCTTGGGAGTGATCGCTGCCTCGGACGGGCCTCCTGGAAGCCGCGATGAACGAGTTCGCCGATGCGCGCGCCTACGATCGGTTCATGGGGCGCTGGAGCAGGGCTCTCGGCCCGGCATTCGTGCGCTTCGCCGGCGTCGCCGACGGATCCCGCGTGCTCGACGTGGGGTGCGGGACGGGGTCGCTCTCCGCCTGCGTGCTCTCGGAGCTTCCGACCGCGACCGTCGTGGGCGTGGATCCCTCGCCCGGTTTCATCGCGGGAGCCCGCCTCGCGGTGCCGGACGCGCGCGCGCGTTTCGAGGTCGGCAGCGCGATGTCGCTCGGACGCCCCGAGGCAGCGTTCGACGCCGTCGTGAGCCTGCTCGTGCTCAACTTCGTCCCGGACCCGGCCATCGCGCTCGCGGAGTTTCGCCGCGTGACGCGAGCCGGAGGGTGCATCGCGGCGTGCGTGTGGGACTACGGCGATGGGATGGAGATGCTGCGACACTTCTGGGATGCGGCGGTCGCGTTCGACGCCGGAGCGGCGGAGCGCCACGAGGCACGAATGCCGTTGTGTCGAGCAGGCGAGCTGCGGGCGCTGTGGGCGGAGAGCGGCCTCACGGACGTGCGCGAACAGCCTCTCGAGGTGGCAACCCGGTTCGCCTCGTTCGCCGACTACTGGGAGCCGTTCCTCGCCGGCGTCGGCCCGGCCGGGGCGTACGCAGCGGCGTTGCCGCCCGCGGCGCGCGGGGCGCTGGCCGCGCGGCTGCGCGCGGGGTTGTGGAACAACGCGCCGGAGCAGTCCGTGACGATGCGGGCACGCGCCTGGGCCGTGGTGGGCACGGAGCCGGGGACGTCCTAGCTCGTCCCCGCCGCTCCACGTCGAGCGACCGCCTCAGGCGTGCTCGTTGGGACAGGCACGCCAACACCCCGGAAGCCACCGTCGTCGGAGCGCGCGCCTGGCGCGGCCACCGTTGACGCGATCCCCTGGCCGCTCGTTCCGGCCCGTCCGCGGGCGACGAGGCGCCGTGCGCGCCTACGGCCCCCGCACCGCGAAGACGTTCGTCACGAACTCGCTGAGGTCGATGCCGAGCCCGGCGCGCGCGCGCAGGCCGTCGGCCATCACGCCGCCTGCGGTGTCGACGTCCACGTCGACGAACAGCCACAGCAGACGCTCGTCGTCGGACGTCGCAGCGGCGGCCTTCGGCGCGGGTGCTCCGGGGCGCGACGGCGGCGCGGTCGCAGCGGCCGCGCGCACGCCCACGAGCCGGGCCTGCACGACGCCGCGCACGTCCCAGCGGTTCGATGCGGCGTCGTATCCGAACGTCTCGTCGCGGCCCATGCCGACACCGAGCTGCGAGCCCATGAGCCCGCCGGTGGTGCGCACGAAGTCGAGCCGCGCCTTGGAGCGCGTGAGGAAGATGTCGCCTCCCGATCTCGTGAGCAGGTCGCTGCCCTCCCAGCCGATGCGCATGCTCACGCCGGCGTTGCCCTTGAGGAACGCGTCCAGTGGCAGCTCGAAGGCGACCCCGGTCGAGAGCTCGATCACGGGCTCGACCGCGACGAGCTGACCGGGCGCGGCGGCGCCGAGGATCAGTTCGTCGGTCAGCACGCCGCCCGTGACGTGCAGCGACGGCTTCGCGGCGCCCTTGCCCATCGGCAGGTCGAGCACGCGGAAGTCCATCGCCATGCCGCCGGACAGCGAGTTGTGGTACGAGAGTCCGAGCGAGTCGGCGCCGATCGAGTTCAGGCGGTCGATGCCGCGCGCGACGAAGCCCGTGAGGTCGAGCCGGTCCGCGTGTGCCGGGCGCGGCGCGAGCGCCGAGGCGGCGAGCACGAGGGCGAAGGTCGCGGACGCGAGCTCGCGCGGAAACGACCGGCGCATGACACCTCCCTGTGGCGCGCTCCGGGAGGGACGAGCGCGCGCGGACGATCCTCCGGAAACGCGAGGACTTCCCGCGGGTTATCGGCGGGCGCGCGGCGGGGCATTAGATCGCGAGGGATCGGCCCGCGATCACTCGCTGCGGGCATGCCCAGGGGCAGGCCGCGCCCCGGTCGGCAGCGGTCGCGACCGCACCGGTTCAGCAGGATCAGACGAAGCCCGCACCGCATCCGTGAGTCGAGCCGCGCCAGGCCCGCCCGCCCTCACTCCGCGAGCAGGTAGGCCAGGTCTTCGCGCGTGAGCGAGCGCGCGAAGCCGTCCTCGCCCAGCACGTCGCGCGCGAGCTGGGCCTTGCGCCGCTGCAGCTCCTCGATCCGCTCCTCGATCGTGCCCTCGGCGTAGAGCCGGTACGCGACCACCGCGCGCGTCTGCCCGATGCGGTGGGTGCGATCGATCGCCTGGGCCTCGACCGCGGGGTTCCACCACGGATCGAACAGCACGACGTGGTTCGCGGCCGTGAGGTTCAGACCCGTGCCGCCGGCTTTGAGCGAGACGAGGAACACGCACGGCTGCGGATCCTCGGCGAAGTCGCGCACGACCTGTTCGCGCCGCGCCGTCGACGTCTGCCCCGTCAGCGTGTGGTAGGGCAGTCCGCGGCGGCGGAGCGCGTCGGCGATGAGGTCGAGGCAGCGCACGAACTGCGAGAACACCAGCACCTTCTGGCCCTCGGCGCGCAGCGGCTCGAGCAGCTCGAAGAGCGCGTCGAACTTGCCCGAGCCCAGCGCGCGCTCGCCGCCCGCGAGCGCGGGGTGGCAGCAGATCTGGCGCAGTTGCGTCAGCACCGCGAGAATGACGATGCGCTTGCGCGCGAGGCTCTCCGGCGACTCGATGGCCGGACGCAGCAGCTGGCGCGCCCGCACGAGCTCGGCGAGGTAGAGCTTGCGCTGCCCCGGGGTGAGCTCGCAGTCGAGCCGCTCCTCGATGCGCGCCGGCAGGTCGCGCTCGACCTGTTCCTTGAGCCGCCGCAGCAGCACCGGGCGCAGGCGCGCCGCGAGCAGCCGTCGCAGGTGTGGCGGCGCATCGGGCCGGTCGTAGCGCTGCACGAAGCGCCCGCGCGGCCCCAGCCCGCCGGGGTTCACGAACGCGAGGATGCTCCAGAGATCGAGCGCGCGGTTCTCGAGCGGCGTGCCCGTGAGCGCGAGCCGGTGCCGAGCGCGCAGCTCGAGCGTCGCGCGCGAGACCGCCGCGTCCGGGTTCTTCACGTTCTGCGCCTCGTCGAGGACCGCCGCGCGGAGCTCGACCGAGCGCCAGTGCTCGAGGTCGCGGCGCAGCAGCGCGTAGTTCGTGATGACGAGATCGTAGGCGTGCGCCTCGCGCAGCCGCGCGCGCCGCTCGCGGCCGCTGCCGAGCGCGAGCACGCGCAGCCCGGGAACGAAGCGCGCGGCCTCGCGCTCCCAGTTGTGCATGACCGACGCGGGACAGACGACGAGCGCCGGCCCGCCGTGCGGATCGCGCTCGCGAAGGTGCTCGAGCCACACCAGCGTCTGAACCGTCTTGCCCAGGCCCATGTCGTCCGCGAGCACGGCGCCGAGCCCGGTCGAGGACGTCCACGCGAGGAAGTCGAGTCCGTCGCGCTGGTACGGGCGCAGCTCGCCGCGGAAGCCCTTCGGCACCTCGATCCGCGGCAGCCCCGTGAACGCCGCGGCCGCCTGCCGGATGCGCGTCACCGCCGCGAGCGTCTCGCCGTCGGCGCCCGCCTGCGCGAGCACGCCGAGGCTCTCGGGCCGCGCCTGCGCGAGCTGCCAGGCGGAGAGCCGCTGCTCGCCGCCGCCCGCTTCAAGTCCCAGGTCCGCGAGCGCGGACGCGAGCTGGTCGTGCGCCTCGGCTTCGTCGCGCCTCACCCAGCCGCCGGCCAGGCGCACGAACGTCTCGCGCGCCGCGCGCAGCTTCGCGAGATCGGCGTCGGTGAGCGCCAGCCCTTCGCTCTCCCACTCGGCGCGCACCGAGAGCCAGTCGAGCCCCGTCGCGGTCACGGAGAGCCGGGCGCGCACGCGGCGGCCTCCCTCGAGCAGCTCGCGCGCGGCGCGATTGCCGAACCACTCGACGCCGACCGGACGCTCGCGCCAGAGAGCATCGAGCCGTTCCGCGCTGCGCGCGTTGAGCCGCACCCACCAGCCCTCCGTCGCGGGCGCCTCGGGCGGTGCGCCGCCCGCGACGCGACGGTCGACGGGTGTCGCGCCCAGCTGCTCGAGCCAGGCGAGCGCGGGGGCGACGCGCTCGGGATCGGGCGTCTCGCGCCACGGCACGATGCCGGCTGTCTCGCCGATCGGCGGCGCGGGCGCGTCGGGATCCGCCCCGGCCTCCCGTGCCGGCGCGTCGGCGGCCGCCTCGCCGTCCGACGGCGCCGCTTCCGCGAACGCGACGACGCCTCCCGGCGCGCGTGCCGGCTCGACCGGCGTCCAGCCCTCGGCGGGGGTGTGCTCGAAGAGCCGCATGCCCGGTTCGGCCGCGCGATCGGGCGACCACGCGCCCGCCGCGGTGTGCGCGAACAGCCGCACGCACAGCCAGTCGTGCCCCTGCAGCTCGAGCACGATCGCCGGCCGCGCCGCGTGCGTTCGCGTGAGCACGCGCAACGCGCGCGCGACGGACTCCGAGCGCGCCGCGAGCCGGTCGAGCAACGGACCGTCCTCGCGGCGCAGCGGGAGCCCGCGCAGCTCGCCGAGCGTGCGCACGATGTCGGGCGGCGGCTCCTCGACGACGCGGTGGAACGCGCCGTCGAGCAGCACGATCGAGGGCTGCGACGCGGCCTGCGAGGCCTCGGCCGGCCACATGAGCCGCGGATCCGCGGGCCGCGAGCGGCCCTCGGCGTCGACGAGCGCCAGGCCGAGGCGCATTCCGCCCTCGGTCTCGCGACAGTCGAGCACGAGCCGAAGGTCGTCGCCGTCGAGACGAACGCGCGAGCCGGGCGCGACGCCCGCGAGCGTCGCGAGCTCCGGCGCCAGCCGGTCGCTCCAGCTCACAAAGGGCGAGCCCGCCGCTCGGTCGAGCAGCAGGTTCAGGTGCTCGTTGCCCAGCGCCGCGGGCTGCGCGGCGTCGGCGAACGCGCCCGCCATCTCGTTCTCGGTGACGAGGCGCAGCAGCCGAGCCTGGGGCGGCGAGAGCTGGTGCGCGTCGCGCCGCAGCTCGCCGTGGAGCTGGGCGA